>Ga0299906_10002101_pt1 | contig 16720 bp, 16 predicted proteins | sample RVTome_14_FD_200259 | JGI IMG/M metagenome (GOLD analysis project Ga0299906, IMG submission 200259) | Soil microbial communities from uranium-contaminated site in the Upper Colorado River Basin, Wyoming, United States - RVT145D125 (version 2) ...
GACCAGGTCGGCGTGGTTGCCCCCCTGCTCCGCCGGGTAGGTCTCAGCGCTGGATGCGTCGGCCGCCATGTCGACCAGACCGTTGCCCTGCATCACGAGGCTCCGCACGAAATCGTCGTTGCGGGCCCAGGTCGGGCCGTCGTCGAACGTGCGCACGTACAGGACCTTCGCGTAGGACTCGCCCATGAGGCCGTCGACGCAGTACGGCATGCGCGGCGCCCAGAACGACGGCGGCGTCCGGCCGCTCATCTGCGCCTCGTACCCCTCGTGCGCGTGGTCCGGACCGTGCGTGTAGCCCTGGAGCCGCCCGTCGGGCAAGCGGATCTCGTACAGGCCTTGCGTGGTCCGGCACGTCCGGCCCAGGCCGGGGACGGACGTGGGCTCGCAGGGACCTGGGTCGGCCCACGCCGGTTCTTCCGCCGCCACGGTGAGTGCGTCAAGGGGGTCCGCAGGGAGCGCTGCGAGCGCTGCAGGGAGCGCGACGAGCAGGGCTGGCAGGAGCATGCTCCGGAACTTGGCAACCACTGGATCCACCGGGCGAGCATCCGACGGACCCAGGATGAAGGTTTCGCCGCTCGGCGAGGGACCGCCCGGCTCCGTGGTCCGTGGCGCGAAGCAGGCGACGAGCCGGTTCCCCCACGGTTCCGTGAGCCGCTTTGCAGACGGGCCTGCGGATCCGCGCAAACGCGTCCCCGGGGCTCGACCGCAACGGAAGGACGACCGCCGCCCCGGGTCCCGACGTCCCGCCCCCGGACCTCCCGACACCCCGGTCCCCTGCGACAACCCTTAAGCCCCCTCACCTGGGTCGCGCCGGCATGCGCGTGGGCAGTCCCCTTGCCGTCCTTCTTGTGTCCCTCCTGGCGGGCCTCCCCCTCGTCGGGACCGCGGACGCGAATCCCCTCGTCCCGTACTGCGAAGGCTCCATCCTCTCCGGCTCGACGCAGCCCACCGTCCTCCCCCAGGTCTGCGAGCAGGCCACGGGGCGCGTGTTCCCGGAGGCGCACCCGCACCCGGAGTACGTGGCCGCGGGGGCGACAGGCTTCGCCAAGGACTATGTCTCCTTCTTCGAGTTCCAGGCCGGCCTCGACTACCTGGCCGCCCAGTACCCGGACCGCATCGAGGTCCACACGCCCGCCGAGTCCTACGGTCTCACGAACGGCCTCACCCAGGAGCGCGACCGGTTCCCCGTGCACCTCGTCGAGGTCACGAACGAGAAGAGTCCCGTCCCCCGCGCGGAGAAGCTGAACCTGCTCTTCATGCTCAGCATCCACGGCAACGAGAAGGGCGGCCGCGAGGGTGGCTTCCGCGTCCTGGAGGACCTCGCGGCCGGCCGCGGCTTCGCGACGGAGACCGTGCAGAACGGGGCCGGCTTCCCGGGGACGGGGCCAGCGGGCGAGCCCGTGGAGACCTACGCGGACTACCTGGACTTCATGAACGTCTTCCTGCTCTTCCCGAACCCGGACGGCTGGGCGCACGACGAGGTCGAGTACGCATCGAGCCGCGATTGCACGGCCCTGGTCCTCTACTGCCGGGGCAACGGGGATGGCGGCACGGACCTGAACCGGCAGCTTCCCACCATCGGCTGGCAGAACCCGAACCGCAACGTCATGGGAGAGCCCGAAGCGATCGGCTACGGGAACTGGATCGTGGAGCAGCGGGCCGCCGAGGGGTTGGCGTGGAACTACGCGATCGACATCCACGGCATGCTGAACCACCAGAACTTCGGCGCGATCATGCTCCCCGCCGGGAGCTTCACGCCGCAGGAGATGCACCGCAGCCTGCGCCTCGCCGAGACGCTGAAGGAGCGCATGAACGACGACCCGCACTTCCAGGAGTGGATCACCCTCCTCGGCACGGCCCAGGACGGGTGGGACTCCCTGTACGCCGCCGCCGGCGAGGACGTGAACGACCAGCCCCAGTGCCGCGACGGCATCCCGCCGCCGGACGACCGCCTTCCGGAGCGGCTCTGCGCCCCGGAGGATTCCCCCTCCCGGCAGGTGGGTTCGCGGCAGTTCGCCGAGTACTACACGGTGATCGACGCGATCGGGTACACGGACAGCGGCTTCAGCGGCGACTTCTTCGCGCAGACGACGGGGCTGAACGCGCCCGGCTACGACATCGAGCTCGCCTACAACCACATCACGACGGACAGCCAGTACGAGGCGGGGAGCCTGTTCAACGACTTCCACGTCCACATGGTGCGCCACATCGTGAAGTCGTTCCTCGACAGCGCGGCGCTGGACGTGCAGATCAGCTACGAGACCGGGGGCCTCCGGACGCTCTACGTGCCTCCCGAATACGTCGCCACGAACATCGACGACGCGCAGGCCACGCCCGGCGGATGGGCGGACGAGAACCCGGGCGACGACGCGTGGGACTACGGGCCCGACCAGCCGTTCACGGCACGCCCGGCCAAGTACTGGGAGGACCTGCGACCGTTCCTCTGCGAGGCCTGCGGCTCCGAACGGGCCGTCCCGGGCGTGCTGGAGGCGAGGCCGGCCGCGGCGCTCGACGCCGACGTGCTGGCCTCGTTCGACAACCTGGTCATCCCGGGCACCGCCGTCAACCAGTTCGTCCAGGGCGCGGCCGGCGAGAACGGCGTCGCGGACGGCGCCGTGGACGAGGCGAGGGTGCAGGCCGTCCTCGACTGGGTGGAGGCCGGGGGCAACCTGGTCCTGACCGACGCCGGCCTCGAGTTCCTCGACTTGAGCGGCGTCACGGACGACCGCGTCGACCGCGTCCAGCGCTACATGGGCGGGATCAAGATGGACCTCACGCACCCGCTCCTGGAGAAGGTCCGCGGCGGCGTCAAGCAGACCTACGAACCCACGCCGCTCGGGTACGCCGTCGGCGCCAATGCCGCGCCCAACTGGTTCGTCGACCCGGCCGCCGTGACGGGGCTCGGCGGGGAGGTCGCGGGCCTCGAGTGCGGCACGCCGCAGCTCAGCGACCCGTGCGCGGGCAACGGCGCCGGACTCGGGCTCATCCCGTACGGCGAGGGAAGGATCCAGTTCATCGGCTCCCTGCTGCCGGACCCGACCGAGGAGTTCTACCACCCGTACGGCCTCGACCACTACGCGACGACGTACTCGGGCAACCAGGTCCTGCGGAACATGCTGGACTGGACAGAGGTCTTCGCCGCGCCGCCGATCGTGCTGACCGACGGGGGCCAGATCGTCCAGTCCGACAACGAGCCCACGGTCGCCGTGACGGAAGCGCCCGCCGGGGAGGGCCAGGGGGAGGCGCGTGCGCCCAGCCTCTCGCTCGCGGCCCTGGCGGCCGGCCTCGGGCTCGCGGCATGGGTCATCAGGCGGCGCCGATGAAGCGGCTCCTTCTGCTGGCGGCCGCCCTCACGGTCCTGGCCGGGTGCGCCGAGGAGACGCCGCCGCGCGCCGACACGGACCCTGTCCCTCTTGGGCCCCCGTTGGCCGGGTGGGTCCTGAGCCCTGCCTTGGTGCCCCTCGAGGGCGCGGAGGTGATCGTGCAGGGCGAGAACATCACCGTCACGGCCGACTCCGGGGGGAGGTACGCCTTCGAGGACCTTCCGACCGGCACGCCGCTCGTGGTCGTGGCAGCCGCGGACGGCTTCGTGCCCTCCCCCAAGAGCGTGACCCTCCGCCCCGCGACCGCGCATCTCGTGAACTTCACGCTGGAGGCGGTGCCCGTCCTGGAGCCCTACCACAGGACCGTCCCCTACCAGGGCTTCCTTTCCTGCGCCCTGGTCACGGAGGGGCCGACCGGGCAGAACGGCTACCCATGCGGGGTCGACGGGACGGACGAGCGGGCGTGGGACGTCCCCGTCGACGCCGGCGTGCAAGGCATCATCGTGGAGGTGGCGTGGGAGCCCGTGACGGAGCTCGCCCGCGACCTGAACGTCACGGTCGAGACCGTCGGGTTCGGCGACCTCGACGCGGTCCTCGCGGAAGCCGAGGGGGCATCTGTTCTCCGGGCCCAGGTGGCGCAGGCCGCGGCCGAGCGCTACTACACCGGCCAAGGCGGCATTCTCCGCATCCAGGTCGACATCGGCGCCGACGCCGACGCCGACGAGGCGGGGGCCGGCGTCGGCCTAGCCGTGCAACAGACGTTCGAGGTCTTCGTCACGGCGTTCTACCATGCCCCGCCGCCGGCCGGCTTCACCATTGCGGAGGCATGAGCCTGCGCGCGGCCGTCCTCGTGGCCCTCCTGGTCGCGGGGTGCGCGACGGAGCCGCCGGAACCGCCGCCGCCGGCCACCACGCTGCATGGTTGGGTCCGCGACGCCGCCCTCCACCCGGTCCCTGGTGCAGAGGTCGGACTCGTGCACGCCGCCAACGGCACGCCCGGCCCGGCCACCGTCACGGACGCGGATGGCCACTACGCCTTCGGCGACGTGCCCGACGGCGATCTGCTGCTCCATGCCTCCGCGGTCGGCTACGGATCCTCCTCCCTCGCGCTCACCCCGGTCCCCGGCGCCCCGCACCTCCGCAACCTGACCCTGCAGCGGGAACCCGCGCCCCGGCCGCCGGAGGTCCTCCGGTTCCAGGGCTTCATCGACTGCTCGGGCTTCGTCGCGGCCGGCCACGGCCACGGGGGCGGCGACCCGGAGGGAGAGGACACCGTCTCCTGCTCCGCAGGCGGCGACGCGCACGTGTGGGACCTTGAGCTACCGCCCGACGTCGCCGGCCTCCTGCTCGAGATCGCCTGGGACCCCGGCACGCAGCTAGCGGAGAACCTGCTCGTCCTCGTCCATCACGTCGACGACGGGACCGAGGACGTCATCGGGTTCGGCGAGGGGCCGTCTGTGCTCCGCGTCGGCATCGCGCGCCTTGTCCTCGAGGACCGGTACGCGGCGGGAGGCCTGCTGCGCGTCGACGTCCAGATCGGCGGCGGCCCCGACCAGGAGGACGTCGCCGCCGGCCTGGCCTTCCAGCAACCGTTCGACGTCTACGCGAGCCTGTTCTACGACGCGCCGCCGCCGGTCGGGTACGCCTTCGTCGACTAAGGCGCCGGCTCACGGGCAGCCGGCCGGTCCTCCTCGTCCCGGTCCGCCTTCGCGGGGCCCCGCTTGCGGCGCGGGTAGGTCACGAGGAGGCCCTTGCGGGCCGATTCCACGAGGACCATGAGCCAGAGGAAACCCATCAAAGGGTGGATCCGCGCCCTCCCTTAAGGGTCTGCCCCCCTCCCCCGACGGGCGCCCTCGAGGAGGACGAGGCGGGGAGGAGGAAAAGCGGAAACGCCGCGATTCTTGGTGCGCTTCATCGTTGCCTGGTGCCGGGCAGGCCCGTCATGGGGGACGTCCTGTCGGGGTCCGCCTGCTTTGCTGCCGCTGCGCCATCATCGATTTTAAGGAAACGTCCAATGCGAGGAATGATGCGCATGGTCGCGGGTGGCGGACGACGGACGCAGGCCGGACGGCTCCTGGCGGGTGCCTTCACGCTGATCGCCGCAGCGTTGGCGGTCTCGGTCCTGGCCGGGGCCGCGGAATACTGGTTCGCGCCCCTGCACCCGGCGGACGACTGCACGAGCATGCCGGCCTATTATGGCGACACCACGCTCGCGATGATCAACGGGGCGCCCGGCGCCGCCAGTGTCGGCATCGAACGCGCCGACGGCTGGACGGCCACTGTGGCGCTCGGCGGCCAGGCCGACGGCATCATCCGCCTTGACAACTGCGATCCTGGCCAGCAGGTCCACCGGATCACCACGCCCTCCGATGTGTCGCTCCAGTTCTTCCTGGACTACGCGGGCGGCACTTCAGTGAGCGACGCCAGCGGCGCGCTGGTCCCGTTGACCGACCTCGGACTCGTCCACCGGACGCCGTTCGGCGACGCGGATTCGGCCCACTACCTGACGATCGTGGCCCCCCACAACGGCACCACGGTCACCATCGTCGGGCCTGCGACCGGCGCATCCCTGCTTCCCCCAGGGGGTCCGGGCATCGCGCCCGGCGTGCCCACCATCCTCGCGTTGGACCGGTTCGAACACGTGGTCTACAGCATCGATCCGCCGATGGGGACCTGGATCACGGCCGACCGTCCGGTGGCCGTTTTCGGGACCGGCAGCGGAAGCGGATCTGCTTCGCAGATCCTTCCCGTGGAATACGCTGGCATGGAGTACGTGGCGTGCAGCCCGCAGGCGTTCCGTCCCCAGGCCGAGCCCATGGTCACCCCCTCCGACCGTCTATGGATCGTGCCGATCGCGGGCGGGATCACGCACGTCGACCTCGATCCCGTGCCGCCCGGGGTCCCCGCGGGGGGCCTCGACATCGACGCCACCACCGCCGACTGGGCCACCGTCCCGCTGCCGTGGGACGTCCACCTCCGGGCGGACCAGCCGATCCTCGTCTTCCAGGACAACATGTTCGATGCCGACGGCTCGGGCGAGATGCTCCTGCCTGTCGAACGGTCCGTGCGCAATGGGGCGTTCCATGCGCCGCCGACGTTCCTCGTGAACGGGGGCCAGAAGCAGACCTGGTCGTTCCATGCCGTCCAGGTCGCCACCACGGCCTCGACGACGGTCACCGTGGACGGAGCCGCGGTCTCCTCCTGGAACCCCGTCGGAGGCTCCGGTTACCGATGCGGCTACCGCCAAGTGACGGCGGGCATGCCGCACTTCGTGGAATCGGACGGGCCTGCCCTCTTCTCCGGGCACGGCTTCGGCGACTCGGTGTGGACCGACATCGCGTACATGCACCTCCTGTACTCGGGCTGCCTTCCTGCCGATCCGCCGGACGCACCCGCCGGCCTCATGGGCACCGCCACGGGGGGCGTTGTCGCCCTGTCCTGGTCGCCGCCGCTGGACGACGGCGGCTGCCCCGTCCAGGAGCAACGCGTCCACCGGCGCACGGGGGGGATGCCATGGACGCAGATCCTGAGCCTGCCCGCCACGGCGTCGACGGCCGGGGACACGATCCCGCTGTCGTGCGACGCGTACGAATACAAGGTCACGGCCGTCTCCGCCGCGGGGGAGAGCGGCGCCAGCAACGTCGTGATGCTCTACCATCGCGGCCTGCCTGGCGTGCCCACGGACCCGGGCATCTTCGCGGTCTCCGACGGCAGTGCCACGTTCGATTGGGGCGCGCCCGCCGACGATGGCGGTTGTCCGGTCCTCTCCTACTCCGTGTATGGCCCCGGTGGCGCGCTCATCACCTCCGTGCCAGACTCCCACTTCGTCGCCTCCATCGATGCCTGCGCGCCCTTCAGCATCCGCGTCGCCGCGGTCAATGAGCTTGGGGAAGGGCCTGCGACGGAGCTGTTCGGAATCCCCGCCACCGGCGGGTACTCGTGCCTTCCTCCGGCGAAGCCACGGGCGCCGGAATCCAGCGACGCGGACGGAGACGGCGCCCCGGACGCACATGACGCTTGCCCCGCCGAGGCGGCTCCAGGCGGGTGCGTGCGCGAGTCGCCGCCTCTGCCGCCCTTGCCCATGCCGGACGACGGATGCGGGCTGGACCAGCTCCTTCCCCAGGACGTCGCCGCCGTGCCCGGCGCGGCCGTCACGATCACCTGGCGGGCGCCGGAGGCCTGCCGGATCGACCGGTTCTTCGTCTGGAACGGCACCGGCAACGACCTCATCGCCTCCGTCGCCTTCGATGCCGGCCTTGACGTCTATGAGGTGCTTGATCCCCATCCATGGCATCGGCCGCATCGGTACTTTGTCCAGACCGAGGCCGTGCCCGGCCCGGACGTCTTCCAGCGCGACCGCGCCGTGCCGACCGACCTCGTGCGGGGGCCTGGGTGCGCGGGTTGCCCGCAGCCTCCCGTGGGCCCGCTTGCCGACGACGTGGGCCAGGGGCCGGTCTCTTCGGTGCGGGAGGCCGCCGCGGGAGGATCGCTTCTCTGGATCGTCCTCGGGCTCCTGGCCGCGCTGTCCTTGTGGCGGTTCCTGCAAGGCGGGGCCTTCCTGAGGCTCTTCACGCGCCTCAGCAGGGAGGAACTGGAGGAGCACCCCCTGCGGGCGCAGATCCTGGACATTGTGCGGGCGGACCCGGGGATTCATGCGGCCGGCATCGCGGAGCGGTTGCAGGCCTCGAAGGGCTCCGTCCGGCACCATCTTCGCCTGCTCTCGGGCGCTGGCCTGTTGCAGCACGGGCGCCTCGGGGCGCGCACGGGCTACTTCGCCGTCGGCGCCGCCCCGCAGGCACGGCAGGCCGCCCTGGCGGTACGGACCGGGACGGCCCGCCGCATCCTGGACGCCTTGTCCGGAGCCCCGGCAGAGAGCGTCCGCGACCTCGCGGAGCGCGTCGGGGTGAGCTACGCGTCGGTGCGTCACCACGTCGAGCGCTTCGAACGCGCTGGCCTCGTCACCCTCGAGCGTTCGACGGCAGGCACCCGGATCCGTGTCCGGGACGGGCTGCCGCCCCTCATGGGAGACGGGATCTGATCCGGAGCGATGCGATCCCCGGGCGCTCCAGGGACTCGCGAAGCGGAGGCCGACCGTGGTGAGACGTTGCTTCTCGACCTTCAGGTCGCTGACGGTTTGTCGCGGACGTGCTGGACACGCTATATGCGCGTTGCTCATCCGTGCTTTGTCGATCGGCTCTCATCGCCCGACCACGGGTCGCGTAAAGGGATAGGCCCTTGCGCATGCCCTCCCGCGGATTTCATGCGTGCGCTGCGTACAGCCGATGAGGTTCAGGAGTGAACACTATGAAAAAACCGGAGAACCGAACCGAAAAACCGCACACGATTGTCGAATCATCGGGTTTTGGAAGCAATCTCGCTTGGAGAACCGCCAGTTGCTTGATATTTATCGTCGTCTTTGTTCCACAGATCTCCGCGTCCCTGCAAGATACCGACGGCCTTGATGATTTAGTGGACCAACTTCCCTACTCACCGGAAATCAGAGTGCTTTCTATGAGCCCCAAATCCATACAGAACATGGTTGATTCGATCGCGGAAGCAACCAGGAACGACTGCCCAGACTGGCTTGGTGTCGGGCAAGCGACAGTCACGGATGGTTCTCCGTATGGAACGACATACAATACATGGGCGATCGTCCACCAGTGGTGCGAACAGGATCCGTCCCAAGTGCTGGTGAAAGGCTACCTGGAGACGATGGACCATGAACTGGAGTGGGGCCTGCGGGCGCCGGTGAACGACCGGGCGGCCGATGGTTCATGCCACGTCGAAGAGGACCCCGGACGCTTCATGTACGGGAGCGCTGCCGTCTTTGAGTTCACCTCTGGCATGGTCGATGAAGAACTCTCGGCGTGGGGCGGTTGCATCCTGGATGACCCTGTCCATACGGAACTTTATGTCTATCTGCGTGCCGTGGTGCCGCTGGACTCGCAGGCGTCGACATACAACTACGACCCGGCGAGGTAGCGTCACCGAGACCGCAACATCCGGTTCCGGTGGAGCGCCCCGGAAGCCTGCGCGTCGTACCGCTTCCTCGTCTGGACCGGCACGGAGCCGGTCGGCTCATGGACCGAGGCCTGGAGGCCAGGCACGTCGACACAGGCTCGGTCGTCCGTCGACAGGGCCGCGCCATGCTCCATCGCAATGCTGGCGATCATGCCGTCGACAGTCCCGGGGCCGACCGGCGCGGTCCAGGTCCGCCATGAGCCGGGCAGACCGCTGCGCGGCGCGCGGGCCGAACGGGACCTCCTGCAAGCCGGCGAGGATGCGCCGCGCCTGGCAAGCCGTCCCATGACGCCACGCTCATGCCGGAGGACGTCGACGAGGACCGTGCTGTCCAACAGGATCATAGGCGTTCGTTCCGGGGGTCGTGGCGGAAGGCGCGGATACGTCCCTTCTTCCGCGTGGCCTCCTCCTCATCCATGTCGAGGCGGAGATCCATGTCCCAGAAGTCACGCCCGGCCGCCTCCGCCGCGAGCCGCCGGGCCAGGTCGGAGAAGCCCTCCCCCTCGCGTTTCACGACGATAGGGCCGGCCGAGGTCATCCACCCCACCTCGGAAGCGCCCCCTGGATGCAGCCGGCGGCTACCGGCCGGGGCCGGTCGTCGTTCCGGACCGCCTCCTTCTGGTCCCTCTTGCGGCGCGGCCAGGTCACGAACAGGCCTTCCGGGCCGACTCGACGAGCGCCATGAGCCAGATGAACCCCATCCCATCAAGGGGAAAAACCTCGGCCCGGCCTTCAAGGTTTGCACGAGGCCGGGACGCGCCCGGGAAGCTGCAAAGGGAGAAGGGAAGGAAGAGACAGGAAGAGGGGGAAGGCGGGGGGGATGCCCCGGTTCTTGATGCGTCGCACCGGATGCTCCGACGGGGACCGGCCCTGGGCCGTCCCGTCCGGGGACGAGGCCGCCTCCCGGCGGCCTCGTCCGCAGGACCTGACGCCTCGCCTCGCGCTTGCGCGCTCGGCTTGGGCGTCAACTCCTTAGCATAATCTCGATGTTCACGCCGTCGGGGACCTGGATCCGCATGAGTTGGCGGAGGGCCCGATCGTCGGCGTCGAGGTCGATGAGGCGCTTGTGGACGCGCATCTGCCACCGGTCCCACGTCTCCGACCCCTCGCCGTCCGGGCTCTTGCGGACCGGGACGGTGAGGCGCTTCGTCGGAAGCGGGATGGGGCCCGCCATGTTGACGCCGGTGCGCTCGCTGATCTGCTTGATCTGCGAGCACACCGTGTCGACCTTGCGGGGGTCGGTGCCGGTGAGGCTGATGCGGGCCTTTGCCGTCGCCATGGTGGTTCCTCCGAGACTTTCCCGGAAGGAGAAGGCCTCAGCGGGCCTCGACGTCGATGGCGACGCCCACGGCGACCGTCTGGCCCATGTCGCGGATGGCGAAGCGGCCCAGGGACGGGAACTCCGTGGCCTTCTCGACCACCATGGGGCGCGTCGGTCGGATCTTCACGACGCCCTGGTCCCCCGTCTTCATGAAGGTGGGCTCGACCTCCTTGCCGCCGCGGACGACCTTCTTGATCTCCTCGAAGGTGCACGCGTTCTGCGCGGTGTAGGCGTGGAACACGGGCGTGTAGCCGACCGTGATGACGCTGGGGTGGTTCAGGACGATGACCTGCGCCGTGAAGGTGCGGGCCACCTTCGCCTGGTTGTCCGTGGGGGCGGCGACGTCGCCGCGGCGGATATCGTTCTTGCCGAGGCCGCGGCAGTTGAAGCCGACGTTGTCGCCGGGGACCGCCTCAGGCATCTGCTCGTGGTGCATCTCCACCGACTTGACCTCAGCCGTCTTGTTGCTGGGGTTGAAGTGGACCTGCATGCCGGGCTTCAGCACACCGCACTCGACCTTGCCGACGGGCACGGTGCCGATGCCGGTGATGGAGTAGACGTCCTGGATGGGCAGGCGCAGCGGCTTGTCCGTGGGCTTCTGCGGCATCTCGAACTGGTCGATGGCCTCGAGGAGCGTGGGGCCGGTGTACCAGCCCATCTTGTCGCTCTTCTTGCTGATGTTCTCGCCCACGAAGGCGGAGACGGGCACGAACTTGACCTTCTCCTCCTTGTAGCCGATGAGCTTCGTGAGCTTCTTGACGCCCTCGACGGTCTCGTTGAACTTGGCCTGGTCGAAGTTCACGGCGTCCATCTTGTTGACGGCCACGACGAGCTGGTCGATGCCCAGCGTCTTGGCGAGGAACACGTGCTCCTTCGTCTGGGCCTGGGGGCCCTCGATCGCAGAGCACGTCAGGATCGCGGCGTCCGCCTGGGAGGCGCCCGTGATCATGTTCTTCACGAAGTCACGGTGCCCGGGGGCGTCGATGATCGTGAAGTAGTACTTGTCCGTGTCGAACTTCTTGTGCGCGACGTCGATCGTCACGCCGCGCTCGCGCTCTTCCTTCAGGTTGTCCATGACCCAGGCCAGGAAGAAGGACCCCTTGCCCTTCTCCTCCGACTCCTTCTTGAAAGCGTCGATCATGTGCTGGGGGAACTGGCCCGTGTCCAGCATCAGGCGGCCGACGAGCGTGGACTTGCCGTGGTCGACGTGGCCGATCACGACGAGGTTCATGTGCGGTTTGTTCGCCATAGTGGGATCACCTCTGTGGTTCCGCCGCGGTCGCTCCCGCCGACCTTCGGAAGACCGAGGCCCGGCGGGCCGCGTCTCTGCCGAAGAAGCCAGGGGCTCCCGCGGGACCCCGTGCACGCACAGGGACTTGCGGATGGACCGGCGACATGGGTGGGGTATTTGAGGGTTTCTTCGTCGGTTCGTCGGTTCGTCGGTCAAACGCTCCGAAAGACCGCGGAACGAGCTACCTGGCGAGGTTCTCTTCCATTGGCGGGGCCTTGGAGTAGTCTCTTGGCGTCCAGATTCTGGGTTGGGTCATTGTCGGTGGACCCGCTGCACTGGATTTGGCATCGCCGCCGAGGCCCTTTGCACGGTCAAGGTGAAGGATCGTTCTGCTTGGTCTCGTGATGGCCGAAGTGGTCGGACCACCGCCGTGGGCCCGCCCTGCCTTGCCTCAACCGGTGGACCTACGAGCAAGTCCGGGTTGGCCTGACCTCCATGTTCGCCAACGTCGTGACAATGGACTACAAGAGCCCGGAGGGCCTCAAGACCGTCGTGGACGCGCTTGCCAAGGAGGCCGCGCGCTTCCGGGACGCACCCGGATTCCAGGCCCTCCACATGGTCCGCACCAGCCCGACGCAGACCGTGCACACCGTGGTCTTCGACACCGAGGCCGATCTGATGGCCACGCGCGAGAAGATGTTCCCTGTCCTCCTCCAGATCGCCGGGCCCCATGTCACGCAGCCGCCCCGCCAGGCGCCGGGCCCTGTCGTCCTGAACGCGACGGGCACGCACGACGTCATCGTCGAAAGCAACCGGTAGCCCTGCCCTCTCAGGTGGTCCGGGTGGCCGGTCCACCCGATCCCGCGCCTCCCTCGCGCCGGGGTCCTGCCGGGGGCTGCCGCCGGGAGGGACGGCGTCGCCGCCTTGCCGCACCGACCCATGCCCTCATCTTCCGGGACCCACTGGCCCACGCCATGGACGACGGCCACCTTGCGCGGACAGGCGCGGGGGGAGGGACATGACCCCGTTCGTCGCGATCGGCGCCGCCGAAGCCCACAGCCTGGTGCGGGACGGCAAGGCCGTCATGATCGACGTGCGCACGCATGGGGAGCGGATCGCCGCGCGCATCCCGGGCACCCTGCACATCCCGCTCGACGAGTTCCTCGATCGCCTCGATGAGGTGCCGCGCGACCGCACGGTGATCCTCCAGTGCGCGAGCGGAGCCCGCAGCGCCGGCGTCTGCGCCTACCTCGCCCGGGCCGGCCATCCGGACGTGCGCAACCTCCACCTGGGCATCCTGGGGTGGCACCAGGACCGCCTCCCGCTGGAGCGGGGCGCCTGAAGGCGCAGCCTGGTTCCGTCGCGGAGCACCGGCCCCGGGCGGATCAGTTCTTGCTGCGCGGCCGCTTCGCCGTCCCGGGCGCCTCCCGGGGCTTCTTCGCGGGGGCCTTGCGCTTCGGGACGTCGGGCGACGGCTGAGCGCCCGCCGATGCGCCCCGCTGGGGCAAGCGGCGCGACCGGGACCCGGCAGTAGGCTCCATCAGCTCGCGGCGTGCCCGGTCCCAGTCCTCCTGGTCGCGTCCTGGCTCCCGGCCGCGCTCCTGGTACAACTGGTAGGCACGCTTGCGGATCTCCTCCTCCGTCGGCTCCCTGGCGTGGCGCATGCTTGCAGCCATGGAGGGGGCATCCTCGGCCCGATGAAAAGCCGCGGCCCCGAGGCGATCGGGCGGGGGCCGCCGGCGGAACGACGTGCCGCCACCTGGCGGACCGAGCCACCAACGCTTATAAGCCAGGTCCAGGTGCTCGCGTCCAAGACCGAACCAGAAGACCCGGGCCTGCGTCGCCCGGAGGAGGTCCCCCAAGGCCCACGACATCGGCGCCGGCGGACCCCGCTTCTTCGGTTCACCGAACAGGTGAACAGCAATGCAACCCAACATGGCCTACGACCGTGCCATCACGGTGTTCTCGCCGGACGGCCGCCTCTTCCAGGTGGAGTACGCCCGCGAGGCCGTCAAACGCGGCACCACCGCCGTCGGTGTGCGGGGCGAGGACGCCGTCGTCCTCCTCGTCGACAAGCGCGTCTCCAGCCGGCTGGTCGTCCCGGCCTCCATCGAGAAGATCTTCGCCATCGACAACCACGTCGGCTGCGCCACGAGCGGACTCGTCGCGGACGCCCGGGCCCTCGTGGACCGGGCCCGCGTGGAGGCCCAGATGAACCGCGTCACGTACGACGAGTCGATCCCCGTCGAGACCCTGGTGAAGAAGATCTGCGACTTCAAGCAGTCCTACACCCAGTTCGGCGGCGGACGGCCCTTCGGCACGGCCCTGCTCGTGGCCGGCGTGGACGGATCCGGGCCGCACCTGTTCGAGACGGACCCCTCAGGTGCCCTCATCGAGTACCGCGCCTCCGCCGTCGGCTCGGGCCGCGCCAAGGCCATGGAGGTCCTGGAGGGCCACTTCAAGGAGTCCCTGGGCACGGACGGCGCCATCGGGCTCGGCCTCAAGGCGCTCCACGCGGCGACCGAGGGCAAGCTCAACGCGGACGCGCTGGAGATCGCCGTCGTCGAGAGCGAGAAAGGGTTCCACAAGCTCGACGCCACCACCGTCAAGAAGGCGGTGAAGGGCTTCCTGGAGGAATGACATGGTCAGCCTGGACGACGCCGTCGTGGCCCGCTTGGCCCGCCACGGCACCACGTTCGAGATCCTCGTCGACCCGGACGGCGCCGAGGCGCTCGACGACGACGCCTCCGACCACGATGTATTGGCGACCCTCGCGGTCGAGGGCGTCTTCACGGACGCGCGCGACGGGGAGCGCGCCGCGGAGGAGGATCTGCAGAAGGGCTTCGGCGCCACGGACGTCGCCGCCATCGCGCGCCGCATCCTCCGCGACGGCGAGGTCCAGCTCACGCAGGAGCAGCGCAAGCGCATGCAGGCGGCCAAGCACCGCCGCATCGTCGAGACCATCGTGCGCAACGCGTGGAACCCGCAGACGAAGACCCCGCATCCCAAGGAGCGCATCGAGCGTGCCCTCGAGGAGGCGAAGTTCCACGTCGACCCCGTCAAGCGCGTCGAGGAGCAGGTGAACGAGGCCATGAAGCGCCTGCGCCCGCTGCTGCCCATCGCCTTCGAGCGGATCCAGGTCGCCATCAAGATCCCCGCCGAGCACACGGGCTCCGCCTACGGGCACGTCCGGAACCTCGGCGACCTCAGGAAGGAGGAGTGGCAGGACGACGGCAGCCTGATCGTCGTGCTGGAGATCCCGGCCGGCGCGCAAGGCGAAGTGTACGACCGCCTCAACAAGATCACCCAGGGCAGCGTCGAGACGCGCGTCCTGGCCTAGGAGCATACATGACAGCGAAACAGACACGAGAACTGGTCCTCCCCGGCGACGAGGTCGGCAAAGGAAAGGACAAGGCCGGCCCCGGCACGAAGGCCATCGGCGACGTCATCGTCGCGGTGCAGAGCGGCATCCTCGACCGCCGGGGCGACCGGATCGGCATCATCCCGATGAACGGCAGCTACGAGCCGCGGCCCGGCGACACCGTGGTCGGGGTCGTCGCCGAGGCCAACCCGGGAAACTGGATCATCGACATCAAGGCGCCATGGCTCGCCCCGCTGCACGTCAGCGAGGCGCCCTGGCGCGTCGACTTCGGCGAGACCACGGAGTACCTCAAGGTCGGCGACGCCATCCTCTGCAAGATCCTCTTCGTGGACGAGCAGAAGAAGGTGCAAGTGACCCTGAAGGACCGTAACCTCACGAAGCTCGAGGGCGGGGAGCTCATGGAGGTCCCGCCCGTGAAGGTGGCCCGGGTCATCGGCAAGAACGGCAGCATGCTGAACCTGATCAAGAGCTACGTCGAGTGCTGGCTCTACGTCGGGCAGAACGGCCGAATCTGGCTCAACGGCGAGCCCGGCGAGGTTCTCCTCGCCAAGGAGACCATCACCCTGATCTGCAACGAGGCCCATCTGTCGGGCCTCACCGACCGCGTGCGCGGCTTCCTCGACGAGAGAAGGCCCGGCGGCGCGGAGACCGCCCTCGCTTCCGAGGAGGAGTGACGCTCATGGGAACACCCAACCCCGACATCGAACTCATCGACAAGAAAGGCCTCCGTTCGGACGGCCGCAAGCCCGACCAGATCCGCCCCCTCAAGATCGAGGCGGGCGTCCTGCACCGCGCCGACGGATCGGCCTACCTCGAATGGGGCAACAACAAGGTCCTCTGCGGCGTCTACGGTCCGCGCGAGTACAACCCGCGGCGTTTCCAGCAGTCGGACAAGGCCGTGGTGCGCTGCAAGTACAACATGGCCGCGTTCTCGACATCGGACCGCAAGCGCCCCGGCCCCGACCGGCGCAGCCAGGAGATCGGCAAGGTCATCGCGGACGCGTTCGAGAACGTCATCCTGACGGAGCGCTACCCGCGCGGCGTCATCGACATCAACATGGAGATTCTCCAGGCGGACGCGGGCACGCGCTGCGCCGCCCTCACCGCGGCCGCAGTGGCGCTCGCGGACGCGGGCATCCCCATGAAGGGCATGGTCAGCGCCTGCGCGGCCGGCAAGGTCAACGGCGTCGTCTGTGTCGACCTGGACGGGCCCGAGGACAACTTCGGCGAGGCCGACCTGCCGATCGGCATCAACCACACGACGGGCGAGATCGTGCTCCTGCAGATGGACGGCCACCTGTCCGACAAGGAGTACGAGGAGGCCCTCGACATGGCCGTCGCCGGCAACAAGGAGGTCCTGAAATCCCAGCGCGAGGCGCTCATGAAGCGCTTCAACGCGAGCCTGGACGCGCAGGAGAACGGGGGTGCCTGAGATGGAGAACA
>Ga0299906_10002102_pt1 | contig 16715 bp, 15 predicted proteins | sample RVTome_14_FD_200259 | JGI IMG/M metagenome (GOLD analysis project Ga0299906, IMG submission 200259) | Soil microbial communities from uranium-contaminated site in the Upper Colorado River Basin, Wyoming, United States - RVT145D125 (version 2) ...
GCGGCTTTGGTTGACCGGACCTGAGCCACCCGCGATCCTTCCTGCGAGGTAACCCTTCGACGACACCGATACGCATGAAGCCGCCGGCAGCGACGACCGCCACGACGACCACCACCGCCCGGACGACCGGGTGGGGAGCTGTGCGCAGCGGTTAGGCTCTCATCGAAGCCGGACGCCAGGCGCGGCCCCCGGACCACGGGCGCCGCGCCTTTTTTCGTGCCCGTGGGCGAGTGATACCTTCCCACCGGACCCATAACCGACATCCATCATGGCCAGCGAACAGATTCGAATCACCCTTCCCAACGGTGACGTCCTCGAGCACGACCGGGGTTCGACCGCCGCGGACGTAGCCGCCTCCATCGGACCGGGGCTCGCCAAGGCCGCCGTCGCTGCGGTCGTGAACGGCCAGACCGTCGGACTCATGGAACCGATCGATTCCGACGCCGCGATCCGGATATTGACGGAGAAGGACGCCGAGTCGCTCGCGGTGCTCCGCCACTCCGCGGCGCACGTCCTCGCCACGGCCGTTCGGGAACTCCGTCCGGGCGCGGGAATCGGCTTCGGACCCGCCATCGACGACGGCTTCTACTACGACTTCGACGTGGACGCTCCGTTCACGCCGGAAGACCTCGAGGCCTTCGAGCGGAAGATGGCCGAGATCGTAGCCTCCGATCAGACCTTCGATCGGCGTCGCGTCTCCAAGGAGGAGGCCCGGGACCTCTTCGCCGATGACCCGCTCAAGCTCGAGCGCCTCGAGGAGTTCGACGATGACGAGGTCATCACGGTCTATCGGAACGGTCCGTTCGTCGACCTGTGCAGGGGCCCGCATCTCGCGAGCACCGGACGCCTCCGGAACTTCAAGCTGCTTTCGGGTGCCGGTGCGTATTGGCGCGGTGACGAGAAGCGGCAGATGCTACAGCGGATCTACGGCACCGCCTTCCACCAGAAGTCCGAGCTGGAAGAGCACCTGCACCGGCTCGACGAGGCGAGGAAGCGCGATCACCGCGTGCTGGGGCGTGAGCTCGACCTCTTCTCCATTCAGGAGGAGGTCGGGCAGGGGTTCGTCCTCTGGCATCCGCGCGGGGGCATCATTCGGCATACCATCGAGGAATTCCTGAAGGGATCGCTGCTCGAGCACGGCTACGAGCTCGTGTATTCGCCGCAGGTCGCAAGCGAAGAGCTGTACCGGATCTCGGGCCATCTCGAGGTCTTCTCGGAGAGCATGTTCCCGGCGATGGACGATGACGGGACGCGGTTCCGCATGAAGCCCATGAACTGCCCGCACCACTTCATGATCTATCGCACCCAGACGCGATCGTACCGGGACCTGCCCTTGCGTTTCGCCGAGCTCGGCACCTGCTATCGCTACGAGCGCTCGGGCACGTTGCACGGTATGCTGCGCGTCCGTTGCTTTACGCAGGACGACGCGCACATCTTCGTGAGGCTCGACCAGATCGCCGACGAATATGATCGGCTGCTCGACCACGCGGACCACTTGCTGAAGGTCTTCGGCTACGACTACAACGTGGCCCTCGCCACCCGCCCGGAGAAAGCGATCGGCGACCCCTCGGTCTACGACGGGGCGACCGAGATCTTGCGAGGGGTGCTGGAGCGGCGTGGCATGGACTTCGTGATCGACGAAGGAGGAGGCGCGTTCTACGGTCCGAAGATCGACGTGAACGTGGTGGATGCCATCGGACGTGAATGGCAGGGCGGAACCTTTCAGCTCGACTTCCAGATGCCCGGGCGCTTCGGGCTCGAGTACGTGGGGTCCGACAATCAGCCCCACGAGGTGGTGGTCATCCACCGCACGCTGCTGGGCTCGATGGAGCGTTTCGTGGGCGGGCTCATCGAGCACTACGGTGGGGCCTTCCCGACCTGGATGGCGCCCGAGCAGGTACGCGTCCTGCCGGTCGGCGAGCAGTGGGACGCGAGCGCGCAGGAGCTGGCGCGCGCGCTGTCCGGAGCCGGCGTGCGGGCCACGGTCGCGTCGCGCGAGACACTCGGATACCGCATCCGCGAGGCCGAGACGCTCAAGATCCCGTACATGGGCGTTGTGGGTGAGCGGGAGGCCGCCGACGGAACGGTCGCGGTCCGCAAGCGTGGTGCGGGCAAGAAACAGGACGTCATGGGGCGAGACGACTTCGTGGCGCTCCTGACCCAGGAAATTCGGACCAGAGCGCTCGGCTGAGCCGAGGGGTCCGCGGCCGCGTTGATTGGGGAGAGGTAGCCGTTGACCTCTCTTCGAGCTTCAGGCATCTTAGGCGTCCGCCCGGTGGGCGGGTCACAATCAGGAAGCGGGCCGCTCTGACCGGCGGCTCCACCTTCAGGGCTCCTCGGAGCCGCCGTGAGGGTCGCCCGGGTCGACGCGCACCGCGTGCCGGTGTACGTCCATCCTAGTCGCGGCCCGAGACACGTCTCGGGCTTTTTTCGTGTGGATGAGCGTCGCTTGACGCTCACGAGTGGATTCCGTCGGAGGTAGGTGAGATCAGCGACAAACGAGTCCGTGTGAACGACCAGATCAGGATCAGCCCGGTGCGCTTGATCCAGGACGATGGCGAGCAGATCGGCATCGTCTCCATCGACGAGGCCCGCGAGCGGGCCGAACAACGTGGGATGGATCTGGTCGAGGTCGCCGCAGAAGCTCGGCCCCCCGTGGTCAAGATGATGGACTACGGGAAATTCAAGTACGAGGCCGACCGAGCGCGGCGTGAGGCACGGAAGAAACAGCACACGATCAAGGTCAAAGAGGTCAAATTCCGTCCGGGAATCGAAGATCACGACTATCAGTTCAAGGTCGGTCATGCTCGACGCTTCCTGGACGAGGGGAACAAGGTCAAGCTGACGATGATGTTTCGGGGTCGTCAGATCACGCATCCCGAGCTCGGGCTCGAGGTGCTGTCCAGGGTCATGGAAGACCTGGAGGACCTCGGGAAGGTGGAAACCCACCCGAACATGGAAGGGCGGGTGATGTCGATGGTCGTCGCCCCACTGAAAGCGTAATGAGAGCCCCCGGTGATGGGGGCAGACTGGAGTCGTAGATCGAATGCCCAAGATGAAGACGCACCGCGGTGCCGCGAAGCGGCTCAAGAAGACCGGCACGGGGAAGCTCAAGAGGATGCGCGCGAACAAAAGCCACATTCTCACGAAGAAGACGACGAAGCGTAAGCGCCGGTTGCGCAAGCCGGATCTCGTCGCCAAGGGCGACGCCAAGAGGCTCCACAAGATTCTCCCCTACGGCTCCTGAGGAGGCTGAACGATGCCACGCTCGACCTCCGCGCCGGCGCGGAACAAGCGCAAGAAGAAGATCTTCAAGGAAGCGAAGGGATACTTCGGCGGCCGAAAGAACCTTTATCGCACCGCGAAGGACGCGGTCGAGAAGGGGTGGGAGCACGCCTACCGGGACCGGAAGAAGAAGAAGCGGAACTTCCGGCGACTGTGGATCGCCCGAATCAACGCGGCCGTGCGCGTGCACGACCTGTCGTACTCCAGATTCATCAACGGGCTCAAGGAAGCCGGGGTCGAGCTGGATCGCAAGGCGCTCGCCGACCTCGCGGTCCGAAACCCCGAGGCGTTCGGCGCCATCGTGGATCGGGCCAAGGAGGGCCTGGCCGCGAAGGCCGGTTGAGCTCGGCCGCGACGTGACCGCGCCGTCGCATGACTGAACGGAATCCCGTCGAGGCGCTGAAGGCCCTGGAAGCAGAGGCACTGAGCGCGATACGAGAGGCCCCCGACACCGAAGCGCTCGAACGCGCCCGGGTCGCATTCCTCGGCCGCAGTGAGGGCCGGATCTCCGTCATCCTGAGGGGCCTGGGCCGTCTCGCGCCCGAGGACCGGCCCGCGGTCGGCCAGGAGGCCAACCGGGTGAAGGGCGTCGTGTCCGCCGCGCTCGACGAACGGGCGGCGAACCTCGCCGGCCCTGCCCGCCCGGCGACGACCGACCTCACGCTTCCCGGGCGGCGTCCTTGGAGGGGGGGGCTTCACCCCATTACGCAGGCGGTCGACGAGATCTGGCACATCTTCCGTGATCTCGGCTTCTCACGCGCGCGCGGTCCCGAAGCGGACACCGAGTGGTACAACTTCGAGGCCCTCAACACGCCGCTCGACCATCCCGCGGCGGACGAGCAGGACACGCTCTACCTCGTGGATTCGGTGCTGCTGCGGAGTCACACCTCGCCGGTGCAAATGCGCACGATGGAGTCGCACGAACCGCCCATCAGGGTGATCGCACCGGGCTGGGTCTACCGCCGCGACACCTACGACGCCACACATACGCCGGCCTTCATGCAGATCGAGGGCCTCGTGATCGACGAGGGTGTCACCTTCGTGGACTTCAAGGCGACGCTGGCGGAGTTCGCGCGTCGCTACTGGGGCCCGGACACGACGATCCGCTTCCGGCCGTCATTCTTTCCGTTCACGGAGCCGAGCGCCGAGGTCGACGTGAAGCGCGTCGTCACCCGGGCGGACGGCTCGCGTGAAGAGACGGACTGGCTCGAGATCATGGGCGCCGGCATGGTCGATCCGAACGTCATCGAGAATGCGGGCTACGACGCCGAGCGCTACACCGGGTGGGCTTTCGGGATGGGACCGGCCCGTATCGCGATGCTGAAGCACGGTGTCGACGATCTGCGCACCTTTTTCGACAACGACGTCCGTTTCCTCGGGCAGTTCCCGTCATGAAGGTCTCCACCCGTTGGCTCAAGGACATGGTGCCCGGTCTTCGCGGCACCCCGGCCGAGCTGGCCGAGCACCTCGCGCTGCGCGGGGCTCCGGTCGAGGAGATCCGCTCGCCGGGTGAGGGGCTCGACGACATCGTCGTCGCTCGTGTGGTCAGCGCCAAGCAACACCCGAACGCAGATCGCCTCTCGCTGTGTGAGGTCGACGGCGGCGACGGGGTGGTGCAGGTCGTGTGCGGCGCGCCGAACGTGAAGGAGGGAGCGTACTATCCGTTCGCCCCGGTGGGCGCGGTGCTGCCCGGGGACTTCAAGATCAAGAAGGCCAAGATTCGAGGTGAGGTGTCCAATGGTATGTTGTGTTCCGCCAAAGAGTTAGGACTAGGGTCGGATCACGCGGGCATTCTGGAGCTTCCCGGTGAGCTCACCCCGGGCGAGCCGTTCGTCGCCGCCCTCGGGCTCGACGACGCGACGCTCGACGTCGAGATCACCGCGAACCGTGGCGACCTGCTGTCACACGTGGGCATTGCGCGAGAGCTCGCGTCGGAGGGCGAGGGTCGGGTGGTCCTACCCGAGAGTCCGGGTGCGCCGCCCGTGGCCGCCACGTACGCCGAGGACTCCCACGAGGTGGCGGTCGGGGGCGTGACGATCCGGATCGAGGATCCCGACCTGTGCGGGCGCTACCTGGGTGCGGTCGTCCGCGGCGTGCGCGTCGGTCCTTCGCCGGCGTGGCTCCAGGAGCGTCTTCGGGGCGCGGGGGCGCGCCCCATCAACAACGTGGTCGACGCGACCAACTACGTCATGCTGGAGTTGGGCCAGCCCATGCACGCCTTCGACCTGGATCACCTGGCCGGTTCGACGATCGTCGTGCGCCGCGCACGTGCCCAGGAGAAGACGTTCACGACGCTCGACGACGCGGAGCGCACGCTCGCGACCGACATGCTGATGATCTGCGACGCGGAGCGGCCCGTGGCGATCGGCGGGGTGATGGGGGGGAGCAATTCCGAGGTCCATGACGAGACGACCGATGTCCTCCTGGAGTGCGCCCTCTTCGACCCCAGATCGATCCGCTCCACCCGCAAGGCGCTCGGCATGTCCACGGACGCGTCGTACCGCTTCGAGCGCGGCGTGGACCCCGACGGAATGCGCGTGGCGATGGAGCGGTGCGTCACGCTGATTCTCGCCACTGCGGGGGGATCGCTCGACGGACCCATTCTCGACTGCCGTCCGGTGCCCTTCGAGACACGGGTCGTGGGGTTGCGCCTGGCGCGGATCGAACGGCTGCTCGGCGTGGCGTTCGAGGCCGATCGTGTGAGGGAGCTGCTCGCGCCGCTCGGCTTCGCCGTGGAGGAGGAGGTCGACGGGGTGCTCCAGGTCCGCGTACCCGGGTACCGGAGCTACGACGTAACCCGCGAAGTCGACCTCATCGAGGAGGTCGCGCGCACACACGGCTTCGATGCCTTCCCGGACGAGCTTGGACCCTCGAGGCCGGGGTCGGTACCCGACCACCCCTTGTTCCAGCTCGAGGACGAGTTGCGGGCGGCGCTGGTCGCGCACGGCCTCTTCGAGGCCCATACGCCCGCCTTCGCGCCGCGGGGCGAGGGTGACGTCGAGGTCGCCAATCCGTTGGCCGCGACCGAGCCGTTCATGCGGCGAGCGCTTCTGCCCGCGCTGCTCAGGCGCGTGGAGTACAACCTCGCGCGCGGAAACCGTGACGTCCGCCTTTTCGAGATCGGCACGTCGTTTCGCAGGGCCGGTCCGGGCGAGCCGCCGCACGAGGAGACGCACCTTGCCGTGGTGATGACCGGGCGACGCGAGCCGCCGCATTGGTCGAAGGCCGACGAGCCGCTCGAGATCTGGGACCTCAAAGGCTTGCTCGAGGAGCTGGTCGCTCGAGCCTACGGTGCGGCGGCGCGGGTCGAGCCCGGCGCACCCGAGGTTCGCGTCCTCGACGCCGACCGCTCGTTCGCGGTGACCCGCGCCCAGGAGGTCCCGATGGAGGGGGCAAGGCTGGGACACGGCGGCCGAGTGTCCGACGACGGTGTCGATCTGCCCGCGTGGGCCGGCGACGTGTTCGCGCTGGAGATCACCCTCCCGGCGCTGCCCGCTCCGGCGGTTGCGGTGACGCATTCTCCGCTTCCGCAGCACCCCGCGGTCGAGCGGGACCTCGCGCTCGTCGTGCCCGACTCCGTGGCGGCGGGCCGACTGTTCGAGGTCATCCGTTCGGCGGCCGGTCACGAGCTCGAGGCCCTCGACCTCTTCGACCTGTATACCGGGCGAGGGGTCGAGCCGGGCAGCCGCTCACTCGCGTTCCGCTTGCGCTTCCGCGCCGCGGGCCGGACCCTGAAGGACGAGGATGTCGACCGGAGCATCAACGCCGTCCTGGAGCGGCTCGGGGAGGAAGTCGGTGTCAAAGCCAGAGGATAGCGCGCCGGCGGACGAGAGAGCGGCCTTCGCGCGCCTGGAGCGCGCGGTCGGACGGCTGCTCGACCGGCTCGAAACGACCACCATGCGCGCCGAGACCGCCGAGGCTCGCGCCGAGGAGATGGGGGCGCTGGTCCAGCGCTTCACCGGAGACGAGGGGGAGGCGGAGAGGCTCCTGTCGCGGCTGGAACGGCTCGAGGCCGACAACGAGGAGCTGCGCGGCCGCCTGATGCGCGGTCGGGACGGTGTGGATCGCATGCTCGCCCGCATCCGCTTCCTGGAGAATCAGGCATGAGCACGGGCAAGACGTCGGTGACCGTTCGCATCGCGGGCGAGGAGCATACCATCCGCGCGCGCGCGGAGCCGGACTACACGCGCAAGTGCGCGAAGCTCGTCGATGACCGCATCCATCAGATCCGCGTGCAGGCCGGGCTGATCGAGGGGCACAAAGCGGCGATTCTCGCGGCGCTGTCCATCGCCGACGAGCTCTTCCAAGCCGAGGAGGACCTGGGGCGTGTGCGCGACGACCTGGCGGCGCGGGCCCTACGGCTCGCCGAGCGGATCGAGCATGCGACGCCAGCCGGAGCCGACGGGGCCTGACCTCGGGTTGCGTCCGGCTTCGTCCAAAGCCTATCCTCAACCCGCAATAAGGGCGTCGACAGCTCCGGACCGAGGCACGGACCGCGATAGGTCGATTTCCCGCTGACGCTCACCTCCGGTCGTTCGCCGACCGGATTCGGAGTTCAATACATGATCACCCCGCCCGTCCTGGTGGCGGCGGCGGTGGGTCTCGTCTTGGGTGCGCTGATCGGATTCGTGGTCGCGCGAAGCCGTGAAAGGACCCGGCAGGAACTAGAGAAACGTACGGCATCGGACGAGGCCTCCCGCATCCTCCAGCGGGCTGAAAGCGAGGCCGAGAACGCTCGCAAGGCCGGTGAGCTCTCGGGGCGCGAGGAAGGATTTCGCCTCCGCGAAGCGTGGGAGAGAGAGGAGAGCCGGCGCAGGGAAGAGCTCGAACGGGCAGAGCGAAGGGCCGAGGAACGGTCCGACGCGCTGGACCGTCAGTTCGATCGGCTCAACACCCGCGAGGAAGAGCTCGACGCACGCTCCGGGGCGCTCGAGGCCCGTGAGCGTCATGCCGAGCACCTCGAGGCCGAGGTCCGCCAGCGCGCCGAAGAGGCGCGCGCGCGCCTCGAACAGCTCGCTCGCATGAGCGCGGACGACGCCAAGCGGGAGCTGGTCGAGGAGCTGCGCGATACCGCGCGCGCCGAGGCCGCGAACTCGCTCCGCGAGATCAAGGAGCAGGCGCAGCGCGAAGCCGAACGCGAGGGCAAGAAGATCGTCGCGCTCGCGATTCAACGTATGGCCGCCGACCTCACTGCCGAGACGACGGTGTCGGTCGTGCAACTCCCCTCGGACGAGATGAAGGGGCGGATCATCGGGCGCGAGGGTCGAAACATCCGTGCCTTCGAGCAGATGACCGGTGTGGACGTCATCATCGACGACACCCCGGAGGCCGTCGTCCTCTCGGCCTTCGATCCGGTGCGACGCGAGACGGCTCGGATCGCGCTGGAACGGTTGGTGGAGGATGGCCGCATCCATCCCGGCCGCATCGAGGAGGTGGTCGAGAAGGCCGCCGAGGAGGTCGAGCGGACCATGGTGGAGGCCGCCGAGGAGGTGCTCTACGAGCTCGGCCTGCACAACGTGCACCCGGAGATCGTGAAGACGCTCGGGCGGTTGCGCTTCCGGACTTCGTACGGACAGAACCAGTTGCAGCACGCCCGCGAGGTCGCGCTTCTCGCCGGGTCCATGGCGGCGGAGATGGGACTCGACGTCCAAGGCACGAGGCGTGCCGCGATCCTGCACGACGTCGGCAAGGGGATGACCCACGAGCACGAGGGGACCCACGTCGAGCTCGGATATCGCCTATGCAAGAAGCACGACGAGACGCCGCTCGTGCTCAACGCCATCCGGGCGCACCACGACGAGGAGCCGCACTTCTATGCGGAGACGTTCCTCGTGACCGCGGCCGACGCGATCAGCGGGTCCCGCCCCGGCGCACGACGCGAGATGTTCGAGGGATACGTGAAGCGGCTGGAGAAGCTCGAGGAGCTGGCCATGGAGCAACCGGGCGTCGCCCGCTGCTTTGCCATCCAGGCCGGACGCGAGCTGCGCGTGATGGTCGAGCCCGAGAAGGTCAGCGACGGCGAGATGGCGCAGATCTCCGAAGCCGTGGCGCGCCGTATCGAGAGCGAGCTGCAGTATCCCGGGCAGATCAAGGTGGTGGTGGTGCGTGAGACGAGGGCGGTGGACTTCGCGCGCTGACACGGCGTGACTCGCGCCGCAGCACGTCACGCGTAGATGCTGGTCGAGCGGGAGCGGGCGGGTCTTTCCCGCGTCAGGGGGTGACGCCCGACTGACCGAGGGAAGTGCCAGGTGGGCGTCCCGTCGCGGCCCTGCCGGGCGACGGGTAGGCCTGACGCCCCGGTCTGTTAGATTCTCGCTTCTGGTCACGCGGCCGTCGCTCCGGCATCCTCGCCGGACCGGGCCACACCTCCAACCGTCCGACACGATGAGCGCCCAGATCATCTCCGGTAAGGACATCGCCGAGGACATCCGCGCCGAGCTGAAGGAGCGGGTCGCGCGGCTCCAGGCGGACAGCGGGGTCACGCCCGGCCTCGCGACCGTGCTCGTGGGCGAGGATCCTGCGTCCGAGATGTACGTCGGCATGAAGAACAAGGCCGCGGCCGCGATGGGCATCCACTCACGCCAGATCACGCTGCCCGCCGACACCTCCGAAGACGAGCTGCTGGGCGTGGTGGACGGGCTCAACGCCGATGCCGGCATCCACGGCATCCTCGTGCAGCTTCCCCTTCCGGACCACATCGACGAAGGAAAGGTCCTCGAGGCGATCGATCCGTCGAAGGACGTCGACGGCTTCCACCCGATCAACGTGGGCCGGCTCGCGACGGATTCGGGAGATTTCTTCGCGCCGTGCACGCCGGCGGGCGTCATCGAGATGCTGATGCGCAGCGGCCATGACCCGAGCGGCAAGCACGTCGTCGTGGTGGGCCGGTCGAACATCGTGGGCCGACCGCTCGCGACGCTCCTCATGCGCAAGGGTCCGGGCGGTAACGCGACCGTCACCGTGGCGCATTCGCGTACGCCCGACCTGGGGGCGGTCACCCGGACGGCCGAGATCCTGATCGTCGCGATGGGCCGCCCCGAGATGATCACCGCCGACATGGTGCGCGAGGGTGCGGTCGTCATCGACGTCGGTACGAACCGTATCGACGACGAGAGCCGGGAAAAGGGCTATCGCGTGTGCGGTGACGTCCTCTTCGACGAGGTGAAGGAGGTCGCGGGAGCCATCTCGCCGGTTCCGGGCGGCGCAGGCCCCATGACGATCACGATGCTGCTCTCCAACACGGTGACGTCTGCGGCGCGGGCCGCGGCGGACTGACGACTTGTCGGACGAGCTGAGCCTCGACCTCTTCGGCGAGGGCGAAGAGGGCGAAGAGGGCGAGGAGGGCGAAGAGGGCGACCAGCGGGAGGACGACAGGGACTGGACGGCCGACGGCGGCGAGGCCCGCGCGTCCGCGAGGCCCGAAGACCCCCGGTCGCGCGTGGCTCCGTCGGCACCCGGAACGCCATCGCCGGCCGGGACCCCCGACGGGAGTCGACCCAAGGTCTGGTCGGTATCGCAGGTCAACCGCGCCGTGCGCGGCCTGCTCGAGAGCAGCGTGGAGTCGCTTTGGGTGGGCGGCGAGATCGGGACGTGGACCCGGTCGCGGGCCGGGCACTGCTACTTCACGCTCAAGGACGACCGGGCCCAGCTCCGCGCGGTGATGTTCGCCCGCGAGGCGGATCTGCTGCCCACCGACCCCGACGAGGGCATGAAGGTGCGCGTGCTCGGGGAGCTCACCCTCTACGAGGCCCGGGGAGAGTATCAGCTCGTCGGGCGCCGCCTGGAGGCGGAGGGCGCAGAAGGGCTCTGGCGCAAAGCGTTCGAGGAGCTGCGCCGGCGACTCGAGGCGGAGGGGCTACTCGACCCGGGCCGCAAGCGACCGATTCCACGCTACCCGCGTGTCGTCGGCGTGGTCACCTCTCCCACGGGCGCGGCATTTCGTGACATCACTTCCGTGCTCGCCCGGCGAGCGCCGTGGGTGCGCGTGGTTCTTTCCGGCACGCGGGTGCAGGGCGATGGCGCCTCGGCCGACATCGCGGCGGCGCTGCGACGCCTGGTTGCTTCGGGGCTGCCGGACGTGGTGATCGTGGGCAGGGGCGGGGGGTCGCTCGAGGACCTCTGGGCGTTCAACGAGGAGCCGGTTGCTCGCGCGGTCGCCGAGTCGCCGATCCCGATCGTCTCGGCCGTGGGCCACGAGGTCGATGTGACGATCGCGGACCTCGTCGCCGACGCGCGCGCGCCGACGCCCTCGGCCGCCGCCGAGACGGTCGTGCCCGACGCGGCGGCGCTGCGCGCTCAGCTTCGGCGCACCCCAGAGCGCCTGGGCAGGGGCCTCCGACGCGCGGCGACGCGCCGGCGCGCAGCGGTCTCGGAGCGCCTCGCACGCCTTCTTCGCAGCATCGAACGCCGGCTCGCGCCCGTTCGACAGGCGGCCGACATCGGCTCCGAGCGACTCGAGCGACGCATCCGCGGACTGCGTGCCGAGCGGCGGGAGCGGCTACACGGCCTGTCGGGCCGTCTGCAGGCGCTCTCGCCCCTCGCTACTCTATCGCGCGGATACTCGGTCGCGCGCGACGCGAAGGGCCGCGTGCTCCGGGTCGTGGACGACTTCGAGAAGGAGACGCGTTTCTACCTGCGCGTGACCGACGGCATCGTGGAGGCGGAGTCGCTGGGCGCGAGCGCTTTGGAACCGGACCCATGACGAACGACGACGCATCGACCGAGCCCACCCTCGAGAAACGGCTCACTCGACTCGAGGAGATCCTCTCGCGCATGGAGTCCGAGGAGGTCGCGCTGGAAGAGGCGCTTCGCCTTTTCGAGGAGGGCGTAGGCCACGTGCGTGAGGCGGAGCGGATCCTGGCGGAGACCGAGCTCCGGGTCGAGGAGCTCCTGGCGAGCGGCGAGACGCGCGACCTGACCGTGGAAGACGAGATGTGACCGGGGTCGCCTTCAACGGCCTCCAGGAGCACCTCGCGCGCGAGGTGGAGCGCGTCGAAGGGGCGCTCGACCGGGCGGTCAACGCCCTCGAGCGGCCGCTGCGAGAGGTGCTTGGAAACGACGAGGCGGCCGAGGTCGGGGCGGCCATCCGCCATGGCGTGACGGGCGGCGGCAAGCGCCTGCGCCCGGCTCTGTGCACGGCCGCGTACATCGCGTGCGGCGGGGAGGAATCGGAGGCGCTCTACGACCTCGCTGCCGCGCTCGAGATGATCCACGCGTATTCGCTCATGCACGACGACCTTCCGTGCATGGACGACGCCGAGCTCCGGCGCGGGCGTCCGACGACGCACCGCGCGCACGGTCAGGACGTGACCATGCGTGCCGGGGCCGTGCTCGTTCCCGCCGCGGCGCTCCAGGCGCTGCGCGCTGCCCGGTGGCTCGGCTGCACGGAGGCGCGGGCCCGGGAGGTCGCGTTCCGGCTGCTCGAGGCCGCGGGCGCCGGAGGCATGGTCGGTGGGCAGTGGCTCGACCTCCTGGGCGAGGGGCGCCGCATCGGGGCCGATGAGCTCGACGACCTGCACCGACGAAAGACCGGCGCGCTGCTCACTGCGTCGCTGGTCGTGGGCTCGACCGCGGCGGGTGCCGAGCCGGCCAGGGTCGAAGCGCTCGCGGCGTACGGCCGGGCGATCGGTCTCGCTTTCCAGATCGCCGACGACCTGCTCGACGCGACCCAGTCGGCCGAGACGCTCGGCAAGAACCCGAGCGACGCGGGTCTGGCCAAGTCGACCTACGTGGCGCTGTACGGGCTCGACGAGGCGCGCGCCCGGGCCGAAGCGCAAGTCGAAACGGCGCTCGCCGCGCTCCGGGGGGCGGGTATCGATTCCCCGGCGCTCGAGGCGCTCGCGCGCTACGTGGTGGAGCGCGGCAGCTAGGAGCTCGGGGCGCTTCCTCGCTCGGTCCGTGGGGCGATCGCCCTCATGGCAGCGGTGAAACAGACCACCTTACGGCCCGCGGGCTGTTCGACACGGTCGCTCCCGGTATCTTTCTTCGGCAGTCGCGAACCATGTGAAAGGAGCGGATCCGGGTGTCCCTACTGGATCAGATCAAATATCCGGCCGATCTGCGCAGGCTCGAGCGGAGGGCCCTCTCGGAAGTCGTGGAGGCGGTCCGCAACCGGCACATCGACGTTGTGTCGGAGAAGGGCGGCCACTTCGGCGCCAGCCTCGGCGTCGTCGAGCTCACCGTGGCGCTGCATTACGCCTTCGACACTCCGCGCGACCAGCTCGTGTGGGATACCGGGCATCAGGCTTATATCCACAAGATCCTGACCGGGCGCAACGAGGCGCTGCCGTCGATCCGGACCCGTCACGGGCTGGCCCCCTTCCTGAGGCGGGACGAATCGGAGTACGACGCCTTCGGCGCGGGGCATGCGGCCACCTCGATCTCCGCGGCGTGGGGCATGGCGGTCGGCCGGGACCTCGTCGGCGAGGACTTCGACGTGGTCGCCGTGATCGGCGACGGCGCGATGGGCTGCGGTCTCGCCTACGAGGCGCTCAACAACGCGGGTCACACGGGTCGCGACTTCATCGTCGTGCTCAACGACAATGATATGTCGATCGCTCCGGCCGTCGGCGCGATGAACAAGTACCTGACCGGGATGATCACCAATCCGGCGTACAACAAGATGCGCGCCCTGGTCAAAGAGGTGCTCCACCGTACGCCCACGGCGTTGGGCGACGTCATGGAGGAGCTCGCCGGCCGGATGGAGGAGAGCCTGAAGCACCTCCTGACACCGGGGCTCATCTTCGAGGAGCTCGGCTTTCGTTACGTGGGCCCCGTGGACGGGCATGACGTCGGCGCGCTCGTGGATACGTTTCAACGCGTCCGCAAGATGAAGGGACCGATTCTCGTTCACGCGCTCACGCAAAAGGGCAGGGGCTTCACGCACGCCGAGGACGATCCCTGGACGTGGCACGCCGCGGGTCCGTTCGACAAGGTCACGGGCAAGGGCACGAAGAAGTCCTCGGGCCTGCCGCGCTACCAGAACGTGTTCGGCAAAGGACTCATCGAGCTCGCCGACGCGGATCCGCGGGTCGTCACGATCACGGCCGCCATGCCGGACGGCACCTCCACCGATATGTTCGCCGACGCCCATCCAGACCGTTACTTCGACGTAGGCATCGCGGAGGGCCACGGCGTCACGTTCGCCGCCGGCCTCGCCACGCGCGGCGTGAAGCCGATCGTCGCCATCTACTCGACGTTCCTGCAGCGCGCGTTCGACAGCATCGTCCACGACGTGGCGCTCCAGGGACTGTCGGTCGTGTTCGGCATGGACCGGGCGGGCATCGCGGGGGAGGACGGGCCCACACACCACGGCGTGCTCGACATCTCGTACATGCTCTCGATTCCGGGCATGACGGTGACCGCGCCGAAGGACGGCAGCGAGATGCTCGCGCTCCTGCGTCTCGCCACCGAGAAGGGCGGCGGTCCGTGGAGCGTGCGATGGCCACGGGCAGCCGTGCCGGCCGAGGTGCCGCATCTGAGCGAGATCCCGGCCATCGAGCCGTTCACGTGGGAGGTGCTCCGTAACGGCGGCGACGGCGTGCTCCTGGCGACAGGCACGATGGTGCTCACGTCCGTCGAGGCGGCCGACCTCCTGGAGCAGGAGGGCATTCACCTCACCGTCGTCAACTGTCGCTTCCTCAAGCCGTACGACGGCGCTCTGTTCACCGAGATGGTGCGCAGCCACCCCCTGGTCGTGACGGTGGAGGAGGGTCAGCTCACGAACGGCTTCGGCGCCTTCATGGCTCGGGAGCTCGACGCTCTCGACCTCGAGCACCCTCCGCGGGTCTCCGCGCTCGGCGTGCCCGATGCCTTCATCGAGCACGGTGGGCGTGAGGAGCTGCTCGCCGAGATCGGTCTCGACGCGAGGGGAGTCGCCCAGCACGTGCGCGCCCTGGTGACACGAGGCGCCGAGCTGGAAACGGCGTGACGGAGGAGGGCGTGTCCCGGCTCGTGGGGCCAATCGAGAGCATCGGCGTCGTCTACCGTGAGAACACGCCCGAAGTCATGGCGATCGTCGATCGCGTTCGCGCGTGGGCGAAAGAGGTGGGCGTCGCCGCCCTCGTCGAGGAAAACGCCGGTCGAGGGCATCCGTCGCTCGATCTGGCGGCCACTCCCGTCGATCTCGTCGTCGCCCTCGGCGGCGACGGGACTCTGCTGCGCGCCAGCCGGCTGGTCGTCGGTACCGACGTGCCGGTCCTGGGGGTGAACCTGGGCCGGCTCGGCTTCCTCACCGCCATCCCGGACTCCTATCTGGAGGGCGGACTCCACGAGGTCATCTCCGGCGGAGCGATTCTCGAGCGCCGCTTCCGACTGCGGTCGACCATTGAGGCAGAGGGTGAGCGCAAGGCCGGTAACTTCTTTGCGTTGAATGACATGGTCGTGCATACGTCGGGGGCCGCCCGGGTGACGCCGCTCACGCTGTCCGTGGGCGACGGGGAGCGGTTCGAGGAGGTGGGCAGCTTCGCGGCCGATGGCGTGATCGTATCGACGCCGACCGGCTCCACCGCCTACTCGATGTCGGCGGGCGGCCCCATCATCGCCCCCTCCGTCGAGGCGGTCGTGGTCACGCCGATTTGTCCACATTCCCTCGCGGTCCGTCCGCTCGTGCTTCCAGCGCACCAGACGATTCGCATCGGGTCCCTGGATCCCGCGGCCGACCACCAGCTCACGGTCGACGGTCAGGTGGTACACGGCCTGGTGCACGGTGAGGAGGTGTGGATCTCACGGGAGGATCGGCCGCTGACGCTCGTACGGCTGCCCGGCCAGACCTTTTTCAAGACCATGCGCCGCAAGCTCAACTGGGCCGCGCGCCCCCCCGAGCGGGGCTGAGCACGCGGTCGCACCGTGCCGCCGGCGTCTCGGCGCGCCGACCCATGGTCCCATTGTAGTGTCCCAGGGCAATCGTCTACCTTCCGGTCCCATGCTCGTCGAACTCCGTATCCGTGACTACGCCGTCGTCGAGGATCTGACCATCGCCCTCGGGCCGGGCCTCAACGCGCTCACCGGCGAGACCGGGGCGGGCAAGTCGATCATCGTCGGTGCGCTCTCGCTTCTCCTCGGCGAGCGGGCCTCGTCGGACGTGGTGCGAGCCGGCGCCGAGAGGGCGACCGTGGAAGCCGTGTTCGATGTCGAGGGACTACCGGCTGTCCGGGCCCTGGCAGACGAGCACGGCTTTCGTGTCGACGACGGGCTGCTCATCCTCCGGCGCGAAGTCGCCGCCGAGGGACGCAACCGGGCATGGGTCGGCGGCTCGCCCGCGACGGCCGGCGTGGTGGGTGAGCTGGGCAGCACGCTCGTCGATCTGCACGGCCAGCACGAGCACCAAACGCTGCTCCGCGCGCGCGATCAGCGGGGCATTCTCGACGCGTTCGGTGGCGCGAGCGACCTCGCCGAGCACGTTTCGCTCGGCTATGCACGGCTCCAGGAGC
>Ga0299906_10002103_pt1 | contig 16711 bp, 20 predicted proteins | sample RVTome_14_FD_200259 | JGI IMG/M metagenome (GOLD analysis project Ga0299906, IMG submission 200259) | Soil microbial communities from uranium-contaminated site in the Upper Colorado River Basin, Wyoming, United States - RVT145D125 (version 2) ...
GCACGCCGCCAGCCGCGTTGATGTCGGCCACGGCCGCCTCGGCGCCACGCTGCATCTGCGCGCCGAAGGCCGCATAGTCGCCGGTCATCGGACCGGCGGTCGCGACCTCGAGATCAGCCGCAGCCTGTCCGACGCCGACCCCGAAGGTCAGCGTGGCCGCAGCCAGCATTAATCCAAGCTTCTTCATCTCGTATTGTCTCCCTGTTGCAAGCCTGATCGTCGCAAGACGCCACCCGGACGGGCGGCGCGGTCACTCCCTGCCGCATGGCCGCCGAATGGAAGGCGTCCGGACTTTAGCACGCCGGCCGTGCGTTTCCAGTACGTGACCGGTGGAGCCGCCGCGCATCCGCCCTCTACAGCCCGCACTCTAGGCGCCCGGACGCCACCATCCAAGCACTCGCCGCGCCACCCTTGACACATTGGAGGGCAAGGTATAAGTGATCGCTCCATGACAACCGCTTCCGCCTCCGTGAAAAGCGTGCAGCGTCCGGCCTCGGACTTCACCGAACGCGGCTACTGGGCGGGCACGATCAAGATGAGCCTGTCGCGCCTCTTCATCCTGGCCGCGCTGCACGAGAAGCCGCTGCACGGCTACGAGATCGCGCGCAGCGTGGAGCGCACGACCAACGGCTGCTGCTCGCCCACCGAGGGCACGATCTATCCGGCCATGCGCGAGTTCGAGCTCGGCGGCTACGTCACCGTCAAGGAAAGCGTGGTGCAGGGCCGCAGCCGCAAGACCTACACGCTGACCGACAAGGGTCGTCAGGCCTTCAAGGTCGGCATGGAAGCCTGGGCCGACGCCAGCCGCGCGCTGAGCCGGGCCGCCGCCGCCGCCGCCCGGCGCGGCTGGGGGTGCTGCGGCTAGTTTTTTTTCGCCACATACCTCGATCAACGATGCATCGAGGCATAAGGAGGGAAGACCAATGTCCTGCTGTGGTTCCCGGCCTACAGCGGCCGCAATCGAGACCCCGAAGGAGAGCACCGCCGCGGCGGTCCTTCCTGTCGCCATCATCGGCGCGGGCCCCATCGGCCTTGCCGCTGCCGCCGAGCTCGCCGCGCGCAGCCTGCCCTTCCAGATCCTGGAAGCGGGTCCCGGTCCCGGGGCCAGCGTGCGCGCGTGGAGCCACGTGCAGTTCTTCTCGCCCTGGTCCTATGCGGTCAGCCGCCCTGCCGCCGCCCTGCTGCAACAGAGCGGCTGGCGCGCGCCCGATCCGCAGAGCTACCCGACCGGCAAGGAGCTGATGGAGCGCTACCTCGAGCCGCTGGCCGCGCACCCGGCGATCGCGCCCCATCTGCGGACGAACCGGCGCGTGACGGCGATCGCACGCACCGGCACGGGCAAGGTGCGCGATGGCGGACGGGAGGCCCGGCCCTTCGAAATTCGCAGCGTCGATGCCGTGGGACGGGAAGCGCGGCTTCTCGCCCGCGCGGTGATCGATGCCTCGGGCACCTGGACCCGGCCGAACCCGGCCGGTGCCAGCGGCCTGCCGGCACTGGGCGAGGCGGCAGCGGCAGAACGCCTCCGCTACGGCATCCCCGACGTGCTCGGGGCGGAGCGGTCGCGCTACCAGAACCGCCGCGTGGCGGTGCTGGGCGGCGGGCATTCCGCCGCCGGCACGCTCATCGACCTGGCGAAGCTCGCCGAAGCAGCGCCGCGGACCGAGATCGTCTGGCTGCTGCGCCGGCGCGACTTCTCCACGGTGTTCGGCAGCGAGAACGACCAGCTTGCCGAGCGCGGGGCGCTGGGCCAGCGCCTGAAGGCGCTGAGCGAGAGCGGCCGTCTGGAGATCGTCGCTCCCTTCGCGCTCGAAAGCATCGAGCGAGGCGCCGACGGCCGGCTGCAGCTCGGCAGCGAGTCCAGGGAGAACATCGTGGCGGACGAGCTGATCGTCGCCACCGGCTTCCGCCCGGACCTGTCGTTCCTGGGCGAGCTGCGCCTCGACCTCGATCCCGCGCTGGAGTGCCCGCGCGCGCTGGGGCCGCTGATCGATCCCAACCTGCACAGCTGCGGCACGGTGCGCCCGCACGGCGCGCGCGAGCTGCAGCAGCCGGAGAGCGGCTTCTACCTGGCCGGCATGAAGGCCTATGGACGCGCGCCGACCTTCCTGCTCTTGACCGGCTACGAGCAGGTGCGTTCCATCGCGGCCGCGCTGGCCGGCGATCAGGCCGCCGCCGACAGGGTGGAACTGGTGCTGCCCGAGACCGGCGTCTGCTCCGGGGCGCCGGAAAGTACCGCCGCCGCCTGCTGCGGCCCGGCCAGGGGCGGCAACCAGGTGACGCCCGCCCGGGTGGCCGAAGCGGTGGCGTGAAACTGCCGGCGGCCTGCCGCCGGGTGACTGTGGAGGTCGGGTGATCATCGCGGAGGCGAAAGCCGCGGCCGGAAGCGAACAGCGCCAGCCGGCCGCGGCGTCAGAGCGGCGGCAGGCGCTCCGGCGGTTCGGCATCGTCGCCCTGCTGGGCTGGATGACCATTTTCGCCTACGGCTCCACCTACTACCTGCTGACGGTGCTGGCACCCTCGATCGTCGGTGCGACCGGTTGGGCGCTCTCCCTGGTGGTCGGCGGCCTGTCGCTGGGCCTCCTGGTCTCAGGCCTGGTCTCGCCCTGGGTCGGACGACGCATCGAGGTGGCCGGTGGGCGCGCGGTGTTGCCGTTGGGCTGTCTTGCCACCGGGCTTGGCCTCGCGCTGCTCGCCACCGCCAACAGCCTCTGGCTCTACGCGGTGGCCTGGATCGTGCTCGGGCTGGGCATGGCCGCCACCTTCTACGAGGGAGCCTTCGCCGCGCTCGGCCGGCAGTACGGCCAGCGCGCGCGGCCGATGATCACCCTGCTGACGCTGTTCGGCGGCTTCGCCTCGACGATCTGCTGGCCGATCAGCGCCGCGCTGGTCGAGCTGGTGGGCTGGCGCGGCGCCTGCCTGGTCTATGCCGGCGCCATGGCAGCCATGGCGCTCGCGCTGCGCTTCTGCCTGTCCAGCCCGCCGCCGGCGATCGAGCCGGTGGCCACCGAATCGCAGCCGCTCGACCGGCCGCCCGCCGCGACTGCCCAGCAACGCTGTCCGGTCTGGATCCTTGCGGTCCTCGGCTTCGTCTTCGCGCTCTCGGCAACGATGACGACGGTGGTCTCGGTACACCTCGTGCCGCTGCTGGGCGCGCGCGGCGTCGGCCTCGCCGCCGCGGTGGCGGTCGGCGCCCTGATCGGACCCAGCCAGGTCGGCGCGCGGGCGCTGGAGTATGCACTCGGCCGCCACGTCCATCCGCTGTGGACGCTGGTCGTCTCCACCCTGCTGATGGCGCTGGGCCTTGGCCTGCTGGCGCTGGGCTGGGGCTGGGTGGCGCTCTCCATCGTGCTCTACGGCAGCGGCGTCGGCCTGAAGTCGATCGCCAGCGGCACCGTGCCGCTCGCGCTGGTCGGCGCGCGGGGCTACGCCACGGTGATGGGCCGGCTGGCCGCACCCAGCCTCACCATGCAGGCGCTGGCACCGATCGGCGCGGCCGAGCTGCTGTCCGCTGAGGCCTCCAGCGGCGAGACCCTGCTCTGGATTCTCGCCGGCTGCGCCCTCTTCAACCTGCTGCTGGCGTTGCTGCTGCTGCGGCAGGCGGGCGGCCGGCGCACCGGTTAGGCAGAGCCGTCACCAAAGTTTAACGCACAACAATTCAATAGTTCTATAATCGTTGAACTATGAAACCGGCGACGGCGGTGACTGCCTTGAGCGCCCTGGCGCAGGAGACGCGGCTGGCGATCTTCCGACGGCTCGTGGCCGAGGGAGCCATCGGGCTCTCCGCCGGCGCGTTGGCGCGCGCGGTCAAGGTGCCGCCGCCCAATCTCAGTTTCCACCTGAACCAGCTCACCGCCGCCGGCCTGGTGCGAGCCCGGCGCAACGGCCGCCAGGTGTTCTACGCGATCGAGGTCGCCGCGGTCAGGGTACTGCTGGGGTTTCTCGTGCAGGACTGCTGCGGCGGCCAACCCGAGCTCTGTGTACCGGCTATCGCGCCCGAAGCCTGCCCGGCGCCGCGACGGCTGAGGGCGAAGACCTGATCGGAGGATGGCCGCATGGCCGAGGCACGCGCCAAGCCTGAGAAGAGCTACAATGTCCTCTTTCTGTGCACCGGCAATTCGGCCCGCTCCGTGCTGGCCGAGGCGATCATGAACCGCCTCGGCGCCGGGCGCTTGCACGCCTTCTCCGCCGGCAGCCGTCCGAAGGGTGCGATCCACCCCTTCACGCTCGACCTGCTGCGCAAGTTCAACTTCCCGACCGAAGGCCTGCGCTCGAAATCCTGGGACGAATTCGCCCGGCCGGATGCGCCGCGGCTGGATTTCGTCTTCACCGTCTGCGACAGCGCCGCGGCCGAGGCTTGCCCGGTCTGGCCGGGACAGCCGATGAGCGCGCATTGGGGCGTGCCCGATCCCGCCGCCGCCGACGGCAGCGAGGCCGAGCGCCGCCTCGCCTTCGCCGATGCCTACGGCCGGCTCTACAACCGCATCGCCATCTTCGTCAGCCTGCCCATGGCCTCGCTCGACCGACTGAGTCTGCAGCGGCGGCTGGACGAGATCGGCCGGAGCAAGGATTGAGCGAGATCGGGGTGCCACCGCTCCGGCGGCTGGGCGCGGAGGCGCTGGGCAGCCTCTTCCTGCTGGCGGGCGTCGTCGGCTCCGGCATCATGGGCGAGACCCAGAGCTTTGCCGGGATCCGTCTGGAGGATGTCACGGGCTTCGTGCTGGCGCAGCTTGCCGGCGCGGCGGTCGCGCTGGCTCTGGCCCGCGCGCTCGGGCTCTGGCGCAAAGACGGCTAGGAGCGCTCGCGGCTGCGCCAGGTGAACGGGCTGGTGCGCTCGTAGAGCCAGGGATACTGCTGCACCATCTTGTGCGCGCGGGTGATCAGGTAGCCGATCCAGGCGAGCCCGAGGATCACCGCAAAGGACACCACGATGCCGACGATCGGGCTCGTCGAGTCGAAGAGGTTCTCGGCGAGGAACCGCTCGAACAGCAGCAGCAGCAGGGCATAGAGCGCGACCTGCCACCATGGCCGCCAGCCCCGCGCCAGCGCCTGGCCCATGAGGAAGCCGGCGCCGCCCGCCAGCACCACGGTGACGCCGAGGAACACGCCCAGCGAGGAGCCGAGGAAGTCCTGCATCAGCCGTGCCCGCCTTCGAGGTAGGCAGCCCGCACCTCGGGATTGGCCAGGAGCTCGCGGCCGCCGCCGGACAGCGTGATCTTGCCGTTCACCATGACGTAGCCGCGGTCGGCCAGCCTCAGCGCGTGGTAGGCGTTCTGCTCGACCAGGAAGACGGTGACTTGCTCGCGGTCGCGGATCTGCCGGATCACCTCGAAGATCTGCTTGACGATCATCGGCGCCAGGCCGAGCGAGGGCTCGTCCAGCAGCAGCAGCTTGGGGCGGCTCATCAGCGCCCGGGCGATCGCCAGCATCTGCTGCTCGCCGCCGGAAAGCGTGCCACCGCGCTGGTGCTGGCGCTCCCTGAGGCGGGGGAAGAGCTGGAAGACCCGCTCGATATCCTGCTCGAAGTACTGCGGGTCGGCGGTGACCGCGCCCATCTGCAGGTTTTCCAGCGTCGTCATGCGCGGGAAGATGCGCCGGCCTTCCGGCGCATGTGCGATCGACCGGCGTATGATCTCGAAGGTCGGCGTGCGGGTGATCTCCTGGCCCTCGAAGCGGATGCTGCCGTGCCTGGCGGCGGGGTTGCCGCAGATGGTCATCAGCAGGGTCGACTTGCCGGCGCCGTTGGCACCGATCAGCGTGACGATCTCGCCCTGCTCCACTTGCAGGCTGACGCCGTGCAGCGCCTGGATGTGGCCGTAGAAGGTCTCGACGCCATCGATCTCAAGCAGCGCCATCAGGTCCGTCCCTCGATGACCGCCTGGGCTTCGTTCGGATCCTCCTCGCCGAGGTAGGCCTTGATGACGTTCGGATCCTGCCGGATCTGCGCCGGTGGCCCGTCGGCGATCTTCTGGCCGTAGTCGAGCACGACGATGTGGTCGGAGATCTTCATCACCACGCTCATGTCGTGCTCGATCAGCAGGACGCCGATGCCGTAGTCGTCGCGGATCGAGAGCAGCAGCTGGTTCAGCGCCGCGGACTCGGCCGGATTGAGGCCCGCGGCCGGCTCGTCCAGGCAGAGCAGCACCGGGTCGGTGCACATGGCACGCGCGATTTCCAGGCGCCGCTGCGCGCCGTAGGGCAGGCTGCCGGCCGGCTCGTCGGCCCGGTCGACCAGGCCGATCTTCTCCAGCCAGCCCCTCGCCTTCTGCAGCGCCGCAGCCTCGGCATGGCGATAGCCGGGCAGCCCGAAGAGGCCGAAGACGGTGTAGCCCGAGGCGCGCATCAGCTTGTTGTGCTGTGCCACCATCAGGTTCTCCAGCACCGACATGGCCGGGAACAGCCGTATGTTCTGGAAGGTGCGCGCCACGTGCGCCTGCTGTGCGATGCGGTGGCCCGCCATCTGCTCCAGCAGCATGTCGCCGGAGCGCGGATGATGAAGCGTGAGGCGGCCGACGGTCGGGTTGTAGAAGCCGGTCAGGCAGTTGAATACCGTGGTCTTGCCGGCGCCGTTCGGCCCGATGATGCCGGTGATCTGCCGTTCTGCGGCGACGAAGGATATGTCGTCGATCGCCACCAAGCCGCCGAAGCGCATGGTCAGGCGCTCGACGGTGAGCAGCGGCCGGCCCTCCGGCAGGCTGACCGGCCGCGGATCGCGGAGCTGTTCGGCCGCTGCCACTAGGCGGTGCCCTCGGAAGGCCTGGCCGAGATCGCTCGTCGATCCTTGTGCAGGCGCACGGTGGGGTCGCGATGCGCCAGCAGCCCGCGCGGCCGCCAGATCATGATCAGCACCATGCCGGCGCCGAAGGCGATCATGCGGAACTCCGCCAGCTCGCGGAACACCTCGGGCACGCCGATCAGGAGGCCGGCGGCGATCACCACGCCGACCTGACTGCCGAGGCCGCCCAGCACGACGATGGCCAGGATGATGGCCGACTCGATGAAGGTGAAGGACTCCGGGCTGATGAAGCCCTGCCGGCTGGCGAAGAAGGCGCCGCCCAGCCCGCCGAACATGGCACCGATGGCAAAGGCGGTCAGCTTGGTGTTGGTCGGGTTGATGCCGAGCGCGCGGCTCGCCGTCTCGTCTTCGCGCAGGGCCTCCCAGGCGCGACCCACGGGCAGGCGGCGGATGCGCAGCGTGAACAAGTTCACGACGAGGGCGAGCAGCAGGATGATGTAGTAGAGGAAGATGATGCGGTGCAGCGTGGAGTACTCCAGGCCGAAGTACTCGTGGAAGGCTACGCGTCCCTCCGCGGCCTTGCGTTCGAAGATCGCATCGATGAAGGGCACCTGCGGGCGCGGGATCTCGCGGATGCCGTCCGGGCCGCGTGTGAAGCTGTACCAGTTGATCAGCACGATACGGATGATCTCGCCGAAGCCGAGCGTGACGATGGCGAGATAGTCGCCGCGCAGGCGCAGCACCGGGAAGCCCAGCAGGATGCCGAAAGAGGCCGCAATCATGCCGGCGAGCGGCAGGCAGGTCCAAAAGTCCCAGCCGTAGTAGTGCGCAAAGAGCGCGAAGGAGTAGGCGCCGACCGCATAGAAGGCCACGTAGCCGAGATCGAGCAAGCCGGCGAGACCGACGACGATGTTGAGGCCCCACCCCAGCATCACGTAGGTCAGCACCAGGATGCCCATGTCGAGGATCTGCCGATCGGCGAAGCCGAGCCAGGGCAGCACCAGGGCGAACCCCAGCAGCACGGCGCCGATCCACGGCGTCAGCCTCTGCAGTGGCGAAACTGCCTTGATGCTGCGGCGCTGTCCGCGCTGCGCCGGGACCACCGCCCGGCCGCGCGCCAAAGCGACCGCGCTCCAGACGGCAAGGCAGAGCGCGGCCAGCGCGACGATCCAGTTGACGATGTCGCTGTCGAACGGCCGGAAGGCCGGGAGGCCGTCGTCGCCCAGCTCGCCACCGAGCAGTGCGGCGATGGCGACCGCCGCGTAGGCGCCGGCGAGGACGACCGAGTAGAGCGGACGGCCTTCCATGGTCATGCGCATGCACAGGCGGCCGAAGAAGACCAGGATCGCGGCGAAGATCACGTCCCAGTGCCGGGTGACGAAGTCGAGCCCTTGCGCCCGGTCGATCGTCTTCACGCCCACCAGGCCCAGGGTCAGCAGGACGGTCACGAAGGCGGCGAGCGCCGCGTCCTTGACGATGGCCGGCCAGTCGGGGCCGTGCTTGGGCGGGGCGACGGTCGCGGTCATCGTTGCTTCAGACCTTCTCGATGTCGGGTTTGCCGAGCAGGCCGGTCGGCCGGAAGATCAGCACCAGCACCAGGATGCCGAAGGTTGCCACATCCTTGTACTCGACCGTGAAGTAGCCGGACCAGAAAGCCTCGATCAGCCCGATCAGGATGCCGCCCAGCATGGCACCCGGCAGCGAGCCGATGCCGCCCAGCACGGCCGCGGTGAAGGCTTTGATGCCGGCGACGAAGCCGATGTAGAAGTCGATGATCCCGTAGTAGAGCGAGACCATGAAGCCGGCGACGGCGGCCAGCGCCGCGCCCATCACGAAGGTCAGCGAGATCACGCGGTTCACGTTGATGCCGAGCAGCGCCGCCATCTTCTGGTCCTGCTCACAGGCGCGCTGTGCGCGGCCGAGCGACGTGCGCGCGATGATGTAGGTGAAGACGATCATCAGCGCGGTGGTGACGCCGACGATGACGATCTGCTTGTAGCCCAGCGCCACGACGTAGCCGCCGTCGGCGCCGAACAGCTCGAACCCGCCCTGCAGCGGCACGGAGTACTCGTGCGGCACCGCCTTGTTGCGCGCGCCCTGCAGGTTCTGCACGTAGTTCTGCAGGAAGATCGACATGCCGATGGCGGAGATCAGCGGCGCCAGGCGGAACGAGCCGCGCAGCGGGCGGTAGGCGATGCGCTCCACGGTCCAGCCGTAGACCGAGGTCAGGATCACGGTGATGATCAGCACCAGCAGCAGCGCCAGCGGCAGCCAGGTGATGCCGAGGAAGCCCAGGACCAGGAAGGCGATGATCGTGTGGAACGCGCCGATCATGTAGACGTCGCCGTGCGCGAAATTGATCATGCCGATGATGCCGTAGACCATCGTGTAGCCGATGGCGATCAGGCCGTAGACCGCGCCCAGCGTCAGCCCGTTGATGAAGTATTGCAGGAAGGCTTCCATGGCCCTCGCGCGCGTCCTAGCGCAGGCCCGTGGCGTTGCCGCACCGCGGCCGCCGAACGCCCGTCGCGCGATCCGGCTGGAGACCGGACCAACCCCCCGCTGCTGCCATCCCCGCCCTTTCTGCGACGGCCGCGCACGGATGCCCAAGCCCCCTCGGGCGCTCCGGTGCTGTCGTCTTCTTGTAGCCCGCGACCCTAAGCAAGGTTCGAAACAGCGGCAAGGGGTGAAACGCCAGCTTCACCCGCGCTCGCGGCCGAAGAGACCGTTCGGCCGCAGCACCAGCACGCCGACCAGGAGACCGAAGACCCAGAGGTCCTTCCACTGCGATTGCCCGAGACTGACCGCGATCGCCTCCACGAAGGCAACGAGAAAGCCGGCCAGCAGCGCGCCGCCGACCGAGCCGATGCCGCCCAGGAGCGTGGCGGTCAGCGCCTTGAAGCCGGTGATCAGCCCGAGGTGAAAATTCACTGCTCCGTAGTGTAGGAAGGCGAAGCCGCCGGCCACGCCGGCGAGCGCGCCCGAGAGCAGGAAGGCGCCGGCGGTGGTGCCTGCCACGGATACGCCCAGCAACGCCGCCGCCCGGGGATCGTCGGCCACGGCGCGCAGCGACAGCCCGGCCCGGGTGCGGCGCAGATACCAGCCGAGCAACGCCGCCAGCGCCAGCGAACAGAGGAAGACGACCAGGTGGCCGCGGCTCAGCACCAATTCGTAGCCCGGCACCTCGGCCAGGGTGATGGCGTTGCCGCTGCGATAGGGCAGCCAGCGCGTCTTCGGCCCCTGCCCCAGGCGGATCGCTTCCTGCACGGCGATGAGCAGCCCGGTGGCGACGACCAGCGCGGCCTGGCCGCGCTGCGCGCCGGCAACGCGCGACGCGAGCGGCGCGAAGGCCGCCTTCCAGGAGGCGTAGCCGGCGGCCCCGCCGGCCAACAGCGCGAGCAGCAGGCCCGCCAGCACGACGGCGAGCCAGCCCTGGCCGAACCAGGCCTCGCCCAGCAGGTAGGCGAAGAAGGCCTGGAAGGCGCCGAAGGTGAAGAAGGTGCCGAGCGCCAGGTTCATGACGCCCGAGGCCGCGTAGGCAAGGGTGAAGCCGATCGCGATCAGCCCGTAGAGGGCGCCCAGCGAGAGCGCGTTGATTGCCTGCTGCGCGGCATGAAGCCAGGCGATGGCGGCAGGATCGCGCGCCTCCGCCGGCGCGTCGGTGCTGCGCAGGCGTGCGTGCATCAGCTTGTAGAGCTGCTGGATGTCGTAGCGCTCGAAGTGTCCGTAGCGATCGTTGTCGAGCGCGGCCACCTGCCAGCGCCCGTCGGTCTGGTCGAGCGGCAGGAAGTGGCAGACCAGGAAGTGCTCCCGATGGCGGCCGGCCTCGTCGCGATCGAACCATTGGAAGCGGATGGCCGAAGGCTCCGCCGGCGCGCCGATGCGGCTCTCGCTCACGAGATCGCGCGGCGCCAGCTCGAAGGCGACCAGCAACGTGCGGCAGAGCTGCCAGGGCTCGCTCGGCGGCTTCGCCGCCGCACCGCCGGCCGGCAGCACGAGGCACAGCGCCAGAAGTGCGAGGCCCAGGAGGACGCGCGGTCGAAGGGAGGGCAGAGCGGTCGCGCGCTGGACCATCGGGCCATGCTTTGGCGGGGAGGGTCCATTGTCAAGACCGGCAAAATAGATTTAGATGGTTAGCATGATCTCACCCTCCTCCTCGGTTGCCCCACGCCCAGGCTCCCGCGCCGGAGGCCTGCCGCAAATTGCCGGCGTGCTGGCACTCGACTTCTGCAACAGCAGCTCCGGACGCGGCGGGCCGCGACACCAGGAACATTTGCAGTGCGCGGGCGACGTGCTGGCCTGGGCGGTGCAGGCTGCGCTCGTTAGCGCAGCGGAGGTGCGCAAGGCGGAGCAGGCCTTGCGGTCGTCCGAGGCAGCAGCGTTGCTGCACGAGTCCTTGGCGCTGCGCGAGGCGGTCCACGAAATGGCCGGCGCGCTTGCCCGCGGCCGGCAGCCGGAGCCCGCGGCGCTCGATCGCCTGCTCGCGGTGCAGGCGCGCTGCCTCCCCGCAGCCCGGCTGGAGCAGGGCGCACAGGGCTACCGCCTGGCATGGGACGGGGGACGCGAGCTTCTCCCTGCTCTGCTCGGGCCTATCGCGCACTCCGCCGTCAAACTGCTGCTGGAGAGCGATCTCCGCCGGATCAAGCGCTGCGGCGGGGAGGACTGCGGCTGGCTCTTCTTCGACCAGACGAAAAACCGCCGCCGTCGCTGGTGCGAGATGAGCGTCTGCGGCAACCGCGCCAAGCAGCGGCGCCTGCGCCGCCGGCGGACCGGCGACCCCGCTGTGGCGCGAGCCTAGGGCGCTTGATTGATGACTGCTTCCAGCAGATGGCCGTCCGGATCGACGACGAAGGCAGCGAAATAGTGCGCACCGTAGTGCGGTCGCAGACCGGGCCGGCCCTGGTCGCGCCCGCCGTGCAGCAGGGCGGCGGCATGGAAAAGCGCGACCGCCGCCCGGCTGGGCGCGGCGAACGCGAGGTGGAAACCCGGCTCCGGGGGGCGGCTCCCGCCGGAGCGATGCTTGATGGCCAGCTTGTCGCCGCCGCCCGGCGGCCCATAGCCGACCGCTTGCTCGGCTTCGCCGGGCCGCAGGTCTTCCCAGACCCGCACATAGCCGAGCGGCGCCAGGACGGCGTCGTAGAAGGCGGCGGCGCGCTCGATGTCGGCCACGCCGCGCGAGACGTGATGCAGCAGCGGCGTCTCCCTGACTCGGGGTCCCGAGTCTCTCCCCTTCCAGCCTAGCGCGGCAGTCTTCCGTCTCGCACCCTGGCTGTCCTGATCTGGAACCAGCCGCCGCCGGGTCGTAGACTACCGCTATCAGGAGGTGCCCCTTGCCCGACGCCGCCGTCCCCGAGACTCCGCAGCGTTTTCACGTCAGCCGCGCCGAAGGCGCGGTCTTCGATCCGAAGGGCCTGCGCAGTTTCTTCAGCTACCGCGATCTCGGTATCGCCGAGGCCACCGCCGGGCGCTTCCACGCACACGTGATCCGCGCCAAGGAAGCCTGCCGCGACGGCACGGGCGCGCACCGCCATGGCCTCGACTTCCAGATGTTCTACGTGCTGAAGGGCGAGGTCACCTTCTGGTACGAAGGCCAGGGCGAGTTCACCTTCCGCCCGGGCGATGCGGTGCTGCAGCCGCCCGGCATCGGGCACGAGTTGAAGCTCTGCTCGGCCGACTGCGAGCTTCTGGAGATCACCAGCCCGGCAGAGTTCTCGACCGACGCGGTCTAGCGGCCCTCAGTTCTTGCCGTAGGCGGAGACCACGGCGCGCGCGCCGCTGCTGCCGAAGGTCTCGTACCACATGACGATGCGGACCAGGTTGCGGTCCTCGCCCTTCAGGTCGATCCAGCGGGTACACTCGCCAGGCCCGATGCGGACCTTGACCGCGGCATCCTGATGACCGCCGTTGGCGAAGCGGAAGTTCAGGTCGTAGAAGTTGATGGCGCGCTGGGCGACGCAGAGCCGCACCAGGTTGTAGCGCGCGCCGCCCGGCACCTCGATGGTATCCCGCTCGCTGCCGTAGGCGACGGTGCGCGAGCCCAGGAAAGTCCCCTCCGCCTGCGCCAGGCCCGGCGCAGCGGCGGCCAGAACGACAGCGATGAGAACGCAACGCGCGAAGGCGCGTAGCGACGCGAACCGCGGCATGACCACTCTCCCCCTTCGACATCGGTACCCAACCGCGGGTACGGATGACCAGACCCCCTCGGAAAGTGATAGGATAGCCGTCGCCGGCAACGGAAGCGAGACAACAAGACACGCCGCCTTTGACCGGCGCTATGCTGGGCCCTCGCCCGCAAGACCGCCCGACGCCATAGGACCGCAACCGATGAGCCCTGCCGAACCCGCCCGCCAGATGCACGCCCCCGCGCAGCGCGCCCAGTTCCAGTGGGACGATCCGCTGCTCCTGGAGGAAGTGCTGAGCGAAGACGAGCGCATGGTGCGCGACGCGGCGCGCGACTACTGCCAGGGCCAGCTCATGCCGCGCATCCTGGAGGCGAACCGGCACGAGCGCTTCGACCGCGCGATCATGAACGAGATGGGCGCGCTCGGCCTCTTGGGCCCGACTATCCCGGAGACCTACGGCGGGGCGGGCGTCAGCTACGTCTGCTACGGCCTGGCGGCGCGCGAGGTGGAGCGCGTCGACTCGGGCTACCGCTCGGCCATGTCGGTGCAGTCCTCGCTGGTCATGCACCCGATCTACGCCTACGGCACCGAGGAGCAGCGGCGCCGCTGGCTGCCGCGCCTGGCCAAGGGGGAGATCGTCGGCTGCTTCGGGCTGACCGAACCCGACGCCGGCTCCGACCCCGGCTCGATGCGCACCACCGCGAAGAAGATCGACGGCGGCTGGCGCCTGAAGGGCACCAAGATGTGGATCACCAACTCGCCGATCGCCGACCTCTGCGTGGTCTGGGCCAAGGCCGATCCGGACGGGCAGATCCGCGGCTTCGTCGTCGAGCGCGGCGCCAAGGGCCTTACCACGCCGAAGATCGAGGGCAAGTTCTCGCTGCGCGCCTCGGTCACCGGCGAGATCGTGCTCGACAACGTCGAGGTCGGCGAGGACGCGCTGCTGCCGAACGTGAGCGGCCTGAAGGGCCCCTTTGGCTGCCTCAACCGCGCGCGCTACGGCATCGCCTGGGGTGCCATGGGGGCGGCCGAGTTCTGCTGGCACGCGGCGCGCCGCTACACCATGGATCGCAAGATGTTCGGCAAGCCGCTGGCGGCCACGCAGCTGATCCAGAAGAAGCTGGCCGACATGCAGACCGAGATCACGCTCGCCCTGCACGCCGCGCTGCGCGTCGGCCGCCTGATGGACGAGGGCAAGGAGCTGCCGGAGGCGATCAGCCTGATCAAGCGCAACGCCTGCGGCAAGGCGCTCGACATCGCGCGCATGGCGCGCGACATGCACGGCGGCAACGGCGTCTCGGACGAGTTCCACGTCATCCGCCACGTGATGAACCTCGAGGCGGTGAACACCTACGAGGGCACGCACGACGTGCACGCCCTGATCCTCGGCCGCGCGCAGACCGGCCTGCAGGCCTTCGGCTAAGTTCGGCCGCAATCCTTGGCTTTGCTGCCGGCGCCCGCTTGCCGGAGGCTTCGCTGCGTTCCTTCCTGAATCTTGCGCTGGCACTGGTCGCCGCGGGCCTGTTGCTGGCCGCGCTGCTGCCCGGCCTGGGGTTGGGCTGGCGGTCCGACCTGCTGCAGCACGCGCGCCTGCATCTGCTGGTGCTGGCACTGGTCCTGCTGCTGACCGCGCTCTGGCGCCGCCGCTGGTCGAGCGCGGCGGTGCTGGCGCTGGCGGTGGGGCTGACCGGCGTGCCGGTCGGCGTCGCGGTGACGCAGATGGCCGCGGTGGCGGAGGAAGGAGAACCCGGCACGCGGCTTCGGGTGATGACCTTCAATCTCGCCTGGCCGAACGGCGACCTCGCAGCGATCGAGGCCGAGATTCTCGGTGCCGATCCCGATCTCTTGTTCCTGACCGAGGTCGCCGACCGCCACGCGCCGCTGATCGAGCGTCTGAAGGCCCACTACCCCAGCCGTCAAAGCGGCCTGACCGACCAGCTGTTCAGCCGCCTGCCGCTTGCCAGCCCCCAGCGCATCCGCAGCGAGACCTACACCAGCCTCTGGCTGCTCGAGAGCGCGCTGGCGGGCGAGCCGCTGACCATCGCTGCCGGCCATCCCTATCCGCCGATCGGCGACAAGTGGGACCGCGTCAACGCGCTCTGGTTCAGCCAGGCCCGCGCCGCGCTGGCCGGCATCGAGGGCCGCGTGATCCTGCTGGGCGACCTCAATGCCACGCCCTGGTGTCAGCGGCTGCGCGAGCTGCTGCACTACGCCGGGCTGCGGCGCGCCGGCGGCTGGCTCGGCACCTGGCCGACGCACCTGCCGGCGTGGGCGGGCATCGCCATCGACCAGGTGCTGGTGAGCGACGACCTCAAGGTTATGCGCCGCTACACCACGCCCGGCGCCGGTTCCGATCACCGTGGGCTGGTGGTCGATCTGCTGCTGCCGTCCTAGGCCGCGCTAGGCCGCCTGCGCCGGCTGGCCCCTGCCGCCGGCCATCAGGTCAAGCAGCGACCGGCCCAGGAAGTGCGTCCAGCCGGCCTTGCAGGACTCCGCGCACTCCAGCGGCAAGAGGCCTTTGTGCGTGAAGGTCAGGGCCGTCCCCTGCCCCGCCGGCGCCAGCTCGAAGCGCATGCGCGTACCGACCCAGTCTGCGGGATCGGCGTAGCCCGTCGCCGGCGGATGCTGGCAGGCAACGCAGGTCCACTCCAGCAAGCGGCCAGGATCCAGCCGCGTGATCGTCATGGTCACGGCGAAGCCGTGCGCCGGGAAGCGCGCCGCCACGCGGCCACCCAGCCGCTCCTCCACGTCGCAATCATGCGTCCACCAGGACGCGATGCCCTGCTTCGTCGTCAGTGCATCGAAGACCGCGGCCGGCGGCGCCGCGGTTTCCAGTGTCAGGCTGAAGTCCTCCGCTGGCGGCCGTGGCCCCAAAGCATCGGAGAGCTTGGTCAGTGCAATGCTCCAGCCCCAGGTGTGCATGGTGACGCGGCGCGCGTCCGGCAGGCGTTCGTGGCGCAGCGTCAGAAGGGTTTCCGCGCCGCGCGGCGAGAAATCGACCTGGACGCGCGTATCCCCGTCGGTCGCCGGGGAGTTCCAGGTGAAGACCAGCTGGCGCGGACGGTCGATGACCTCGTAGCGGCCGATGTGCGGCATGGGCCGCCCGTCATCGAGCATCTCGATGAGGAAGTCGCCGCCGACGCGGGCATCGACCTCCACCTTGCCCAGCACCACGTCGCCCGGACAGAGGAAGAGCCGCAGCTTCGCCGGATCGAGCCAGGAGTCGAAGACGCACTCGACCGGTGCCCGCAGGCGGCGCGCCAGGGCCAGCGTATTCTCGCTCAGGATCGCTTGCTGCATCACTCTCTCCTTCTCTTGCCTTTGCGCGGTGGCGGTTCGACCAGTGCGGCCAGGGCCTCGAGGCTGCGGGTCCAGAACGTCATCTGCTTCTCTGCCCAGCGCAGCGCTTCGCTCACCGGGCGCCAGTCCGCGGCCAGCCAGTGGTCGCGGCCATCGATGTGGCGGTGCACGAGGCCAGCGGCCTCGAGCACGCGCAGGTGCTTGGAGACGCTGTTGAGGGCGAGCGGGAAGCGTGCCGCGAGGTCGGTCACCCGCCGTTCCTCCGCCCCGAGCTCGATCAGGAGTGCCCGGCGCGTGGGATGCGCCAGCGCGGCGAAGGCGCGGTCCAGATCGTGCTCGCGAGAACGTTCACCCATAGGGGTGAATATATGCAGGCGTGCTCGCCGCTGCAAGGGTAATCGCAGCCGCCATCCTGCGTGCTGGGTTGCGTGCCTGTCCCGCTGGCCGGGAGGGCGTGCCATGCCGTCGGCGCGCATCGCGGGTGGCTAGGCCCTGCTAGCATCGCGGCCGTGCGGCAGGGAGAGTGGCGATGACCGCGCTGGCGGCAGCGGCGGAG
>Ga0299906_10002105_pt1 | contig 16708 bp, 13 predicted proteins | sample RVTome_14_FD_200259 | JGI IMG/M metagenome (GOLD analysis project Ga0299906, IMG submission 200259) | Soil microbial communities from uranium-contaminated site in the Upper Colorado River Basin, Wyoming, United States - RVT145D125 (version 2) ...
CACTCAGCGACGGGATGCGCACCGTCGTTTCGCCGTCGACACCCAGCGCCTCCCTGCTCGTCGCGAGAACGCTCACATCGCGGCACTTCGTCACGATGCCGGCGGCAAGATCGGCGCAGGCGGACACGAGGTGCTCGCAGTTGTCCAGCACGACCAACATGCGTCGGTCATCGAGGCGCGCAAGGAGTGTGTCCCCCGGTGACTCGCCTTGCACCTGAGCGACGCCGAGCGAGGACGCCACCGTGCTCACGAGCAGCGATGGGTCCGCCACCGGAGCCAGGTCGATCCACCACAGGCCGTCCGGGAACCGATCCACCAGGTCGGCGGCCACCTCGAGCACGAGCCGTGTCTTCCCGCACCCGCCCGCGCCGGTCACCGTCAGCATCCGCGCCTCACCGATCAATCGCTTCACCTCGGCCGCATCGTTCTCACGACCGACGAAGGTCGTCAGCGTCATCGGCAGGTTGTTCGGGACCGAGGTGAGGGAACGCAGCGGCGGGAAGTCAGCGCTCAGGTCGGGGTGCGCGACCTGATAGATGCGCTCGGGCCGCGCGAGGTCGCGCAGGCGGTGCTCGCCGAGGTCCAGGAAGCTGACATTGGGCGGTGGCGCGTCCGCAGTGAGATCGTAGGTCGCTCGGGAGAGCAGGGTCTGACCTCCGTGGGCAAGCGATCGGATACGGGCGCACCGGTTGAACGCTGGACCGACATAGCGGCCGTCCTCGCGCGCGCGCACCTCACCCACATGAAGCGCCATACGCACACGCAGGTCGACCTCATCCGGCCACGGTTCCTTTGCGATCGCGCGCTGGATGTCGGTCGCGCACGCGACGGCATCCGAGGCGCGCGCGAAGCCCGCTACGAAGCTGTCACCCTCTCCCTGCTCGAGAGGACGTGTACCGCGGTGGCGCGCGACGGAATCGGTGACCAGCTCGTCGAGCCGGCCCATCGCCGTAAACATCCCGTCGTGGTTCGCTTCCCAGAGCCCGGTCGATCCCTCGATATCGCCGAGCAGGAGCGTGACGGTGCCGACGGACAAGATCCCGTCCGACCCCGCAGCCCCGCTCGTCGATGCCATCTCCCGCCTCCGGTCGATTGTCGCAGGATTCCGTGGAGCCGCTCCACTCCCTCCAGCAGTCTTGAAGCGCCGGCGCGCAAGAACATCACCCAGCTGGGTGATAGAGGCCCTAACCTGCGGCGGATCTCTTGGCCGGCCTGGCCGCCGTCTCGGCGGGCTTCCGTCTCGGAGACTCGCGCGCGGCCGTGCGTCGTCCGACGAGGCGAGAGCCATGCCATGCGCAACCTGCTCGCGGTCGCCCGGCACGACCAGCGGCAGGTCATCCTGCACTGATCCGAACCATCTTCGTGCAGCCCGACCGGGACACTGCCACCGCGCAGCTGCGGGCCCGTGATGGCGTGCTTGTAGGATCGGGCAGGGTGGTCCATGGAGATGCAGAGGAGGCTCCCTGTTGGGGTGGCGGCGTTGGTCGGCCGCGAGCGCGAACGTGCGAAGGTGGCCGACCTGGTCGCGGACGCCCGGGTGGTGACGTTGACCGGTACCGGCGGTTGCGGCAAGACGCGGCTGGCGGTGGAGGTCGCCGGGGACGTGGCGTCGAGCTTTTCCGACGGAGCCTGCTGGGTGGACCTGCAAGGCGTGAGCGACGCCGGGGTGGTCGCTGCGGCCGTTGGTGCGGCGGTGGGCGTCCACGAGCGACCCGACCAGGGGCCAATCGACGCGCTCGCCGAGCAGCTCCGTGCACGGCATCTGCTGGTCGTGCTCGACAATTGCGAGCACGTGGTGGAGGCGTGCGCTGAGCTGGTCGCCGGGTTGTCGTCGGCGTGCCCGCAGCTGCACGTGCTGGCCACCAGCCGCGTGCCGCTGGTCGTCGACGGTGAAGCGACATTCGATGTCACCGGACTGCCCGTGCCCGACCCCGATGCTGTCTCCGCCGGCACGGTCGCGGCAGCGGACGCGGCGCGGTTGTTCGAAATCAGGGCCCGGCAGGTGGCCGCGGACTTTCGGATCGGCGACGACAACGCTTCGGCGGTGGCCGAGATCTGCCGGCGCCTGGATGGGATCCCGTTGGCGATCGAGCTGGCGGCAGCGCGGGTGCGGGCGCTGGCGCCGGGCCAGATCGCAGCCGGGTTGTCGGACCGGTTCGGGTTGTTGACCGGCGGGGTGCGGGGGGCGCCGGCACGTCAGCGAACGCTGGAGGCGTCGTTGGACTGGAGCTACGACCTGCTCGACGACGTGCAGCGGTTGGCGTTGGCGAGACTGTCGGTGTTCGCCGGGTCGTTCGAACTGGATGCTGCCGAGGAGGTGGTGGGCGGGGAGGGCATCGACGGCGACGACGTGCTCGACCTGGTCGCAGGACTGGTCGAGCAGTCCTTGGTGCAAGTGGCCGAGCGCCAGGGCAGGGCCCGCTACAGGCTGTTGGAGACGATCCGGATGTATGCCCGGCAGCGACTGTCCGAGTTGGACGATCCCGATCGGGTGCGTGGCCGCCATCTGGACTTCCATGTCGGGCTGGCAGGGCGGGCGCAGGAGGGTCTGCATGGTGCACAGCCTGAGCCCTGGGTGGCGCGGCTTGCGGCCGACCTGGATGACCTGCGTGCCGCGATGGACTGGGCGGCGGAGACAGGAGACCTGCGGGGACTGGTGGACCTCACCGAGCCCATCGTTCGCTTCTGGTTCGAGCGCGGCCTGTCCCGAGAGGTGTACCGCCGGCTGCACGACGCGGCAGAGGTCCCGAATGCCCCGGATGATGAGCGCGTGCGGGGGTTGATCGCCGCGGCAGGTCTGGCTTTTGCCGTCTGTGAGCCGGCCAACGCTCATCGGTCGGCGAGCCAGGCGGTCGACGCAGCACGTGCCGCTGATGTGGGCGGTGCGCTCGCGGTCGGGTTGAGCCAACGAGCCTGGTCGGGGGCGATGTCGGGGCTGTCGACCAGCGAGGAGGTGGACGCCGACGTCGAGCAGGCGCTCGTACACGCGGAGCGATGCGGGGATGCGTCGATCCACGTCTACGTCCTGGCATTCGTCGGGGCCGCGATGTTCTGCGGCCGCTCGATCGACGCCGGATGCCGCGTGTTCGAGCAGGCCGTGGAGGTGTGCGAGGCCAACGACCTCACCTTCCAGCTGCCGGCCGCCCACGCGTCGCTCGGCTCGGGCCTCGGGCCGGGGCCGGAGTGGTCCGGGCGGCTCGACCGGACGCGCCGACACGCTCGACGTGCCGTCGAGCTCAGCCGGCAGGTCGGACGTCCCGGGTGGGAGGCGTGGGGACTAACCGGGCTGGGAGCGGCTGCGGTCCTGCAAGGCGATCAGGGCGGGGCGCGCGATTGGCTGTCCAGGGCGCAGGCGGTGGTGCGGGCTCGAGCCCTGGCGAGGTCGCACTACGACCTGGCCCTCCGTCACTGGCTCGCCTTGTCGGCCTACGCCTCCGGCGACCTGGAAACTGCTCGGGCGACGGCGGCCGAGATCGTGCGGATCGGCCGTGGTGGCGGTAGCCGACACGACGAGTCGATCGGTGAGTGGCTGCTCGGGGTCGTCGCGCTCGGCCAGGGGCGCCACGGCGACGCGCGAGCGCACCTGGAGACCAGCCGCACCCTGTCAACCGACCCAAGGCTCCCGTTCCCGCTCGGTCGGTCCTCGCTCGGTCTCGCGGAGCTAGCCAAGGCGGACGAGGACCCCGAGGGCGCGTGGGAGCTGGCCCACGAAGGCTTGGAGGTCCTCGACGACTACGGGGACCGGGTTGGGGCCGCCGCTGCGCTGGAGACGATCGCCGGGCTGACCCTCAGCCTGGGCGAACCCGAGCGGGCGCTTCGCCTGCTCGCCGCGTCGCAACGGTTCCACACCGACACGGGCATCGCCCGCTTCGGTCTCGAGGCCGACCGCTTCGAACGCGCGCGCGACACGGCACAAGCCGCGCTGGACCCCACCGACGCGACCGCATGCTGGGACGCCGGCCGCCAGCTGTCGCTGGCCGACGCGGTCGCCTATGCCCGACGCGGGCGGGGCGAGCGTCAACGCCCGCAGATCGGCTGGGCGTCACTGACTCCGGCCGAACGCGACGTCGTGCGGCTGGTCGCCGAAGGCCACACCAACACTTCGATCGGTCAACGCCTGTTCATCTCCGTCAACACGGTCAAGAAGCACCTGTCCCGCGTCTACACCAAGGTGGACGTCGACGGACGCGCCGATCTCGCCGCACAGGTTGCCCGTCGCGACCTTTAGTACCCCCGTGACCGCCAAGACGTACCCGGCCGGGTGACATTCTCCGGCGACTCCTGTGTCATCGTTGCAGGCATGACCGCACGAGACGGAGGGAGACAGCACATGAGTACCCAACGCACCCACCACGTCACCACCACCGACGGCGTCACCATCGGCGCGACGGTGCACGGCCAGGGGCGCCCGCTCGTGTTCCTGCAAGGGTCCATTGGCGATGGCGACCTCGATTGGCAGGCTGTCGTGGGGCACCTGGCCGACCGGTTCACCTGCCATCTGCCGAGCATGCGGGGCCGTGGCCTCAGCGGCGACCACCCCGACCTCAGCTTCGGTCGAATCGTTGACGACTTCCTCACCTACGTCGACAGCATCGGGGAACCCACCGGACTCATGGGTTGGTCCGCCCCGTTCGCACTTGTCGCGGCGACGCAGTCCGACGCCGTGGACGCCGTGGCCCACTTCGAGCCTGGAATGCTGAGCCAGGCTGACGAACAGGACCAGGCCGTTGTTGGCGGTGCCGTCGCCCGTATGGGCGAGCTGGCCGCCGAAGGCAAGTTGGCCGATGCGGCTCGCGCATTCGCCGCTTTCCCCTTCAATGACGACGAGATCGCGATGCTCGAGGACGCCGGCTACCTCGAGGCCGCGGGGCGGTACGTCCCGAACCTGCTCAACCACTTCCAGAGGGTGATGGAGCAGGGAGACCCCATCGCTGATCCGGCCGTGCTCGGCGCGATCTCCGCTCCGGTGCTGGTGCTGCTCGGATCGGACACCAAGCGACTCTTCGCCGCCGCGGCGCAGGCAGTGACCGACCGCGTCCCAGACGCCCGGATGCAAGAGATCCCCGGCGCCGGGCACGCCGCCCCGCTGACCCATCCCGAGGCGCTCGCCGAGGCACTCACCGAGTTCTTCTCGTCAGCCCAGTAGCCGGCCTGACCCTGCTCGTCTGCGCGCGCCCTTCAGGACCATGCGCTGCGACGGTCACGAAGTCACCGCCGCAGCGCCGCCCGATGTCGTCAACCTCGAACGAGGCTACCTCCAGTTCACCGGCTTCGACGACTGTCCTGGAAGCGGTCGCGCGCGCGACGGGTCATCGCAAGGCGTTGATGATCGGGATGATGATCCCGCGATCCAAGCAGCGGGAGATGACCCGCAGGCAGATGACCCTCGACGAGGTCGAGGAGATGTGGGACCGCTACCGGCGTGGTGAGACGGTGGCGAGCCTTCGACAGCTCATCGAGCGGCTCACCGTCGGTCCAGGGCGCTTATCCGCTCGGTATTCCGCGTGCCCATGGTTCGCCCTATGAGTAGTTAGGTGGGCATTCCATCGTGGACCCAACTACCCACACAGTGAGCGCATCAGTCAACGGCCGCCACGATCTTCTCCCAACTGTCTTGGCTCCCCATGTCACAGACGGCCGGGGCTGTCTCGTCTCTGGGCTGAGAGAGTCGATTCCGGAATCAGGAAGGTGATGGTCATGCGGGTGTTTGTGGCAGGCGGGACGGGGGCCATCGGGCGGCGGCTGGTGCCGCAGCTCGTGGCCCGAGGTCACCAGGTGACGGCGACGACGACGAGCGCGGCCAAGCTGGGCTTGCTGGAGCAGTTGGGCGCTGATGGGGTCGTGATGGACGGGTTGGACGCGGTGTCGGTCGGTGAGGCGGTGGCCGCGGCCCACCCGGACGCGATCGTGCACCAGATGACGGCACTCTCCTTCGCGCACGCCGGCAAGCCCAACTTCAGGCACCCCGAACGGTTCGGCGCCCTCACGAACCGGCTGCGCACCGAGGGTATGGACCACCTGCTGGCCGCCGCCGAGGCAACCGGCGTCTCCCACGTCGTCGCGCAGAGCTTCGCCATATGGCCCGCAAACCGCGAGGGCGGATTGGTGACCGAGGAGGAGGCGCTGCCGCTCCGGGAGTTGCCTGCGAAGTTCCGCTTGATGGCGGAGCCGCTCCACCACGTGGAGGACGTGGTCGTCAGGGCCGGTGGCGCGGTACTGCGATACGGCGGGTTCTACGGTCCCGGAGGCGGCATCGAGGAGCAGATCCATCTCGTGCGCAAGCGGATGCTCCCGATCATCGGGGGCGGCACCGGCTACTTCTCGTGGGTGCATCTCGACGACGCGGCGAGCGCTACCGTGTTGGCTGTGGAGCAGCAGGCGAATGGCCTGTTCAACATCGTCGACGACGAGCCGGCCCCGGTCAGCGAATGGCTGCCTTATCTGGCCGCGTGCGTGGGGGCGAAGCGCCCGCTGCGGATCCCCAAGTGGCTGGTCCGGCCGCTGGCCGGCGAGATGGGGGTGGCGATGATGACGGAGGGGCGCCCATTCTCCAACGCCAAGGCCAAGCGGGAGCTCGGCTGGGAACTGCGCTACCCGTCGTGGCGCGAGGGCTTCAAAGAAGAGGCGGCATGACCAGGACCGAGGAGTTCCAGCAGCTGCGGCCGCTGCTGTTCGCGATCGCCTATCGGATCCTTGGCAGCGTGAGCGAGGCCGAGGACGCGGTCCAGGAGACCTGGTTGCGTTACGAGGCCACCCCGACACAACCCACGTCGACCAAGGCGTTCGTGTCGGCCGTGGTCACGCGGATCTCGATCGACGTTCTGCGCTCGGCCCGCGTCCGGCGCGAGGAGTACGTCGGGCCGTGGTTCCCCGAGCCGCTGCTTACCGACCCATATGAGGATCCGGCGCGGTCCGCGGAGCTGGCCGACTCGGTTTCGATGGCGGCCCTGTTGCTGCTCGAGCGGCTCAGCCCGCTCGAGCGCGCGGTCTTCGTGCTGCGGGAGGTGTTCGGGTTCGGCTTCCGCGAGATCGCGTCGGCCGTGGGGCGCTCGGAGGCGGCGTGCCGCCAGCTCGCGGTGCGGGCGCGCCGCCACATGGACGCGGGCCGGCCTCGTTTCGAAACCGACCGAGCCGAGCGCGAGGAACTCACCGAGCGGTTCTTCGACGCCTTCCGGGAAGGCGACGTCGACGGCCTTCGGGAGCTCCTCGCCGCCGACGTTCAGATGGTCGGGGACAGTGGCGGCAAGGCCCCACAGTTCGCCAAGGCCATCATCGGCGCCAACAACGTGGCCCGGCTTCTCGCCGCAATGATCCCGCCGCTCGTCCGGATCGGTGTCGTGGTGGAGCCACACGAGGTCAATGGCCAGCCGGGCGCGATCTTCCGCGACCGGGACGGCCAGGTTCTTAACACGATGACGCTCGACATCCTTGACGGACAGATCCAGACGATCCGCGCGGTGATCAACCCCGACAAGCTCGGGCACCTAGGCCCGGTGGCTGACGCTTGGGCGGTTACCCGCGAGGCGAACCAGGCTCGCCGGCCCACGGATTGACTTGAGTACGAAACGGGTCAGTGCCAAGCCCGCACCTGCAGCCTCAGCTCGGCCATCGTGACCACCCTCAGCGGCACGCCCGTTGTCTTTGAACGACGGGGCAAGGGTGCGCCCTCACTGGGGCGGTGTCAGATATGTCTCCGGAACGTCAGAGATGTCTCAGGAATGTTCCGTCCGACATCTCCCCGAGCCGCACAGGGGCCGCACAGGCCCAGACCTCTCGGAAAGCTCTCGCTTTTCTCTCGAAAACCTCTCTCTGTGGGCCCGCCCTAGGCTCGGACCAGGAATCGATGGATTATGAGTCGCAGTCCGACGAACCTATGAAGCGGCTGTGTTTCACTAGGTGATTCGCTGAACCTATGTAGCAGTCCGCGCGTCTCGTCAGGGTTTCGCGAGGTCCGATCTTCAGGCGTAACGCTATGGAGCGTCGGCACGACGGCGACGTATACCGCGCGATTGAAGGGGAGCACCCCGAGGCTAGGACCCGGCTGCCAAGTATCCGGGAGGCCGAAAGGTGGACTCCCTTGGATCAGCGAGCAGCCGGCCGCCTCGGCGGCCTCGCAACTCGGGCGCGACTCCCGAACGATCACCGAACGGCGCGACGCGCACGCTCGGAACGCTCCTTCGACCGCGTGGACCCCGACGGCGTGCTCCCCGAGGACGAGCGGATCGCGCGGGCCGAAGCGGCTCGCCGGGCCGACATGGTCCGCGTGTCCGCAGCGGACGTCGCGGCGCGACGTCGGGGATGGACTCCGGTCCGGGTTCGTAGCTCAATCACCCGGCTGAAACCGGATGCTTCCTGATTCGAGCATAACGCGGACCACAACGCGACGTCAGCTCGCCAGGTAGCTCCCTGTCGAGCCATCTGGCGGTCCGGATTGCCGTTGTCGAATGCCGTGTGGCTGGGGCCACTCGCCCACCGACCGGGCGAACGGCGGACGGCCGACCTCCTCATCTCGTGCTCGTGCAGTGCCGTCTTCGTGGGCGACTCGTCTCCGCAGGTCAGGCCGCAGCGATACCTGGTGACGCCCAAACCTTCCTCGTGCTTCGGCGGGCCGGGTGCCTATCCGTTGAATCGGCAGGCCTGGATCGTGTCCGAGTCGGCGATCGCGTAGCCGACGCAGTTCTTTCTTTCCAGCGTCGCCGGCGTCCCCGCGAGGTCCACCCACCCGATCGTCGGGGTACTCGCGGAGCCGGACGCGACGGCATTCCGCATCAACTCGTACTGACCCTCGACGCCGGGACCGGGATTCGTCGCGGCTCGAGCGCCAGGCAACACCGGCCCGCTTCCCACCATGGAGACGTTGAGCGTGGCAACCTCCGTGCCGATCGGGTCGCCGTTTCCGTCCCATAGTTGGAGCTCGATCGTCTGGTCGATGCTGACCGTTTGCAATGTCTCGAACGTGAACATCGAGTCCGGACAGCCGAAGGCGTGTACGTTGCTCGACTCCGTCGCGTAGATGTAGTGGAGACAGACGGAGCTCTCGCCTAGTCCGCCTTGGTTCTGTGGCGGAACGCCGTCGTAGTACTGGGTGCCCCATCGGGTCACGGTGATGAACAGGAACAGGCTCCCGTTCGCATCACTGTTGTACGCCATCCGCGCCCAATCGCCTGTGCCGTGCTGGATCGAGTCTGCCTGTGAGGTCGTGGGCAGCGCTGCAAGCGCGGCGACCACTGCACCGGCCATTACCTTCTGCAACCGTCCCATCGTTCCGTTCCCCCTCACCCTGCGGCTGCTGCTCCCCAACCAATCGGTAGTCGCCGAAACCCGGCCTTCATAGCTTCGCTGGCCGGTCTAATGCTCCTGCCCGCGAAGTCGGTACTTCCGCTCCATCACGGCCGTAATCGGGGTTCTCAACTGCGGCGATCCGGACGGTCAGTCCCCGCCCGGGCGTACCCACTGTCATCCGACCGCGCCACTCCCACACCGACAGCGCATCCAGCCGCTGCCCCCGCGACAGAGCCTTCGAAATCGTCGGCGCGAACTCTCGTGGCAGGAAGCCCACCTGCCTCGCGCGGTTCGCGTCCCAAACTCCCACGGCGCTTCGGTCGTGTGGGTTGTCGGGTTCGGCGACGAGGCTCAGGCGCTGCCCGGCGGCGAAGGGCGGGATCCTGGAGCGCGTCGGATTTAGGCCGGCAGGCGTTCGCGCCGGGTGGTACGGATGCGGTCGGCCGCGCGCCGCTGTGGGATCGTGATGATCGCCTCGGTGCCGCCCCCGTCCGCCGAGTGGAGCGTGATATCGCCGCCGAGGAGGTCGCAGATTTTCTCGCGGCGAACAGGCCGACGCCGAGGCCTTCGGCGGTCCGAGTGTCGGACTGGTTCTGCTGGGTGAAGGCCTCGAAGGCGCGCTCGACGTAGCCGGGCGCGATACCCGGCCCTGCGTCGCGCACGCGCACCTCGATAGCTGCCTGGACCGGCCGGGCCGAGACCTCGACCGGGCTGCCTGGCAGCGAGAAATTGAGGGCGTTGTCGACCACGGCGTGGAAGAGCACGCCGAGCAGCTCGGGATACCGAGGACCGTTTCAAGCTGTTCGGGATGTCTCATGCTCTCGTCGAGCGCGACCTCGACGCCGTTGAAGCCGCGCATCGACTTGATCTGCGACGTGACCCCTGGGGTTGACCAGTTCGGCGAACACGTTGACTATGCCGCCTCTCCGGTGCGCGCGTCGATTCCGTGGAATCTCCTTTCGTAGTCGGCCGGTGATTGGTAGGTGATCGAGAAATGAAGGCGGTTCTGGTTGTAGTCGACTTCGATGAACTCGAAGATGGCTCGGCGTTCAGCGGCGCGCGTGGGCCAGGCGTGTTGATAGATGAACTCGACCTTCAGGGTGGCGAAGAATCTCTCAGCAACCGCGTTGTCCCAGCACTGACGCGGCCGCGACAACGATTGCAAGACGCTGTTGCGTCGAGCAGATCACGGAAGTCCTTCGACGTGTCTGGCAGCCGCGATCGGAATGGAAGATCAGCCCGGCCTCGGGCCGTCGATGATCGACCGCCATGACCAGCGCGTCTGCGACGACCTCGGTGCGCATGTGATCGGCCATCGCCCATCCCACGACCCGGCGCGAGGCGATGTCGATGACGGTCGCCAGATACAGCCAGCCTTTCCAGGTGCGGATATAGGTGATGTCGCCGCGCCACGCAGTGTTGATCTCCATCGTTCCGGCGCCGAAGTTGCGCTTGAGCAGGTCGACCGCCTCGGTCACCCTCGGATCGGGGATCGTCGTCTTCTTGAATCGCCGCGGCTTGCGGGCAACCAGCCCGTTCTCGCGCATCAGCCGGGCGACGCGCTTGCGACCTGCATACGACCCGTCGGGCTCGGAGCTCGCGATGCACGCGTGTCGATCCGTAGCGGCGTTTGCTCTTGGCGAAGATAACCTTGATCTTCTCGAACATCTCCGCGACGGAGAGCTCACGTGCCGAGGGGATCTGTCGTGCCAGTCGTGGTAGGCAGTCCTGGAGACCTCGAGCAGCTCGCACGGACGCTTCACGTGGCGCTGCTGCGCCCTCTCCGCCTCGATGAAAGGGTAGATGTTCACCGGGTCTCATTGGCGAAGAAAAGCCGTTGCACGGGTCAAGATCCCGACGTCTTCGCGCAGACGCCGGTTATCCTTGCGGAGCCGCGCGATCTCTTCGCGCTCGGCCGTGGTTAGGCCGTCGCGGCGGCCCTCGTCGACAGCGGCTTAGGCTAATCCAGTTGCGCACCGATGTCTCCGTCAGGTCCAGATCGCGGGCGACCTGCCCAACCGATCCATCGCCGAGCCGGCAGAGATGGCCCTACAGCCATGACAAGCGTAAGCGCCGACACAGAAAGCATGATCACCTGGACCTAGCCAGCCTGGGAGACACAAGCATTCGACACTCAGCCACCCGGGCTCACACGCTGAACCACCCTCCAGCGGACGCCGCGATCGCGTTCCCAATGATCTCGCCGGCAGACGATGGACCCGTCGCGACGATGCACCTGATCCTCGGCCCAACGCGCGCAGCGTGTTCAGCGAATCGTCGGCGGCGTCGTCGGGTTCCGGACGGAGCCGAAAGAAGAACTTCCCGCCGTTCGGGCGGGAAGTTCTTGGTGAAGCCTGGAGCGAGCCGGCTCAGTACTTGTTCCAATAGGACTTGTACTGGTCGTACTGGTACCAGTACGTGTCCATGAACGCCCGAGACCAGTCGTCGGTGCTCTCGTACTGATAGCCCCTGACCTCGTCGCTGGCGTAGCGACTCATGTAGTAACGGAGGATCTGCTGCTCCCCGTCCGGGAGTGACGACGCCCAGGCGGCGTACTTTTGCGCCACCCCGCCAACCTGCTCCTCGTTCGGCTCTGCCATCATTCCGCTCTCCCCCTCCGAGGCCGACTCCGACCCGCTCGGTGGCGGATCTATCAGTACCAGTCGTCGAAGCTGCCCTGCGGTTACACCCTGTCGAACAACATGTTCGATCAGATCGTGTAACCCCAGTCGCCCCAATGCGACTAGGAAGGCGTGGAGATCGATGCCGCTGACGACATGCTCACGAAACTGCGTGGTTTCATGGCCGAGTCCCTTAGCCCGGATGAGCGCGCGCTGCTCGCCGCCCTGATCGCGCCGGGAGCCGCGCTCGCCTTCTCGGCCGACGAGGTGCGCGGCTACGCGTCGTCCCTTCGGGAGATCCACGACCTGCCCGAGCCGCTCGTCCATGCGATCCGCCGGGTCGGTGTCGAGCAGATCCTCTCCGAGCCGGGGGACTAACCCGAGCCCTCGAGGCCGAGCTTGCTTTTAAGACGCCGGCGCGCGCGATGGATCGCGACCTTGGCAGCCCCCCTGTTGATCCCGAGCGAGGCAGCGATATCCTCCGGCCCGAAGCCGAGCGCCAGCAGGCCGAGCACGGTCGAATCCCTCGACGAGAGCGCGCCGAGCACCTCGTGCACGCGCACCATCAGCTCCGTCGTCTCCGCGCGCTCGGCGGGGTCGCAGTCATTGGAGGAGATCTCCGATAGCTCGACGACGCGACCGGGTCGCGTCCTGCGAAGGTGATCGGTTCCCACGTGCCGAGCGATGGATTGCAACCACGGCCGGAATCGGTGTGGGTCGCGGAGGCTCGGCAGCCTGTCGATGGCCCTGGCGAAGACCTCTTGGACGGCATCGGCGACGCCGTCACGATCGTGGATGAAGTCGCGCACGATCTTCTTCACGAGATCGACGTGCTCATTGTAGAGAGCATCCATGGCCTGGAGGTCGCCGCCCCGGACCGCCTCGACCTGTGCGGCGACGAGATCGGCGGCGTCATCCAGCGCGCGCACGCTCTTCCCGTCGTCTACCATCGGCCCCTCTTCACGATCGACCCCAGCCGGGCCTCGCGCGACACCCGTACGCACGATCCGATGAGGCTACTTCCAGCCCGTCGCCGGGGTCAACGGCGGGTACCCCCAGAGGTGTCTCATCGCCATCGCTTATCATCCATGCCTGGTGCCGAGCATAGGGGGAGCGCCATGACCGATAGCCACCTGCTCGCCGAACTCGCGCTGCTCGCGACAAATCTGGGACTCGCGTTACGACCGGCCGGCCTGGAAGAGCTCGTCCGGTCGATCACCGACGTCGCAAGACGAACGTTCGCGGCGCAGGCCAGCTCGATCGCCATCCTCGACGAGGGCGCCGACGAGCTGGTGTTCTACGTGGCCTCTGGAGGCTCCGATGAGGTCGTCGGGCGGCGCATCCCGGTCGGGCATGGGATCGCCGGCTGGGTCGTCTCCTCCGGACAGGCGCTCGCGATCACCGAAGTCTCCCGCGATCCGCGCTTCGCTCACGAAGTCGCCGAGAGCTTCGGGTACGTGCCGAAGGCGATCCTCGCCATGCCGCTCGAGACCGATCGCCGGCTCCTCGGCGTGATCGAGGTCCTGGATCCCACGGAGGACGCAGCGGTGCACGCAGACATGGAGCTGCTCGGGGTGTTCGCGCGCCAGGCGGCGCTGGCGATCCAGAGCGTTCAGTCCTTCGACCACATCGGCCAGACCCTGTTCGCGATCATCGCCGAGGCTGCGAAACAAGGCGACCTCGGCAAAGCGCTGGAGTCCATCGCCGGCGAGACGTCCCCCAGCGGCGAGATCGCCGAGCTGGCCTCGATGTTCAACGAGCTGTCCCACTACGGCCCAGAGGAAACACAGCTGGCGACCGAGATCCTTCGGTCGGTCCTCACCCACACACGGCGGGCGCGACGGCTGCGATGAGGCCGGCATGGTCGTCCATCTTCGATGACAGCCACCTCCCGCGATACGAGGTGGCCGACCTCGGCCCGATCACGAAGGAGTGGGCTTGGGGCGGCAGCACGGGCAGCGGCGTCCGCGTCGCGGTGATCGACAGCGGCGTCGAGGCCGACCACTCTGCCATCGGAGGTGTCAAGCACGCCGTCGCGATCGAGCCCGACCCGGTCGCGCCCGGGCAGGTGATCATCACGGAAGGTGCTCACGAGGACCTGTTCGGCCACGGGACCGCCTGTGCCGGCATCATCCGGCAGGTCGCACCCGACGTCGAGCTGTACAGCATCCGCGTGCTCGGGGAGCGTTTGGCCGGACAGGGGGTCGCACTGATGGCCGGGCTCCGGTGGGCCATCGACAACGGCATCCAGGTCGTCAACCTCAGCCTGGGCACGTCGCGACGCGACTTCTTCGGCATGCTCCACGAGCTCGCCGACCGAGCGTTCTTCAAGTCGATGGCGCTCGTGTGCGCCGCGAGCAACCTCCCCGAACCGTCGTTCCCGGCGGAGTACGCCTCCGTCTTCTCGGTCGCGGCCCACGACCGGCACGATCCATTGAGCTTCGACTACAACCCGACTCCGCCGGTCGAGTTCGGCGCACCGGGCATCAACGTCGAAGTGCCGTGGCGGGGCGGCTCGAGGCTGGTCGTGACCGGGAACAGCTTCGCGGCGCCCCACATCACGGGGCTCATCGCGAGGATCCTCCAGAACCACCCCTTGCTGCTGCCGTTCCAGCTCAAGTCGGTCCTGGTCGCGCTCGCGGAGAACGCGAAGCGCCGCTGAGCCCATTCGGCCGCTAGGCCGTCCCCTCGGCGGGGGCCGGCTCCGCGGCCGCGAAGGCCGGGGCGGCTTCGCGATGGAACGCGTCGAAGAGTGGCCCGGTCATCCCGGTCGTGATGAGCGCCATCAAGACCGCGCCGAGCTGCATCACGGGCGTTATGACGTCGTTCTGGATGCCGACGAGGGCGACCACGAGCACGAGCAACCCGCGACAGTTCATCAGGATGCCGACGACGTTGCTCTCGCTCCACGACAGGCCACCGAGCCGGCCGAACACGAGACCCCCGGCCCACTTGGCGACGACGCCGGCGGCGAGGAAGACGAGGATGCCCCCGATCGCGTCCCCGCTCAACATGGTGAAGTCCGTCGTCAGGCCGGAGTAAGCGAGGAAGATCGGCAACAGCACGGCCGCCGTCAGTTCGTCCAGACGCCGGGCCACGGCCGCTCGCAAGCCGTCCCACCCGGACAGCGCGATGCCGACGACGAAGCCGCCAACGATCACGGTCAGCCCGAGCTGCTGCGCCGCATATCCCGACGCGAGCGTGAGGATCAGCACGCTCACGAAGACGCCGGCCGACCCGGGCTCCGTGCTCGCTGCGCTCATCGACGGCAAGACCCGCGGGACGACGAACAGCATCACCACCAGATAGGCGATCGTCGCCAGGATGCGGACGACGAGGCCCGACGCCGAACCCCCCGTCGCGATCGTCGAGGCGGCCGCCATCGTCACGAACATGAGCACCGTCACCAGGGCGGCGGCCGCGATGGACACCGACCCCATCAGCGTGGTGGCCATCTGCTTCTCCTGTAGGATCCGCGCGAGGACGGGAAACGCCGTCACCGCGAGCATCGATCCCACGAAGAGGCTGAACCCGAGCGAGGAGGCTCCGCTCGCCTGGAACGGCTCGCCGGACAGCATCGGGGCGACGACGAACCCAAGCGCCACAGGGGCGGCCACCACGCCGGCGCCGACCAAGATGATGCCCCGCCACTTGCCGGTCACCCGCTTCGAGTCGAATTCGAGGCCGACGAGGAACATGAACAGCAGCAGCCCGATCTGACCGAGGGAGCTGAGGACGGACCGGGCCTGGAACGGGAAAAAGCATTCGGTCGGCGAGGGCAGCGCAGCGGCGTTCGGGTTCCCCGCCAGCCCTCGATCACAGTTCATCCACGACGGGGCGTTGAAGTCCGCCCACAGCTGAGACCCGAGCAGCGTCGGCCCGAGCAGGACCCCCGCGACGATCTCACCCACGACCCTGGGCTGGCCGACCCTGACGAACAGCGCCCCGACGAGACGCGCCGCGATCAGCACGATGGCGACGTCGAGAAGCAGGAACGCGAGAACGGCACTGGATTCGAGCGGCTTGACTTCCACGTGTCCCCCCATTCGCGCGCTCCCCAGGGCCCCGTGCGGCGCGCGCCCAGCATGCAACAGGTGCGCTGCACGGAGCAAGCTGGATCCCGATCTCGACCGAAGGTCAGCGAGCGCGGATCCCCGAGCGGGACGTGCCGCTCACGATCGCCACAGGGCAGCGGGCCTGCGACAGGATGTGGTCGAGCTGATGGCTGAAGAAGGCGCGCTGCGTGACGTGGCGCTCGTCGCTTCGGAAGACGATCAGGTCAGCGTCGATCTCTGATGCGTACGTCAGGATCGCCTCTTCGATGCTGAGCTCGGTGGGGACCACCTCCGGGTTGACGACGACGCCGGCCTGACGACCGAGGGCCGCCTCTTTGGCAACGACACCTTCGGCGACGCGCCGCACGTCATCGGCGACGGCGACGCTCATCTGGGCTCTGATGGAAGCGGGGAGCAGGAAATGAACCGCGTCGACGCTCGCATCGTCTGCGCGCGCGGCGGCGAAGGCGACCTCGGCCGCTTCGCGGTTCGCCTCTTCGCCCAGCGTGGGGAGCAGCACGCGCCGCAGCGGGATCGGTGCCACGAGGCCGTCGGCCCCCGTCCCCGTCGGCTCACCGGCGCGCGTGCTGACGACCAAGACCGGACAGGACGATCCCTGGACGACCGCATCCACGAAGCGCGAGAACAACACGGATTCGGACTGATCGCGGCTTCGCATCTCGGTCGCCCCGAGGAAGACCAGGTCGTATCCGAGGGCGGCCTCGCTCAGGACGCCCGCGACGGGGTCCC
>Ga0299906_10002106_pt1 | contig 16706 bp, 27 predicted proteins | sample RVTome_14_FD_200259 | JGI IMG/M metagenome (GOLD analysis project Ga0299906, IMG submission 200259) | Soil microbial communities from uranium-contaminated site in the Upper Colorado River Basin, Wyoming, United States - RVT145D125 (version 2) ...
ACGACCTCGCCGCGTCGGGCGGGGTCGCCGGCATCGCGATCTCGCCGGGCGGTCAGGTGTGCATGACCGAGACCGGCGGCAACCACTTCACGACGCTCCGGGGCGGTTACGTCTGATGACCTGGCCCCCCGCTGACCCGATGCCGGGCGGGTGGTCGCCGTCGAATCGGATCGTGACCCCCGACCAGATGACGCAGTTGAAGGACGCGGCCATCGCGGCGGCCGACGGCTTGGTGTGGGCCGACGTTGCGCTGATCAACAACGTCGCATCGAAGACGGCGCTCGACCCGACGATCGGCAGGTTCCCGATCTACGACCCGGCCTCCGGCTTCTTCTACTCGTTCTCGTCCGACGTCGGCGACCCGCCGGGCGGCTACCGATCGCGGAGCGGGGGGCAGTGGTACTCGCTCACGATCCCGACCGGCGCGGGGTTGCAGGTGACGCGCGAAAGCGCGGCGGTCAGCCCCGCGGGCAAGTTCGTGCTCGGCGGCGGGACCTCGAGCGACAGCGCGCAGAAGTATCGGACCGCGACGAACGGGGTCGACTGGGCGATCCGCGACTCCTCCTTCGACGGCACTGGTGGCCCGGGGGCGATCGTCCATTCCGACCCGCTCGGCTTGTTCATCACCGCGATCTCAGCGAGCGTGGAGACGAGCCCGGACGGCGAGGCTTGGACGCCCCGCACGGTGCCGGCGTCGTCCGACAATCGCGCCCAGGGTGTGGCGGGGGTTGACGGGAGCGGCGAACCGCTCATCATCTTTGGTGGCAGCACCGCGACGAACATCATCACCAGCCGCGACGCCGTGGCTTGGGCGCACAGGCCTCTGAACATCGGCATCTTCGGGGCGGCGTCGTTTTTCCACAGCGACTACTACTCGAGGTTCTACATGTGGGGGGCGCAACCGGGGACGCGGCTCTACTCCTCGAGTGACGGGGTGACGTGGTCGAGCACGGGACTCGGGCTCCTGCCAGGGTCTCCCGGCGCCGAGGCGTTCACGGTCGTCAGGGGTCGCTTGTTCGTCACGGCCTACAACAGCGTCGGCGTCGTCCGATACGCTTGGTCGATCGACGGGGGGGAGAGTTGGACCTTGGCCGACGACCTCGCATCGACGGGGGGCGTCACCGGCATCGCCATCTCCCCGGGCGGTCAGGTCTGCATCGTGAACAGCGACGGCGGCCACTTCGTGACGCGCCGGGGTGGCTACGTCTGATGCCGGACTTCACCGCACGCGTCGCCGGCTCTGCCGTGGTCGAGGATTGGGCGGACGACCGCGCCCCGACGGGCAACGGGCCTCGGCACCTGCGCCACGTCGTCGACGTGGCGGGGCTCGTCGCAGTGTTGGTCACGCCGCTCGAGCTCGGCGGGGTGGAGGCCCCGGTCGACTCCGCGCTCGGCGGGCGCACGTTTGAGGCGTGGTTCTTGGAAGCCCCGGAACCCCCCGCCTTGACGGTTCCCGTCGCACATTCGACGGTCATCTCGTTTCAGCCGCTCAAGCGCGGCCACCACACGCTCCAGATCCGGCGCCTGCAATCCGGGGGGGCGCTGATCCTCCACTTCGACGCGAGGTGATGCAGTGAGCATCGACGACATCTCGCCGGAGTACGTCGGGGAGCGCCGCATCGACCTCTCCCTGGCGGAGCTCAACCCGAAGCCGGGCGACGTGGTGGTGGTGCGTGTGAGCTACGCGCGCACGCTGCCCGAGGGCGTCGTCCCCCCGCTCGAGGCGGTCGTCATCCGGTCCACCGACGGCGTTGTGGTGATGCGCCGGGCGTACTCCCTGCCCCCGGAGTTCTTCGACTTCGTGCCGGAGGAGGCGGGCGCCTACATGGCGAGGCTCGGCGAGGCGTTCCACAATCGGTGGGCGGGGGTGCTGGAGTTCGAGGTTCGATGACGTGCCGCCCCGGCAGGGTGTAGGCTCGGGGAGAAGTGGCCAGCCCCCTCTTCGACATCGAAGGCGACGGCCAGGATCAAGGCTACGACGCCGATCCGGGCGACGTGCTCACGTTCGCGCTGCGTGACACGGCGGGCGTCACGTCGTGGGTTCTCCAGGTGTTCGACCCGTCGAACTTCAACCCGTCGTTCTCGATCCTCGACAACCCACCGCGCTCGAGCCCGGGGGCTCCGACGCTCACGCTGGTCGGGGCCTCCTCCGGCCAGGCCGTCTCCCCGTCGAGCGTCGCAGGTTCGATCACCACCACCCTGCCGATCCCCTCCAGCATCCACTCATGGATCACGCGGTCCGTCGTCAACGGCGGGCAGAGCGGCAACCCGCCGCGGCCCGACCCGACGCTCATCCACGAGCGCATGGTCACCGTCGGCGCCGACGGTGACATCCGCGCCGTCGTGCCGACGGAGAGGACTCAGCACAGCGACGAGTCGTGGGCGCTGCCGCTCTACGCGATGCTCGCGCGCTTTGCGTCGCTGTCGCCGTTCAAGCGCCAGGTCGACGCCGCGACGACTGCGGCGCTCCCGTCGAACACGCTCACCTCCGGCGTGCTCGAGGCGGTCGCGAACGGCGCGCTCGGCGCCCAGGACGGGGCAGCGCCCTTCGTCGGGATGCGCTTGCTCGTCAAGGACGAGGCGGCGCCTGCGAAGCACGGCATCTACGTCGTCAACTCGGTCGGCGACGGCGGGTCGCACTGGATGATGACGCGCGACCTCGACCTCGACCAAGCCGGCGAGTTCACAACCGGGAGCGTCTACCCGGTGGGGGCGGGCTCCACGCTCGCGGGGACGTATTGGATCTTGTCCGCCCCGTCGCCGTTTACGGTCGACACGAGCCCGGTCACCTTCACCAAGTACCTCTTCTTCGGCGTCTTAGACGTGCGGGCCTACGGCGCCGTGGGCGACGGCGTGACGAACGACACCGCCGCGTTCACCTCGGCGATCTCGGCGGCGGTGTCGCTGGGGTTCGGCGTCGTCTACGTCCCGGCCGGGCTCTACTCGGTCGACAACTTGACCGTCACGTCTGCGACGCGGTTCAAGCTGCTCGGTGCGGGCGAGCAGCTGAGCAAGATAATCCCGCGCCAGACGGGCACCAAGCTCTCCTTCACGAGCTGCACCGACGTCGTCGTCGAGGGCATTGGGATCGAGGCGACGGCGACGTCGGGCTTCGGTGGATCGTTTTACTCGTTACTCTTCACGTCGTGCGCGCGACCGATGGTCAAGGCCGTGGCGCTGCGCTACCTGCCTCGGGGGGTAGCGTTCGACCGGTGCTCCGACTACGCCGTGGACGACCTGCTCGTCGAGCGATGCATCGGCGGCGGCGGGACAGCAGGTGCGGTCACCACGTTCGGCACGCCCTCGGTCAAGTGCGTGCGTGGAAAGATCAACAACGTTCGGTTCCGCAACCCGTACAACCGGGCGGAATCGGCCGGGCTGGTGCCGAAGACGTGGACGGCGACCACGGCAGGATTCGCGGTCGGCGACGTGGTCTTCATCGCCGGGAACGATTGGGTGTTCGAGTGTACCGCCATCACGACGGGCACGACGGGTAGCACCGCACCTGCCCCGCCGAGCGGCGCGGTCGGTGAGGCACTTTTTACCACGGACGTCGTCGATGGCGGCGTGACGTGGCGCGTGGTGTGCGCCAACACTTTCGTCATCAAACCCGACTCGGATACCCACGACCTTGAGATCACGAACTGCAACGTCAACGGCGGGCGGTATGCACTAAGCACAGCCAACTCCGTTGGGGGTGGCACTCGTCCGACGAACATCCGCGCGCGCGGCTTGAAGGCGTATCGTGCACATTCTATACCGATCAATCTGGATCAAGGTCAGGATTGCCGGCTTGTCGATTGCGAATCGGACTACTCCGTCACAGATGACGGCTTCGTCGTTACCGGCAACTTCTTCGGCGACGCCTGGCTCGTCAACTGCAAGTCGGTGAACAACTACTTCGCCGGGTTCTCGGTCTCATCAGGTCCGGTCGAGACACACCTTCGCAACTGCCATTCCCACGAGAACTCGCGGGCCGGATCGGGCACAGCACACGGGTTCTTGCTCAACAGCGGGGCATCCCTCTGGACGCTAGAGGGGTGTACGGCGAGGGGCTCGCTCCAGGGGTGGGGTGTAGTCGTCGGTACGGGGTGCAACAGCTACGCCATCATTGGCTGCAAGCTCCAGCTCAACGTCACGGGCGGGATCAGCGATAGTTCGCGCAGCACCGCGGCCTTCCGCAAGGTCCGCGACAACCTCGGCAGTGACCTCGACTTCAAGGCGGTCTACCAGACCGACCAAACTGCGAGCATCGGGTCGTCGAACCTCTTCAGCGCCGCCTCGGAGAAGGGGCTCTACGAAGTGCGCGTCTACCTCGCGTGCACCACGGCGGGCAGCGCGGGCACCGTCAGCGCGACCATCGGCTACACCGACGACGGCGGGGCAACTTCCGTCACGACAGCGAATATGAACCTTGATGCGCTGGGGCGGCTGCCGTCTACGTTCCTGCTCGAGACGGACGGCACGGCTCACATCACCTGGCTCACGACGGTCACGGGGGCCGCGGGGAGCCCGCAATACTCGATCCGGGTCGTCGCTCGACGGCTCACCGACAGCAGCCCGACGAGCTGAGTTTGACTCCTCGGCCGGGCCCGTGGGATGCTCGGCCCCATGAACCTCGACGCCGTACACATCGCCGCCTACCTCGCCGCGTTCGTCCTCGCCTTCATGCGCTTGAACGACGCGGGTCGCCCGCTCTGGGCTTGGCTCCCAGCCTGGCTCCAGCCCGTGTTCCCCGCGCTGGTCACCACGCTGCCCGACCTCGCGAGCGGCCTCGGCCTGGTCCAGACGCCGGTCGACCTCGGCGTCGCACTCGTCGCGTTCGCTGGAGCCCTCTCCACTGCGCTCCGCGGCGCGTTGCCGCCCTCGCAGTTCGCCAAGCTCGACGACGAGGGCAAGTCGAAGCTCGCTCGGGCGCGCGGCCACGAGCGCCGCCGACCCCCGCGAGTCGCGACGGGCATGCTCGCGGTCGCGTCGCTGTTCCTCTTCATCGAGTGCACCGCGGCGCAGCAGAAGATCGTCGCGCGCGGCGTCAACGACATCGCGCGCGATCTGTGCGCCGACTACTTCACCAAGCAGGGCGTCTCGTTCGAGGAGGCGTTCGAGACCGCGTGCTCGGCGCGCGAGGTGCTCGACCCGTTCATCGAGCAGGTGCTCGCCGCGCAGCAGGCGGCCGGCGCGCGCGTCTCCGCCAAGGCCCCCGGGGCGGCGCCGGCGCCGTGACCCGCGGCCTAGGGTACCGCGAGGACCCGTCCGACCCCCGCGACCAGCGCTTCGCGGCGGCGAGGAAGGCGGCCGGGGTGCTGCCCGCGTCGGTCGACCACCGCGACCACGTCGTCTCCGTCTTCGACCAGGGGGCGACCAACTCGTGCGTCGGGCACGCGTGGGCTCAGGCGTTGCGCGTCGGCATCTCCCTCGACGGCGAGCAGTCGCCGCTCGTCCCGTCCCCCTACGGCATCTACAAGTGGGCGTGCGCGGAGACCGGAGACCAGGACGAGGACGGAGGCACCTACCTCCGCAGCGGGGCCAAGGCGACCGGCGCGGCGTGCGCGGGTACCGGCGCATCCCCGCGGGCGACCTCGACTCGATCCGGCGCGCCATCTGGCAGGGCGCGCCCGTCGTCTTCGGCCTCGTGGTGCGCGAGAGCTTCCTCGACTGGGACGGCACCGGCGTCATCGACCAGGACTCCGGTTCGATCGCGGGCGGGCACGCCATGTGCCTGACCGGCTACGCGCCGAGCGTCTTCACCGGGCCCAACTCGTGGGGGCCGAGCTGGGGCGCGGGCGGGTTCTTCACGTTCAGCGCCGACCGCATGCGCCTGGCGACCGACATCTGGGTCGCCGACTTCGACCCTGACCGCGGAGGTTCCGCGTGATCGACCACATCGCTCGCCTGCTCGGGCTCGTCGCCCTGACCGCGCTGCTCGGCGCCCACTGCGAGCGGCCCGCCCCGGCGCCCGACCCCTCTCCCGTGCCGGCCCCCTCCGACGCGGGCCCCGCCCCCGGCCCCGTCACCTGCGACGACGTCTGCACCCGGCTCGCCGCGCTCGGGTGCCCCGAAGCGCAGCCGACCGAGGCCGGGGCGAGCTGCGCCGAGGTCTGCGAGAACATGATCGCGGGCGGTGTCGGCTACCCGCTCGAGTGCGTCGGGCGCGCCGGCTCGTGCGCCGAAGCCGAACGCTGCTTCTGAACCCCCGGGCCCCGGGAGGCATGATCGACCCTCATGAAGGATTGGCGAGGCCGCGATCGGAACGAAGTTCTGGGTGACGTCGTCCGCGTCGGGGTGGCCGCCCTGTGCGTGGTGGTCGTGATGGTCATCTTCTTCACGAAAGGACCAGGCCGCGGCCCCGTGCGCATCATGCACGGCGAGTCGGCCGACTCGTTCGAGGAGCGGTGCTGCGAGGACCACTACGGCGGCGTCTTGAAGAAGTACCGAGGGTGCTTCCTTTCCGAGCTCGACGAGGTCTCCATCGCCGGCGTCTACGCCTTGTTCGCTGACGACGCCGGGTACTGCAAGAGGGCTCGCCTCCCGCGCGAGTTCGAACCCTTCGACTCCGGCGACGCGATGCGCTCGGAGGAGCCGTGAACGCTGTGAAGGAGTCCCTCGGCACGATCTCGTTGACGGTTGTCGTGTGCGGGCTGTCATTCACGATAGCGCATGCGCTCCTGTTCGATCGCGATCAGGAGCCGCAGCGCCCGTACATCGACGCGTCGGAGCTGGCGGCATCCGAGCCGGTACTGGAGCTCGCGCCCGCCTACTGGTCCTGCGAGCTCGCGTTCACACCCGACGAACATTACCGGTTGATCGAACAGTGCAGGAGCAACGGCGGTTTCCCGGAGTTCTACGGGTTGGGGTCGATGGAGTGCACGAAGGGCGGTAAATGGTCGCTCCCGTGATCGACGACGACCTCTGCACGCCGGGCAACGTCGCCCTCGTCCGGCTGGCGATCCTCTACGTCGTCGCGCTCGGCGTGGCTGCACGAAGGAAGCGGGCCCGTTGAGGCGCCTCCTCCCGGCCCTCTTCGCCGCGGTCCTCGTCGGCGGGACGCCGCACGACGCGCGGCTCGAACGCGCCGTCTTCGAGGTCATGCTGCGGTTCAAGCCGTGTCGCGGCGAGGCGGCGCCCGTCGGCTGGTCCGTGGAACCGATCCTTGCGTCGGAGTGCGCCATCGACGCGCAGGAGTGCAGGAGCAAGCCCCGTGACCGGCGCGGCAAGAAGCTCTGGCCGCGATGGTCGAGCTTCTACGGCTCTTGGGTGCAGAAGGAGTCGGTCGCCGCGTGCGAGGCCCGCTACCTCACTCAGGCTCGAGCGCTGACGAAGGAGCTCGCGGGCGAGGACAGGCCTGCGGTGCTCGCCGGCTACGCGCTCGGGTTGTCGATCAACGAGAGCGGCTTCCGCGAGGACGTGCAGGTCGGCCGCGGGCGAAGCGAGCGCATCAAGCCGACCGACAAGCAGTACGACGACGCAGGCGGCCAGGGCCGCGGTCCGAGCAACGAGGCGTGCTGGATGCAGATCCTCCCGAGCATGTCGAAGAAGTACGGCGGGCCGGAGGCGCTGCTCGGCCTAGACGAGGAGCCGCTGCGGCGCTGCTGGCGCGCGGGGCTCGACCAGGTGGTTGCCTACCGCCGGGCTTGCGCGTCGCCCGCGCGCCGACGGCTCCCCCCGGACCCGACCGGCAAGATGGCGACGGCGTCGCTGGCGCAGGGCGTCGCGAGCCTGTACGCGACCGGGCTCAGCTGCTCGATGACGGGCAGGGAGATCGAGCGGCGAGGGCGGACCATCGAACGGGCGGTCGCGATGGTGGGGTATTCGATGCGCAAGCAGCCCTGAGCGTGGCACGGGTTGGAACGGCGGGGCGAGGTCTGTTACCTTCAGGAAGATGACCTCCGGCTCCGGCCCCGAGCGCGCGCGCTACATCCCCGACCAGCTCGTATCCCTGAGCTTCCCCGAGGCGGCGCACGTCCTCGGCGGGGCGATGGCGGCCTACCTCGGCGAGGAGCCGACGCGCGAGGCGCTCGCGCTCGGGCTGGCGAAGACCGGGCTCGAGACCGGCCGGTGGGGCGCCAAGGGCGGCCTGCACTCGTGGAACTTCGGCAACGTGAAGCAGAGCCTCACCCGCGAGGGGCTCTACACCTGCTTCACGCTGAACGAGGTGCTGGTCGAGGGCGGCAGGCACGTCGTCGTCTGGTTCGCGCCCGAGGGGCGACTCGTGCGCAAGGGCGGGCCACTCGCCGAGGAGGCTCGAGCGGTGCCGCCCGGCCACCCCCAGACTCGGATGCGCGCGTTCAACACGGCGCCCGACGGCGCGCTCGACTACGTCAAGTTCGTCGGCGGCGGGCGGTACGCCGACGCTTGGCAGTTGCTCCTGCGCGGGGACGCGCCCGGCTACGTCCGAGCGCTGAAGGCGAAGAACTACTTCACCGCCGACGAGGCGGAGTACCTGCGGGGGGTCGCTTCGATGCAGCGCGAGTTCATCCGGAAGCTGGCGGAGCTCCCGCCCGAGGAGCCCGAGTACGACGTGCCGCCGCCCGAGGTCGTGCGCGAGTGGCTCTCGCCGCAGGACATCGACCTGCTCGAGGCGGCGTTCGCGGCGCGCGTCCCGCAGATCCTCGAGGAGACCAAGGCCGCCGCACTCGCCTCGTTCAAGGGCGACTACGACGCCGACGGCCGCTACATCGGCGAGCAGTCGGGCGGAGGCAGCGAGCCTCCGAAGAGCATCGCATGAAGTCCCGGGTCGCCTGCTTCATGCTCGAGCCGACCCCTCGCTGGCCCGCGGCGTGTGCGTGTGGCTACGTCTTCCAAGACGGCGACGAGTGGCAGGACAACCGCTCTCGTCTGTACCGCACTCCGAGCGGCGTGCTGGAGGAGTGCTGAATTGACCGACGAAGAACTGAAGCTGATCCGCTCGGCGGTGCGCGCCGAGCTCGACCGCGTGCTCGAGCCGCTTCGAGCTCTGGTGGTCGACGTGGGGGCGGCCGTCGACCGGCTCGAGCAGAAGGCGGTGGTGCTCGACCGGGGCTTGGCGATGGCGCTCGAGCAGACGGGCGCGTGCGAGGAGGCGGCGGCGGAGTGCAGGCGGGCGGCGACCGCTGCGGGCAATGCTGCGTTGAAGGTGGCGGCTGAGTTAGAATCGTTCCGGCAGAGCGTCCTGGACCAGATGAGCCATGACCGACAGAAGCGGCGCGACCTCGACACCCCCATCGCCACGCTCGAGCGAGACGACGACCCCGCGTTCGACGAGCAACGGGGCGAACGGGCGACGAGGCCCGGCCGGGGCTGACCCGTTCCCGTGCGTCCTTCTGGTGGACGACCTGCCACGCGCCCGAGCGGAGCTCGGGCGCGTCCTCCGGGAGAACGGGTTCCGCGTCGAGGCGGTGGCGAGCGTCGCCGAGGGCGTGCGAGTGCTCGAAGGGTGCGCAATCGCCGTGGTGGTCGCCGACCTCCGCCTGCTCGATCCGGACGGCAACGAGGGGCCTGACGGCGCGGTGCTGCTCGAGATCGCCAGGCGGTCACACCCGGGGGTGAAGCGGGTCGTCTTGACCGCCGACCCGATCGGCGCCGTGCACGCGCAGCGCGTCGGGGGGGAGTGGGTGGACAAGGAGGACGACGCTCGGGTGCTGGTCGAGGTGCTGCGCCGGTTGACGGGGTCGAGGTGAGCGCGCCGTGCCGACCGTGCTCCTCGTGGACGACGACCGCGACCTCGCCCGGGTCACCGCGAGGAGGCTCGCTGCGCGGGGGTGGGAGGTGCGAGTCGAGCACGACGGGCTCCGCGCGTTGCAGCAGCTCGAGGAGGAGCGTGTGGACGTGGTGATCGCCGACGAGCGGATGCCCGGGCCGGGGGGTGCGCTCCTGCTCGAGACGGTGCACCGCGCTTGGCCCGGCGTCCGGCTGGTGATGTTGTCGGGGGCCCCGTCGCCCAGCGGGCGCGAGCGGGTGGCGGCGCTCGGCGGGGTGACGCTCGACAAGGCGGCGACGCTCGGCGAGCTGTTGGAGGCGCTCGGTGGCTGAGCGCCGGACGCCGCCGGGGGCGTTTGAGAGCCGCGCGCGCGCCCTCGGCCCGCAACGAGGCGCCGAAACGACCCCGCCCGGCCCCGAGGAGGCCCTGGGAGACGCGACCGTCCCCGACGGGGCGCCCTTGCCCCCCGCCCCCGCCCGGCGCGTCCCTGGCCGCCCTGGGGCGGCCAGGCGACATTCCCCCGCCCCCTGGGACCCGGCCGTCGAGAGCGGCCAGCTGCGGGCGGCGGTCGAGGAGATGGGGGGGCGGTGGGATCTCCCCCCCGCAACCCCCGCGGCCGGGGGTCGCCCCCCGGCCGATTCCACCCCGCCGCCGAGCCTGCACGCCTCGGTCAAGGGGATCGTCTACGCCGCACGCAGATGGGCGGCGACGTTGGCGGCGGTCGGGGTGGTCGGGGCGGGCGGGATGGCGAGCACGACGGGGATGCGCGAGTCGGTGATCGGGTGGCTTGGCGGGGCGACCCGCGCGGAGCTTGCGGCGGAGCGGCACGCCTTCGCCAAGTACGCTAAGTGCGTGGAGGAGCGGCAGGTGACGCGCGAGCTGGCGCTGGCGGGGCGGCGCGACTGGGACGCGGCGGTGCTGACCGAGCTCGGCGTGCGGGTGGTGACCGGCCCGGGCGACCTGAACGGCCTGCGCGAGGTGCGGATGTTGCCGGCGCCGGCGCAGCGCGAGGTGCAGGACTTCCAGCGGGCGATGCCAGCGCAGCGCGTCCAGCCCCCGCCCGTGCCGGCGCTGCCGCCCCGCGCGCCGTGCAGGCTCGCTCCGCTCGACGACGCGGCATCTCCCCCCTGATGCACACGTTCACACTCGACGCGGTCGAGGACCTGGAGGGGTTGCTGCCGCGGGAGGTGGCCCCGAAGGAGCCGACCGTGTACGCGACCGAAGACTTCGACGGCGCGTTCGCGGAGCAGGCCGGCTTGTTCGCAGCCGAGCGCGTCGTGCTGCTGTTCCTGTCGAAGGGGCGTTGGAACGACCGTGACCCGGTCACGTTGCGGGGGTTCCGGCACGACGGGGACCCCGTCGTCGACCAGTTGTTCTTGTCAGGGGTGGTCGGCGTGGAGGGCGCCGTCGTTCGGGCGTCCTGCTCGATGCACCTGGGGCACGGGCTCGAGGTGGAGCTCCCGGCGCAGCCGGGGTCGAAGGGCGCCTCGTTCTCGATCGGGGTCGGCGACGTGGTCGGCGAGCTCGCCGACCTGCGCGCGGGCTCCGAGGGTCGAGTGTCGGTCGTCTACCACGAGGGCTTCGACGACGAGCTCGTGCTGCTGCGGGGCGAGCGGCTTCGCCTCCCGTTCGTCCGGCTCCGCTCCGAGCGGACCGACGCCTTGCCGGTCACGCTGTTCTTCCCGTCGGGCTGATGTGGTGGTAGAAAAGGGCGGTGGATGCGTTTCGAGGACCCGGAGCCTTCTCTGAGCATGTGAGCCCGCGGGTTTGGGCCATCGCGGCGGCGGCGCTGGCGGACGTCGACGCGTTGGTGACCTCGCTGGCCTCGTCCGCCTCCGCGGCGCTGCTCGATGAGGTCGGCGACTTCGACGGGCTGCTCGGCGCGCGGTTGTTCAACGGCAAGGGGCCCGCGTTCACGGTCAGCGCGCACGCGGCGGCCAACGCGGCGAGCTACGTGGCAGGGTCGACGGTGACGGTCGCCGGGTGGTTCGCCGGCCAGCAGGTGACGGAGGTGTTCACGCTCGCCGGCACCGACGGCGGCGAGGACTTCGTCGGCGCTCAACCGTTCGACAAGGTCGACTCGATCGCCATCGAGGCGCAGGCCGACACCTCGGGCGCGTGGACGTTCGGCGTGGTCGACCTCGTGTCGCCGTCCGGCGTCGGGTTCCGGCGCATCCGCGCGGCGACCGCGGGCAGCGTGGTCGTCCGGTTCAACGAAGACGACGCGACCGACGAGACGATCCCGCTCGCGGCGGGCGAGGCGCTCGAAGCCTTCTTCTCGCGTGTCGTCTCGACCACGACGATCGGGTTCCGCGTCGACCTCTAGATCAGAGCAGGCGCGTCTTTCCCTGGCGCCCGGTCTTGACGCGCCGCCTCGCCTGGGCCTCGCGCTCCTTGTCGAGCACGTAGCGCGACAGCCGCTTCGCCTCGCCGTCGGTCGCGAACCCGTTGTCGCGGACGCGTCGCGCGACGTCTTCGATGCTCTGCTTCTTCGTCGTCATCTCCCCTAATCATGCCGCGGGCCTCCCTCTTTCACCGGGTCCGTGCCGAACGCCAACGGTTGATCCTCGAAGGACCACCTCGGGCGAGGGGGCATCTGCGGATCGGGGAGAGGGTAGTGTCTCTTTTGCCTCTTTGACCTCTGCGGCTTCTTCGGATCGTCCCGTTCTTGCTGGAGTCGGCGGTCGTTCTTCTCCAACCTCCAGCGGCGCACGACTGGGGCCAGCTTGCAGCCTCGGTACCCGTCGCGCCAGACCTGGCGCCCGCCGGCTTCGAGGTTGTAGAGCCTCCAGCGTCGAGCCTCGAAGAACGCGATCCAAGTGCGCTCGGCGGCGGCCCACCCCCGCCTCGAAGGCAACCCCAGCGTGAGCATCCGAGGTGACATCTTCGCCTCCCTCAGCTCCTTCAACCACCTCTTCAGCTTGCGGTTGCCCCGCCGGGCTTCGGTGTGTTGTTCCAGTCGCCGAGCTCGGTCGTTCGTCTTTCCCACGTACCGAACGCTCCCGTCCCTCGGGTCGGCCAAGGCGTAGATCAAAATCCCCTCGTCGCGGTCGAAGTCCAGGTGGGGGGGCAGGTCCCAAAGCCAAGCCTTCAATTCGTCGATCTTCACGAACTCGCGCTGTCTCTTCATCGAGGGCAGACCCCGGACCTTTCTCCTCCTGGCTACTACTCGCGGGCCGGGGGAGGCGGGGGGAGGCGGCGTCGACGGTCGACGATCGCCTGGGCTAAGGGTCGGTTCAGACTCGAACGGGGGCCAGGGTTTGATCTCGCCAGGTTGGTGCTGGCCCCGCCCTTGTCCTCACCTCGTTTTCGCACTTGGCTTCCAGTCGCAACCTTACGAGACGCCCGGGGTGGTCGGTCGAAGAAGCTCGGGTCTGGGACGGCGCTCTACCCGCGAGGTTTTTGGAGTGTCCCTCGGATGCGCCGGCGGCCCGCCGACTATCTCGCTTGCTACGGGATGGGGGTTGCGGTGAAAGTTCGCGCGGGAGGCGCGGGCCCTCTCGCTCGGGCGAGGTTCTCAGCCCTCGTCGTGCTCGGCCGTGCGGGCCGCCGGGGTTTTTTCGGCAGGTGCCGTCCGCCCTGCGATCGGGAGGGTTGGGGCGCCCCCCGGGGGCGCTTCGGGCCCTCGGGGGGCCGGGTACGCGGGGCTCGCGAACCATCGCAAGGGTTTTAATGCCGCGGCATTGAGGCGACGACGGCGGGGCGTCGGGTGTTGTCGAGTTTTCGGTGGGCTGCTGGCAACGGAAGCGGTCCCGCGCTGTGGGAACTCTCTCACCGGCTAGTCTTAGCCGCCGTCATCGCGTCGTTCGTGTTCTTCGCTTGGATGGTGCTTGACCTACAGAGAATTGTTCGAGAAGAACTTCCCCGACTACGGAGTGAACGAGCTGCGCGTGCTTCGATACCTCTGCGACGAGGTGGGCCGCTTGACGGAGCAGATGCGTGAGCGCGCCGACGCCGCCGCTGTTTGGTACGAGGCGGTGGTCAAGAAGATCGACAACGGCCAGAGGGCGTCGAAGGCGGCGCTCGCCCTGAAGGAGGAGCGCCGCGCCGCGCACAAGGCGTACCGGCACGACTACGCGGTCGGCGACGTGCTCGTCAGCTCGTGGGGCTACGAGCAGACCAACGTCGACTTCTACAAGGTAGTCGTGCTGCGCGGCTCGACGCAGGTCGTCTTGGTCAAGGTCGGCCAGGACGCGGTCGAGAACAGCGCCGGCATGCAGGGGACCACCACGCCGAAGCCCGACGTGGTGGTCGGCGCGCCGTCCAAGCCGCTTCGGGTCGGGCCGGGCGGGTACGTGAGGATGGGGCACCGCTCCGCGCATCGATGGGACGGCAACCCGCAGTTTTGGTCGTCTTACTACTGAGGAGAAACGGAATCATGAAGCTCGAGATCAACATCGACGATGAGCAGGTCGCAGCCGTGCTCGACTGCGCGGGGTCGCGCTACTGGTGCGAGGAGCTGGAGTTCGACGACTTCGAGGTGCGAGACGGAGTCGCGACGTGTTGGGATGCGCTGCTCGCGGGCGTCATCTCGAAGGTCGTGGTCGTCGTCGGCCCCGAGGGCGGCTCCACCGACCTTCACCCTGCGACCTTGGAGAGGCGCTCGGTGACCGTCGAGTCGATCCGCAGGGCGTTCGCCTTGATGGCGTTCGGCGACGACAAGAACCCGCGAGTGCTCGGCCAGTGCTTCTCCGACCACGACTTCGACGCGGTCACCGGCGACGTGCTGCTCCAACTTTCGGCGTTCGGGGAGGTGATTTATGGCTGAGAAGCACGGTTCGTGCATGACGGTCGGGCTCGACGGGCTCCGGCCGTTCACGGTCGAGATGTTCGCGACGATCACCGACTCCGGTAGGGAGTTCGTCCTGGCGGGGGAGAAGGAGCATCGAGCGCGCGAGTTGAAGGTGCGGTTGGCGTCAACGTTCGCCTCTCTCGGGCGACCGCTCGGCAGTCTGGAGGGCGTAGTCGTCGCAACGTCGGCGTCGGCCGGGTCCCGCGGCTTCCCTGTGCCGTACGACACGGCGTTCGATCTGGCAGCGGCGTTCGCCATCAAGGCGGCGCTCGACGACGAGCAACCGACGAGGCACTACATCGGTGAGCTGGGGTTGACGGGTGACGTGAAGGCGGTGTGCGGGGTCCTTCCTCGGTGCAGCGGAGCGATGCGAGAGGTGGTGGTGCCCGAGGCCTGTTCGGGGTTGGCGGAGTTGTCTCGCTTCGCCGAAGTCTTCGCGATCGATTCGTTCGCGAAGGTGTTGAAGGGCCAGGCGCTGAAGCACCTCGGCCGCCGGCAACCGGAGCAGCGCCCGGCCGCTCCGGCTCCCGCTCTATCTCCGGAGACGGAGGCGCAGCTCGACGAGCTCCACGCCGGTCACAAGAACCCGCTGTTCGTCGGCGGGTGGTACGCCCATCCGCTCCTGTCGACGTGCCGCCGGTTCGCCGAGCGGTCGCTCAACCTCCCCGCGACGGAGGCCGAGCTTCGGACGATGATCTCGATCTACGACGTCGCAGGGCTTCAGCCGACCGCCCCGTTCGCGCGGCCGTTGCGCATGCCGCACCATTCGGTCAGCACGCTCGGGATGATCGGATCGACGACGCGCCCGGGCGAGGTCTCGCTCGCGCATGGCGGGGTTCTCGTGCTGGACGAGGTGGTGGAGTTTCGGGCAGAGACCTTGTCCGCGATTTCTCAAGCGCTCGTCGGCGGTCGCAAGTTCCCTTCGACTCCTCTCGCGCTGGCGGCGACGGGCGTCATCTGTTGCGGGCGGCGTTGGTGCAACTGCTCCGACGCGCGCAAGGCGGCCGGGCGCAAGAGGCTCGACGACGCGGCGCGTCTGCTCGACATGGAGGTCGTTTTACTCGAGGAATAGGGGGGTGTTGACATCGGGTCGAGCAGGGGGGACAATTTACCTACCTCGCCGGACCCCCGGCGACGGTCACCACGAGGAGAAGGAAGATGAAGAACAAGGACGTTGAAGTCGGCGGGGTCTACATGGCCAAGATCGGCGATCGTTTGGTCAGGGTGGAGGTAGTGCGCGAGACGGTCGTCTGTGGCCGCTCCGCGTTCGTCATCAGACGCGAGGACACCGGGCGCGTTCTACCGAAGCCGCGCACGGGGGCGGCGCTTCGAGAGCTGTTCGACGCGAAGGTGGAGATCGTTCGCATCCTGGAGCGGCTCTATCGGCGAGGCCTCAACTATCGGCGCTCTCTGCGTGCATCCGCGAAGGGGTTTGGCCGGTGAAGCAAAAGGCCCCGAGGGCGCCCCTGCGCGGCTGCGCCGGCAACCCCGCCGCCATCACCGTGCCCATCTCCTTCGCGAGGGGGGCGGCGCGCTCCGACGAGGAGCTGGCCGAGGTCGCCTACGTCCGCATGCGTGAGTCGCTGGAGCACGCGCGCGCGTGGGGTCGGCCCCGGTCGGAGGTGATGGTCGAGCTGTTCGAGGAGCCCGACATCCGCCCGATCTTGATCGGGCTCGGCGCGGAGAAGACCCGGGCTCTGATGCGCATCGGCGAGCGGCTCTCCCGCTACGTCTACGAGCGCGAGCCGAGGTGGCCGTGAAGCAGAAGGCGATGTTCCACGAGGTCCCGCGCTACACCTGCCGGCTGGTGCGTGAGGCCGAGCCGTTGATGGTGCGGGAGCGGTCGTGCAGTTCGTTCGACGACGCGGCCCGCCTGTTCGAGGGGTTGCGGGAGCTGCCGCACGAGGAGGTGCACGTGGCCTACCTGAACAACATCAACGAGGTCATCGGATACGAGGTCGTATCGCGCGGCGGGGCCCACGGGTCCGTGGTTTCGGTGGCTGACTTGTTCCGCGGCGCCATCCTCGCAAACGCTCGGAGTTTCTTGATGGCTCACAACCACCCGTCGGGCGACCTGAAGCCGAGCATCGACGACGTCAGGACGACGGAGAGCGTGAAAAAGGCCTGCGAGCTGCTCGGGCTCACCATGGTGGACCACGTCATCATCACGCGAACGGGGGCGGTGAGCGTGCTTGATGGCGTGGCCCGCCGCGTTACCTAATTGGTACGAGGTCTTGG
>Ga0299906_10002107_pt1 | contig 16703 bp, 12 predicted proteins | sample RVTome_14_FD_200259 | JGI IMG/M metagenome (GOLD analysis project Ga0299906, IMG submission 200259) | Soil microbial communities from uranium-contaminated site in the Upper Colorado River Basin, Wyoming, United States - RVT145D125 (version 2) ...
TCGGGACGCGGAACCCGAACCCGAGGTCGTCCACCTCGGGCGGCGGCACGTGGTCGTAGAAGCCGCCCCACTCGTCCCACGTCAGGAACAGTGCCGTGTGCTCCCAGTCGTCGCTCTCCATCAGCGCGTTGACGACGTCCGTGAGCCAGTTGTGCGCGAAACACGTGCTCTCGGGCGGGTGGTCCGAGAGCTCGAACCGCGGCGTGACCCACGTGACCGCGGGCAGCCGCCCCTCGCGGATGTCCTGCGGCAGCCGTTCGACGGAGCGGATCCGTTCGGGTCGCCACAGGTCGGTGTGGAAGACGCCCTCGATGCCGTTGAGCGCGTTCCAGAAGTACCCGGATTGCCCGGGCTGCGCGGCGTAGTACGCCCAGGACACGCCGGCGCTCTCCAGTTGTTGGGGAACGGTTTCGAACGTGAAGCACGAGTCGTGCTTGGTGAGGTTCCCGCGCTCGTCCTTCACCAGGACGAACACGTTCTTGCCAACCGCGTCGCAACCCCAGCTCTTGAACGTCCGGCCGTCCGAGAGCTGGCGGGTCTCGATGTTCTCGGGGTTGTCGAGCGCGCCCCCCGACTGGCCCGCCACGAAGAAGAAGTGGTTCGGATAGGACGGGCCTCCGACCGACGCGAAGAAGTTGTCGCACAGCACGTAGTCCTTCGCCCACGACCAGTAGTTCGGGATCGATGACCCCTCGAACTGCGTGTAGGCCCACGGGTCACCGAACTGCCCGTTGCCGAACCCGTCGTACGCGCCGCCGTTCACGTCGTTCAGGTGCGCCGCCCGGTCATGGGGGATGTCGCCCGGGAGCCAGTGGGGGCTCGCCGTGAGCGGCACCTCCTGCCCGAACTTGACGCCGACCGTCGCGCCGTCGGCGCCGGGGAACCTGCCGTACAGGTTGTCGAAGCTCCGGTTCTCCATCATCACGTAGATCGCGCGCTTGATCGGCCACCGGGTGTCGATCGCAACGATCGACGCGGTCGCGCCGGGCGCCACCACCGGCTGCTTGCGGCCCCCGCCCGTGCACGCGTACATCGTCGCCCCCGCCAGGGCGAACGCGGATGTGCGCAGGAACGATCGCCGAGAGAACAGCGGCGATTCGTCGTGTCCGAGGCGTTCGTAGCTCGAACGCTCCTCGGGAGGTGGAGGGGAGGCTCCGTGCACGGTTGCCAAAGCTATCAAGCAACCCCGCGAACGATATCCTTCTGCGACCCTCAGACCCCATGCATCAGCACAGGTTCTCCACCACGTTCTCCGGCGCGTTCTCCCGCGCCATCTCTGGCGCGATCGCATCCGTGTGCGTCGCGTTCGCGCTCGCCGCGTGCACCGGCGACGCCGAGCCCGACGCGCCGTCCACGACGCCTCCGGTCACGGCGATCTCGGGGACGGGTCCGACCGCCTCGCCCACGCCGCCCGCGCTCCCGGACGAGCCGCCCGCCACGCGGGGGCCGGTCGCCCGGGACTGCGTCCACGGGTGGATGACGCCGCCCCGGGACGCGCATCGCTACGCGGAACCGCTGCGGGTGATCCGTCGGGCAACGGGCATCGAGGGTCCGCTCGAGGTGGTGGACCTGCGCTTCTTCGAGGGCCCGGAGTCGCCGCCTTCGGACAAGGGCTACCTCCTGGACATCGGCCGCTGGTACGTCAAGGCGTTCGCGAAGCACGACCTCTCGTTCCAGGGACGGTTCCTGGTCGAGTCGCGCGTGTTCGGGACCGGTCTGGTCGCGGTCGCCCCCTACGACACGAACGGGTTCCGGTCGCCGGACTGGGTCGGGTTCCAGTTCGACGGCGGCGACCCCGAGGCTCGTGTCTATCCGCGCCTGCCGGGAACCTGGGCCGGCGTGCCCTACGACTTCGTTCGCGGAGGTGCGGGGCTGCAGATCCCGGGGTTGCCCGACGAGGTGGTCGGCTGCCTGTCGGCGACCTGACGTCGGTCGCCCACCTCGTGGGCCCGTGCCCTGTCCGTCAACCGCCGGCGAGCACCGCAGCGCCCACCGCGCCCGAAAGGTCGCCGAACTCGCTCGAGAGCATCGCAGGGGGCCGGTCGGGGACGTACAACAGCGGTTGCATCTCGTCGCGGATCCGTTCGACGAAAGGCGGGCCCAACCGGTCTGCGAGCCCGCCCCCGATGACGATCGCCTCGAGCGCGAGCAGGTTCTGCACCGACGCGAGGCCCGTGGCCAACGCCCCCACGGCGCCGTCGATCAACTCCTGGGCGAGCTTGTCACCCTCCTCGAGCGCCTCCGCGATCACGCCGCTGGACATCCGAGTTCGGCCCTTCTTCTCCATGATCTTGAACAGGCTAGTCTTGCGCCCCCCCTCGTGGAGCTCGCGCGCGTAGGCCTCCATCCGGCCCCGACCCGCGTAGGCCTCCAGGTGTCCCTTCCGCCCGTCCGAGCACACGCGGCCTCCCGGCTTGACGATGATGTGGCCGATCTCGGCCGCTGCCCCCTGCCCCCGGTAGGGCTCGCCGTGCAGGATCAGACCACCCCCAACGCCGGTTCCGACCCACACGCCCAGGAGATCGTGGAAGCGGCGACCGGCGCCGCGCTTCCATTCGCCGAGGATCGCCACGCGCACGTCGTTGTCGATCTTGACCGGCGCGCCGACCAGGCCCGCGGAGACCATCGAGCCGAGCGGGACCGGTTCGGCGGTCTGGAATCCCGGGAGGTTGGGCGAGCTCGAGACCGTCCCGGCCTCCGGATCGATCGTCCCGGGCGCCCCGATCCCGACGCCCCGGACCTCGGACCGATGCACCTCCGCCTCCGCGAGCGCGGCGTCGCTCGCCGCCACGATCGCGGCTGCCACGTCCCGCTCACCGCTCTGCGGGGTGGCGAGCCGGAACGTCCCGATGATCGCCTGGTCGCGGACCGCGGCGGCCTGGATCTTGGTCCCGCCGATGTCGATCCCGATCGTGACATCGCCCATGGGTCCTCCTTCGACCGGTCACGGCGACCGATGCAGCCGGCGGAGCCGCCACGGCCGGCGACCACTACGCGGAAGTATCGGTCAGGACGGCCACCCCGTATAGGCCTCGTGGCCGCGCTTGCGGAGCTCGTTGCCGATGACCGTCCGCTGGATCTCGGAGGTCCCCTCCCAGATGCGGTCGACCCGGAGCTCTCGCCACATCCGTTCGACCGGATGCTCGCGCATGTAGCCGCGGCCCCCGTGGATCTGGACGGCGGCGTCGGCAACCCGGCCGGCCGCCTCCGAACACACGAGCTTGACGGCCGACGCGAGCGCATGGAGCTCCTTGCGATCGGTGCCGCCGCGGGCCGCCTGCCAGCCGACGCGATACAGCATCGATCTCGCGGCCATGATCTGCGCGGCCATGTCCGCCAGCATGAACTCGACGGCCTGGAACGCCACGATGGGCTCGCCGAACTGGACCCGTTGCTTCGCGAAGGCCAGCGAGAGGTCGAGGGCTCGGGTGGCCGCGCCCATCGTGCGCGCGCCGATCATGATCCGCTCCTCGACGAACCAGTGCTTCGTCAGCTCGTAGCCGGCGCCCACCCCACCCAGCACCGCGTCGAGACCGACGCGGACACCCTCGAACGCGAAGATCGGATGCTCGAACACGAACGTGTGCGAGTACTTCGGCGTCCGGACGAGCCGGACGCCGGGCAGGTCCTTGTCGACCAGGAACACGGTCGGCTTGGCGGGGTCGCCGTCCACGTGGGCGTGCAGGAGGAAGAAATCGGCGATGTCGCCCGACGTGACGTGCCACTTCGTGCCATCGATCACCCAGGCGTCGCCGTCGCGCCGAGCCGAGGTGCGGACCATCGACGGATCCGAACCGGCATGCTCCTCGGTGATCGCGTACGCGTCTCGCCGCTCCCCCCGGGACGCCGGGAGGAGGTACCGCGCCTTCTGGTCCGGGGTGGCATCGGCGAGTGGGATCGACGGCCGCCACGGGATGTCCCAGAGCCCGCCGGTGGCCTTGCCCCATTGCTCCTCGATCAGGATCTGTTGGAACAGGTCGAAGCCCTGGCCGCCGTCGTCCCTCGCATGGTTGATCGCGTTGAACCCCGCGTCGAGGACCGCCTGCTTCGCGTTCGCGGAGCTCTCCGCGCCGAGCCCATCGTGCTCCTCGCACTCGAGTTCGAGCGGGATCAGCACCCGTTCGGTGAAGCTCCGGGCTCGATCGCTGAGCTCGAGATCCCCGCGCATGAGGCGGATGTCCATCGGCGGGGCGAGCCTAGCGGACGCGCTTGCGCCGCGCCCGTCCGATCACGTCACGGGCGGGCAGGTCGTCCCGCGGATCGCGAGGGTCTCGCGTTCGAGACCGACGTCGTTCCATCCGACCGCAAGCAGCGTCCCGTCGGGGAGGGCGTCGACCGCCGAGAGGGCGTCCGACCCCGCGATCGATGGTCCCTCGACCGGCACCCATCCTCGATCGCTGTATCGGTAGACGGCCGCACGAGTGGTCCCAAGCTCATTCGACTGACGCGCCCCCACCGCCCAGATGTCGAGACCGCCGATCCCCGCGACGTCGACGAGCTCGGCGTCGCCCCGGGCGATCGGGGTCTCGGTCCACGTCTCGCCGTCGAAACGTTGGATCGGAGTGCCCACGGCCCACACCTCGCTGGTCGCGAACACTTCGATCGCGTTCACCGTCCCCCGGATCTCGGTCGGGCTCTGGCTCCACGCCTCGCCGTCGAACCGCAGGATCAGCGGCCGGAAGTGGTGATAGCCGACCGCCCACAGGTCGGTGGGTGAGACCCCGTCGATGTCGACGAGCGCGGACTTGCCGCCGCCGGCCACGCGCCCCAGCTCGACCTCGGTCCACGCCGTCCCGTCCCAGTGCAGGACGAGCGCCCGCTCCAACGATGCGGCCGGGTCGCCGACGGACCCGACGGCCCACACGTCCGCGGGCGAGATCGCGGCCACGCCGTTCAGCACACCGTCGATCTCGGACGGGAGCTCGACGTCGGTCCACGCCGTCCCGTCCCAGTGCAGGACCAGCGGCTGCTCGCCGAACCCGCTCGAGGTCCGTCCGACGGCCCAGACGTCGTTCGGCTCGGAGGCGTCGACGGCGCGCAGCTCGTTCAGGGTGGTGCCCGGGCTCGGCCCGGCGACCGCCACCCACCGATCGCCGTCCCACCGCTGGATCGCCACCGCCGTCGGGATCTCGGGCTCGCCGAGCCCGCCGACGGCCCACGCCTCGGCCGACGTGACGGCCGTGACCCCCAGCAGGGTGGTCGACGCCTCGCCCGGGTTCGCGCCCCGAACGACGTCCCAGGTGGGAGAGCAGGTCGGGGTCGTCGGGGAAACCGACGGTCCGGTGGCGGAGGGCGGCGTGACGACGTCGTCGGGGCCACCGGCCGCGTAGAGGATCGCGGAGCCGATCGCGAAGGTCGCGGCGGCCGCGATCGAGGCGTTCACCAGGCCTCGCCGTTGGAGGCTGTTCACGGCCGTCGCACGCTGTTCACACCGTCGGGACGCCCGCGAGAGCACCGCGGTTCCCGAGCGCCGGGCCGCGATGTCCGCCATTGCGCGGCACATCGCGCGCCCGGTACCCTCCCGCTTCCGTGGGCGTGTTCGAACGCGACGTCGTCATCATCGGGGGAGGCCACAACGGCCTCGCGTGCGCAGCGTACCTTGCGAAGGCCGGCCTGGACGTGCTCGTCCTGGAGAAACGCGGCGTGGTCGGGGGCGCCGCGGTGACCGAGGAGCCGTGGCCCGGCTACCGGGTCTCGAGCGCGTCGTACGTCGTGTCCCTGATGCCCCCGCAGGTGGTGCGCGAGCTCGACCTCAAGCGGCACGGGTACGAGGTCTCGATCATCACGCCCGACTATTTCGTGCCGTTCCCGGACGGGACCTCGCTCACGCTGTGGGGTGATGCCGAGCGCGACGCCGCCGCGATCGGTCGGTTCAGCGAGCGAGACGCGGCCGCCTACGTGGCGTTCGACCGCTACTTCGATCGTGTCGCGCGCTTGCTGAAGGATCTGCTGTTCGTCGTGCCGCCGAACATGAACCTGCGCGATCTCCCGAAATGGGCGGCCACGGCCGGGCGCTTCCGCAAGTGGAGCGGCCGCGATCTCCACGAGACCGTACGGCTGTTCACGATGAGCGCGGCGGACTTCCTCGACGAGTGGTTCGAGGACGAACGGGTCAAGGGCGCGCTCGCGACCCAGGCGATCATCGGCGCGTGGTGCGGGCCGATGACGCCGGGCTCGGCCTACGTCCTGATGCATCACTGGATCGGCGGGGTGGACGGACACGCCGGCGCGTGGGGGTGGGCGAAGGGCGGGATGGGCGGGATCTCGGCGGCGATGGCGCGGGCCGCCGAGGCCGCGGGCGCCGAGATCCGAACCGACGCCGAGGTCGACCGGGTCGCGATCAACGCGAGCGGCCGGGCGGTGGGGGTCGCGCTCGCGGACGGTTCGCTGGTCCGAGCGCAGCGGGTCGTCTCGTGCGCGCACCCGGTCACGACGTACCTGTCGCTGATCGGCGAGGAGCGGCTGCCCGGCGACGTCGTCCGCGACGTGAAGCGCTACCGGACGCGCTCGGGCTCTGTCAAGCTGAACGTCGCGCTCTCCGAGCTGCCGGCGTTCCCCGCTTGGGACCAGGAGGGCGACCTGCACACAGGACTGGTCGCCGTGTCACCCTCGATCGGATACCTCGAGCGGGCGTGGGACGACGCGAAGTACGGCCGGATGAGCGAGCACCCCTACGTCGAGGTCGTGTTCCCCACCGCGCACGAGCCCGAGGGGCTCGCCCCGAAGGGCAAGCACCTCATGCTCGCGTTCAGTCAGTACGGCCCCTACGAGCTGGCCGAGGGATCGTGGGACGAGGGCGGCCGGGAGGACTACGCGGCCCGGGTTCTGAAGGCGCTGGGCGAGTTCGCGCCCTCGCTCGAATCGGCGGTCGAGCACCTCGAGGTGCTCACGCCGCGAGACATCGAGGAACGGTTCGGCCTGATCGGCGGGAACATCATGCAGGGCGAGCTCACGCCGGACCAGCTGTTCAGCTTCCGCCCGATCCCCGGGCACGGCGACTACCGGACGCCGGTCGCCGGGATGTATCTGTGCGGTTCGGGCACGCATCCCGGCGGCGGCGTGATGGGCGTCCCGGGGCGGAACGCCGCCTCGGTGATCCTGCGGGACCACAAGCGCGGCGAGTTCGTCGGACGCATCAAGAACCTGGGGCGGTAGATGCTCGCACGACTCGCCGAGTCAGTTCGAGAACGCACCGTATCCGCGGCCGAGCTCGTCGGAACCGCGCTCGACCGGATCGAGCGCCTGAACCCCGATCTGAACGCCGTCACGGAGGTGTGGGCCGAAGAGGCTCTTGCCCAAGCCGAGAGGGCGGACAAGCGCGGCGCCGAGGGCCCGCTGGCCGGCCTGCCGCTGCTCGTCAAGGACAACACCGACGTCGCCGGCAAGGTCACGAGCTTCGCCTCGCGTACGATGCTCGATCGTCCTCCCGCCGAACGGAGCGAGGTCACGGTCGAACGCATGGTGGCGGCGGGCGCGATCCCGATCGGCCGGACCAACCTGCCCGAGTTCGCGTTCCAGGGCTACACGGACAGCAAGCTGTTCGGGCCGGCGCGCAATCCGTGGGGTCTCGAGTGGTCCCCGGGAGGCTCGTCCGGCGGCTCGGGCGCGGCCCTCGCCGCCGGCCTCGCCCCGATCGCCACCGCCGGCGACGGCGGCGGCTCGATCCGAACGCCGGCCGCGTTCTGCGGCCTGGCCGGCCTGAAGCCGACGAACGGGCTGGTCGGGCGGCGGCCGATCCCGTCGTGGATGGACTACTCGACCCAGGGACCGCTCGCGGCGGGCATCGAGGACGCGAAGCTGCTCCTGCACGTGATGCGCGGTCCGGCGTACGGCGACCCGACCGCGGCGCCGTCATGGCAGTACGGCGGCGGGATGCCCAGGCGCGTCCTCGCGGCGCCTCGAACACGAAACGTCGGCCCGCTGCCCGAGGACGTGGAGGAACCCTTCCGCGCCGCGCTCGCGGCCATCGAGGGCGAGCTCGGCCTCCCGGTCGAGGAGATCTCGACGATATCGCTGTTCCCGTCGCTCGACCTCGCCGAGACCCAGACGCGCGACGACTGGTTCGCCACCGTCGCGGCCGAGGAGCTGATCTGGCTCGGCCGCGCGTGGGTCGAGGAGCACCTGGACCAGTTCAGCGACGACTTCCGCGCCGCGATGGAGTATGGGCTCACGCTCACGCTCGACGACTACCTGGAGGTTCGGCAGCATCGGTTCGCCTATGCGTCGGATCTCGATCGCCTGCTTGGGCAGGACACGGTCCTGGTCACGCCGACGAACGGGTACGCCGGATGGCTGCCGAACGGGATGCTCCCGGGCGGCGACCGGCCCGCCGAGGCCGATGGCTACAACACGGGCGAGTTCAACATGAGCGGCCATCCCGCCCTCAGCGTTCCGGCCGGCTTGAGCGCCAACGGGATCCCGTTCGGCCTGCAGATCGCGGGGCCGCGCTACCGCGACGACCTGGTGCTGGAGCTCGGCGCGGCATTCGAGGGTGTTCGGCCGTGGCCGACGGTCGCGCCGGGGTACGAGCCGTTCGCCGTCCCATAGCGTCGCCGCCCGCCTACGGGCCGAGGTTGAACCCCAGGCGTCTCGGCAGGTGAGCGAGGAGGTCGGTCAGCCGTCCCGGAGATCGCCCCGCGTCCAGGCGGTCGTCACGCCGGAGGAGCGCGCGGCCGACGACGCGTTCCCCGATCGAGGAGAGCGGTACCGGCGGGAAGCGCCTGCGGTCGCCGTCCGAGATCGGGAGCGTCGTGGCCTCGTCGTCCACCCCGAGCGCGAGGCCGGAGAGGATCTTCCCGCCGAGGTGGCACGGGCCGACGCCGTTCCCCGTGAACCCCAGCCCGTAGTGCGTCACCCCGCCAGGCAGCGTGCCGAAGAACGGCAGGTGCAGCCCCGCCACGTCGATCGGCCCGCCCCACGAGGTCTCGAGCGGCACGCCGTCGAACGCCGGGAACCAGCGGCGGAAGTCGTGCACCAGCGCGGCGGCGGAGCGCTCGTCGTAGTCGTAGCTGGCCGAATCGGCGCCCTCGCCGGTGACGCGGAAGCTCGAGCCCCCGAACGCGATGCGTCCGTCGCGCGTCGGGCGCAGGTAGTGAAGCGAGGTCCGCATGTCGTACACCCCCTCGCCACCGGTCCAGCGCATCGCCTCGAGACGCTCGGGGGCGGGGGCGCTCATCACGATGTAGGTCCCGCGAAGGAGCAGCGAGCGCCGGAAGTCCCGCAGCGCCCGCGCCCAGGCGTTCAAGGCGACGATCGCGCGTCCGGCCCGGACGACGCCGGACGGCGTCTCGGCCGCCGGCCGGTGGGGATCGAATCGCACGACGGGCGTGCCCTCGAAGACCCGAACGCCGCGCTCGACGAGGGCTCGCCGAAGCCCCCGCGCGAGCCGGGCCGGCTGGACGGTGGCGGCGTGAGTGACCATGAACCCCGACCGCAGGACGGGCGAGTCGAACCGCTCGCGGACCTCGTCCTCGGACAGTGGCCGGTACACGTCGGCGAGCCCCAGACGCTCCGCCTCCGAGACGGTCTCTCGTACCGAGGCGTCGTGCGCCCGGTTCGTCGACAGGCCGAGATCGCCCGACGGCTCGTACCAGGCGTCGACCCCGGCATCCTCGCACCATGCCCCGACCTCGTCGATCGACCGCGCCGCCGCCTCGATCGTCCGCCGGCCACCTTCGCCGTGGCGCTCGAGCAGCAGGCCGGCCTCGTCGTACAGGCCGTTGACGAAGCCGCCGTTGCGGCCGCTCGGCCCACCGCCGCAGATGTCGCGCTCGAGGAGCACCACGTCCAGGGCCGGTTCGCGTTCCTTAAGGAACCACGCCGCCCACATCCCCGTGTACCCGCCGCCGAGGATGACGACGTCGGCGGTGGTGTCCCCTTCGAGCGGGGGCGTGTCGGGTCCGGCGAACTCGGGGAGCGCGAGCGCCTCCTCGAGCCACCAGCTCCGCCGGGCCGGCCGGGGCGCGTCGAGGTGCGTCAACGGGGTCCGAGGCCGTAGCCGAGCCGCCGCGGGATCCGAGCGATCGCCCGTGTCAGCGGGCCGACGCGGCGGCCGGCATCCTCCCGGTCGTCCTTGCGGCGGATCGCGGCGTTCACGACGAACGCGCCGGGCGAGCGGAGCGGTTCGGGGGGAAACCGCTTGGGCTTGCGCGTCACGACCGCGAGCCGCGTGAAGCCGTCCTCCGCGTGCAGGGCCAGGGCGGCCAGGATCTTGCCGGCCAGGTGGGACGGCCCGACGCCGTTGCCGGTGAACCCGAGGCCGTAATGCACGTTGCCGCGACCCAGCGTGCCGAAGAACGGCATCGTGGACCCGCTGACGTTGATCGGGCCACCCCACGCGCACTCGATCGGCACGCCCTCGAAGGTCGGGAACATCCGATACAGGTCGTCGGCCACCCGGCGCGCGTAGCGCGGCTCGTAGTCGTACCGGTGGTCGATCCGGCGCGCGAGGTTCGGCTGCAGCCCGCCCAGCCCGAGCGCCATCCGGCCGTCGGGGGTGGTCCGCGCGTAGTGGATCGACGAGCGCAGGTCCCGGATCGCTTCGCCGCCCGTCCAGCCGAGCGCCTCGATCCGGTCCGGGGCGGGTTCGGTGACGACCATGTACGACCCCCGGAGCGTGAGCCGTGGCTTGAAGGCCTTCCACCAGGTCGCCCACGCGCCGAGGCCGACCACGGCGTCACGGGCCATCACCGAACCGCCCTGCGTCTCGGCCGTGACCCGCGCGCCCATGCCGAGCCGCCTGACCGTGGTGCGTTCGAAGATGCGGACGCCGTTCTCGATCAGCAGCCGCCGCAGGCCCCGCGCGAGCCGGGCGGGGTGGACGGTCCCGGCATCGGCGATCAGCACCCCGCTGCCGAAGCGTGGAGAAGCGCACCGCTGCTGGACCTCGCCGGCGGTGAGGAGCTGGTACTCGTCCTCGACGCCCAGCGCGCGGGCGGCCTCCAGCGAGCCCTCCCAGGCCCCCTCGTGCCGCTCGTTCGTCGCGACCGCGAGGTCGCCGCCGTGGCGGAACCACGCGTCGACGCCGTTCGCCCGACACCAGGTGCCGATCTCGGTCGGCGCGCGACCGCACGTCATCAGCAGCTCCATCGCGTCGGCGTCCCCATAGGTCTCGCGGACGTCGCGGATCTTCTCCCACCACCCGTCGCAGAACCCGCCGTTGCGGCCGCTCGGGCCGCCTCCGCAGATGTCGGATTCGAGCAGCACGACGTCGAGGTCCGGTTGCCGCTCCTTCAGGAACCACGCGGTCCACATGCCCGTGTACCCGCCGCCGAGGATCACGACGTCCGCGGTCGTGTCGCCTTCGAGCGGCGGGACCTCCGGCCCGGCGAACTCCGGCAGCGCGAGCGCCTCCTCCAGCCACCACGAGCGTTCGGCGGGGCGGGGCGGGTCGGTGCGCAGCATCGTCCCTCCCGCCTCCTTCCGAGGTCGTGGCCTGCCCGCGACGGGGCTGCGGTATCGTGCGAGCCCATCCTTCCATGTCTTTTTTGGCCGGGTCTGATGACCGGGTCGTCAGGAGGACGTCGCCATGGTCGATCGCCCACGGTCCCGCATGGTCACGGACGGGCCCGAACGCGCACCGGCCCGAGCGATGCTGCGGGCCGTCGGCTTCTCGGAGGAGGATTTCGGCAAGCCACAGGTGGGCGTCGCGTCGTCGTGGAACGAGGTCACGCCCTGCAACTACCACCTGGACAAGCTGGCCGCGCTCGCGAAGGAGGGCGTGCGCCAGGGCGACGCCGTCCCGATCGAGTTCACGACGATCGCCGTCTCCGATGGCATCGCGATGGGGCACGAGGGGATGAAGGCGTCGCTGATCAGCCGCGACGTGATCGCGGACTCGGTGGAGCTGGTGATGCACGCCGAGCGGTTCGACGGGCTCGTGGGCATCGCGGGCTGCGACAAGTCCGAGCCGGGGATGCTCATGGCGATGGCCCGCCTCAACCTGCCCTCGGTCTACCTCTACGGCGGAACGATCCTGGCCGGCACCTACGCGGGCCGCGACATCACGATCCAGGACGTGTTCGAGGCGGTGGGGGCGCACGCGAAGGGCTCGATCGACGACGCCGAGCTCCTCGGCATCGAGCGCGCGGCCTGCCCGACCACGGGCTCGTGCGCCGGCATGTACACGGCGAACACGATGGCCGCGGCCGGGGAGGCGCTCGGCATGTCGCTGCCGGGCAGCGCCAGCCCGCCGGCGGTCGACTACCGCCGCGAGGTGTTCGCGCGGGAGTCGGGCATCGCGGTGACGAAGCTGCTGCGGTCCGGTCTCCGGCCGAGGGACATCCTGACCCCGGACGCGTTCACGAACGCGATCGCCGTCGTGATGGCGCTGGCCGGTTCGACGAACGCGGTGCTGCACCTGCTCGCGATCGCGCACGAGGCGGGGGTCCGGCTCGAGCTCGCCGACTTCGATCGCATCAGCAGGGCGGTGCCCCACCTCGTGGACGTGCGGCCGGCGGGCCGGTTCGTGATGCAGGATCTCGATCGCGTCGGCGGGGTGCCGGTCGTGATGAAGGAGCTCCTCGACGCCGGTTTGCTGAACGGCGACGCGATCACCGTGACGGGCAAGACGATCGCGCAGAACCTCGAGGAGGTTGCACCACCCGCACCCGACGGGACGGTCGTCCGGCCGTTCTCGGAGCCGATCCACCCGGAGGGAGGCACGGCGATCCTCTACGGTTCGCTGGCGCCCGAGGGCTCGGTGATGAAGATCGCCGGGGCGGCGTCGCTCGAGTTCCGCGGGCGGGCGAGGCCGTTCGACTCCGAGCAGGAGGCGTTCGAGGCGGTCACGCGCGGCGCGATCGTCGCGGGCGACGTCATCGTGATCCGGTACGAGGGCCCCAAGGGATCCCCCGGGATGCCGGAGATGCTCGCGGTGACCGCTGCGGTCGCGGGCGCGGGCCTGGGAACGGAGGTCGGCCTGGTCACCGACGGCCGGTTCAGCGGCGCCTCGAAGGGCTACAGCGTCGGTCATGTCGCGCCCGAGGCGTTCTCGGGGGGGGCGATCGCGCTGGTGCGCGAGGGCGATCAGATAACGATCGACGCGGAGAACCGCAGGATCGATCTCGAGGTCGACGATGACGAGCTGGAGCGACGGCGGACCGCGTGGACGCGGCCAGCGCCCCGCTACGAGAGCGGGGCGCTGGCCAAGTACGCCCGACTGGTGGGTTCGGCCTCCAGGGGGGCCGTCACCTGGTAACCGGCATCGCCGAACGGACGGTCAGGCGGCGGCCTTCAGGTGACGAGTCTCCTCGACGACGGTCGTGGCCCCGAACGCGGTCGCCAGCCGGTTGAGGGTGAGCGCCGCCAGCATCAGCGCGAAGTCTCGCGCGGCGATGTCGTAGTACCTCGGCGGATCGATCGTCAGCAAGTTGACGATGATCCCCGCCAGCCAGGCGGCGACGAGCAGGCTCCCCCACCTCGGGGAGATCAGCACGATGAGGCCGGCGATGATCTCGATCCCGCCCACGACGTACATGAACTCCTGCGCAGTGCCCGGCATCAGGTCGTTCACCCAGGGAGCGAGGTACTTCGGCCACTCCACGAGGAGGTTGAAGAACTTGTCCAGTCCCGACAGGATCGGCACGACCACGAACGTGATCCGCAGGATCAGGTACCCCTGAGACGCGGGATCTCGGAGCGTGCCGTGTGGGGCCGTCATCGTGGCGGCCATAGGCATCACCTCCGTTCGGAGGCTACCCGGGTCTTCCGCGCTTCAAACGCCCAGGTCGCGGCCATGAACGCCTCTGCGTCGAAGCCGTCCGATCGGGTACTGCTGTCCGTGATGTCGACGGACGTTCCCCCGATCGGCGACTACGGCCTGCTCGGTGACACTCGAACCGCGGCGCTCGTCTCGAGCCACGGTTCCATCGATTGGATGTGCTTCCCGCGGTTCGATTCGCCGCCGTTGTTCGGACGACTGGTTGGCGGGGACGCCGGGGGGTCGTTCGACATCGAGGTGGACGAGATCGTCGAGACGCGCCGGCGCTACCTGGTGGACTCCGCCGTGCTGGAGACGGACTGGATCACGTCGCACGGCCGGGTCGTCCTCACCGACGGGATGGTCGCCGACACGGAGAGCTCCCTCCAACCGCAAGCTCTCCTCGTCCGAACGCTCTCCTGTCGCGCGGGAACCGTTGGAGGGCGGGTTCGGTTCGACCCACGGTTGGACTGGAGCCGGCCGCCAGCGAGGACCGAGCGACGGCACGGCCGCCTGGTCTGTAGATGGGGCCCGATCGTGGCCACGCTGGCGACGACGCCCGATCTACACCTGGCTCCAGGCGTGGCACGCCAGTTCGTCCTTCGTCCCGGCGAGTCAGTGACGCTCGCGCTCGGGCTCGACCACCGCCAGCCGGCGGTCCTCGTCGATCCGCAGGAAGCGATCGAGCATCTGGAGCGGACGGTCGGGTGGTGGCGTCGCTGGAGCGGCTCGCTCGTGCTCCCGGAACCCGAGACCGAGCCGGCCGTCCGGCGCAGCCTGATCACGCTTCGACTGCTCACGTACGCCCCCTCGGGAGCGCCGGTGGCGGCGCCCACCACGTCGCTGCCCGAGGTGTGGGCTGGCGATAAGAACTGGGACTACCGCCTCGCCTGGGTCCGGGACGCCGGCATGGGGACCTCCGCGTTCCTAGCGTGCGGCTCGACCGAGGAGCCCAGGGCCTTCCTCTGGTGGATGCTGCATGCCGGCCGTCGCACCCGTCCCCGCGTCCATGTCGCCTACGATCTCCTGGGCGACGCGCGCGTGCCGGAGGTCGTTCGGCCGGAGCTGAGCGGCTACCGGGACGCCCGCCCGGTCCGCGTGGGCAACGCCGCCGTCGAGCAGTTCCAGCTCGACGCCTACGCCTGGATGATCGACGCGGGCGCCTCCTACCTGGGATCCACCGGCGATCTGTACTCGGAGACCTGGCGAGCGATGCAGGGGTACGCGGACGTGCTCGCCGAACGCTGGCCCGAGCCAGATCACGGGATCTGGGAGCTGCGGGGGGCGCGCCGCCACTACGTCCACTCGAAGGTGATGGCGTGGACCGGGGTGGATCGCGCCCTGGGCATCGCGGCACGCCTAGGGGCACGCAGGGCCAGAATCGAGCGGTGGGCCGCGGCCCGCGATCGCATCCGAGGCGACGTCGAACGGCGTGGGTTCGACGAGGACCTCCGCTCCTACACCCAGACGTACGGGTCCCCGGAGCTCGACGCCGCGCTGTTGGCGTTGCCGTGGAGCGGGATCGATCGTCCGGACGCCCCTCGGATGCGTTCGACGATCGCGGCGGTGCGCCGGCGCTTGAGCGCCGGAGGGCCGCTCCTGTATCGGTTCCGGCCGGACGGGGAGGGAGCCTTCCTCCCGTCGTCGTTCTGGGCCAGTCGCGCCCTGGCGGTCTCGGGCCGGCTCGACGAGGCACGAGAGGTGTTCGAAGGCACCTGCGCCCTCGCCACCGACCTCGGCTTGCTGGCGGAGGAGATCGATCCGACGACGAAGGGGCACCAGGGCAACTTCCCGCAGGCCTTCACGCACGCGGCGTTGGTCGAGGCGGCGGTCGAACTCGGTCGCGCCGAGCTCAGGGCGAGAGGAAGGCTCCGAGGATCGTTCCGAACGTGACGTGCGCGATCAGCGCCACGGCGGGTGTCTCGCGACCGTAGTTGAGGGCCAGCAGGCCCGGCGGCTCGAGCACCGTGTGGAGGACGGGGCCGGACCGCTCGGTGGCCATCCTCGGATGCATCCCGGAGGCCAGCGGCACGAGCACCACGAGTGCGGCGATCCCGTGCCACGCACCGAATAGCGCACCGAGCCACCAGCCCGACCGGTCGAGCACCGCGAACGCCGCCGCGTACCCGAGCGCGAAGATCTGCCCGTTGACCACGTGTACGAGGAAGCCCACGAACCGTGCGCGATCGGGGCGGTCGGTGAACATCGTGCCGAGCATCAACGGGATGTCCATGCGCGAGAGCCCGGCCAACTGGGCGGCCACCATGATCGTCGTGAGCGTGACGGTGGCGGCGATCCCGAACACCGCCCAACCCGCCCAGTCCATCCCTAGCCTCCTAAGGAACCGTGAGCGTCCACGCCCAGCAGTTCGCTCGCCCCGGCCACGGCGGACCCTGCGAGCTCGTGCACGCGCTTGGATAGTCGGAGCTGGATCGTGCCGGCGTGGGCCGCACCCGCGAACGGTCCGTGGGCGCCAACGTCCTCGTCGACCGGGGCATAGAGGTTGTCGGGACGATGTGTATCCCGCGGTTCGCGCGTCTGCTGGGCCCGATACCCGGTCTTCGCGAGGAACCGGTCGAGCAGGCCGGGCGCGATCGAGCTCGCCACGATCGTGCCGACGGTGGATGGCCCGACCCACATCGAGCGACGGGGATGCTCGAGGATCCACGCGATGGCACCGGCCGCGATCTCGGGCTCGTAGATGGGCGGCACGGGTCGTGCCTCGCGCCGCAGCACCGACCGCACCCACCGGAACTGCGGGGTGTTCAGGGCCGGGAGGTGGACCTCGCAGATCCGGATCCTGCTGCGGTCGTGCAGGAGCTCGCAACGCACCGAATCGCTGAACCCACGGATCGCATGCTTGGCTCCGCAGTAGGCGGCCTGCAAGGGGATCCCTCGGAAGGCGAGCGCCGATCCCACCTGCACGATGACGCCGCGGTCGCGCGCACGCATGCACTCCAGCGCCGCGCGGGTGCCGTGCACGTAGCCCAGATATGTCACCTCG
>Ga0299906_10002108_pt1 | contig 16695 bp, 12 predicted proteins | sample RVTome_14_FD_200259 | JGI IMG/M metagenome (GOLD analysis project Ga0299906, IMG submission 200259) | Soil microbial communities from uranium-contaminated site in the Upper Colorado River Basin, Wyoming, United States - RVT145D125 (version 2) ...
GGGTGCTCGGCGATCCCCTCCTCGGGGTCAAGCTGGTGGGAGCCCTGGCCTCGGTCTCGGTATGGTGGGCCCTCGCGGGCTTCTTCCCGCCGCGTTGGGCGATTCTGGGCGCGGTTGTCTTTACGCTGCTCTTCGGCGGGTTCAGCTATTGGAGCCAGAGCTTGTTCGGAGGGTTCTCGGCGGCCCTCGGGGGCTCCCTGGTCTTTGGCGCCTACCCGAGGCTGGTGGCGCGCCCGCGGCCTGTTGCGGGAGCGCTCCTTGGAATCGGCCTCGTCCTGCTGGCCACGTCGAGACCCTATGAGGGGCTTCTTCTAGGTATTCCGATCGGCGCGGCACTGGTTTGGCGTGCCGGCGGCGGCCGCCGGAGGCTGTTCGCGCTCGCGCTGGCACCGACGCTCCTCATGCTCGCGGTCGGTGTGGCGTCGATCGTTCTCTACAACCGCGCTGTGACCGGGGATCCGTTCACGTTCCCCTATGACCTCTACACCGAGCGCTATGGCTACGCCCAGCCCTTTCGATTCCAGAAACCCCGGGCCGAAGTGACTCTCGATCACGAGGTGATGCGGCGCTTCGTCGATACCTTCGAGAGGCGCCATTACCAAGCGTCGTGGCGGGAGCACTTCCGGCCAATGTTTCGTTTCTACGTCGCACCTCTCACGTTGCTGCCTCTGGTCGCGCTCCCTCTTCTGTTTCGACACCCTCGAAGCCGATTCCCCATCGGGCTCGGCCTGGTTGCTCTCGTGGGCTCGACGATGACGACGTTCATACTCCCTCACTATGCCGCCCCGTTCTCGGCGCTCCAGCTGATGCTCTTGATGATGTGTCTGCGCCGAATGCGCGTCATCTCCTGGCGACGAGAGAGGTTCGGCCGGGTGGCGAGCAGAATCGTCCTTACCAGCTGGTTCTACGGCTTCGTCCTCGGAAGTGTCGCGAGCGCTCTGGTGCAGTCCCGCTTCGACGGAGTCCGAGCATGGAACGTGGTGCGTGAGCGGGTCGCGCGAGAAGCGACTGCGGAGGGGGGGCGGCACCTGATCTTCGTGCGCTACGCCCCCGAGCACTCGCCGCACGAGGAGTGGGTCTACAATCGCGCCGATATCGACGCCGCGACCGTCGTCTGGGCCCGAGAGGTGGACCCGGCGCAAGATGCTTCCCTCCGGCGCTACTTCTGCGCCCGCACCCTCTGGCGAGTGGAGCCCGAGGCGGACTTCGAGATCCACCCGGTCAAGCTTCGCCCGCCGGTGTGCTCACCTATCGCTCCTTAGCGGTGACATGGGGAGGAAGGGGAAGGAACGCAAAGGTGCAAAGAAGCAAGGGCGCAAAGAAGCAATACAAGGGGGATGAGGAGATGGGAGGGGCTGAAGAGATACTCCAGACCCGTGGAGATGCGGCTTGGCCAGACGGCTGGAAGAGGGGAAAGGAACGCAAAGACGCAATGACGCAAAGACGCAAAGGGATCCCGATTTCTTCCTTGCGTCTTTGCGCCTTTGCGCCCTTGCGTTTCTTTCCCATTCCCTGTGTTGGAAATTCAATGAAAATCCGGTCCTAAGGACGCACTCGAAACGGGCGTTCGGCCATCTTCGCCGCCGCGATCAGGGCGAGCAGGAGGAGCGGCCAATGAAGCCGGTGAAAAGAATTCTCGAGCACGAGTCGTGTCGAGCCGTGGAAGGAGAAGACCACGGCGGCCAGCAAGCCGTAGAAGGCCGCGGCGTGGAACAGGATCCACCTCTCCCAGGCGCCACCGGAGATCGGGAGTAGAACGAGAATCACCGGCACGAACCAGAACAGCCACGGCAAGTCGCGGCAAAAATCGGCCAGGGCTACCGCGCTCTCGCCGAGTTTCGCGGCGGAGGGGAGGGCGAAGAAATCGTAGTGGCTGCCGGACCCCGACGCCCGAACGAGCCCGAGCCAGAACAGACCGGGAAAAAGAGCGAGTCCGGCGCGAAACAGCGTCGTTCTCGCGGCGGCCGCGCCCGCCGGGGCGCCGCCAAGTTGAAGGAAGATCCTCGCGGCGACGTACAGGGCCGCGAACAGAAGTCCTTCGTTCTTGAGAAGGGAGATCACCAGAAGGACGACGGATTCGTCCAGAGACAGCGGCTGCTTTCGGGATACCGGTCGATAGGCGCAAACGAGAGCGACGAACAGGATGGACCAGGCCTCGGCGTAGCCGGCGAGGAGCACGCGTGGATTGATCGCAAACATCGGAACAGGAGCGAGAACGAACAACGTCGGGACGGCGACGGCGGCCCGGGCGCCGGCCACGGAGACGAGAGATTCCGAGAGGGAAAAGAGGGCGATGAAAGCGAGCACGTACGCGGTGAGCAAGGTGGGAATTTCCCCAGAGGCGCCGAACAGGAAGTCGGCGCAAGCGTTGAGGAGCGGAAGCAGGAGCGGGTAGTCCGGATGCATGACCTGCCACAGCTCGGGCGAGGCGAGACCGTACTCGAAAATGAGCTGCCCGCGGAGGCCCCAGAAAACCCAGGCGTCCGCGTCGAGCAGATTGCCGGCGCGGTAGTCGTTCGCAAGAACGAAAGCAGCGACGGCGAGCGCCAGCAAGGCGCCGACGGTGGGCAGAAGGAGCCGCCTCGATGAGAAACGCGATCCTTCCGACCCGCGCCGGCGCCAGACGACGATACCGGCGGCGAGCCAGATCAAGAGCCAGGTCGTCGCCACCGCCGTCGGCCCTCCGCCTTGGCGCGCGAGCATCCCGAAAAGCGGAACCTGGCAGGCGTTGCCGACGAGCCCGATGAGGAAAACCGTCGATGCCCGTTCGGTCCGCCAGGAGAGCAGGGCACATACCGCGAGCCCGAGCACGATAATGCGCGAGAGGTCGAGGAGACCCAGGAGAACTAGCGGAGTCAGGCTCAAGTCAGCGCACCAACGCCAGCGCCGCGGTCGTGGCGAATCCTTCGGAGTCGACCATGCAGGCCGTGAGGACCCAGGTGCCGGAAGGATGCCCCTCGGGCAGCGTGAAGCCATGGGCGAGCTCGTAGGAGAAGGCCGCGGTGCGGGGCCGGCGAACGTGGGTTCGCTCGCTCCCATCCGGTCCCTTCAGCAGGAGAGCGACCGATTCGATGGACGTGCCCGCGGTCACGAGGAGTGCACGGGCCGCGAGAATCGGGTCCGTGCCCTCTTCGGGTTCGTCCGCCGTCATCTCGACGGTGATGCCTCCGAGGCCCAAGACCCCGATCCGGGAATCGAATCGCGGAGGAGTCGCGCGGCACAGCTCGAGGACCTCGTCGAGACCCGCCCGTGCCGGAGTGGCCGGCGGGGGAAGCTCGCGACAGGCGGCAATCGCTTCCGAAAGATCGAGGGAACCGGGGAGAGCCGCCGCCGAGCGGGGAAGCACGAGGATCGCGTTCACGCCCGCGATGGCGCTTCTCAGTCCCGCGGACCACGCGCGCCGCAGCGCGGGGTTCTCGGAGTAGTACAAAACGCAGTGCGCCTCCCGACGCCGCATCCACGGGGTTCGGGCGTACCAGCGCATCCGGAGGCGCGAGACCGTATCGTCGGAATAGATGACCGGAAGTCTGTCGGGGCGAAACTCGGCGCGCAGCCACAAGACGGCGGCTCTTTCCCTCGCATCGAGCGCGCAGATTCCGGGCTCCAGGGGATGGGCGCCGACGCAATCCCGATCGAGAGGCCTCGTTCCCACCGGTTGGCGCCGAACCATCGAGAGCCAGGAGTCGCGGAAGCGCAGGCGATGCGCGTCGTAGGCTTCGGCGAGAGCGAGGCCCAGGAAGCACCATCCCACCGTCGCCCGCAGGGCGCCGCGAGCGCTTCGAAGCGCATAGCCGCGGGGGTTTTCAGGTCTCATCGTCCGATGCGCGCCGCCAACGAAGCCGTATCCCATCGAAAGTGGGCCCTGGCGGAGCTGGCATAGAGCATCCTGCCATCGCTCGAGATCAGGCCGTTTCGGCCTCCGTTGCCGACGTCGATCCGTCCGAGGACTTCGTAGGAATGGCGATCCAGTACCCAGATGCCTCCGCCGTAGGTCGTCGGCACGTACACCAGGTCGTGGAGGGAGTCGATCAAAGGCAGGCGGGGGCCCACCCCGAGGCGGCGCCTTGCCACGAGCCGGCCGCTCGCGAGGTCGAACACCTCCACACCCCAGAGCCCGGAAACGAGGAGACGATCGAGCTCGACGTCGACGGCGAGGCTGTGGTTCGCGCCGTTGTGGCTGTCGTAGACGTGACGGAGGTCGAGCGTCGAGGTATCTACCTCGAAGATGCGAGACCCGGAGAGCCACTCGGCGAAGAATACCGTGCCGCGTGCGGGATGGACCGCGTCGATCTCGGTTTGCAGCGACATCGGGACATCGAGCATGAAGAGCGCGGTGGCGTGACGAGCCTGCTGTTCCGGGCTCACGCCCGCGGCTTCATCCTCCAGGAACCGACCCGCGTCCGTCCGCCATTCGTTGCGCCCCCGATTCCATCGGTGGATGATCCCCGACCACTCGCTGACGTAGAAGACGGAGTCGGTTCCGGGATCGAAGACCATGCGGTGTCCGACGGCGCCGCCGACGAGATCGCCGCTGACCCGGCTCTTCGCCCCGTCCTCCGGCGTCAGCTCGATCACACTCTCTCTCCAAAACCGCCCGAGGATCATGGTCTGGGCCATTCCGAGCTGGACACGGTCCTCGAGGCACAGCAGGTGCAACGCTCGTCCGAAGAGAGCCGGAGAGAACGGGTCCCGGCGGGCGAGCTCTCGGTCGGTGCGCGCCTCGTATTCCACGACGTGGCCGCCCATGCAATCGGTAAGCTCGCTGCTCCCGCCGCAAGACGGAACCACGGCGAGGATACGGGAGCGGTCGGGTGCCTCACAGAAAGAGTAAGCATAGCCCTGACCGAGCTCCCGTCCTCCACCCCCTGCCCATAGCAGCGGCGCGTGGGTCACCGTGAGCTGAAGGGCTCCGAGAGCGGCCACGAGCGCGGTCATGACGTCGAACGATGCGATTCGTGACACCAGGGCGCCGGCGAGGAGAACGACGGCGCCCCAGACTGCCAGAGCAAGGACGTCCACGGCGGACTTCGCGAAGAAGACCGCCGCGCCCGCGAGGCCGCCGCCGAGGAGGGTCGAGGCCCACCTTCGGCTTCGCGGCTTCGCCACTCGCCGGAGTCTTCCGCCAAAGATGCCGATGGGGAGAGTCCCCCAACACCAAAGGGCGACGTACGGAGTCGCATCGAGGGCGACGTTGCCGAGCGCGACGCCGGCCCACAGAAACGATCGAAACCAGGTCCTGAGATGGCGTTTTCCCTGGGTACTGCCGACGCTCCACCGTGGGAAGAAGGCAGCGACCGCGAGGAGAATGACGCCGAGCATCAGAAGGACCCTAGAGTGCCGCACGGTGTTCATGTAGACGATCAATTGGGCGTGCATGAGCCAGCCGACGACCCGATCGAGGGAGGGCGGCAGTCTCGGTGAGGCGAAATGGACCATCCGCGCGAGCAGAGCGGTCGCAGCGAGCGCCATCGCCAGACCCAGGGGTATTCGTGAGAGGGCGCGCAATCGATTCTAAAGCTCGTTTACCGCCGCCGCGTGGTACGGGATCGATGCTCGCAACGAGCGGGTTTACCGGAACCGCCCAGCGTCCGTGGTATCATGCCTCCGCTCTCGAGGCCCTGCAAGAGGCTGTTTCTACGGGCAAAGTCGGGGGTCGAAGCGGTTTCCGCTCGCTCGACCGCCCCGGTGTTTTCGGCTGACGACGGTGAGGTAATCGATGTCCCATTGCAAGACACAGGCGGCCGAGTCGATGGGCCGGCCGGCACGAACGAGTCGAGTCTCGATGTGGCTCGCGGCGGTTGCGCTTTCTTGTTCTTGCACGGATCGCGGCGAGGCTCCGAGCGACGTCGCTCCCCCCGCGAGCGAAGGCGCCGGCGGCCAGCCGGTGCAAGCGGTCGAGGACCCTCTTGGCTACTTCGTCGAAATGGCGGGGGGGTACCTGGCGTCCTCCCAGCAGACCGACGGTTCGTGGCTGTACTACCGGAGCGAGACAACCGACTTCCTCACGACCGAGCTGAAACCCGGTCTCCTCGGAACCCTCACCACGATGATCAACCTGACGCACACCGCATTCGAGGCCTCGCCGGCTTTCGATCAAGGGGCGGACTACGTCAAGAGCTTGATGACCGAGCGTCTCACGTGGTCTCTGGGCGAGCCCAATCCGGTGTCCGAAGACTCCTGGATCGAGCCCGATGCCGACGCGACATCCCTTGCGATGGTCGTGCTCTCGGGACGGATGCCGATCGAAGCGAAGGCGCTCGAAGAGCTGAGAGCGCTCTTCGATCGGAATCGTTCTTCGGAGGGCCTGTATCGAACCTACTTCGAGGGGTTCTATCCGGAAAAGGGATTCGCACCCGAGCCCAACGTCCCCTCGCTCGGCGTGAACCTGAACGTGCTCGGTTTCTTCGGGAAGTACGGGCTCGAAAGGGCGAGCCTGGTGGCGGCTCTCCGGACCGCGGTACAGGAGGATCGCTACTGGGAGAAGTCGCCGGGCTACCGGTCGCTTCCGCTTCTCGCCTACCTGGCCTCGAACGCGGTGGAGCAGGGGGCGCCGGAGGCCGGTGAGCTCTTGCGCAAATTCATCGCCGATCACGCCGCCGAGGCGGGTACGGATCCATCGGTTGCGAGCACTCTCGGCACCGTGAACCTCGCCGCCCTGGTCAAGGCTCGGAGTCACGCCTGTCTTCTGGCGCAGTCCGCGTGCCAGGATATCGACCTCTGGGTATTCGAGCTCGCGAAACGCCGGCAGGCGGACGGCTCCTGGACCGCGGCGGCCTTTCGCGAGACCGACGTCAACGAAAAGGCTCTCCTCGCCTTTTTCGAACGGCGCGACTTCGTCGCCGACAAGAAGGGTGGCGGCGTTCGCTTCGACGCCGAGCGTGCGCTCGATTCTCCGGACGCCATCCGGTTCTACGGCGGCTCACCCGCCGAGACGACGTCGTTCGCGCTCAAGGCCCTGGACGTCTATCGGGAGCTGCTGCAGCGTCGCGCGAACTTCTGACCAGCGGCTCCGCCGGAAATCCATCCCGTCGAGCCCCGAAGCGATATCGCAGGATGGCGGCTCCCTCGGGGATGGCGAGTACGAGAAGGAAGTACGCCGGCATGACGAAGCGCGGCATCTCTCCCGACGGGAAGTTCTGGATGTAGGCGAACGCGAGCAGGTGGCCGAAGTAGGCGGTGGTCACGTACGGGTTGCCGGCGCGGGCGAGGCCCAGGACGCCCAAACCGAGAGTCACTGCCGCAAGAATCGGGAGGTGACCGAGGCCGTTCCAGAAGGTGCGAAGGGGGAGCACCGTCATGCCGAGGAGAGTCCCCCGCGCGAGCGCGCCCGTCCTCTCGAAATCGGTGAAGTACCGGGAGAGGCTCACCGGTCCCTGTTCCTCGTCGAGTCCCTCGGCTCGGAGCCAGAACTGCGTGTGGAAGCTCACGCTGTAGAACGGATCCCCGTGGGCGCGAAAGTTCGAGTAGAGAAACGGGCCGACGAGTAGGAGAGCGACGAGAGTGAACGAGGCGCCGTAGCGCAGACGCTCCTTCGGCGGAAGCCGCAGAAGACGAATCGCAAGGAGCGGGACGACGATGGAAAGAGCGCTCAACCGTATGAGACAGAGCAGGCCTCCCAGAGCGCCGGCGAGAAAAGCCGACCGCCGGCCGCCTCCCCCAAGAGCGATCGCCGCCACGAAGGCGACGAGGAAGAACGAGTACGCGCTTTCGCGGTATCCCGTAGGGGCGTCGAGGACCAGCCAATGGTGGAGGGCGACGGGAACCAGGAGCAGAGCGGCCCACCACCGGTCGTGGAGCCTCGCGGCGACGAAGTAGAACAGGACGAGGGTGAGCGCCGAGAAGACGGAGCTTTCGATGAGAATTCCGATCTCGCCTCCCGCGGCGCCGACGAATGCGGAGACCAGTAGAACGTAGAACGGCTCGCGGAACGAGGGCGCATAGAAGCCCTCCCGGCCCATCGCCTCCGCTCGATCGAGATAACTTCGAACGTCGGCGCGGTACGGGTCCTCGGGGGCGTTGTCGGGGTTGAACACTCCGTAGGTCGGAAGCCAGGGGAGCAGGCTCTCGTGAATCCTCGCGGCCCGCGCGTCGCGACCCGGCAGATCGGAGTGCGCGAGAAGCGCCTCGAAGCGGAGGAGGCTTCCGTAGAGCACGAGGAGTGCTGCCGCTGCGCTCGGAACCAGAACGGAGCCGCGAAGTGGGTGCTTCGTCCTGGCGAGCCGCATCCAATGGAATGGGAAGAGTCCCCACCAGAAAACGAGGCCCGCGAGCGCGAGGTGCGCGGAGAAGCGGCTGCGCCTGCCGGCCTCGGGAGAGCGCACGAAGTAGTCGATGGGGAGAGGCTCGAAGAAGCGGGGACGGTCCCACGAGATCGAAAGCCGCGCCGGCCCCGAGTCCTGCCAGTATCGAATCTCGAGAGGAATCTCTCCGCGGGGAAGCGCGAGCTCCCGGCGCAAGTCTCCTTCGGCCCGGACGACGGTGTCTCCAACGAGGAGCTCGCAGGCGTCGTCACAGGAGAGCTCGAGCACGTGTGTCCCCGGGTCGGGAACTTCGAGAACACCTCTGGCCTGGAAGGAGACGTTTCGTCTCTTCCCGGTGAGGCGCCGAAGCTCGTTGCGGCGGTCGATCTGGAGCGAGACCGAGCGCCGCCCGATCTCTCCGTCGACCAGAACCTCGAGCGAGGTGCTGGGATGAAGCGCGCGGCTCCGCCACGCGGTCAAAAGAATGAACGAGAGGAGGAAGAGCCCGGAAGCGAGAAGAGTGCTCCTGCCGGGGCCGCCTTCTCTCGAAGGCGTGAGCCAGAGGACGAGGCCGAGCGCCGCCAGGATCCACCAGGGCGAGAGCGCGGGAACGAGGAGCGGGCCCAGGCGCGCTCCCTGCGCCCCGAGAAGCGACCAGAAGGCGAGAAGCGGGAGGGCGGCGGAGGCTCCCTTCGCTACTCGATCCACTGCGGCTCGCCCGGCGGCAGGAGCTTCAGGAAGTGCTCGACGGCGCGCTCGACCGCCTCCCGGTCCTTTCCATCGAAAGTGACTTTGGTCTCGTAATTCGGATCGTTCCACCGGGGATAGGACCCGACCTCGACCGACGGGTGACGGGCGACGACTTCGTCCAGGAGCGGCTTCAGGACGGCCTCGTCCATGCGGGTGTACACGGCGCGGCTCACGAAAGGCCCTCCCGCCTTTTCGAGGTGCGCCCGCAGTATCCCGAGCTTCCTCTGGAAGATCTCGGGGATGCCCGGGAGGATGTACAGGTTCTCGATGGCGACGAGCGGCCAGGCGAATCCTTCGGCCGTGAGCTTGCGGGCGCCCTCGGGAATGTTCGCGAGCGCGAGGTGGTTCTCGTGGACCTTCTCGCCGTAGTGACGGCGGATGAGGCCCTCGAGCTCGGGGTCGCGCACCACGGGAACCCCGAACGCACGGGCCACGGCCGCAATGGTCACGTCGTCGTGGGTGACTCCGACGCCCCCGCTGGTGATGACGTAGTCGAACTGCGGGCGGAGCGCGCTCACTTCCCCGGCGATGGTCTCGGCGTCGTCGAGGATGATGACCACCCGCGACAGGAGCACTCCCGAGGATCGCAGCATCCGGGCGAGCTCGTAGACGTTCGCTTCCGAGATCTTGCCGCTGAGGATCTCGTTTCCCACGACGATTGCCGCCGCGGTCGGAGAGGGGGTCATGGTAGGTGTCTATCGCACGGACAGCTCGCGAACCGGAGCGAGGATAACCTGACGGGACTCGGCGATCCACCCTTCGAGCTCGGCGGCGAACGGAGCCCTTCGCTCGGCTTCGACATGTCGCTGCCATTCGCCCAGACTCGAGACCCCGAGGATGCGGAAGAAATCGAACCCGTCCGCCAGCAGGAACCAGCCGCTCTCGCTTCCAGCGGCGAGGCGATGCTCCTTCTCCCAGGGAACCACGCGCTCGCGAAGGAGCGTCTCGTAATCGGAGCGCCGCCCCGGCGCGAGCCGAAGGCGAACGAGGACCACTAGGCCCGCCCCGTCCACCTCGCCCCAGGAGAGACGCGGGTCCATTTCCACGAACTCATCGCGATGGCCGCTCGTCGACGCGGAGATTCTTCCATAGATGTCACCGACGCGGGTTCCGCGTCTCGCCGCTTCCTCGGCAAGGGCGCGGTTCGAGGCGTCCATTCCCTCCATCCCCCGGAAGCTCGAGATCGCCACGAGGTCCAGCGGCTCGGGGCTCTCGACCTCGCGATAGGCGCGGAACCGGAGCATCGGGCCGTTCGCCTCGTAGAGAGGGCGCGCCTCCTCGCGGAAGATCTCGATCGCTTCGTCGGTTTTCCCCGGAAGGAATCGGAAGGTGACGATCTGGCGCACCTCGGCGGCGCTCTGGAGGGCGACGAGGCCGAGAAGCAGGAGGCTCACTCCGTCTCCGCGCGGTAGAGGGGCGGTGGACCGCAGAGGACCACGACCTCTCGAGAGGTGCGCGGGTGGCGAAAGCGCACTCGATGAGCGTGGAGGTGATAGCCGGTGGCGCCGGGAAGCGCGTCCCCGTCCGGCGCGGGGACTCCGCCCGGCGGGTAGAGCGGATCGCCCACCAGGGGGTGACCCGCGGCCGCGAGGTGAATGCGGATCTGATGGGTCCGGCCCGTCTCGATCTGGACTTCCACGAGCGATTGTCCCTCGCGGTGCTCGAGAAGACGAACCCGGCTTCGCGCCCGCTTCCCCGTCGCGCTCACCGCGTGGACCGAGCCGAGAAGGCGATGGGGCACGAGGCCGATGGGCTGCTCGAGAATCGTCTCGCCCCGGGGAAATCGGCCGGTAACCAGAGCGCGATAGCTTCTTTCCACCTCGTTCTCCCACGAGCGGGTGAGAGCGCGCCGCGCGTCCGGGTTCAGCGCGAAGAGCACGATGCCCGACGTTCCCCGTCCGAGCCGGTGGAGGGGCGAGGCGCCCGGATATCGGCGGCCGACGCGGGCGAGGAGAGTGTTCTCGAGAAAGCTTCCGCCGGGAAGCGTAGGAAGCCCCGCGGGCTTCGCGACCCCGAGAACGTCGGGGTCCTCGTAGATGACGGCGAAGCTCGTCGGCGCGTGAGGCTCGCGCCACGGCGGGCGGTTCCAGACGAGCGACTCTCCCGCGGCGAGCGCCCGGTCTGCCTGGACGGGAGCGCCCTCCACCAGAACCAGGCCGGCCTCGATTCGGCGCTGCCACTCGACGGCCGTCGAGTGGCGATAGCGCCCGCTCAAGTAGTCGAGAAGGGTTTGCCCTTGCGCGGACTCGTCGAGACGCTCCCGATAGCGGAACCCCCGATTGAGCGTCATGGCTTGCGTCCCACGACGTAGGCGACCCAGGCCTTTTCATCCCCCCCGCGCTCGACGCGCCGGAAGATGCCGTTTCCCTTGCGGGTTTTCCGGTCCGTCCCCTCCCAGAGCACGTGGACGTTGGCGAAGCCCGCTTCGTACATGAGCTCGCGAAGCTCCGGGAGCGTCCACAGCCGCCAGTCGTAGAGAAACGCGTTCCGCAGGCGCGTGCCGTCGCGGAACTCGAAGTGGATCTTGCACAGGATCTCGTGGGTGATGGGATCGAACGCCGCCTGGTCCCAGATGTAGTCGAAACCGTGGAGACGGCGCCGTTCCTCCAGGATGAACTGCGTCTCCCCGCCTCCCCAGGCGTCGAGAAACAACATGCCCCCGGGCGTCAGGGAGGCGTAAGCAGTCTTTATGTAGGCGCCCAGCTCGCGGCGGGTCTTGAAGACGGAGTAGCTGAAGTTGAGCGCCGCGACGGCGTCGACTTTCGGCCGCCGGAGGTCGAGGACGTTCGCCCTCGCAAGATGCACCCGTTTCCTCACCTCCGGCGGGAGCCGGCTCAGGTTGTGGACGTGGGCCCAGCCGAGGGTGGGGGCGTCGAGGTCGACGCCGATGGCGATGTTCTCCCGGTGGAGCCGCACGAATTCACAGCAGAGGAGCGCCGTCCCGCAAAAGTCCTCGCGGAGGATGCGGAGCGGCCGCCGGGCCAGCTTCTTGAAATACCGGGTGAAGAATCGCGCGTCGCTTTCGGGCGACTGCACGCTCTCCTGGTACAGGATGTGCTTGTCGGCGGTTCTCGCCGTCAGTTTCCGTTTCGTCGCGCGCGGCAAGGTGAGAGTCGACGTGAATCCTAGTGTACGGTGTAGGGCTCGCTGAGCGTGAACGGCGCGATCGTCGCGTCGAAACGACCGCCGTCCTGGGTCACCATCTGGTAGGTCCCGCGCATCGAGCCAAAGGGGGTGGTCAAGGGGCAGCCGGAAGTGTACTCGAACGACTCTCCCGGGCCGAGAACCGGCTGCTGGCCCACGACACCCGGTCCGCGGACCTCCTCGACCTGATGATCGGCGTTCTCGACGATCCAGTGCCGGCTCAAGAGTTGCACGGTCACCGTTCCCTCGTTCGAGATCTCGACGGTGTAGAGGAAGAACCAGCGGTTCTGCTCGGGATGCGAATGCTCCGGGGAATAGCGGGAAACGACCTTCACGCGGACACCCCGAGTGAGCGCTTCCGATGTGAACACGTCGTGCTTTCCTTCCAATTCCGTTAGACGGCGCCGATATCGTACCATGACGGGCATGAGCCTTCTAGTTTCGGCCACGCTCACCGCCTCCATCACCATCGGCGGCATCACCGCCGAGCCCGGCACCGCCGTCTCCCGTATGGTTCCCATCGGAGGCGGATCCGACGACGCCACGGAGATTCCCGTCACCGTGCTCCACGGCGCCGAGCCCGGGCCGGTGGTGGCGCTCATCGCCGGAAACCACGGCTACGAGTACGCTCCCATCCTGGCGCTCCAGCGGGTGCTCGCGCGGGTTTTGCCCTCGGGGCTTCGAGGCACCGTCGTCATGGTTCACGTGGCCGCGATGCCTTCGTTTCTGGCGCGAACGGTGTACCGCAGCCCGGTGGACGGAAAGAACCTGAACCGCGTCTATCCCGGGAAATCGGACGGCACCTCCAGCGAGCGCATCGCCTATTTCATCACCGAGGAAATCATCGAGAAGGCGGACTATGTCATCGACCTTCACTGCGGCGACGGCAACGAGTGGCTTCGCCCCTTCGTCTATATGCCGGTCACCGGCGATGCCGCGCTCGACGGCAAGATCGAAGAGCTGGTGCTGGCGTTCGGGATCGATCACATCCTCGTCGATCGCTCCCGCCCCTCGGAGCCCGAGACCTCCCGTTTCTGCGATGCGACCGCCCTTACCCGCGGCATTCCCGCGTTCACCGCGGAGTCCGGCTCCCTCGGGCAGAGGGACGAAGCTTCCGTCGAGCGCGTTGCGGAGGGAGTCCTGAGCGTTCTCCGGCACTATCGCCTGCTCGAGGGCGAGCCCGCTCCCGTCTCTCACCCCGTCTTTCTCGAGCCATCGGAGGTCCTCACGAGCCCCCGGACGGGAGTCCTCCATCCCCGGGTCGAGCCGGGGCACACCGTTGCCGCGGGAAGCCTCCTCGCGATCGTCACCGACTTTTTCGGCCGGGAGATCGCGCGGATCACGGCGCCGTTCGCAGGCGAAGTGCTCTACGTCGTGGCGACGCCGCCAATTTCCGAAGGGGAGCCGGTCGCGATGATCGCGACGCCTCGTCGGTAAGAACACCAGGACCCACAGCTTTTGTGGAAAACCTTGTGCAAAAACTGTGTCACGGGACCCTGTGGGCCGCTTTATTCATGGTCGCGTAACACTCTGCACAACAGTTGAGCAGTGGTTCATTCGGTTGTGTTTCCGATGCGTCCTCGGTTTCTTCGTCTCCGCGCTCCGTGTTTCTCGGAGTGGAAGGAGCCTCAGGAGGACCGTCACAACCTGGTTACACGCGCTGTCTCTTGTGCATGAAAGCGCGGAAAAGCCTGGTTCGTTCGGCGTTTCGGGCTCAGGGGTCGACGACGGCTTTGGAACGCTCGTACCGACTGCGGATCTCCTCGCTGAGCTGGTGCACCGCCATGGCGTAATAGACGCTCTGGTTGTAGCGGGTGATCACGTAGAAGTTATCGAAGCCCAGCCAGTACTCCGAGCCCGTTCGGTTCTTGAGGGTCAACGGGATGGCGCTCGCGGCCGCCGGCTGAGCCGGTGTCGTCGTGATCCCGAAAGACTCGAGCTCCGCAAGGCGGTAGCGCGTCGAGAGCTTCCCCGAGCGGAACGGCTCGGCGCCGGACTCCGACACCTCAGCGGGAACGGCCACGGGAGCGTTGCGCTGCCATCCATGGGCGGTCATGTAGTTGGCGATGCTTCCGATCGCATCCCTCGTGTTCTCGAACAAGTCGCGCCGGCCGTCTCCGTCGAAGTCGATGGCGTAGCGGCGATAGCTTCCGGGCATGAACTGGGCAATCCCCATCGCCCCGGCGTAGGAGCCGAGGGGGGCGCCGAGAGGCAGGGATTCCTCGCGACTCAGGAGCAAGAAGTGCTCCAGTTCCAGCCGAAACTCGCTCCCGCGCCGCGGATACTCGAACGCGAGGGTCGAGAGCGCCTCGAGGACCCTGAATCGCCCGCGGTTCCTTCCGTAGTGGGTCTCGATGCCGATGACCGCGATCACGATCTCCTCGGGGACACCGTACCGCTGGCGGGCGAGCTCGAGCGCGTCCGCGTTCTCGCTCCAGAAGCGTTGTCCCTCCGCGATTTTGTCGGAAGTGACGAAAAGCGACCGATACTCGTCCCAGGGCCTGGGGTCGGAGGCGCGGTTCATGAGCTCCAGGATCTGCGGAACCGACCGGGCGGAGCCGAAAGCCTCGTCCAGCTCGTTTCGAGTGAACCCGTGCCTCGCGACCATTTCGTCGACGAAGGCCGCGAGCGCGCGATCTCGCTCCGAGGGCTCTATCCCTGCGGTCCAGACCGAAGCCGAGAATACGATGAGAAGAAACATCGCGAGACGCACTCTAAGCCCTTGTCCGTTGGGTCTTTCCCATATTATAACTCACCATGATTCTCGGCCGACTGCTTTTCGCACTCACTCTTCTCGAAATCGAGGACTACTATCGGATCGAGAGCGCCGGCGAGCCCGCCGTCTCCCCCGACGGCCGGCTCGTCGCCTTCACTCGCCGCTCGATCGACGAAGAAGGCAACCGGCGGCGAAGCGAGGTCTGGCTCTCGAACGCCTCCGAAGGGTCCAAACCCAGGCGCCTTTCGATTCCAGGGTTCGACGCGTCGAGCCCGCGCTTCAGCCCGGACGGAAAGTGGCTCACGTTCCGCTCGCCGCGCGACCCCGGAAACTCCGGCGCATCGTCGATCTGGTTCTTCCGCACGGACGGCTTCGGAGAAGCGTTCCAGGTGAAAGGGATCGAGGAGACGCCGGTGTTCAGCCCCGATGGGAAGTACATCGCCTATGCCAGAAAAACGCCTCCCGACGCTCCTCGTCCCGAGCCCTCCGCCCGCGAGAAGACGATCGAGGAGCGGTTCGTCGGGAAGAGGTACCACTGGCTCCAGTTCCGTTACGACGGCAAGGGTTATCTACCCGATCCCACGGATCCCCACGAGAGCCCTCCGTTAGAGCTCTACCTGGCCTCGACCGCCGATCCGGAGGGCGCCGAGCACCGTCGACTCACATGTTTCGGCTTCGACTTGAAGGCGATCGCCTGGAGCCCCGACGCCGAGAAGCTGGTCCTCTCTGCCGACTCCCATCAACGGGACGAGTACGTCTACGAGAGGCCCGATCTCTGGCTCATCGACAGGGAAGCGGAAAGTTGCGGGGCGAAGCGGTTGACCGACGACGGGTTCGCGCACGAATCGCCGGTCTTCTCTCCCGACGGTCGCCGCATCGCCTTTCTTCGGGAGAAGGGCCTCTCGCTCCTGATCCAGGAGAAAGCCGACCGTGGCGCACCTCTCGACGTCTACGTCATGGACCTCGAGGGCGGCAAGATGTGGAACGTCACCGCCTCGTGGGACCTCAGGCCCGGGACGCCATCCTTCAGCTCCGACGGAAAGCACCTTTATTTCGAGGCCGAGGTCGGAGGAGGCAACCACCTCTTTCGCGCGGCCGCCGACGGACGGGGCGCGGTATCCCAGGTGACGTCCGGAGACCGTCAGCTTTCGAGTTTCTCCTTCAACCGCGAGTTCACCACGATGGCCTATGCCGCCGGAAGCGGAAGCGAGCCCTCCGACGTTTTCATCGCGGCGACCGACGGGACCGGTGAGAGACGGCTTTCGAGCTTCGGCCGAGATTCCGTCGCCGGGTTTTCTCTCGGCGCTCCGGAGACCGTCCGATACGAGAGCAAGGACGGGACCGAGATCGAAGGCTTCGTGCTCCTTCCTCCCGGCTACGATCCCGAGAAAGGGCGCTATCCCTTCATCCTCGCCATTCACGGGGGGCCGCACGGGGCCTATGGCCACGAGTTCTCCTTCCAGTTCCATCTCTGGGCCGCGAAGGGCTACGTGGTGCTGTTCACCAATCCCCGGGGCTCGACGGGCTACGGCGAGGACTTTCTCTGGGCCACGTGGGGCGGAGGATGGGGAAATCTCGACAGCGAGGACGTTCTCGCGGGAGTAGAGTTCGCCCGTTCGAAGTACGCGATCGACGAACGACGGATGGGAGTGACCGGCTACTCCTACGGGGGGTTCCTGACGAACTGGATCGTGACCCACGACCACCGCTTCGCCGCGGCCATCTCGGGCGCGGGAATCTCGAACTGGGTGAGCGACTACGGCACCGCCGATATTCCCCGCACCAAGGAGAGTGAGTTCTACGGTCCGCCGTGGGAGGACGAAGGAGGGTCGCTCCTCCAGAGGC
>Ga0299906_10002109_pt1 | contig 16695 bp, 14 predicted proteins | sample RVTome_14_FD_200259 | JGI IMG/M metagenome (GOLD analysis project Ga0299906, IMG submission 200259) | Soil microbial communities from uranium-contaminated site in the Upper Colorado River Basin, Wyoming, United States - RVT145D125 (version 2) ...
GTACTCGACGTCAAGCACGCCCTCGGGTCCGCAGCGCGCGCAGGGACCGTCCAGCTCGCGGCGGTAGCGCGCGCCGCAACGGATGCAGGTGGAGCCCGTCACCAGGAACGGGCCGAGCGGCGCGGCGCGGCGTCCACCCATGACGTCGCGAGTGTAACGCGCGGCCCGGGCTTAGCAGCCCGTGGTGAAAGTCAGACCACTTCCACCACGGACTGCTAGCCCGCGATCGCGCCGGCGAGGCGGGCGCAGGCCACGAGGGCGAGGGCCCGCTGCCGGGGGCTCGGCTCGTCGAAGCCCAGGGTGTGCGCCGCGTAGCGCAGGAGCGCCACGCGGTAGTCGGCCATCGCCTCAGCGCCGCGGGGATCGATGCGCGCCGCCGTCGCGCGCAGCGCCCGCAGCAGGCGCGCGTAGCGCATCTCCCGCGCCGTCTGCGCCAGGGCGCTCACGTCCACCTCCAGGGTCGCGGCGGTGAGCCGCGCCTCCTGCATCGCCTGGAGGCGGGCCTGGGCGTCGGCGGCGGCGCAGGGCAGCAGGATGTAGCTCAGGTCGTTCTCCACCTTCGCGAAGTCGGTCAGGCAGGGAAGCCGCGCCAGGCGCGCGAAGTCGATCAGCCACAACCGGGCCGGCTCCTCCTCCCCCTCCCGGAACGAGACCAGGATGTTCGCCAGGTTCAGGTCGGCGTGGACCAGCGAGGGGTAGACCTCGCGGGTGAGCGCGCGCCCCGGGAGCCACTCCTCGTAGAAGGCCCGGGGCTCGAGCCACGGCTCGTCGGGGCGGGCCGACTCGAGCAGCTCGCGGGCGTGGCCGAAGCCGCTCTCCCGTGCCACGGCGTCGGCCTTCGCGATCACCGACGCGCCGAACGGGACGCCGCCGCGCCCGTCGGTGAAGCCGTAGCTCGAGAGCAGGTCCGCGTTGTCCTTCTCGGCGCCGCGGTAGAGCCGCCCCAGAGCCCAGCCCAGGGCCGCCTCGAGCGTGCGCTCCAGGCGGGCGGTGGTCGGCTCGCCGTCGTCGTCCCGGTCCAGGCGCTGGAACGTGGCGGGGGCGCTGGCCGCGGGGTCGGCGCTCTCGGCCAGCTCCAGCTCCATCGCGGCCAGGTGCCGCCCCTCGCGCCAGCGGTGCAGCGTGGGCACCACGTCCCCCAGCACCCGGGCCACGCGCTCGTTCCCGAAGCGCTCGCCCGCGATCTCGTCCCGGGCGCCCACCTTGACGACGCTGGCGTTGTGGCCGGGGCGGCGCGCGATGAAGACCTGCGCTCCCGAGAAGCCGCCCCCCAGGGGAGCCAGGGCCAGCTCGGCCTGGCCGTCGGCGAAGCCGCCCGCCAGGGCGTCCCGCTCGGCGACGTGCTCGTCTGTCCAGAACGACGGCACGCCGCAGGGGGGCTCGATGCGGAGCGCGGCCTTCGCGGGCGGTACGGCCGGCACGGCACGGCCGGGGACGAGCCACTCCAGGAAGCGCCCCGGGGAGTCGTGGACCTCGACGCCCAGCACCTCCCCCAGGCTCTCCAGGGCCCGGAAGTGGGCGGCGATGGAGCGCGACGCGGTGAGCGCCGTGCAGGTGGAGAGGTGCGCGGCGCGCCAGCGGGTGCGCAGGTCGTAGAGCAGCATCGCGACCTTGACGTCGGTCCACACGCCCACGACGCCCACCCGGACCTCGCCGCGCTCGCCCGGCGGCGCGAGAGCGTCGAGTGTCTCCTCCAGGGAGGAGTCCTCGAAGTCGTTGAGGTCGCCGGCGGTGACGTGGAAGGTGCGGGGACGTAACCGGGCCAGCTCCCCCACCGGCTCCACGAGCCGCGCCCCGTCGCTGCCCGCCAGGCAGTGTGGACGGAAGCGCTCCAGGTGGGCGGCGTGGCGGACGGGGTCGTGCTCGTCGACGACGTGAACGATGGCGAGCCGCTCGGGCTCCACGCCGTGGGCCTGCTCGAGGAAGCCCACCAGCGCCCCCGCGCTGCCGCACAGGCGCTCAGCCTCGAGGCGGCCGACGTGGACCAGGTTCGGCAGCGGCTCCCCCGGGGCCAGGGAGCGCACGAAGTCGTTCTGGACGCACTGGGTGACGAGGATGGCGCTCACCGGCGCGTCACGCCGCGATGCGGCGCTCCCGGATCGAGGCGTCGATCTCGTCGGCCTTGGCGCGCTGCTGCTCCCAGAAGGCGGGATCGGCCAGGGCGTTCAGCTCCGCGACGCTCTTTCCCTGCTGCTCGACCCAGGTGAAGTACTTCTGGTTGTGCCAGCGCCGGCGCACGCTCGGCGTCCCCTCCAGCACCCACTCCCCGCCCTGGCCATGGAAGACCTCCTCCACGCGGCGCCGGGCGTCGTCCCCGGTCAGGGGCCCGCGCTCGGAGACGAGGCGCTCCAGGACCGACGGGTAGCGGTCGAAGCCGTCGGTGGCCAGGGTGAGCACGGCGTCCTTCGCGCCGAGGCCGTAGTGGTGTGCGGCCTTGATCGACGCGAGCACGTTGCACACGCCGCTGATGCCGAAGAAGCCCACCCAGCTCGAGGCGAGGGGCTCGGGGACGCCCGCGTCGATCAGGGCCCCGGTTCCCTCCTGCAGGAGCTGCAGGCCGAGCAGGCACTCCTCGTCGTCGACGCACACGAGCAGGTCCGTGGCGCCGACGTTGTGGATCCAGGTCACGTGCTTGTCACCGATCCCCTCGATGCGGTGCGAGCCGAAGCCCACTTCGTACAGGGTGGGGCACTGCACCGGCTCGGCCGCAACGATCGCCGCACCTGGGTGCTCCTGTCGGATGCGCTCCCCCGCGGCCAGGGTCCCCCCGGAGCCCGGCGCCGAGACGAAGGCGCCCACGCCGAGGCCCAGCTCCCCCACCAGCTCCAGGGCCGCGGTGCCCGTGCAGTGGAAGTGGAAGCGGTAGTTCCCGAATTCCTCGAACTGGTTCAGGATCCGGTTCGCGGGCTGGGCCCGGAGCCTGCGGACCTCGTCGTAGATCTCCTTGACGTTCGACTCCGACCCGGGGGTCGCGACCACCTCGGCCTTGAAGCTGCGGATCTTCTGGAAGCGCTCGGCGCTCATCTCCTCGGGGAGCACCACCAGCGACCGGTAGCCCATGCGCGGGCCGATCCACGCGCCCCCGATGCCGTAGTTGCCCGTGGAGGGAAACACCAGCGTGTGCCGCTCGGGGTCGCACTCCCCGGCGAGCTGCTTCTCCACCAGCACCGAGTAGGCCGGTCCCACCTTGTGGCTCCCGGTGGGGAAGCGCCGCCCGGAGAGCACCACGATCGGCGCGGCCACGCCGGTGAGTGCCTCGGGGAGCACGGTGTGGGGAACGGCCCCCTCGGCCCTCCAGGAGAGGTTCCAGAGGTTGTCCGCGGAGAGCGGGTAGTCCCGGGCGTGCCGGCCGGCGGCGCGCCGACCGCGGGACATCTGCCCGGGGTCGCGCATCTCCGCGAAGGTGGGGCCGAAGATCACGAGCCGTCCGTGGCCTGGCGCCAGGCCCGCCCCAGCAGCAGGGCGGCCATCTCGCGGCGGTACTCGGCCGTGGAGCGCAGGTCGTCGATGGGCTGCGCGCTCTCCCGGATCGCCTGCTGCGCCCGCTCGAGCCCGGCGCTCCCCGCCTCCAGCAGCACCTGCTCTGCCCGCGGCGCGCGGATCACCGTGGGGGCCACGGCCCCCAGGGAGATCCTCACCCAGTCGACCCCGTCCTCGGTCAGGCGCACCCCCAGGGCCAGGGAGACCTTGGAGATGGCCTGCGCCTCGCGCTGGCCCAGGCGCAGGAAGCTGCCGCGCACTCCGAGCCGCTTCGGGAAGCGCACCCCCAGGATCAGCTCGTCGTCGGCCAGGGCGCTCCTGCGGTAGCCGCTGTAGAAGCGGTCCACGGGGATGTCGCGCCGGTCCGTCACCGAGACCAGCTCCACCACGGCGTCGGCGGCGTACAGCGGGGGCACCGCGTCGGCGGCGGGCGAGCCGTTCGCCAGATTGCCCCCCAGGGTGCCGCGGTTGCGGATCTGCGGGCCGCCGATCACGCTGCACGCCTGGGGGAGCGACGGCAGGAACTCGGCCAGCAGCTCCGAGCTCATCATCTCGGTGTGGGTCGTCGCAGCGCCGATCCAGATCTCGTCGCCGCGATCCTCGATCCCGCGCAGCTCGGGAATCGCGGTCAGGTCGAACAGCCCCGCCCGCCCCCGCGCGCCGCGGTCCATGGCCTGCACCAGGAGGTCGGTGCCCCCGGCCAGCGGGCGCACCTCCCCGCGGCCCTGCTCCAGCACCTCGAGGGCCTCCTCGAGGGAGCGGGGGCGCAGCGCGTGGGGCGCCACGGGCGCCGCCGGCTCGCGCTTCCGGATCGGGCTGACCTCGTGGGAGGCCGCCTCCACCGCCGCGAAGATCTTCGTGTAGCCGGTGCAGCGGCACAGGTTCCCGGCCAGGCCGAGCCGGATCTCCTCGTAGCTGGGGCGCGGGATGCGGTCGAGCAGGGCCCGGGCGGCCATCACCATCCCCGGGATGCAGATCCCGCACTGCACGCCGCCCTCGGCGATGAAGCCCTCCTGCACGGGGTCGAGGCGGTCTCCCCGGGCGAGCGCCTCGATGGTCTCAAGGGCGGTCCCGTCCACCTGGAACGCCATCACCAGGCACGCGTCCACCAGCTCGCCGTCGACCAGCACGCTGCACGCCCCGCACTCCCCCTTGCCGCAGCCCTCCTTGGCGCCGGTCAGTCGCAGGTCGTCCCGGAGCAGGTCGAGCAGGCGCTGCTCGGGCTCGACGCGCCGCCTGACCCACTCGCCGTTCACGGTGAACGCGATCTCGACCGGCTCGCTCACGCGTCCCGCTTCCTGAGCGCCCTCCAGACCCGCTCCGGGGTCGCGGGGATGCGGTCGATCCGCACGCCCACCGCGGCGTGGATCGCGGCCGTGACGGCGGGGGCCACCGCGATGATCGGCGTCTCCCCCAGCCCCTTGGCGCCGTACGGGCCCCAGGAGTACTCGTGCTCCACGAGGATCGAGTGGATCTCCGGCGTGTCCCGGCTGGTGGGGATGATGTAGGTGGAGAACTGGTCGTTGAGGATCCGCCCCTCGGCGGTGTGGTGCTCCTCGTAGAGCGCGTAGCCCAGCCCCTGGACCACTCCGCCCTCCACCTGCCCCTCGCCGGTGGTGGGGTTGATGCAACGGCCCATGTCGTGGCCCGAGTACACCGCGAGCACCTTCACCTCGCCGGTCTCGGTGTCCACCTCCAGCTCGACGACGTTCGCCGAGAACGAGTAGCAGATGTACGCGTCTCCCCTGCCGGTGGCGGGGTCGAAGCTCGACGTGGGGGGCACGGCCCAGCCGTGGGCGGCCAGCCCCACCTGCTTCTGCACGCACATCGACACCGCCTCCTCCCAGGAGACGCCGCTGTCGGCGATGACGGGCTCCATGGCCCTGCGGATCTTCGCCGCCGCGTCGCGGATCGCGTTGCCGCTCATCACCGTGGTGCGGCTCGCCACCGTGGGCCCGCTGTCGGGGACCCGGGAGGTGTCCGCCTGCACCACCCGCACCTTGGCCACCGGGCAGCCGAGGGCCTCCGCGGCGATCTGGCCGAGCACCGTGATCATCCCCTGGCCGATCTCGGTGGTGCCCACGGCCACGGTGACGCTGCCGTCCGCCGCGACCACCAGGCTCGCCCCGGCCGGGTTGAGGTGCTTGCCCAGGGCGCCCAGGCCCACGCCGTAGTAGCTGGCCGCCACGCCCACGCCGCGGCGCCGCGAGCCGTGGCCGGCGCCGTTCTCCTCGCGCTTCTCGCTCCAGCGGGAGGCGAGGGCCACGGTCTCCAGCACCTCGTGAAAGCCGACGCTCTCGCTGAGCTTCTGCCCGGTGATGGTCTCGTCTCCCACCCGGAGCGCGTTCTGCGCCCGCAGCTCCAGCGGGTCGCGGCCGAGGGCCTCGGCGAGGCGGTCCATCTGACCCTCCGCCGCAAAGACGGCCTGGGGCTCCCCGAAGCCGCGGAAGGCGCCGCAGGGGATGCTGTTCGTGCGGGCCGCCCGGGCGCGCACCCGGGCGTTCGGGATGCGGTAGGGACCGCAGGCGTGGACCGCGCCGCGCCACAGCACCACCGGGGAGAGCGTCGCGTAGGCGCCGCCGTCGAGGAGGTAGTCGACCTCGGCCGCCAGCAGCGCGCCGTCGCGGGTCGCGGCGGTGCGGCAGCGGATTCGCCCCGGGTGGCGCTTGGACATGACCGCCATGTCCTCCTCCCGGCTCAGGATCATCCGTACCGGGCGGCCCGCCGCCACGGCCAGCAGTGCCACCTGGGCCCCGGGAGAGGAGGGAGCGTCCTCCTTGCCGCCGAAGCCGCCGCCGGTGACGGTCTGGACGATGCGCGCCTCGTTGAGGCCGCAGCCGAGGACCGAAGCCACGGCCTTCTGCACGTAGAACGGGCACTGCATCGACCCGTACACCGTGGCCCCCGCCCCCTCGGGGACGCCGATCACGCCGTTCGGCTCGATGTAGGCGTGCTCCTGGTACGGCGTGTGGTAGGTCGCCTCGACGACGACGACGTCGTCCCGGGCGAAGGTCGCCGCCACGTCGCCCTTCTCGATCCCCCACTCCGCCAGCAGCTCGCCGCGCCGGGCGGCCTCCTCGGCGTCCAGCAGCGGCGGCAGCGGCTCGTAGCGGACGTGGATCGCCGCGAGGCCGTCGGCCAGGGCCTCGGGCGTCTCGGCGGCCACCAGCGCCACCGCCTCCCCCACGTGACGCACCTCGCCCCGGGCCAGGACCGGCCAGTCCTGCTGGATCATCGGGATCAGGTTCTTCCCAGGGATGTCCGCCGCCGACAGCACGGCGCGCACGCCGGGCGCGCTGCGGGCCCGGCCCAGGTCCAGCTCGGCGATGCGGGCGCGCGCGTGGGGAGAGCGGAGCGCGCCTCCGATCAGCGAGCCGGCGTGAGCGAGGTCCTCGACGTAGCGGGCGGTCCCCTTGACCTTGTCCGGCGCGTCCGGCCGACGCAGCCGCTGCCCGACGATCACCGCGCGCCCCTCACGATCGAAGCATGGAGGAGGCGACCGTGACAATCAAGCCTCGCCCGCGCATCCCTCCAGGGGGAGGTCAGGTCTTGCCTTTTGCCTCTTGCGCCCACTCCCGGACGCACACCTTTGTACCGGTTACAGCGTCGTGGGAAGGAGCTACAAGCCGCAGCCAGAGGGCGCCCGCTGCCGACGCCGCCTTCCCTACCGGCCGACGTGGCCTCGAGCCCGCGGGGCGCCGACCACGAAGTCGGCATCGGCGAACAGCCCGCCCGCCTCGACCTCGACGTCCCCCGGGCCTTCGATGACCTCCTCGCCCTCTACCACGAGCAAAGCCACGCGGTAGCGACCCGGTGGGACTGAAAGGCTGTATCGGCCCGTGGCCGCCGTCCTGGCCGTGTAGAGCGCCCCGTCGCTCGATCGCGCGGCGACTCGGCGTCTCCCCCGGAGCACTGGCGGGAAGCGGCGCTCTTCTGCGTATTCTAGGGATGCTGGGGGTTCGTCCCGGGGCCGCCACAGGCGAACGGGACACGAAGGAGTTTCGTGCATGCGCAACGAGATGACGATCCGGGAGCTCACGGTGCCCGTCTCCGCTTCCCGTCGGAGGACGCGGGCGGTGCCGGCGTTCCTGTCGATGGTGATCCTGAGCGGGTGTGCGGAATCGACGTTGGCGCCGTCGCCGACCGTCCGTCTCGTCGAGGCGGGCTGGTCGTTCGGCTTCTGCCTCGGCACCTGCAACGGCGTGCTCAGCGTGGACGGCGACGACCTCGCCTACGAGGTGACGAGCCGTACCGGCGACCAGGTCCTCGGCGAGGCGCGGGGCGAGCTGACGTCCTCCGGCTCGGCGCGCCTCGAGGAGCTGCTGTCCGCCCTGCCGGCGACGCTCCAGGAGCAGTACGGCTGTCCCGACTGCGCCGACGCCGGCGCGGCCTACGTCGTCGTCGAGCGCGGCACCTCGGACCGCCGCAGCGACTACGAGTACCCCAACCCGCCCCAGGAGCTCGCCGCCCTCGATGCGTTCCTGAGGGACGTGATGGACGCCCTCGGCAGCTGCCGGGCCAGCGCGGATCTCGGCATCGAAGGGTCGTGCGTGCCCGTGCCGCGGTGAGCCCCTCTCGCCAGGCCGCCCGCGGGGGTCTTCAGCCCCCCGCGGCGGCCAGCGAGCGCACGTACGCGGCGAGGGGCGCGTACTCCTCCTCGGCGATCACGCCGTCCCAGGTCGGCATCGCGATCCCGGGCTTCGCCCGCTCCGGGTGCTTGATGTACTCGATCAGGGCCTCGTCGGTCGGGTGGTTCGCCGCCCCAGGGCGTAGGTCCCAGAGGCCGCTCCCGGTGTCCCCGTGGCAGCGGTGGCAGCCGTAGCCGTAGTAGACCTGCGCCCCGAGCTCGAGGCTCTCCACGGCGACCGGCGCCGGCTCCGGCACCGGGTTGCGGATCGCCGGCACCGTGCTCAGGTACGCGAACATCGCCGACACCTCCTGGTCGGTGACCCACCGGTAGGGAACCATCGGGTAGCGGAGCGGGCGGTCGTCGGGGTCGATCCCCTCCACCACCGCCCGCCGGAACTCGGCCTCGCTCCAGCCCCCGATGCCGGTCTCGGGGTCCGGGGTCAGGTTCGAGGTGTGGACGATCTCCCCAGACAGGTCCGGCATCGGGTTGCCCCCGCCCAGGTATCCCCCGGAGCGCTCCGGGTGCAGGTCGTCGACAGTGGTGAAGTCCGCGGAGTGGCAGGAGAAGCACTGCAGCCGCGAGGTGACCAGGTAGCGACCGAAGGCGACCTGGTCCGAGGGCGGCGGCGCCTCCACGGGCCCCTTCGGATAGGGGAGCGGCCGGAACGCCACGCGGCAGAGCAGCTTCGTCAGGAAGCTGGGCCGCGACTCCCGGTCCGCGACGTCGCGGGGGCGGACCAGGGGGTCGTCCGAGCGCAGGAACGCGATCAGGTCCCGCAGGTCCTCGTCGGAGATGTGGGGCATCATGACCATCCAGGGCGGGGTGTAGCGCCCCTCGCGGTTGACCCCGGTCCGGATCAGGTACGCGATCTCCCCGTCGCTCCAGGCGCCGATCCCCTGCTCGGGATGACCGGTGATGTTCAGCGACCAGGCCTCGCCGAACTGCCCCGGCAGGTCGGGCATGCGCTTGCCGGTGAGCGCCCCGGTCGCGCTGTCGAGGTGGCACGCGGCGCACAGCATCTCGACGGTGCGGCGCCCGCGCTCCACGCGCTCCGGGCTGACGTCCACGTGGAGCTCCACGCGCTCGACGGGGTAGCTGGGTATCGGGCTGACGGCCACGTAGGCCGCCGCGGCCGCTGCCGGCACCGCGATCACCGCGAGCCCGACGCCCGCCCACCTGAGAATCCGCCTCACCTCGTCTCCCTCCTCGCGCTCGCTGCGCCGATTGCGTCAGTCCAGCTGCCGGACCTCCGCCGAGCCGAAGACGCGGGCGCTCACCGAGAGCCCGAAGTCCCCGCCGCCCTGGGTGACCTTGAACAGCAGCTCGTGGGCACCGGCCGAGAGCGGCACGATCACCTCGTCCTGCCCGGGCCGGAGCCCGCGGTACGTGTCGTTGGCGAACACCCGCTTCCGGTCGGCGAACACCGCCAGGCCGTCGTCGCTGCCCAGGGACAGGTGGAGCGAGCAGGCGTCGCTGGCCTCCAGCCGGACCCGCGCGTACGCGACCACGTTCGCCGGCGCCTCGTAGCGGGCTCCGAGATCGATCCGCCCGTCCTCGAGGGGCGCACGGGCCCAGGCGACGGCGTCCGGGTCCGTCTCGGGGGGGTGCGGGCGATCGAAGTCGGCGTCGAAATCGTAGGTGGGAGACAGCTCCACCCCCGGCAGCTCCAGCGCCTCGCCGAGCGGGAACAGCTCCAGGCGGTAGCGCCCCGGCTTCGCCAGCGTCGCGAGCTCGCGCCCCATCGCGTCGGCGTGAGCCCGCTGTGCGGCCGCGAAGCCCGCGAAGGTGTCGAGCCCGGGCATCATCGTCGGCGTGGCCTGCAGCCCGAAGCTGCGCCACGCTTCCCGGTGCTTCTCCCAGCGGTACTGGGCCGCCTCCCACAGCCGCCTCCCCGCGGCGCACCAGGGCGCGGCGTCGGCCAGGGCCAGGTCGACGCCGGCCGTGAGCTGCTCCGAGGTGTAGTGTCCGAGCGCAGCCCCGTCGACCGCGAGAGCCCACGCGCGTCCGGCGTCGCCGTCGAGGCTCGCGCGCAGCACGAAGCGGTTCAGGTCCCGCTGGAACGGCACCAGCTCCAGGGCCGGCCGGGCCTCGGGGGGGACGTAGAAGGGGATGAACGGCAGCTCCACCTCGAACCCGAGCCCGCCTCCGCTCCGCTCGGCGCGGCCGACCGCGAGGCCGCCGTCGCCGCTCACGGCATTCCCCGCGATCGCGATCTCGCCCAGCGAGCGCGGCACGTCGATTCCCTGAAGCGCGTAGTACGCCATCACCAGGTGGCCGACCGCGTCCGGGTGCACGGCGTCCGGGATCATGGTGAACTCCGGGTCCGCCGCCTTGGCCTCCCGCTGGACCCGGAGCATCGGCCGGAACAGGTCGATCGACGGGATGCCGCGCCCGGCCGCGAGGCGCTCCAGGCCTTCGGCCATGCGGCCGAGGGTGTCGTTGTAGGCGGCGAGCCCGGAGCGGCGATCGGGATCGACGGGCGAGGTCGTGAACAGCACCTGCCGCGCGCCCGCGGCGGCCACGGCGTCGGCCAGCGCCGCCTGGGTCTCGAGGTAGGCCGCGAGGATGGAGGGGTCGTGGGCGCGGTAGCCCCCGTCGTTCATTCCGAAGTTGACGAAGACGAGGGTGGGCTCGACGGGGGCCACGTCGCGGGCGAACCGCGCCGCTCCCCCCCGCGCCGTGTCCCCGCCCCAGCCGAAGTTGAAGGTGGCGATCTCCCTGGACGGGAGGCGGCCCAGCAGGAACGTCTCCAGGTAGGCCGAGTAGAGGTTCTGCTCGGTGATGCTGTCGCCGTAGAAGACGACGGTCTCCCGGTCGCCGAGGGCAACCGGGAGCTCCCCGGCGACCGCCGGGCCGACAGCCAGCAGCGTGAGCAAGGACGACGCGAGCAGCGCGCGCATGGGCTTCGACCTCCTCGTCCGGCGGATTGTACGCGGCCCGCCGTCGCTGCGCAGCGGGCTTCCGCTGCTACCTCCCGACGCGGTAGAGCCGAGTGTAGGTCCTGATGAACAAGGAGTCCGACGCCACGGCCGGGGTGGCCAGGGAGAGCTCGTCGAGCGCGCTCGAGGCGACCAGCTCGTAGGCGTCCCCGGCGGCGAAGACGAACGTGTCGCCGCTCTCGCTGAGGCAGAACAACCGATCGCCGTGGGCGATGGGCGAAGCGGAGAAGGTGGCGCCGCCGCGGCCGATGCGCTCCTTGAACAGGCGCTCCCCGGTGGCGGTGTCGAAGGCCGCCAGGAAGCCCTTGTCGTAGAGCACGTAGAGACGGCCCTGGTGGACGACCGGGGAGGTGATGTAGGAGCCCTCCCGCTCCTGGTACCAGGCCACGTGCTCGTTCGAGGTCGCCCCCTCGGCCAGGGAGATGTCCCCGGCAGCCCCGGGCCGGATCGCCACGATCGGCCGGACGTTCTCGCTGGGCGAGCCCGAAGCGACGAAGAGCAGCTCGCCGTCGGAGACCGGGGTGGGCGCCGCCACGGCGCTCGTGCCGGCGAGACGCCACAGCTCGCGGCCGTCGGTCGCGTAGCTCGTCACGAGGGCCGGCCCGAGGACCACGATCTCGGTGCGCAGCGCGTTGCGCCACAGGTAGGGCGTCGAGAAGCCCGTCTTGATCAGCGGGTGCCGGCTGCTCCGCTCGACCCGCCACAGCTCCTCTCCCGTGGCCGCGTCCAGCGCGTAGAGCGTGCCGTCCTGCTCGTTGTCGTTGACGACGTAGAGGCGGCCGTCGTGGAGCAGCGGGGACGCGGCGGTGCCGAAGTCGAGGTAGGTGGGCCGCGGCTCGAAACGCTTCTCCCAGAGCGGCTCGCCGTCGCTGGAGTAGCAGTAGAGGCCCACGTTCCCGAAGTAGGCCCAGACACGCTCTCCGTCGGTCACGGGCGTCTCCGAGGCGTAGGTGTTCTTGCGGTGCCTTCCCCCGAAGGGGACGCCCTGGTGCGCCTCGCGCTCCCAGAGCGTGCTTCCGTCGGCGGCGTCCAGGGCGTACACCATCCAGCGCACGCCCGCGGCGGCCTCCTCGGACGACTCGCTGTCGCGCTCCCGGACCCGGCGCGTCACCTCCTCGTCGGAAAGCCCCTGGGCGCGCAGCTCGGCGATGTAATCGTTGCCGTAGATCCCGGGGCTGGGGACCTTGAAGTCTCCCTGGCTGATGGCGGAGGTCAGGTAGACCCGGTCTCCCCACACTATCGGGGACGACCAGCCGTGGCCCGGGATCTCCACCGACCACCGGACGGCCTCGCCGGTCGACCAGCGCTCCGGAAGGGTCGCGTCGGCGGGAGCCACGCCGTTGCCTCCGGGTCCCCGGAACTGGGGCCAGCGATCGGAGGCCGGAGCGGCGACGGCGGTCAGCAGGATCAGTGGGGCGAAGGCGTGTCGCATGGCCGGGAGGCTACGGGGCCACGCGGGCCGCCGTCAAACCGCCGGCGGCTCTCCCAGCGCGAGCAGGTACCAGGCGTCGGTGTGGGCGTGGCCGGTCTCTGCCAGGGGGCGCGCCAGGCGGCGGAAGCCTCGCGACTCGTACAGCCGCCGGGCCGGCTCCAGGCGCTCGAGGGTCTCGAGGTAGCACCGGGTGAAGCGCAGCTCCCGGGCGGCGGCCAGGCAACGGTCCAGCAGGCCCGATCCCAATCCGAGGCCGCGCGCCTCAGGGACGAGGTACATGCGCTGCAGCTCGCAGGTGTCGTCGCCTCCCCCGGGGAGCGGAGCGATCCCCGCGCCCCCGACGACGGTACCGCCCCGCAGCGCCGCCAGGTAGCGCGACCGAGGCGTAGCCGCGGTGCAGGTGGCGGTCGCCGGGCTCCTCCACCGGGTGCCCCGCCTCCCGGGCGCCCATCTCCACCCTCACCCTTCGGATCACGGCCAGCAGCCCCGCGTCGTCGTGCGGCTCCGCCGGCCGTATCTCGCACTCCCCGCGCAGCCGCTCGCGGCGCAGCGCCGACGCGTAGGCGTCGATGCTCCCGAGCAGCGCGGCCCGGGTCCCGTCGTCGAGGCGCTCGAGGGCCGACGCCGCCCGCTCGTGGGCCCATGCGTCCAGCCGGGCGGAAACGTCGCGCCCGCGCCGCGTGAGCTCGAAGCTGCGCATCCGCCGATCCCCGCGCGGGACACGGCTGCGGGCCAGCCCCTGGCGGGTCAGAGCGCCCAGGGCGCGGGAGACCGTGGACTTGTCGAGGCGCAGCCGCTCGGCCAGCTCGGCCAGGTCGAGCCCCGCTTCGCGCAGCTCCAGCAGGGCGTGCCCCTGGGTGGGGGTGCAGCCGAAGCGCGGGACCCGCCCGCCGAGCAGGCCCAGCTCGCGGACCAGCTCCCGGCAGGCGCGGCGGACGTCCGAGACGATCGCCGGGGGCGGCATTCTCAGCACAGTATCGGGAATATCGTTGCAAGATGCAATGACTGGCTGCATGATTCCCCGCCGGCGGGCTGGGGATTCGACCCGGGGTCCGCTTTCACACTTTTTTTCATCGCCTGCAAAACCCGCGGCACCTGGAGAGCGTCTAGGTGAGAGGAGGCGGCGCTTGCCAGAGGGAGAGACTCGCGTCGACGCCGAGCCCGACGTCAGCCCCGAGCGGGGTGACCTCAAGTCGTTGTTGCGGGCCTACGAGCGTCGCCTGATCGAGGAGGCCCTCGAGGCCGCCGAAGGCAACCAGCGCCGGGCCGCCCGCGTCCTCGGCCTCCTCCCCACCACGCTCCACGAGAAGATGAAGCGGCTCGGCCTCACGGGGAAACGAGCGGACGGCGAGGAGAGCCAGCTCTAGGGCGCCGTCAGCCGTCCCTCGAAGGTCTCGGCGGCCGCAGCGTAGACGAGCCGCGAACCCTCCCGCGCCGACGACTGGAACGCCGGGAGGCGCACCTCGAGCCGCTCCTGGTACAGGAAGAAGCGCTCGGGGGCCTCGACGTGGTCGGCGCTCCACAGGCGCGCCCGCCGGCCTTCGCGGTCGAGAGCGCTGACCGTGACCATGACCCGAAGCTGGGCCGGCCGCTGCTCGTCCTCGTCCTCGCCGATGTACAGCGTCCCCAGCTCGATCAGCCGCTCGGCGCCGGTCCGCGGGTCGGCGGGGGCCGCCGCCTGCCCCGTCGCGGGGTCGTCGTCGGCGTCGAGGTAGAGCAGCGCCTGGAGCCGCCCGGACACGGGACGGCCGTCGCGGGCGTGAGTGGCCACCTCCACGGTCCGATCCAGGGTCAGGCGCAGCACCAGGTCGCCCCCGTCGAGGGCGGCGTGGACCTCGGTGACCTTCGCCACCTCCGCCGGCCCCGAGTGGACCCCCGGGGCCACCACGGGCGAGCGAGCCCCCCAGTAGAACAGGGGTCTCCCCTGTGCGAGCAGCATCGCCAGCAGCAGCAGCGTCCCCAAGCGGATGCCTCCGGGGCCGGATGCTATCCTTCCCGCCCGATGGAAGCGAGCGACGCCCACATCCACGTCCAGCCCTGGTGGCAGATCCGTCCCGAGATGCTGGAGGCCATCGTGGGCGGCCGGCCCGACCGGGACGAGCTGGAGAAGATCATGAAGAGCCCGGCGCGGCTGCTGCGCCGGCTCGACGCCGACGGGATCTCCCGGGCGATGCTGGTCAACTACCCGAGCCAGGAGCTGTTCGGGTTCGACCACACGGTCAACGACTACGTGGCCGAGTACTGCGGCGAAGCGCCGGATCGGCTGATCCCCATGGGCGGCGTCCATCCCCGCTTCGCCGAGGACGCGGCCGCGGAGGTGCGGCGCGTCGCCGAGCTGGGGGTCCGCGCCCTCAAGATCCACCCGCCCCACATGGGCTTCGCGCCGAACGCCTACCTGGACGGGCTCGACGCGCTGCGGGCCGTCTACGAGGAAGCGCAGCGGCTCCGCCTGCCGGTGATGATCCACACCGGCACCTCGATCTTTCCCGGAGCGCGCAGCCGACACGGCGAGCCGATCGCGGTGGACGACGTGGCGGTCGACTTCCCCGAGCTGCGACTGATCCTGGCCCACGGCGGCCGGCCGCTCTGGATGGAGCAGGCCTTCTTCCTGGTGCGCCGCCTCCCGAACGTCCACATGGACGTCTCCGGCATCCCACCCAAGGCGCTGCTCTCCTACTTCCCGCGGCTCGCCGAGGTGGCGAACAAGGTGCTGTTCGGCAGCGACTGGCCGTCCCCGGGGGTCAGGAGCATGGCGACGAACCGCGCCGACTTCGAGGCCCTCGACCTGCCGGAGCCGGCCCGGAAGAAGATCCTCCACGACAACCTGCTGCGCCTGCTCCCCCCGCCCTGACCGGTCGCTTGCGCCGGCTGCGCGGCTTCTCTACGCTCTCCCGGCCATGGCGAGATTCCCCGCGGGCGGGCTGAGGCGCAACGGCGGGGGCGGGAGCCCGATTCACCTCAGGCGCCACAACCTGGAGCGCGTCCTCGAGCTGATCACCGACCGCGAGGGACCGTTCACCCGCGGCGAGCTGATCGAGGCCACGGGCCTCTCGGCTCCGACCGTGGGCAGCCTCGTGACCCACCTGATGCGGAAGGGGATCGTGCTGAACCTGGGCGCCGGCCCCTCCCGCGGCGGGCGGCGGCCCGCCCACATGCGCTTCAACACGCGGCACGGCTTCGTGGCCGGGATCGATCTCGGGCCCACCCACACGCGCCTGGCGGTGGCCGACCTGCGAGGGGAGCCCCTGGCGCGCCGCCAGATCGAGACGCCCGCGCACCTGGCTCCGCTGGAGCTGCTGGGTCGGATCGCCCGGGCCGGCAAGGAGCTGGTCCGGGAGGTCGCCGTTCCCCAGGGACGCCTGCTGGCGGTGTGCGCCGGGGCCCCGGGAGTGGTGGACCGCGACCAGGGCACCGTGACGGCGGCCGCCCCCAACCTGCACGGCTGGACCGGCGTGTCCATGGCGGACAACCTGCAGCGGGCCTTCGGAGCGCCGGTGGTCGTGGAGAACGACGTGAACCTGGCGATCCTTGGGGAGCGCTGGCGGGGGGCGGCCCGGGGCCACGACACCTGCGCGTTCCTCTCCTTCGGGACGGGAGTCGGCGCCGGCATCGTCGTCGACGGCGAGCTGCGCCGCGGCCACCACTCCCTGGCCGGAGAGATCGGCTTCATGTGCATGGGGCCGGAGCACGTGGAGACGGAGTTCGGCTCCAGCGGCTGCCTCGAGACCCTCACCGGGCTGCAGACACTCGATGCGCGCTGGCGCGGCACCGGAAACCTGGAGCGGTGGGTCGAGGAGCTGTTCGAGGGCGCGGCGGCGGGGGACGCCTCCGCCGCGGACGTCGCCCGGGACGTCGCGCGCCTCGTGACGATGGCCGTCGCGAACCTCAGCCTCGTCCTGGATCCGTCGCTGATCGTCATGGGCGGCGCGCTGTTCACGCGGGGAGCGCCGCTGCTGGAGGAGCTGCGCCGGCGCACGAACCGGATCCTCCCCCGGCCCGTGGAGATCGCCCTCAGCGAGCTCCACGAGGAAGCGCCGCTGTGGGGGAGCCTGCTGGTCGCCTCCGCCTCCGCCCGGGAGCGGCTGCGCCAGAGCCTGTGGGAGGAGTGAATACTCCACCGCCTGTAAGGCGGTGGCTTCACGGGACCACTGGAAGTGGGTCTATTTCGGCTGAAGCCGACTGAAAGCATCCCGCTCAAGCGGGCTCAAGGCGAG
>Ga0299906_10002110_pt1 | contig 16694 bp, 9 predicted proteins | sample RVTome_14_FD_200259 | JGI IMG/M metagenome (GOLD analysis project Ga0299906, IMG submission 200259) | Soil microbial communities from uranium-contaminated site in the Upper Colorado River Basin, Wyoming, United States - RVT145D125 (version 2) ...
CGAACGGCTCGTCGGCGACCTCCCGGCCCGCGAGCCACGGCTTGATCGTCTCGGCCGACAGCGTGTCACCCTCGACCAGCACCGACGCCCGTTCGCAGACGTTCTCCAATTCGCGCACGTTGCCGGGCCAGTGGTATCCGCCCAACAGGTCCATCGCGTCGTCGGTGACCTCCAACGCCGCCCGACCCTCGCGACGCGACGCCCGCTCGAGGAAATGGTGCACCAACAGCTCGATATCGTCGCGACGCTCACGCAGCGGACGCAGATGCAACGGCAGGACACTGATGCGGTAATACAAGTCCTCGCGAAAGCGCTTGCGGGCCACCCAGCCGGTCAGGTCGCGGTTGGTGGTGGCGATGATCCGCACATCCGCTTGCCGGGTGACCGACGAGCCGACGCGCTCGAATTGCTTTTCCTGAAGCACCCGCAGCAACTTGGCCTGGAGCGCCATAGGAATTTCGGAAATCTCGTCGAGCAGCAGCGTGCCGCCGTCGGCGAGCTCGAACCGCCCTTTGCGTACGCGATCGGCCCCGGTGAACGCGCCGCGCTCGTGCCCGAACAATTCGCTCTCGAGCAGCGAAGCCGACAGGGCCGCACAATTCAGACAAAGCATGGGACGGTCGGCGCGGGGCGACGCGGCATGGATCGCCCGCGCCACGAGTTCCTTGCCCGTGCCGGACTCACCCTGAACCAGGACGGTGGCGGTGCTGGCGACGATCCGGTCGATCGCCTCACGCACCCGCTGCATCTCTCGGCTCTCGCCGACGAGCCGTCGCGACTCGGCCATGTCCTGCAATGACGTCTTGAGCGCTTCGTTCTCGTTGCGTAACGTGCGATGAGCCACCGCCCGCTCGACGAGCAGCGCGACCTCCTCGGCGTTGAACGGTTTCTGGATGTAATCGAACGCGCCGAGCCGCATCGCCTCGACGGCGGTCGAAATCGTACCGTAGGCGGTCATCACCACGACGGGCAGATCCGCGAATTTCTCGCGCACCGCCCGCAGTAACCCGATCCCGTCGGTGTTGGGCATCTTGAGATCCGTGATCACGAGATCGAAGGGAGCCTGCTCGATGCCGCGCAGGGCCGCCTGCGCACCGTCGAAGGACTCGGGATCGTGCCCGTCGCGGCGTAGCGTTTCGCTCAGCGATTCGCGGAGCAGTTCCTGGTCATCGACCACACAGATCTTGGCCATGTCGTTTCTCCGAGTCAGGGTTCCGCCCTATTTCCAAAATTCCTAGTCGCGTCCGCGTTCGGTGCGGGCAGGATGATTCGAAAAGAAGCCCCTCCCGTGTCCCGGTTGCTCGCCGATATCACGCCGCCGTGCGCCTCGATGATGCGGTGGACGATGGCCAGCCCGAGTCCGGTCCCGGTATCGCGGGTGGTGAAGAACGGATTGAAGATCCGATCGAGCAATTCGGGCGCGATGCCCGGACCATCGTCGGCTACGGTAATCTCCACTTGCTTGTCCGGCCCGGTCGCACCCACGCGCAGGTCGATCCGTCCTTTTTCGCCGGCCGCTTGGACGCCGTTGAGCACCAGGTTCGTCAGCGCCCGCAGCAATAGATCCGGATCGGCAGCCCCGCGCAGATCCTCCGGCACGACGGTGACGGTCATGTCGACGTCGGCGTCGTTGATTTCCGCGGCCACGAGCTCGACCACCCCGGCCAGCAGCCGCTTGAACTCGACGACGCGCAGGGCGGGCTCGGCCTCGCCGGCGAAGGCGAGCGTGTCGGTGACGATGCGGTCGAGACTCTGCACGCCGCGTGAGATCTTGCCGACAATGCCCCGTTCGGCCGGTCGGTCCGCGAGATCACGATCGAGCAACGAGGCGAACAACTGAATGCTGCCCAGCGGATTGCGAATCTCGTGGGCGACACCCGCCGCCATCTCGCCCAGGGCCGCCAGTCGCTCGCGTCGGGCGAGTTCACGATTCTTGTCCGCCAGTTCGATCCGCAACGCCTGTACCTGCTCCTGCAACCGGTCGTGTGATTGCCGCAAGCGCTCGGTTACTTCGTGGTAAGCCTGCATGATCGTGCCCAGGTCCGCGGGCGGGGGCGTGAACCCGTTCGGTTTGGGTTCAGCGGGCGCCGGTGGTCGGCGGTCCGGCTCCGCTACGGTCGTTCGGGCCGCGGTCGTTCGAATGTTGGCGTCGCTCATGTTTGAGAATCCGTACGATCGACGTAGCGACTCGCGGCACCGGAGGTCGCTCCGTAGGCCGCGTGTACTTGCCGGTGCGTCGGGACCACGGCCAGCTCGGCTCCCACCTGTTGCTTACGACGCGCGAGCACGTCGCTGTCTTCGCGATCCATGTTCATGATCGCGGTCAGCGTTTCCCGGTTCTCGCGCACCAACACGTCCACCCGTTCGCGCTCCTCGTCGCGCAGTCCCGCGCAGCTACCGGTCCAGTCGGCCCGGAAGGTCTTCAGCGCGGTATCGATCGGGGTCAATTGATCGATCACCTCCTGGCGACGCCCCAGCAACGTGAGCAGCGATTCGGCATTGTTTTGCGTGATGAGCTTCCGCTGTTCGACGCCGAGCGTGCGCAGTGTGGCGTAGAGACTGCGCTGTCGCTCGAGCAAACCGATGAGCGACGGCGGCGCGTCGGACGCTTCGGTGGTTTGAGGATTCACTTGGGTCATGTACGCAATCTCCCGCGGCCGACGGACTCGATACTCACGCCCCGTAGTCGGCGAACAGCTTCGAGCCGGCAAGCCACTGCAGGTACGATTCCCATTGTTCACGTGTCCGGCCGATCGCCTGTACGCCCTCGTCGGACGCCCCGCCCGAGCCGTCTCGCAACAGCTTCTCGAACTGATTGAAACGCTCGCTCGGAATCTTATTGACCAGCACCCGGGCACGTTGAATGACACGACGGGCGTCGACGGGCTTCCCGAGTTGCTGATGGCAACTCGCGATCCGCAGATAGCCGGCCAACGCGGCCGGATCGTTCTCATACTTCAAGGCAGCCTCTTCGTAGAGCCCCAGCGCATGTGGATACCGCCCGAGATCGAAAACACAGTCGGCACGGTAGAAGTAGCTCAGCCGAAGATACAACGCCTGCTGGGACGACGAGGTTTCGGGGGGGGCGTCGTCATATCCGACGATGACCTCGCCATAGTACGTCGCCGCCTGTTCCAAACGAGCGTTACGATCCGCCATGAGTTGATCACGGCGATTCGCCTGGATGTCCTTGTCCAGTTCCTTCTCCAACGCCGCGGCACTGCGCCGATAAGCGTCGGCGAGCAGGAACCGCGCCCGGGTCGCGCGGGTGTCGGACGGATAGCGGGTGAGTGCGACCTCGAGTCGGGAGATGGCCTTTTCGTGTTCGCCCTGCCGATCGTAGAGTTCGGCGAGCCGGAACGATGCGACGCGAAATTCCTGAGCTTCCGGCGTCACGACCGGTTCGGTGCCGGGAGCGCCGAACTCGAGCAACCCAGTGGCCGGTTCGAGCAATTGCAGGAAGACCTCTTCGGCCTGTGGGAAAAACGCCGACCCCATGGCCATGTACGCGGCCCCGAGCTCGACCAGCGAGCGGATGGCGTCGATGGTGCGGGGATGGTCGCGCTGGTTGCGTTGGTATTGCTCGATGGCCTGCTCATACCGACCGAGCACGTGGTAGGCGCGACCGAGGCGATGTCGCGCTTCGGAAATGCGCACATCGTAGGGTCGATCCCCAATGTACTCTCGCAATGCGGCGATATGACGCTCGGTCATGCCGGCTTGGTCGTACATGTCGACCGCTTCCCACGCCGCCGATGCCGAGCGCTCCTCGTTGCGCACGAGCAACCGGGACAAACGTCGGTACGCATCACCCGCCTGGGCGTAGTAGCGACGGCTCTCGCGCAGGAGTCGGACCCGCTCTTCGTCCTCCTCCGGCCGGGTCAGACGCTCGGCCAGGGATTGCTTCGACTTGGCGAGCGCGGCATAGATCGCTGCCATCGGACCGGCGTACTCGCGAGCAAGCCGATCGTCCTGGGAACTGACCAGCGATGCGGCAAGTTCCGTGAAGCGTAGTTTGGTCTCGAGCTTCTCCTGATCCGGACCCATGCTCTGCCCGAGCGTCGTGAGGGCGGCGCGAACACGAATCGGGTTGATGACCGACGAGTCCGGGTACCGACGCATCGCTTTGATCACGTCTTCGAAAGCGTTCAGCGACTCGTCAAAACGCTCGAGCTCGGCCAGTGCGGTCGCCGCGCCGAGTCCGCTGGCCGATCGATACTCTCCGCGGAGGTGAGACCGCAACACGTCCTGAAAGAACGTCAACGCCATCTGCGGTCGACCGTCACGCAGGTTCAACTCCCCGAGCAACCAACCGGTCCGGGCATGCAGCGCCGGAGTCAGGTTCAGCCGATCCCGCAGCGCGCGGAGCATGCGCTCGGCCTCGTCGTATCGCTTCAGACGGAACAGGGTCAGGGCTTCGAGATAGTCGGCGCCCTCGCGGGCCGTCGTGTTGACGTACTGGCCGCGAAGACGGTCCAACAGGGCCAGCGACTTTTCGTTTTCGCCGCTGTCGGCCCACAGGTCCACCTTCTGCTCGGTGGCCCACAGCGCCAAATCGGCGGTGCGACGATCCGTCGCTTCGATCAACGGATCCAGCTCGCCATGCAGCGCCTCGGGGGTCACGTCGGGATCGTTGCGCAGGATATGGATGATCCGGCGACGGACGGACAGCGGGTCCGGGAGTTCCCCCTCCATCGCGGTGCGGTACTCGGCCAGCGCCTGTTTCGGACGATTGACCCATTCGTAGGCGCGACCGAGGCGTTCCCGATCCACCGGACCGATGGCGATCCCACCTTGCTCGGCCACGGTGTAATCTTCGATGATCTTCCGCGCGACCTCGCGTGAGGGCTCGGCTGCGGCCTGCTGCTCGAAGAAACCGGTCTCGGCTCGGAGACGGGAAATCCGGGCCAGCTCGGCCGGGGTGCGAGCTTCCTGCCGCTCGAGCAGATCGAGGGCCTCGCGAGCCAGATCGAACTGTTCGGCCTGGCGAAGCGCGACGACCCGGTCGACGGCCTCGCCGAACGGAATGGTCACGCGCTCGGGGCTGAGTTGCCCGATGCCGGTCAAGAGCACGACGACCGACACGACCAGCAGGGGCAACTGCCAGCGTCCCGACAGAGCCTGTTTGAAATGGCGCATGCTCATCCTGAGCCCTTAGCGGCCGGGGTGGCGCAGACCGGCCGACACGACGCGATCCTCCATGATCACGTCGCGGAACACACTCGTTGCGCGGGCGTTGGGTCGACGCCGGCACCCCCCGAGATTCACGGCGAGAGAGGTGTGTTCTACTTTCTCGGCAAAATCTGGCGATCTGGTTGAGTCGGGCCCGATACTATCGGCTGGAACCCGCACGTATGGGTCGGCATCCGAGACGGGCCTGAGCAGCGTACCGGCTGCAACGGGGGGCATGACCACGATGCCACTGGGGCAATCACAAGTTTTTGTCCTGTCGACGGATAAACGAGTTCTCGGCGTACTGCACGCCGTCTGTCGCAGTGCTGGCCGATCGCTGACCCTCCGGCCGGTGGTAGCCCCCGATCAACTGCCGACGGTAGCCGGGCTCACGGATTGGCTGATCCTCGATCCGCTCCACCCACTCGCGTCGCGCCCGTTGGCACGGTCGCGGAGCACAAAATTTCCCGGCCGGGTTGTGATTCTCACTCGAGAGGCATCGGACACCGACGCGTTGGCGGCCGCCCTGCCCCATGCCCGCACCGTCGCTCCAAACGAACTGGCCGCGGCAATTTCGCGCATCATCCCGGGACGAGCGACCCCCGCGGCGACCCCTTCGGGCGACCCCGAAATCCGCAACCAGCCCACCGAACTGAAGATCGAACCGTCGGAGACTGCGCCCGCGCCGGTCCTTGGTGATGCCCCGGTGGCGCTCGAGGACCTGCTTCGGGTGGTCCGTCGGCTCTCGACCCTGAACCGTCAGCAGATCGTTGAAACCTGCGTCGAACAGATCGCCGACCTGTTCGAGGCAACAGCCGGCTCGTTCTATGCGTTCGACGGCGGACGATCGACCCTCACCCTCGCTCATCAGACTCGAGGCCGGCAGATCGCATCACGCGTCGAACTCACGCGGGACAACCACGGCCCCATGGCCCTGGCCGCCAAACATCGGCAGGTCCAACTGGTCGAGGACTGGGCGCACGAGGCCGATGCCTCGGCCCAACGCCCCTTCGCCGAGCAGTATAAAACGTCCAGCTGCCTGATCATGCCCATTGTGGCCGGAGCCGAGCTGATCGGCGTGTTGAACCTCGCCGACCGGCGGGACAATCGTCCATTCCGACCGGCGGTCGATTTGCCCCTCGCCCAGGGGCTGTCGGATTTGTTGGCGACAGTCTGGCACAACCTCAACCTGTTCGAGCAGAGCCAACTCGCGGCCCGAGCCGACGGTTTGACCGGGCTGGCCAACTTCCGCGCCTTCGCCGAGCAGCTCGGCAAGGAAGTCACGCGGGCGCGACGCTACGGCACGCCGCTCTCCTTGATTCTGCTCGATGTCGACGGGCTGAAGCAGATCAACGACACCCACGGTCATCAGGCCGGCGACTGGGTGCTTCAAGGGGTGGCGGTTCGCATGTCGGCCGGCATTCGCGACCTCGACCTGGCCGCACGATTCGGCGGCGACGAGTACGCCGTCATCCTGCCCAACACGAGCATCGACGCGGCGAGCCAGGTGGCCGAACGTCTGGTCGAGTCGATGTACGAGCAGACGATCACCTGGCAGGGCATCCCGTTGCAGATCTCGATCAGCTTGGGGGTCGGCGCCTATGCCGGCGAACTCACCGTCGACGAGTTCGTCAGCTCGATTGACAAGGCGCTCTACGAAGCCAAGACCACCGGTCGCAACCGCGTCGCGATCCAGCGAACCCCGCCGCAACCCGCCCCCGCCGTCGTCGCCGCCGCGAGGGATTAAAAACCCGATACAAGCCGATCGCACCCGGATGACACGACTCACCGCTGGTCGCGCCATTCCCGGCGGTTCAGTACACATTCAGATAATCGTAACCTTGACACCGCATCTCGAGATCAGCTCACCCGCATCACGGACAGCCCGGTTTCGGCGGCACGAACGTACCGTTCGCTTGCGGGATACCCAGCGTAGCATTGCCGTTGTAATTGTTCACCCAAGTCGAGATGTCGGACAGACCCACGCTGTCGTCGCCATCGGTATCGACCAGCAGTGCCCGGCCCGCGCCGTTGAATTCGTTCACGAACGCCGACGCATCGGCCAAGCCCACGTTGCCGTCGCGGTTGTTGTCGCACGGCAGGTGCGTTACATGGAAGCACACGTCAGCGGTCGCCCCCGATGCGTTTTTGACGGTCAGGGTGATGGTCGTCCATGCCTGCCGCGGCACGCCTGTACTGAGTTCGAGAAGGTAGGCTCCGCCGCCGCCGTCCGGCGTGAGGTCGTTCACCGCCGGCGCCGGTCCGCCGGTCGTGGTCACATGCGAGCCTTCGAGTTGGACCGGACCGTCAAACTGCAAGGGTACCGAACAGAACACCTGACCGGCCGACATGGGCGAAATGAACGCCGGCCCGTCGCCGGTGATGTCCCCCAGCCCGTCGGCGATGTGGATCAACGCCGGGGGCGTACCCGCCTCATACGCACCGGAGTCCGCGATCGGCGGGGCGCCGTTGCCGGTGTCGACCGTGACCGGGTCATCGATGAATCGCGAACCGCCGTCGCGGTCGGTGGTCACGCCGGCCGGTACGACGGTGTTGTCGGCGGCGTCGATGCAGGGTGAACCCGCCTGCAGATGCAGGTCGCCGAAGTCGTCGTTGCCGCCTGTGGTCCAGCCGTCGCCGCCGTCGTCGGGATCCGAGACGAACGTGGGGTTCGCGCCGAGGTTGCCGTTGCCGACGTATGCGGTGAGTCCCTGGATGCATGAATAGGTTACCGTCGCACCCCCAAGTATCTGCGAAGTCTCGACCGTTCCCGAGGCATCGGTGTTGCCCCAGAGTACGCAGTTGGTCAGGATCGGGATGCTCGCGGAATTCAACAAACCGCCGCCGCCGGTGAATCCGAGGTCGCCGACGGCATTCCCTGCAATCGTGCAGTGGGTCAGGACCGGATTGCTGTTCTCGTTCAGGATCGCCCCGCCCCCAAAACCGAGAGCCGAAGCGGCGGCGACGTTACCCACGAATACACAGTTGGTCAGCGTCGGATCGGCGGTCATGTTCGCCATGCCGCCTCCGCCGATGTCGGCACGGTTGCCGCGGAAGATGCAGCCGATCACGGTCGCAGAACCGTTGCTGGTCAGCATGCCGCCCCCCGAAGCCCCCAAGGCGTTACCCCCGGTGATGATGAAGCCGTCAAGAACGGCGGTCGCGCTGTTTCCGCTGCTGGTCACGACATGGACGCTGTTGTCGCCGTACCCGACGGTGTCGTCGTCGCCGTTCAGATCGCCGCTGAGGATCGTGTCGTTGACGCCCGGGTCGCGCTGATCCGCGTTGGTCTCGGTGCCGGCAAAGCCGCCGAGCACACGAACATCGTCGACGAGATGGAATGTCGCGGTTGGGTCGCCGGGCGTCTGGTTACCGCCCTGATCCGGCCTGTACATGCCGTCCGCGACCCAAATGTCGACGACCAAAAAACCGACAGGCGGTGTCGCGGCGGCGGCCAGCGCGTCTTGTAGATTGCTGAATGCCGTGGCCCACGTCACCCCATCACCACCGGGCGGTGCATCGTCGTCAACATGATAGTTCTCGCAAGCATCGCCGACCCCATCGCCATCGGTGTCCGCCTGATTCGCGTTCGCCGTTTTCGGACAATTGTCGCAAGCGTCGGCGATGCCGTCGCTATCGCTGTTCGGCTCGGTATCACAGACGTCACCGGTACCGTCACCGTCGCAGTCCTCCTGACCGAAATTCGCCGCCAGTGGGCAGTTGTCCGGGATGCACGAATTGAGCGGGAAGCCGGGATCGCCGAACGTATCTCGGTCACTGTCCGTACAGGTGTCGCACACGTCGCCGGCGCCGTCGACGTCGGTATCAGCCTGATCGGCGTTGGCGACGATCGCACAATTGTCGCACGCGTCAGGAACGCCGTCTGAATCCACGTCGGATTCGCACGCATCGCCCTCGCCATCGCGGTTGCAATCTTCCTGATCGGGGTTGGCGACGGCTATGCAATTGTCGCACACGTCGGGAACGCCATCCGCATCGAGATCCGGATCACCGGGTTCGAGCAGGCATTCGATGACGTATTGGGGGACGAAGTCACGCACCGAACGCGTGAAGGTGTAAGCATCCAGTTCAGGCACGGTGATCGACGGGATGGCGAGCCAGCTTTGGATGTCGTACTCCTCCGGCCGGCCGCCGGTCTGACCGTACGCCTGCCCCTGGGCCATGAGCGAATTGTACCAATCGGCGTCGTTGGTGCTGATGTTGGCGTCGGCGGACCAATAGATCAGGCTGAACGGCACGTTTCGCGCCCGACACATGTCCTCGATCTGTTGCTTGACGATCGTCCAGTTGCCATCCTGCGGGAAGCGCCGCCAGTCGGCGTCGAGCACGAAGAAATCGATCCCGGCCACACCGAGTTCCGCCAGCCGACCGTTCAGACCGTCAATCCACAACTGTAACACGGACGGCTGGACCGATGGATAAGGCTCGATGCTGCCGACCTCGGCCCCGGGATAGCTCTGTCGCACCAGCCGGATCCAGTCGGCGGTCTCCGTGATGGCGTAGTCCATGGTAACCGTCGGCACGATGCCGAGGTTGAGCACTTTGTGCAACGGTTCATCCATGACGAAACCGTCGATCCGCCCGCCGAGGCTGATGAACCGATCCCACAACGGCCGGTGGGCGGCGAAACCCGCGGCCCCGGTCGTCGTACCCTGGGAAAGCACCCCGACCTCGAGTGAGAAGGAAAAACCCCAAGCCTGGATCTGCGGCAACCAGACACTGAGCTCGGCGTCGGAAAACAGGTTGACGGTGTGATCGTAATAGCCGAACACGTCGACGAGCGATCGCGTGAGCGGCCAGTCGTCCGGATTCTCGAACAAGTCGCGAAACGGCTTCCCGTCGAAAACATTGGCCAACGGAGCCGGCCGACCGGGTGGGGGCACCATCCGCACCCGCGGCTTCCCGCCGTTGAATTCGCGCACGTACGCGAGGTCCAGATAGAAGAGCCCGGCTTCGGGATGGTGAATACGAAAGTCGGCCCCGTTGTTCTGGCGGTTGCCGAAGTAGGCGTCGGTGACGTGCCAGGTGTGTTGCTTCCAGGTGTCGGTGCCGGTCAGCGTAACGCCGCCGCCGTTCTTGTACTTCGCCGCCAGGGTGTCGCCGGTGTCGGAGTCATAGTGCAATACGAGCGTCCCGGCTCCGGTGTCGAAGTAGTGAATCGAAATGTAGAGATCATGGCGGTCGGCCTGAAAAGCGAATGCGTCATCCACGCCGAAGTAGAAGTAGAGGTCCTTGGGCGAGGCGGCGGGATCGTCGTTGCGCCGACAGTCGAGCCCGCCGATCGAGGTGAAGAGCGTATCGCCGTCGGCGACCTGGATGTGGGTCATCCCCGTTTCGAGGTCGACCGCGTCCAAGTCGATCAGGACCCCGGCCGATCCCCATGCCGTGGACGGGAACAGTACCGCCGCTATCGTGAAAAACTGGACGCGCATTGTCTTTCCACGATAGCGACCTGGATGCCGAATTACCAAACATCGGACGTGACGTACCCGCCCGAAGCGCGAGCGAGGGTTTTTATTCGGAGGAAGAAAAGAAACACCCTCGCTAGCGCTTCGAGCTGGTTACACACCTACCCCGGTTATACACCTACCTCCATGTGAGCATCCTCCCACGCCAGCATCCGTCGCTTGAGTTCCAGCCCCCCGTCGGCGGAGAACCCTCCCATGCGACCGTCACTGCGCAGGACGCGGTGACAGGGAATCACCAGTGGAATCGGATTGTTGGCCATCGCCCCGCCGGCCGCACGCATCGCGGCGGGGTTCCCGGCCCGCAGGGCCAGCTCGGCGTACGTCGTGCGCTCTCCGTAGCCGACCGCGCGACACGCTTCGAGCACCTTGCGCCGAAACGGCGGTACGTCGCTCAGGTCGATCGGGAAATCGAATTGCACACACGTCCCCTCGGCATACGCGCGCAGCGCCTGCTGAACGTCGCGCAAGATCGTGTCATCGCGCACCGCCCCCGGCCAACGCGTCGTCGCCAACGTCGATGCGTCGTAGCGCCACCGACCCGGCAACCGTGCGCCGACCAACCGCCCATCGCGCGCGGCGACCAACAACTCACCCCAGGGCATCTCGACTGCTGTGTAACGGATCATCCGCGCAGCATCGCACGAATCCGGTTCCAATGCAACCATCGAGAGAGAGGATCAACGACTCGACGTCGTCGGATAGAAACGATGAAACTGGGTCACGACCCGAGCCAGACGCCCGAGGGTGCGGGGGGCGAACTCGGCCCCGAGAAACTGCATACCCAGGCACAGAAAGCCCGGCCGCCGGCCCTCGGAGACATGGCGGAGAACCGCCTGCATCGTGAACGGTGGATGGTGCTTGATTGGGGTGAACTTACACGCGTAAATGGTATCGAGCGTCTGATCGACACCGCTCGGGTCCGTCACTTCCACCCCGATACCACCGGCGGAGAGATTGGTGAGCCGGCCCACGAACCGCGGCGGCTCGGCGACGTCCCGGGCCGACAACCGCGTACCCCCGGACCAGAACCCGACTTCGACGTCCCATGTCGCCGGCACGTCGGCGCGCTGGTAGACCCGCCGTTGCAGTTCCTGCACCTCCTCGGGCCACTGAACCCGCAGCGCCCCGAGTTGGGAATGCTCGTCGACGTTGAGCCGTTCCTTCCCCAGCACCATCGAGGTGAACATGCATTTGCGATGGCCACGTCGAAAGGTGACGCCGACCAATTGCCCCTCGCTGATGCTCGGGGCGGGTTTTCCCGCCGGACCGGCCGGGTATTCGATCAAGAGACTGAGCGGCGCCTGGCCGACCTCGAGCACCCGACCCTGGTAGGACGACCAACCGTCCGGAGCGCGCACGGTGAGCGAAGCGGTAGCGCGTTGCTCGGCCGCTTCGGTGAGAAACGCATCCTTCTTCTCGTTGACGACGGGACGGAGATAACTCAATGGACCGTGTCCTCCCGGCCCGACGCGACCTGGTTCGCATAGATCGTTTTGCGGATCAAGTCGACGACGACCTGATCGTCGGGGACGTCGGGACGCATGACGAACTGCATCCCGACAATCACGTTTTCTCCGGAACCGGTGGGCGTCTTGTTGCAAATCACGCCGGTCAGCGCACACGCTCGCGCGGTGCCGGACAAGGTGAAGCTCAATTCGACCGGCTCGCCGATCAGCAACGCGTCGATGTCGGACCCGGCCACGCGACACGCGATCCCATCGGGCGAGATGTTCAGCAGGTCCGATTGGATCGACAGCGGCTTGTCGTTCGTCGTCGGCTTGAGTTCCACACGGGTCGATTCGGCCAGCGCCGCCCGCCAGAACCGACGCCGCTCTGCGACCATCAACGATGCGATAGGAGCGAGATGAAGCCGGCTCGGCGGCGGTTGCTCGACCACATCCAAGATGGAAGTCTCGAACAGATATCGATGTTCGTTGAGCGTGAACTGTCCGTCGCAATAGGCGCCCAGGATGCTCTCCGTGTCGCACGGCGGCGGCGCGGTCAGCTCGAAGACCAGATGATCCCGCTCGATCTGGGTCACCCGTCCCTCGCAGAATCCGTCCTCGTCGACGTTCCGCGGCTGGAGTTCGCAGATGATCCCCATGCGGCGAGACTGCTCGATCAGGCGGGCCGATTGACGCGGTGACAGCTCGTAAGCAAATCGCATGACGCTGAACCTTTCCCCCAGGTGCGGTTAGGCGGACCTTGCTCGCGCCGCCGCCTCACCCCGCACCACGATTTCCTCGGATGATCCCGTCGACCACTTGATTAAAGCGTCGGCGCAGACGGCGTGTCGCACGTACCCGGTCCGATCATCGTCATCCACCCGACCGATATGCGATCCGCACACCAAGCCCACGGGCAGCATCCCGTGGGACACAAACCCGCACCCCGGCAAAACAGCCGGAATCGTCACCGCGTTGACAGGTCGTCGCGCGACACGTACATTGGAAAAGTCGTCTTTGTAACGCTCACCCGATTCGGACCATGAAACGATTCCTCGCCTGCATACTGATCCTGACGTTGCCTTCGCCGCAAACTCGCGCAGACGACGCGGACGCGCACTGGTCGTTCCGACCGCCGATACGCCCGGTCGTGCCCGCGGTGGCCGACACCGCCGCGGTGATCAATTCCATCGACAATTTCATCATCGCCCGGCTCGAACCCCATAACATCGAACCCTCGGCACCCGCTGACCGGGTCACCCTGATTCGACGCGTCAGCCTCGACCTGACCGGACTTCCACCGTCGGTCGAACAGGTCGACGCCTTTCTTCACGACGACCAGCCCGACGCGTACGAACGGCTGGTCGACCAACTGCTCGCCTCGCCCCACTTCGGCGAACGCTGGGCACGCCACTGGCTCGACGGCGCCCGCTATGCCGACTCCGACGGATTCAACATCGACGCTCCGCGCACGGTCTGGCCCTACCGCGATTGGGTGATCGACGCGTTCAACCACGACATGCCGTTCGATCGGTTCACCGTCGCGCAGATCGCCGGCGATCTGCTGCCCGACGCGACGCGACACCAGCACATCGCCACCGGCTTCAACCGAAACACGCTGCACAACCGCGAAGGCGGCATCGACCGGGAGCAGTTTCGGGTCGAACGAACGGTCGACCGGGTCAACACTGTCGGCGAGGTTTTTCTCGGGCTGACCGTGGGCTGCGCGCGTTGTCATGAGCACAAGTTCGACCCCATCGCACAAGCGGAGTACTACCGGCTCTTCGCCTTTTTCAACAACGCCGACGAGTCGACGGCGGAGGTCGGGTCCGATCACGATCTGGCCCGCGCCGAAGCGGTTCGCGCCCAACTCGCCGCCCTGAACACCGAACTCGCTTCGTACACCCAAGCGCTCGACGGGCGAAGGGAAGCCTGGCTACGTGATCTGACCGATTCGGATCGCGCATCGTTCAAGCCGGACGTGCGGGCGGCCATCGCTGCGCCCGCCGACCAGCGCACCGCCGAGCAGAACCGGAGACTCACGAGCACACACCAAGCCCAGGACACCGGTTACCAACAACGATCCGCGGCGATCAACGACCTGAAGAAGCGGTTGCCCAAGCTCGAAACGTCGCTGGTCCTGCGTGAGCGCGGCGAGCGTCGGCCGACGACGGTGCACATCGCCGGTGATTTCACGCGACCGGGCGATCCCGTCGAGCCCGGCGTGCCGGCCGTGTTGCACGACTTGCCGAAGGTACAAAACCCCAGCCGGGTCGACCTCGCCCGGTGGTTGGTCGATCCCGCCAACCCCTTAACCGCCCGCGTCACCGTCAACCGCATGTGGCAGCGCTTCTTCGGGCGGGGACCGGTCGAACCTTCAAACGACTTCGGCACCCAGGGCACTCCGCCGACCCATCCCCAACTGCTCGACTGGCTGGCCACTGAGTTTGTCGCCCGCGACTGGAGCGTCAAGGAGATGCTTCGACTGATGGTCACCTCCGCGACCTATCGGCAATCGTCCTATCGGCGCGACGACCTCGCCGCCGTCGACCCGTTCAACAAACTGCTCGCCCGACAGCGACGGCTGCGCCTCGAGGCGGAAACGATTCGCGATACCGCACTGGCCGCTTGCAACACCTTGTGCCGGGACGTCGGCGGACCGAGCGTGTTCCCGCTGCAGCCCGCCGGCGTGATGGCGTTGGGGCAGATGAAGCGTCCGTGGAAAGTCAGTGAAGGCGGCGACCGGTATCGCCGCGGCATGTACACCTTCTTCTGGCGGGCCACACCGCATCCGGCCCTGATGGTCTTCGACGCCCCGAATTCGATGGCCGCATGCACGCGCCGCAACCGGTCGAACACGCCGCTCCAGGCCCTTACCCTGCTCAACGACGGCGCGTTCGTCGAATTCGCGAGGCACCTGGCCGTGCGCGTGCTCACGTCACCGGCGACGTACGACGACGAGCGCATCGGCCTGGCGTTTCGACTCTGCCTGTCGCGCGAGCCGGGACCTACCGAGCTGAGTCGACTCGCCGAACTATTGGTCCAACAACGCGCCGGTTTCCAGGCCGAGCCGGACGAGGCCGCTGCACTGTTGGCCGGCGACGCACCACCGCGCGGTATCGCACCGACCGAACTGGCTGCCTGGATGAGTGTGGCGCGGGTGCTGATGAATCTCGACGAGTTCATTACCCGGGAATGATCGACCATGAACGAGCAAGATCCACTGCTTCAGCGAACACGACGCCACTTCTTCCGCGACTGCGGCATCGGTCTCGGTTCGATGGCGCTGGCATCGTTGCTGAACGAGCGACCGGCCGTCGCCACGCCGAAGCTGCCCAACCCGCTCGCACCCAAGGCGGGCCATTTTCCCGCCAAGGCCAAGAACGTGATCTACCTGTTCATGGCCGGCGGACCGAGCCAGCTCGAACTTTTCGACCACAAGCCGGAACTGGCCAAGTTCAACGGCAAGCCGATCCCCGATTCGTTCATCGAGGGCAAACGATTCGCGTTCATGGACCTGTTCACCAAGGAGAAGCCCAAGCTACTCGCCAGTCGTCGCACGTTCACGCAACACGGCCGATCCGGCGCGTGGGTGTCCGATTATTTGCCGCATTTCGGACAGGTCGCCGACGACGTGGCCTTTCTTCGCGCGGTCTCGACCGACGTGTTCAACCACGCTCCGGCCAAGGTGTTCGTCAACACCGGCTCGCCGCAGTTCGGCCGGCCGAGCATGGGAGCGTGGATCACCTACGGCATCGGCAGCGAGTCGAAGAGCCTGCCCGGCTTCGTCGTGTTGCAGTCGGGTCCGCGCGGCCCACGCGGCGGCGCGCCGAATTGGGCCAGCGGCTTCCTGCCCACGACCTATCAGGGCGTCCCGTTCCGCAACACCGGTGAGCCGATTCTCAATCTCACCAGCCCCAAGGGCGTCACCCCCGCCCGGCAACGGCAGGCCCTCGACGCCCTGGCCGATCTGAATTTCCAGCGCTTGGCCGACACCGCCGACCCGGAGATCGCCACCCGCATCGCCTCGTACGAAATGGCCTACCGGATGCAGTCCAGCGCGCCGGAGCTGCTCGAGATCCACCGCGAATCCAAAGCCACGCTCGCGATGTATGGGGCCGAACCGGGCAAGACCTCGTTCGCCAACAATTGCCTGCTCGCCCGGCGACTCGTCGAACGCGGCGTGCGCTTCGTCCAGCTCTACCACACCGACTGGGATCATCACGGCGGCAAGAACGCCGACCTGGGTGACGCCCTGAGTAAGGTGTGCCGGGACATCGATCAACCGTGCGCCGCTCTGATCAACGACCTGAAACAGCGCGGCTTGCTCGACCAGACGTTGGTGGTGTGGGGCGGTGAGTTCGGACGCACGCCGATGGGCGAAAACCGCGAGACCACCGGACGGAACCATCACATCGACGCCTCGACGATGTGGATGGCCGGCGGCGGCGTCCGACCCGGCGCGTCGGTGGGTCTCACCGACGCGTTCGGATTCGCGCCCGTCGAGGACCGTACCCACGTCCACGACGTGCAGGCGACCATCCTGCACCTGCTCGGCCTGAACCACACCAAACTCACCGTCCGGTTC
>Ga0299906_10002111_pt1 | contig 16690 bp, 13 predicted proteins | sample RVTome_14_FD_200259 | JGI IMG/M metagenome (GOLD analysis project Ga0299906, IMG submission 200259) | Soil microbial communities from uranium-contaminated site in the Upper Colorado River Basin, Wyoming, United States - RVT145D125 (version 2) ...
CGGCGGCCATCGCCTTGACCGCTTCCTGGGTGCCGGTCTGCAAATTGCCGATAATGGCAGCGATCTCCCGGGTCGAGACGGCGGTGCGTTCGGCCAGCTCCCGAATTTCGACGGCGACCACCGCAAACCCCTTGCCGTGCTCCCCTGCCTGAGCAGCGATGATGGCGGCGTTGAGGGCGAGCAGGCTGGTCTGGTCGGCGACATCGTCGATGACGGTGAGGATCTTGCCGATGGCACTCGACTGGTTGCCCAGTTCCTGGATGGCGTTGCCGGCCCGGTCGACCATCTCGCGGATTGCCCCGATCCCGTCGATCGTCTCATTGACCGTCTTCTTCCCCTGCTCGGCGTCCCGAGCCGCCTCTTCTGAGAGCTGGCTGGTCTTCTCGGCGTTCTCCTCGATTTCCTTGATCGAGGCGTCCAGTTCGGTGATCGACGAGGCGGTCACCTCGGTGGAGGAGGAGAGAATCTCGACATTTTCGGCCACCTGCTGGCTGGCCACCGACATTTCGTTGATCGAACTGGAGACCTCATCGACGATGGCGAAGAGCTTTTCCATCTGGGAGGCGATCTCCTCGATGGTGGCGCCCAGCTCGAGGGTAGCCGAAGAACTCTCCTCCGCCGAGTCGACCAGGGAGCCGGTGCTCTCGGCAATGCCGGAAATCGACTCCTCGATCCCCTGCATGGCGCGGTAGGATTCTTCGAGGGAATGGGACTGGCGAACCGCACCGTCATTGACCTCGCGCGAAGAGGCGCGGATCTTGTCCGTCGCGCCGTTGAGGTCGAGGGAGACGTTGCGGGTGCGCTGGACCATCTCGCGCAGCCGCGCGACGAAACGGTTGAAGCATTCAGCCAGCTCCCCAACCTCATCCCGGGACGTCACTGGTAAAACGCGGGTCAGATCTCCCTCGCCATCGGCGATTTCCCTGAAATTGTGGACCACGGCAGCCAGCGGACGGACGATGCTGCGGGAGATGGCCAGGCCGACCAGCACCGCCAGGGCAGTGGCCGCCACCAGAAGTAACAGCACCACCTGCAGCAGGCTGCTGCGGGCCGCAGCCAATTCGGAGCTGTCGAGGGCCAGCAACACTCCGCGCTTGGCACTACCCAGATTGTTGATCGACAGCGTGTAGGGCTTGCCGTCCAGGCTGATTTCTTTCCTGTCTCCTCCCGCGATCTCGGACGGCACCAGATTTTTGAGTTCGGGATGCGAAGCGGCGACGATCCCTGACTCGTCGAAAAAGGCCACCTGCGTACCGCTCAGCGAACTGATCTGGCTGGCGTACCGGTCGTTGATGAAATTGACCCCGACCAGGCTGCCGATCAGTTCCTGCTGCAGAAACACCGGGGCAGCGGCGACGACGGAGAACTGGCCGTCAAAGCGGGAGATTTCGCCGAGCGACTCGCCTTTGAGGCTGGCTTCGAGCAGCGGATGCTCCTTGCCGGTCGACGCCGGCAACTGCTCATCCTCGTAAAGGAAACGCAGAATCACCTCGCCGTCCTTGTTCAGCACCTCGACCAGGTCGAAATTGAAAATATCGTGGCTTTTGTCGATGACATCCTTCAACTGGCTGCTGTCGCCGGTCAGGGAAGCGTAGTAAACGGCGTTGACCAGATCGTTGTTGCGACTGGTGAGTTTCACGTAATTGAGGAGTTCCTGCTGCGAGTAGGTCGTGTTGCGCTCGGTGAAATTGGCCATCTGGGTGAAACGGTCCTGCATGTTCTTTTCAAATTGCTTCACCGTCAGTCCGGTGAGGATGTAGAGGGTAACACAGAGCGGGATGACCGAGAGGGCAATCTGGGCAAGCAGGATTTTCCAGCGGAGCGTAAACGTCTTTTTCATCGCAGCACCTTTGACCCGACCGATTCGCGGCGGACCGTATTGGTTTAATGAAGGCTCCATGTCAAATGAATGCTGCAAAATAGCATTATTTCCCGTCGGCTGGCAATACCTTATAGCCCTATAAATACTGGGTTGTCACCGGAGTCGTCGCCCCGGGCAAGGCCGGAACCGGCGCCTGCCGGGCGGGCACGGACCGGCCGGCAGAAGACGCCGCCCCCGGAGTCCGGCAAGTGGCCTTAAACATCCAATATTGTTCAATTTAACAGCAAATACAATCCTTATGGTAGACTGTTGACGGAGGATCCTGCCATGCCCCGCGGCGCCCCGGACATTCCAGCTCTCTTTCGCCACCGCTTCTCGGTCGATTACAGCGCCCCTTTTCAGCGGCATCTCAATCGTCTAGAAGTGGAGATCGGGCGCGAAGATTATCGCCATTTGAAGAAGGTCGAACTGCTTGCGACCGCTCCATCCGAAGCGCAATTCGCCGCCATGGAGGAGATCACGGCGCGGCTGCTCAAAACCACCCAGAACAACTACAACCGCGATCTGCTGCGTCGCCTGAACATCCGTGTCTATCTCGACTCCCGGCACTACGACGTCTACTACCGGCTGCCAGACCGGTCCATACGCTTCATCGCCGCCTGGCGGCAGAAAGTACTGTGGCGCTTTTTCGGCCAGGCGCCACAGCAAGATACCGGCTGGCGCCCAGCCGGGACACGGCTGGCAGGCTTTGCAGCCCGCTTTCATCCCGACCCGGCAGGCGGTGTGCTCCTGCTGCGCCGGCAGCACGCGCACACCGGGAAATTCACCCTGCTTACCGCCACCCACGGCCCCTACGACCCCCATACCTTCGATGTGGCCCTGTACCTGCTGCGATCCGGCTGCGGTACGGCGGCAATCATCAACCTCGGTTTTTCAGGCCGGGAACCGCTGACGGACGAGAACCTGGATAAGCTCAAGAGTTGGGGTATCCCCCTCAACCCCAGCAACATCGATGTCATCTACCCCTACCTCGACGCCAGCGGTCACCCCCACTGCTACAAGCTGGAAGAGGGTTTGCGCCGTTATGTCGACCTGCTCGAAGGAGGGCCGCCGCAGGCCATCATCGACGTGCACGGCTGTGTCGGTACCCAGCCCGACGACTGCCGACTGGTCGTCGGCCTGGGCGGCGCGCCCCCCTACCCCCGGCTCGCTGCGCTGGGCCGCCTGGAAACGCGGGACAACCGCCTTTTTCTGACGCCGCCGCCGATTCTGCATAGCAGCCTGTCGCTGCTGCGCCGCCTTTCCACCGAGATCAGTCTGCAATTCTGCACGCGACCGCACCGCTGCTTCCACTTCCTCCTGGGCGAGCAGCCGCCGTACACTGGCCGTCCGGTCGATCCGCGCACCGAGGCCTGCAGCCTGCTGGCCGGCGAACCGCGCTACTTTCTTCCCGCCGAGCAGACCCGCTGGCTGCCCGGAGCCGGCGGCAACGCCCTGCAGCGTCGGGAAGCGGCGAAATTGCGGCCCGATGCACTCTGTCTGCACGTCGAAATACCGACGGCGGTTCGGCGCCGGATCGCCCTGTTGTTGCGCGAGCTGGAAATCGGCGATTCTCTCGATGCCAGCGCCCTTTAGAGAACCTGAAGGCGTGAGGGGTGAGGCGTAAGGAGTGAGGAGCAAAGGCGCAATGTCTCGTAATTGTTTTTGAATTACCCTTCACTCCGCACCCCTCACACCTCACCTGTTGACGGGATGCCCGCATCCTGCTCAATTCAGCGAATGGCAAAAAGCGGTTCGGTGATCGATTGCTGCCGGCAGGCCGGGCATCGCCCCGGCTTCTTCAGGCGCTCCCGTTTGCCAAAGACGAAGCCGCATTTACGGCAGCCCGCCGGGACGATCTGCAGTCGGCGACCGAGCGGATGGAGGGTGCGCCGAAGATGGTCAAGGTGGCCGTAAACCACCTTTTCAGGGATGCCGACCAGCGTGGAAATCTCGCGGGCAGAAAGGGGCTCGCCCGCCAACAGATCGGCGATCTGCCGGCGGATGGTGGCGACCTGGGGACGAGGAACCGTGGGTGGTTTCGATTTCATTTGCGACCTTTGCGGTTACACTATAGTTCGGCTGTTGTCATTTCCCCCATGGCCGGGGCCAACCCGCGCCAAGGGTGCTCGACACAAGGGGAGCGGTTATGGCGAAAGTGGAACTGGACGTGGTCACCGGCGCCTTCAGCTTTACCGGCAAGTATATCGCCCGGCGGCTGCTGGCGCTCGGCAAGCAGGTTAAGACCCTCACCGGACATCCCGGCCGCGAGCATCCCTTCGGCGATACGGTAACGGCCCTGCCGTTGCAGTTCGAGGACGCGGAAGCTCTGCGCGACAGCCTGGCCGGCGCCAAAACCCTCTACAATACCTATTGGGTCCGCTTCGAACACGGCCGGATGACCTTTTCCAAAGCCGTCGCCCATACCGCCACGTTGCTTGAGGCGGCACGCAAGGCCGGGGTGCGGCGGGTCGTCCACATCAGCGTCGCCCACGCCGACGAGGGCTCGCCCTACCCCTATTTCCGGGCCAAGGGGGAGGTCGAGCGCCTGGTCCGGGAATCGGGGCTTTCCTACGCCATCCTCCGGCCTACTGTGCTTTTCGGCACCGAAGGCATCCTCTTCAACAATATTGCCTATATGCTGCGCAGGTTTCCCGCCTTCGCCATCCCGGGCAAGGGCGATTACCGGCTGCAGCCGATTTACGTGGACGACCTGGCCGAAATCGCGGTCAACGCCGGGCACGAGAAGAGGTCGCTGGTCCTCGACGCCGCCGGTCCGGAAACCTTCACCTTCGATGAGTTGGTTCGACTGATGGCCAAACAGGTCGGCAGCCATGCACGGCTCCTTCATCTGCGCCCCGAGCGGGCACTGAAGCTAATTCGCATGGTCGGCGGCCTGGTCGGCGACGTCGTGCTCACGCGGGAGGAGATTGACGGATTGATGCAGGATATGCTAGCTTTGCCTGGCACGCCGACCGGCCACACCCTTTTCAGCAGCTGGCTCGAGCAGAATGCCGCGGCCCTTGGCAGCAGTTATTTTTCGGAAATGAAGCGGCACTATCAGTGAGGGACTGCGATCCCCCCCGGGATTGTCCCGTTTGACCGTCAGCGAAACAATCGGCAAGAGGACGAGACGCAACGGCGCCGTCCCCTGGAGAGGACGCCGGCATGCCAGGCCAAGAATTGAATGCGCTGATCCGCAAAGGACTCGCGGAGATCGAAAGAGGCAACACCATGTTGGCCCTGATCCACTTCGAGGAGGCGGCCAAGCTCGACGACTCTCCCATGGTACGTTCTCACCTCTCCTTCTGCCTGGCCAAAGAGCGCCGACAGATGCAGAAGGCTGTCTCCCTTTGCAACGGGGCACTACAGGAGGAGCCGGGCAATCCGGTCCACTACCTCAATCTCGGCCGCATCTATCTGCTGGCGGGGCAAAAAAGCCGGGCTTTCCAGATCTGGCGGCGAGGACTCAAGATCGGCCGCAACCCGCAGATCGCTGCCGAGCTGAAAAAGATGGGACTGCGCAAGCCCCCCGTGCTGAAGTCTCTGGACCGGGATCATCCTCTGAACAGGCATCTCGGCCGTTTGCTGCAAAAAATCGGTCTGCGCTAAGCAGGAGTCCGCCCCCTTCACACAGGCGTGGGACCACGCATGTACTTTCTCCTCAAGGTACTGATCTCGGCCCTGGCGATCGCCGCCGCATCGGAGGTGGCCCGGCGCAATTTACCGCTGGCGGCCATCCTGGCTTCGCTTCCCCTGACTTCCCTTCTCGCCATCCTCTGGCTCTATCATGACACCCGCAACGGACTGCTGGCGGGGGACCTGGCATCGCAGATTTTCTGGGCGATCCTCCCCTCGCTCCTCTTCTTCGTCGCCTTTCCCTGGCTGCTGAAAACCGGCCTGCGTTTCTCCCTTTCCCTGATCCTCTCCATCGGCATCATGATCGTCGGCTACACCATCTATGCGGCTGTCATCAGACGACTGGGCGTCCCCTTCTAACTTTCAATAAGGGGATTCATCTCGAAGAGACGGGCCACCGGCCCGGCTCGATAGTGGCATTTTGCGATTCTGCGGCAAGTGGGCAATTGTGTGCATTGAAATGCTCCTTGGGAGCCGTTAGACTTGAATGGCATGAGACGAAATCCTTCTCCATTTCCGCCGGCACAGCCGCGCGATCTCCGGCGGTTCACCGAACGCAGCCACGACGTGCTGATCATCGGTGGCGGCATCAATGGCGCCGGGATTGCACGCGACCTGGCGATGCGGGGGTTGCGGGTCGCCCTGGTGGAGAAGGGGGACTTTGCCTCGGGGGCCTCCAGCGCCTCTACCAAGCTCATTCACGGGGGGGTTCGCTACCTCGAGCGTTTTGGTTTCCGCCTGGTCTTCGAAGCCTGCCGTGAGCGGCGTATTCTGCAGTCTATCGCTCCCCACCTGGTCCGGCCCATCCCCTTCTTCATTCCCGTCTACAGTGACGACCCGCGGTCCCTGACGACCATCCGGGCGGGGATGAGCCTGTATGACATGCTGGCGATGTTCCGCAATACCCATCCGCACAGCATCCTTTCCGCAGAAGAGGCTCTCGGGCGTGAACCGGCCCTGCGGCAGGAGGGGCTGAGTGGCGTGGCGCTTTACTGGGACTGCCGGATGGATGATGCCCGACTTTGCCTGGAGAACATCCTGGCCGCCCGGGAACTGGGCGCCGACATTGCCAACTACCTGGAGGTCACCGGGCTTATCAAGAGCGCCGGCCGGGTGCGTGGGGCGCGGGTACTCGATCGGGAAAGCGGCCAAGAACTGGAGGTGACCGCCGAGGTAGTGGTCAACACCACCGGCCCCTGGCTCGACCGGCTTTGTTCCCTCGACGGCGAAGTCACGAAAAAACTGCGTCCGACCCGCGGTACCCACATCCTGGTGCCACGCATCAACCACGGCGAAGAAGCTCTCTACCTCACCGCCGGTCGGGATGACCGGCTCTTTTTCGTCATCCCCCGGGGGGAGCTGTCCCTGGTCGGCACCACCGATGTCGATGACCCCGGGGATCCCGACCTGGTGGCACCCACCGAGGCCGACATCGAGTATCTGCTCGCCGAGACGGCTCGCCATCTGCGCGGCCGGACACCGACCCGTGCCGATGTGGTCGCCGCTTTCGCCGGCCTGCGTCCCCTGGTCGCCGACTCGCCGGCCGCAGCGTCCAGAGTCTCCCGCGAGCACCGCCTTTTCGAGTCGGCCTCGGGACTGCTCTCGGTAGGTGGCGGCAAGTATACGACCTACCGGGCGGTGGCTGCCGAGGTGGCAGAGCGGGTCACCGAACGACTGGGTCACGGCAAAGGGCGCTCCCTGACCCACCGGATCCCCTTGCCCGGCGGCGCCACCGGCAATTTTGCTTCCTTCCTGCACCGGGAGGTGCGCAACCTCTCTGCCGAATACGGCTTGGCACCCGCCGTACTGGCAGGACTGCTCAGCCTTTACGGCTCCCGAACCGCCCGACTGCTGGCTCTGCTCAGGGAAGAGCCTGCCCTGGTCCGCCCGGTCGTTGAAGATTCACCATTGCTGGCGGTGCAGGTCGCCTATGCCACCGATTTCGAAATGGCCCGAACTCCCGAAGATGTCCTGCGTCGCCGCACTCCCCTGGCACTCCAGAAAGGACGAGGCCTACGCGAACTGGAGGCCGTGGCGGCCCTCATGTCCCAAAGACTGCAGGTCTCTGCCGAATGGCACTGGCACTGGCAGGACGACTATCTAAGGCGGCATTCCAACCCATGAAAGGGATAGCAGATGGAGATCAAGGTCAAAAAAGGAGCCCTGCTGAAGCAGAAAACGGCCTGTCTGGTGCTTGGCGCCTTCGTTGGCAAACTCGGCACTCCCGCTCTTGCGGAACTCGACCAGACCCTGGAGGGAGCCATCACCAGGGCGGCAAGGGAGAAGGAATTCACCGGCAAGCAGGGGCAGACGCTCCTGCTTCATTCCGGTAAACGCCTTGCTGCCGAACGCATCCTGCTGGTCGGCCTCGGCAAGGAAAAAGGTGCCGGCGACGAGCGCTTGCGGCAGGGGGTCGCCACCGCGACGACGTTTCTCCAGGGGAGGCAGATCAGCACCTTTACCGTCAGCCTGCCGTCCTTCAGCCTGCGGGAGGGTGGCATGGCGGCCAAGGCCCAGGCGGCCGCCGAAGGAATCGCCCTGGCCGCCTACCGCTTCGACCGTTACCGGACGGAAAAGCGGGAGGAACTTCCTCCCGCGCTCAAGGATGTCTGTCTGCTGGTGGAGAAACAAAAGGAGCTACAGGAGGTCGAGGCCGGGGTGGCGACAGCACGTTGCATTTGCCGCGGCGTGGCCCTGGCTCGCGACCTGGTCAACGAACCCGGCAACGTCAAGTCCCCGGAATTCCTCGCCACCAAGGCGAAAGAGATGGCCCGGGAATCCGGCCTTAAATGCACGGTCCTCGGCCAGAAGGAGCTGGAAAAGGAAGGCTGTGGGGCCCTGCTCGGCGTGGCTCAGGGCAGCATCCGCGAACCTCGCCTCATCGTCCTCGAATATCACGGCGGCAACCACGACGCTCAACCGATTGCCCTGATCGGCAAGGGGGTGGTTTTCGATGCCGGCGGCATTTCTCTCAAGCCCGCCGAAAAGATGGATGAGATGAAAATGGACATGGCCGGGGGAGCCGCCGTGCTCGGCACCCTGTATGCCGCCGCCCAGCTCAAGCTCCCGGTCAATCTGGTCGGGATCATACCGGCGGTGGAAAATCTCCCCTCGGGCAGCGCCATACGTCCGGGCGACATCCTCACCTCCCTGTCGGGGCGTACCATCGAGGTGCTCAACACCGACGCCGAAGGACGGCTGATCCTCGCTGACGCCCTCACTTTTGCTGAACGCTTCAAGCCGCGGGTGGTCATCGACCTGGCCACCCTCACCGGCGCCTGTGTCATCGCCCTGGGACACCATGCCACCGCCGCGCTCGGCAATCATACCGGCCTCATCCGCCAACTGCAGCGGGCCGGCGATGAAAGCGGCGAGCGCCTCTGGCAGCTTCCCCTTTGGGACGATTATGCCTCGCAGATCAAGAGCGACATCGCCGACGTCAAGAATACCGGTGGCCGGCCGGCCGGCACCATAACCGCCGCCGCCTTCCTGCAGAAATTCGCCGAGGACTTCACCTGGGCGCATCTCGATATCGCCGGCACCGCCTGGGAGGAAAAGGGGCGCCACTACCTGCCCAAGGGAGGTACCGGCGTCGGCGTCCGGCTGCTGATTCATTACCTGCGGAAAATCCAGGGCGATGGAACCCGGTGAGAGAAAAAAACCAATTTCCGGCCACTTCCGCTCTTGACAGGGATAAAACCCATGTTAAATTAACAAGCATTTAACCTGCAAAAGGAGTCCCTTTGCTGACTTACTGTGCCTGGTGCGGCAAGTATCAGGGGGCCAAGGCAGGGAACGGCCACCAGATTCGCAAGAATGTCTGCGAAATCGACACTGCGACGATCTGTCCTTCCTGCCTGGCTGAGCTGATGAAAAAGCCCCCGGAGAGACAGCCCCTCCGGGTCTAGCCGCCGAGAACGACATGAATTTGGCACGACATGACGGGAGAGAAGCCTGTTGGGGGTTTCTCTCCCTCTTTTTTTGTCCTCGCGCCAAACGAAGTGGGAATTTTTTAACAGAACGCCGTTGATTTTTCTCCGAAAGCCGCTACAGTATTTTGCATTGGGGTTCTCACGGGATGGACCGTGGGCAAAGAAGGGTTTTTTTTCAGAAGGAGAGGAAGGCAATGACGAAGGGTAAGGTCAAGTGGTTCAATGATGCCAAGGGATTCGGTTTCATCGAGCAGGATGGAGGGCCGGACGTGTTCGTTCACTTCTCAGCCATCGAAATGGATGGCTTCAAGACTCTGGCGCAGGGCGACCCGGTAGCGTTCACCATCGTCCAGGGACCCAAGGGACCCCAGGCGCAGAACGTGTCTCGCGCCTGAGCCGACACGACATAGCTTGAGCAAGAAAGCCCCGCCGATTGGCGGGGCTTTCTTGCGACTGGCGGCGACGAAACATCGTCCTCGTTTTCTTTTTTGATGATTTTCTGAAACTCTGCTATTCTGTAATCACACAAATCCAACAACAGGAGGTTCGCACCTTATGCGCGAAAACATCGTCATATCAAGCCGTGGACAGATCACTCTTCCGGCCAGTATGCGCAAGAAACTGGGAATTCATCCCGGCGGCGTGTTAATTGCCGAAGATCGTAACGGCGAGTTGGTTTTACGACCCGCTGCAGTGCTTGAGATCGAAACCTATACGAATGCCGATATCGCACAGTGGGATAAAGAGGACCAGCTCTCCCCCGCCGAGAAAGTCGCCATCATGAAAAAACTTGCGCCGGGACAGCCGTGAAGCGGTTGTTTCTGGACGCCAACGTTTTGTTCACCGCCGCCCACAACCCGGACGGAAAGGCGGCCCTGGTGATTGAAAACGCTGCGATGGGTCAGTGGGGCGTAATAACCAGCCGCCTGGCGGTGGAAGAAGCCCGCCGCAATCTGGAGCGAAAATACCCAAGCTGCCGTTCACATCTGGAGCAATTGCTGTCGGTTATTGAAGTTGTCAATGGAAGCGATGGAACAAAGTGTCCGATTGAGCTGCCATCAAAGGATCGGCCCATATTCGAGGCAGCGATGATGGCCGGCGCAAGTCACCTGCTGACGGGTGACACCAAACATTTCGGGTCATGTATGAGTAAACCGGAAGAGACGTTCGACATCACGGTGCAGACGGTGGCCGATTTTTTGAACAAATTATGAGCATGGAAGCTGAATATCCAACGCTTTGCCCTTGCGTCCACGTAGCCACCTCTTCACACAGTGGTTTTGGCAGCCGGCGCCAACACTAAAAATATCGAGCAGCTGCCCATCAGCCCCACCGGAGTCGCCTCTATTTGAAGACAAGACCGAGGCGGCTTATTTGACAATTTGACACCGTCCCCCCCCTGTCCCTACAAAAAAGAAGGCCGGCCCCTTGCGGGACCGGCCTTCCGGTTTATGGCCTCATCACGAGGCGGATTACCAGTTAGACGGTGAACGCTACCGCGCTATCTTCACCGTCAATTGCCATTAAAAGACGCCGTTAATGACACCGTCGTTCAGTAGGTCGGCGGAGTCGTTGATCAGCTCGATGGCATAGAGCGGGTTGTGCACATAGCCGGCAGGGTCGGCCGCACGGTACTTGAAGAGCCAGAAGTTGAAGGCCGCACCCTGCAGGTCGCGGACGGGCACGCCCGGGGGCAGCGCCGCCTGTGAAGTATAGTAGGCATTGTCGACCCGATTTGCCGAGGAGGTATCGTCCGGCGACTTGTAGAAACGGCCATCGGGGTTGAAGAAGATACCGCGGGCATTGAGCTGCGCTTCGAGAACGGCCAGCGTCGCTGCGAATGCCGCCTTGGAAGTGTTGAGCGAGGCGGGGGTTATAACCGGCAGCCCCACGCCGTCATGGCACACTGCACAGGCGGTGCTGTTCACGGCAGTGACCTCACCGGTGGCTTCGTTCTTGGTCACGGCGTTCCAGGTGTGACCGGCGGTGCCGCTCATGTGGCAGGCCACGCAGGGCCCGGTGGTGCCAGCGCCGATGGACTTGTGGGTGCCGAGATCGGCATAGACCTGGCCGGTGAACTCGTAGCCGCCGCCGGTCAGGAATTCATCGACACCGAACCCGCCGTTGGCCGTGGCCGTAATGTCGACCAGATTGGCCGTGCCGCCGAAAACGATGGACGCGGCCGGCAGGTAGTGGGCGGTCGTCGTGGCCGTATTGGTGATGTTCGCCCCGGCCCGGCGGGCGCTGTGGCAGCGGACGCAGAGGTTGGAATCGAAGGCATCCGGGTAGAACACGCTGGCGGTCACGCTGTTGGACGACCAAGTGGCGGTGAAAGCCCCGGCGGCGCGGCGGGTTTCGACGCCTTCGCCGGTGATGCTTTCGTGGCAGGCGTTGCAATTGAGGGTCTGCAGCGGATCGGCGGCCTGGTAGGTGAACGTGGGCCCACCCGTCAGGTTGTTGATGAAGCCGGTGGTCGTGTGGCAACGCCCGCAGGTGCCGCCTGCTTCTTCGTGGGTCCAGGCGCCGGTCACGTCCCCGTGGCCGGATTCGGCGTACTGGGTGAGGACCAGTTGATTCAGGCTCGGATCGTTGTTGGCATGGCACTCGGAGCAGCTCACGACCTGGTTGTTCACCCATTGCGGCAGGGCGGAATCGCGAACAGCATCCGGGTCCGCCAACGTGGTGTCAGGATACCCGCCGTAATGCGGGGCGGCGGGATGGCAGACGCTGCAGGTGGCCTGCGAGCCGGTCGGGTTCAGGACGGCGGTTGCTACGGGACCGCCGACGAAATCGACGGCCGGATCGCCGTGGATATTCGAGTAGCCGACACCGCTGGCAATGTTCATCCCCTGGCCGATCAGGGTGGAGGCAAAGCTGGCGGCACTGCCATTCACGAGTCCATCATCCAGGAAGTCGATGGAGTCGGCGATCAGCTTGAGGGCATAGTCGCTGTTGTGGGCGTAGGCGCCCGGGTCATGCTCGAAGAGGTTGAAGTTGAAGGCCGCGCCCATCACGTTCTTCCAGCCGGTCCCGGTCGCATCGGTCGAGAGGCCGACGCCGAGGGTTTCGGCGACCGAGTTCCAGTTGGTGAAGCCGCCGCCGGTACCGCCGGGGCCTTGATAGAAGTACGGAAAGGCGTCGAAGAAGAAGATCCCCTGAGCCTGCAGGGCGAGATCCAGCTCTTCCATGGCGAGACGGAAGTTCTCCTTGGTGGCTTCCAGGGTATCCGCATCCATGGCGGAGTGGCAGTAGGTGCAGATCCCGCTCTCGTTGTCTTCGATGGTGCCATCCGCATCCTTGGTGACGAACACGAAGGTATGCCCCTTATCCACGCTCATGTGGCAGGTTGCACAGGGACCGCTGCTCCCGGTGTTGAAGTTGCTGGCGGGATCGCCGACCCCGATATTCTTGTGAAAGCCGAAGGTGCTGTAGGTCTGACCGGCATACCCGTAGCCGGAGGCGTTGAAAACGGTACCGCCGGCGGTCAGGTAGTGGGAGTTGATGAAGCTGCGCACGCCGTCGGCATCGGTGTCGTTGGCGATGTTCTGGCCGATTTCGCGGCCGATGTGGCACCCCATGCAGACATTGGACGGGCCGACGTCAGGATAGCTTACGATCGCCGGCGGGGCACCGGTGGTGGCAGCAGCATAGGTTTCGGTGATCGCCCCCGGGTTGCGCAAATTCGGAGCGGCCGCAGTGGCTCGAGACGCGTCGCTGTGGCAACCCCAGCAGTAAAGGAATTCCTGCTGCCCGGAGCCGCCGGTGGCGCTCCAGTCGGAAAGGTGGCTGAAATCGTTGCCAGAGCCGTTGGTGGCATAACTGGCCGGGTCGGTCAGGTAGTTGCTGATGCCGGTGGCGGTGTGGCACCGCTGGCAGGAACCACGGGTGGCGGTGTCGTCCCAGTTGTAGTGCACCCAGGCATCGGCGGTGGCCGAGGTGACCGGCCCGGTGGCGATATGGCCGCCGTGTGCAGAATTGGCAAACTCGTTGTTGATGGTCAACTGCGTGTTATGGATAGTATAATGGCAGGCCTGACACCCGTCCTGCTCGTCCACCTTGACGACATAGCCTTCAATAATGGTTGCGGTCGCCGGGTCGTCGTTATGCGTGTCATTGATTGGACTGTTTGTGGTTGCTGCAGTCAGACTGTGGCACTGCGTGCACTGGTCCGGACCGGGAGACGGGAACGGAATCGGCCCCAGTCCGCGATGGAATTGCCCGCCCCCGTGGCAGCCTTCGCATCCGGCGACTGCATCATTGTCGTGGACTGAATTGTTGAAACCCTCGTCCACAGCGATTGTCGTATGACAGATTTTGCAGGACGAACTCCCTACAACCTGGGCCTCCTGTCCTGTGGGGGTGACGTCGCTGCCTCCCGAGCCGTTGCTGCCGCAGCCCCAGAGCAGCGTCGCACTGAGAAGCGATGCCAGAAGCAGTGTGAATTTTTGCCTTCCGTACTTCATGCCTTACCTCCTCTGTTGAGTGTTTCGATTTGTAGCTGTCCTTAATGTGGCAGTTATTAATGGCACTTCTTGCAGGTCTTGCCATTGCTGGCATCGTTGAGCCGGTTCTTGCGGTCATCCCAGTGTTTGCCGTGCGGATTGAAGCCGACCACCCCGCCCTTGGCGCTGTGGCACTTCAGGCAGACATCCCCTTCGGGGTGGCAGGTCTGACAGGTGGCCAAACTCCGACGCGCTTCTCGGGCGTGCCCTACCGACCAGCTGTGGAAATCCACCGCCACCGAATCCGGCAGATGGCAGGCATCGCATTGGATCGTCGCATCGAAGCCGGCGTGGATCGCGTCGATATCGCCGTCCAGACCCAGGTCGAAGACCCGGCGGTGCGACGGACCGCTGGCGCGCCCGGTGCGGAAGCGGAAGTCGTCGTGGCAGTCGCGGCAGAAGCTCGGCTCGTGACAACTGCTGCAGAGCTGCGGGTCGGTACGCGCGGCGATAGGGTGCGTGATGTGGAAGTCGCTGCGGTGCACGTTGATCATGTTGTTGGCGAAGGCCCCCTGCTCGTCGGCAAAGCCCGACTTGTGGCACTCCAGGCAGAAATCCTGCTCATGGCAGGCGGCGCAGTCGATGGCGTTTCCCTTCGCCTCGCTGCGGTGGTTGAGCGCCCAGACCGGTCCGTGGGTCTTCGTTCCGTTCAGCTTCGCTTCCTTGGCCATGGCCTCGTCGTGGCAGTCGAGGCAGACCTTTTTGTCCGGCACGATGGTCTCGGCACCGACCAGGTGGCAGGTGTCGCAGGACGTCCCCGGGACATACTCCTCCAGATGGGCGCGGTGATCGAAACGCGTCGCCGCCCAGGCCAGGGCAACGCCCGCAGCCAGCAGCAGCACCAGGCTGAAAATTATTTTGCGGGTCATATCGAAACTCCTTGCCATTAGAAGAGGATGTTCAGCCGGACACGGCCACGGTTGTAGTAATCCCAGAGGTCACTCTCCACCCGTTCGAACTTGCCCTGCACATTGACCTTCTTGTTCACGAACACCGTCGCGTCGGCCCAGTAGCGCTTGGCGGTGGTCTCGTCGGCATCGGATTCGTCGTTGAAGAAGTTGAGCTGCCGCTCCAGCACGTCGACGTTGGCGCCGATGCCGGCCTGCAGGTACCGGTTGAACAGGCAGCTGCCGTAGATCTTGAACCCCTTGAGGTCCTGGCCGTCCTTATCATCGCGATAGACGCCGGTCAGGTAGCCGGCGAAACGCTCGGTGCGGATCTTCTCCACCCCGGCCTCGTAGACGTTGGCGTCGGCAAACTCCTGGTAGATCTCCCGGGTGTAGCGGCCGAAGGTCCGCCAGCCCGGTGCAATATTGTAGGTGACCTCGCCCATCACCTCTTCGTACTCCTCGACGGCGAAGACCGAGAAGATCGAGGAGGCCGAGAAGACCGGCAGCGAATAGAGATATTCCACACGCGCGGTCCAGTCCTCGCTCAGATGATATTTGGCCCCGCCGAGAAAGTAGCTCACCCGGTCGGAGAGATAGTCGTACTGGGTCTCGCTGTAGAGGTAGAGGGCTTTGCGGATGTCCCACTCGACGTCGAGGCCGAACAGTTCGTGCGACATGTTGCCGCTGTCCAACTTCTGCACGTAGGAGAGCCCCAGGTCGAGACCGTCGAGGAAGCGGCCGGAGAGCTCGCCGCCGACGATCACGTCCTGGGCGTTGTATCCTTCGTAGTAGGTCACATCGCCGCCGCCGAAGAGGGTCAGCCGGTAGTTGTCGAGAAAACTGTAGTCGAGTTTGAGACCGTCCATCAACGAGGCGCCGGCGGTGACGGAGATGAACTGGCGGCCGAGGCGCATGTCGAGGGCGTCGGTCAGGAACCCTTTTTTCTCGACGTAGGCGTAGTAGAGGCGGTTCTTGGCGTCGACCTCATCCTTGAGATCGTCGCCGAGACGCCCGTAGCCGCTGAAATTGTAGCCCTTGCCGCCGATGTCGCGGACATTGAGCTGCAGGTACTGGTAGAGGGGAACCGCCGTGTCTTCGTTTGCGTCATCGAACCATTCGACCACCGTGCTCGCCCGGCCCGATACCGAGGCGGCCTGTGCCGCGCCGGCCGGCCAGCAGGCCAGCCAGACAACAGCCGTGCAGATCAACATCCGCTGCCAACTCATCACGTTACCTCCTGAAAAAATGATGGCTGAAACAATCGCGCAATAACGACCGGAACCGCTGCAGCAGACAGCAAGTCCGGCCGATTCCTCCTTGTAAACATAAAGCAAGCGGTTGGGCTGGGGAGCATTGAGCCCTCCATGCGATCTTACCGCATGAAGAACGTGTAAGAATCCGATCAGGACGGCTTTTTGAATCTATCGCCAAATTGGCTGACGTCAAGTGAAGGTATTGGTTTTTTCATTATTTTTCGGATTAAAACGGTCTTGCCGAGATTAAATTTCAGCTCCGGAAAGCATCAACACACATACGAACCATGGTCACAAAAAAAGCCCGCCTCACAAACCGAGGACGGGCCTTCCTTGTCCTGCTTATCGAGAGCAGGACTTGGCGCTCTCTTCGGTGGCCCGGCGATCCGTACTTAACGGACGGGACGGTCCGTCATTTGGCTACCCATGAATTCCATCATTATCTCATCGCCAATCCACCGAAAAGCCAAAAATCCGAACCGAAAAGCCAAAATCCTGACCAGCAAAAAATTATTGCATTGAAATTTTACTTGTGCTATTAGGCGTACAAAGTTCCGGTAGAGTTTGTGTCACTTCATCAGGCGAGCCGCACAGACCCCCCGAGGCCGTGCGG
>Ga0299906_10002113_pt1 | contig 16690 bp, 11 predicted proteins | sample RVTome_14_FD_200259 | JGI IMG/M metagenome (GOLD analysis project Ga0299906, IMG submission 200259) | Soil microbial communities from uranium-contaminated site in the Upper Colorado River Basin, Wyoming, United States - RVT145D125 (version 2) ...
GACGCGGCCCGGCGGGCGTAACGTGGAAGTCGTAGCCCATGAAGGCGCCGAAGTTGCCGGGAGCGAAGCGCAGCGACGCGGGCGCGCCCTCGTCCACCAGCGCCTGCCAGCCTGTGGTGTGCGCGAGCCGGAAGACCGTCGCGACCGTGCGCTTCAGCACCTCGAAGTGGCCCGGCTCGAGCGAGATCACGGTGCGGCCCGCGAACGGCAGCGCGGCTTGGCTGTTCACATTCGCCAGCCTAGCGACTCGCGCTGCTGGAGTAAGCTCGCGGGGTCGCCGGAGGACCCCGCATGTCCGCCAAACTCGAACGACTCGCGGCCCACGAGCCGATCGATGCGATCCATGCCGCGCTCGCCGCTGACGGTGTGGTGATCGTGGACGGCTTCATCGGGCAGAGCGTGGTCGCGGCCATCTGCCGCGAGGTCGAGGCGCCACTCGCGGCGGCCGACCCCGGCATGAAGCACCTGAACCCCGCGCTCCAGTTCTTCTTCGGCGACAAGACCCGCCATGTGTCCGGCATGGCCGCCGTCTCGCGCAGCTTCGCGACCGAGGTGATGATCCACCCCATCTTCCGGGCCGTGTGCGATCGCGTGCTGCTGCCGGCCTGTGCGCGCTACCAGCTGAACCTCGGGCACCTGATCGCGCGCGGCCCCGGCGCCACCGCGCAGCTGCTGCACCGCGACGAGCTGGTCTGGGTGCACGTGCCCCGCCCGCATCCCGAGCTCCAGGTGGCGTCGATGACCGCGCTCGTGGACTTTCGCGCCGAGAACGGCGCCACGCGCGTCGTGCCCGGCAGCCATCGCTGGCCGCACGACCGGAGGCCCGAGCCGCACGAGATCGCGGAAGCCGAGATGCCCGCGGGCTCGGCCGTGCTCTACCTCGGCTCCACCATTCACGGCGCGGGCACGAACTCGACGCAGTCCGAGTGGCGGCTCGGCCTGCACGTGAGCTTCGTGCTCGGCTGGCTGCGTACCGAGGAGAACAACTACCTGGCCGTGCCGCCCGAGATCGCCGCGACGCTCCCGCGCGAGGCGCAGGAGGTGCTCGGCTACGCGGTGCACGACGCCATCCGCAGCGCCGGCGGCTACCTCGGCATGCTGGGCCTGCGCGACCCCGTAGAGCTGATGCAGGAAGGCAAGCTCGGCACGTGATGCAAGCCGGGCGAAGCCCGGCGCGCAGTGAGCCGGAGGCGAACGGAGTCACGACAGCTGGGGCGCGACCAACCGCCGCGCCTCCGCTAAGGTCCGCGCCCCATGCAGGCCCCGCGCAAGGACGTCCGCAACCTCGCGATCATCGCGCACGTCGATCACGGCAAGACGACGCTGCTCGATGGTCTGCTGCGCCAGACCTTTGCCTTGCCGCCGCGCCACGCCGTGGTCGAGCGCGTGATGGACAGCGAGGACCTCGAGCGCGAGCGCGGCATCACCATCCACGCCAAGAACACCGCGGTCGAGTTCGAGGGCGTGCGCATCCACCTGGTGGACACCCCCGGCCACGCCGACTTCGGCGGCGAGGTCGAGCGGGTGCTCGGGATGGTGGACGCGGTGCTGCTGTTGGTGGACGCGGTCGAAGGCGTGATGCCGCAGACGCGCTTCGTGCTGCGCAAGGCGCTCCAGCACGGCCTGCGCCCGATCCTGGTGGTCAACAAGGTCGATCGCGTCGAACAGCGTGCCGAGCAGGTGATCGACGAGGTCTTCGACCTGCTGGTCGAGCTCGGCGCGAACGACGCGCAGCTCGACTTCCCGGTGGTGTACGCGTCTGCGAAGCAGGCCAGCGCGGCGCGCTCGCTCGACGAGAAGCGCACCGACCTGCGCCCGTTGCTCGAAGCCATCCTCGAGCATGCGCCGCCGCCGACGGTCGACGTCGACGGGCCGCTCCAGTTCCAGGCCATGACGCTCGACTGGGACGAGTTCGTGGGTCGCATCGTGATCGGCCGCGTGGCGCGCGGCCGGCTCACGCGCGGCGCGCAGGTGGTGCGCATTCCCGCCGAGGGGACGCCGCAGAGCTTCCGCGTCACCAAGCTGTTCGGCGCGCACGGCCTCGAGCGCCGCGAGCTCAGCGAGGCGCTCGCCGGCGACCTCGTGATGATCGCCGGCGTCGAGTCCATCGACGTCGGCGACACGGTCTGCGACCCCGCACGGCCGGAGGCGCTGCCGCGCGTCGCGGTGGATCCGCCCACCGTGCGCGTGCGCTTCTCGGTGAACAACTCGCCCTTCGCGGGCCGCGAGGGACGCTTCGTCACCAGCCGCCAGCTCGACGAGCGGCTGCGGCGCGAGGCGCTCGGCAACGTCTCGATCAAGGTGGCGGCCGCCGAGAGCCCGGAGGTCTTCGAGGTTGCCGGGCGCGGCGAGCTCCAGATCGGCGTGCTGGTCGAAACGATGCGCCGCGAGGGCTACGAGATGAGCGTCTCGCGGCCCGAGATCATCACACGCCAGATCGACGGCAAGACCTGCGAGCCCGTCGAGGACGTGGTGGCGGAGATCCCCGAGGCCTGCGCGGGCATCGTGATGGAGAAGCTCTCGGAGCGCCGCGGGCGACTCGTCTCGATGGAGAACCGCGCCGGCACCGTCGTGCTCTCCTTCACGGTGCCGAGTCGCGGCCTGTTCGGCTACCGCACCGAGTTCCTGTCGGACACGCGCGGCGACGGCATCCTGCACCGCACCGTGCGCGGCTTCGAGCCGTGGGCGGGCGAGCTCGAGGACCGCGGCGTCGGCGCCATCGTCGCCACCGAGCCGGGCCAGACCACCGCCTACGCGCTCTTCCACATCCAGGAGCGCGCCGACCTGTTCGTCGGAGCCGGCGTGCCCGTCTACGAAGGCCAGGTGGTGGGCGCGAGCCGCCGCGCGGGCGATCTCAACGTGCACGTCGCCCGCGCCAAGAAGCTCACCAACATCCGCGCGGCCGGGAAGGACGAGGCGACCATCCTGACGCCGCCGCGCCTCGTGAACATCGAGTGGGCGCTCGGCTGGATCGCCGATGACGAGCTGCTCGAGGTGACGCCGCAGTCGCTGCGTCTGCGCAAGAAGGTGCTCGCCTCGAACCTGCGGAAGCGCGGCTAGGAACTCCGCGAGAGCTCGCGAACGCCGCCTTCGGCGTCGTCTCCCGTGCGTGAAGCGGTGCGCTGCTCGAGGCCACCCTGCTCGGGCTTCCATAGGAGGCCGTGTGGCGCGCGTGCTAATGATACGCGGAACGCTTGATAGAGCACGCAGATTCGCGATACTGCGGCGCGTGGCAGGGCGCAGCAGCAGACCCCGGCGCAACCAGAAGGGCTCCCAGTTCGTGGGGCAGCCCAACCAGCTCGGCGGTCTGCTTGCCGATCTGCGCGTGGCGAAGGGGCTCTCGCTCCGGCAGGTCGAAGAGGCCACGGACAAGGCGGTCTCGAACGCCTACCTGAGCCAGCTCGAGAAGGGGAAGATCCGGAAGCCGTCGCCCAACCTGCTTCACAGCCTGGCGGAGGTCTACGGAGTGCCCTACGAAGCATTGATGGAGAAGGCCGGCTACCTGCTGCCGTCCGGGGGCAAGGCGGGCGCGCGCCGGAAGCGGCTGGCTGCCTTCGCGATCGACGATCTGACCGCCGAAGAAGAAGAAGAGCTCCTCAAGTACCTGGCGTTTCTCCGCTCCCGCAATCCGCCCCGTTCATGAGCCGGGATCCGGACCGGATCCTGGAGGAGCCGATCCGCGCCGAGGTCTTCGGCATCGAGCGGCTCGAGCAACATGCGGAGAGCCTGGCTGCGGCCGAAAGGACCAGCGAGAGACGCAGGGGACGTGATCTCCTTCCCCGGGTCCGCGAGAACGGGCGTGTACTCCTGGCCGGGTATCACGACATCGTCACCGCGGTCGGGGCGAAGAGCGAGATCACGCTCGCCGAGGAGTGGTTCCTCGACAACTTCCACGTCGTGGACGAGCAGCTCCGAGAGATCCGCGACCATCTTCCGCGCGGCTACTACCACTCGCTGCCGAAGATCGCCGCGGGCCACCTCGCGGGCGCTCCGCGCGTGTATGGCCTGGCGTGGGCTTATGTGGCCCATACCGACAGCCGCTTCGAGCTCGAGACGCTCGCGCGTTTCGTGCGGGCTTACCAGCGCGTAGAGCCGCTCGGCATCGGCGAGCTCTGGGCCGTGCCCATCCACCTGCGCATGGCGCTCGTGGAGAATCTGCGACGGCTGTCGGAGCAGGTGATCCGCGCCCGCCACGCGCGCGCCCGCGCGGATACGCTGGCGGACCGTCTGCTGGGCCTCGGCGACGAGCCGAGAGAGAACGTCCGGGAGATCGTGCGCGACCTCGACGACACCCCCCTTGCCGGCGCCTTCGCAGTCCAGCTCGTCCAGCGACTCCGCGACCAGGACGCGTCGATCACGCCGGCTCTCGACTGGCTCAATCGGAGGCTCGGCGCGGAGGGCACTTCGCCAGGCGAAGTGGTGACCCGGGAACTCCACGCCCAGGGCGCAGCCAACGCCACCGTCCGAAACGTCATCAGCAGCATGCGCTGGATGTCCTCCATCGACTGGCTCGAGTTCGTCGAGAGCGTGAGCGGGGTGGACGAAGTGCTGCGCGCCGCTACCGCGTATTCCGCCATGGATTTCGCGACGCGCGACGAGTACCGAAAGCAGATCGAGCTCCTCTCGCGGGGCTCGCCGCGATCGGAGATCGAGGTGGCGCGGGAGGCTGTGCAGCTCTCCCGGAGCGCGGCCGAGGAAGGCCCGGGGGCGCCTCGCCCGGACCTGCAGGGCGATGCCTGGCGAAGCGAGCTGAAGCTTCCCGGTGTTCCGGAGCGCGCCGAAGAAGACCCGGGGTACTACCTCGTCTCCGACGGCCGGAGGGACTTCGAGCGGCGGCTGGGCTTCCGCTTCCAGCTGCGCCTCTGGCTGCGCCGCGCCCTCCGCCGTCACGCGATCGCGGGATACCTGGTAGGGATCGCAGCGCTTACCGCGCTCCAGCTCTGCGCTCTCGTGTTCATCGCGGGATCGGCTCGCGCAGAGCCCTGGGCCCTCGCCCTGCTGGTGATCCTAGGCCTCGTGCCCGCCTCGGACATTGCGGTGGCACTCGCCCATCGCGTGGTGCCGGCGCTGCTCCCACCCAGGAGGCTGCCCAAGCTCGAGCTGGCCGAGGGCGTGCCGCCCGAGCTTCGCACCCTGGTCGCCGTGCCCACACTGCTCACGAATCGCGCCGACCTCGAGCAGCAGCTCGAACGACTCGAAGTGCACTACCTCGCCAATCCCGAAGGCCATCTCCACTTTGCCCTGCTGACCGACTGGGCGGATGCAGACCAGGAGCACCTGCCCGGAGACGACGAGCTCGCAGCGCTGCTGGACGACGGCATCGAGCGGCTCAATGCGCACTACGAGGGTCCGCCTGGGGCTGGGGCGCGCTTTCTCGTGTTGCACCGTCGGCGCCTGTGGAACGCGAAGGAAGGCAAGTGGATCGGCTGGGAGAGGAAACGGGGCAAGCTCCACGAGCTGAACCGACTGCTGCGCGGCGCGACTGACACCACGTTCGCGAAGGTCCAGGGGCGGCCACCCGTGGTGCCCGAGGGCGTTCGCTACGTCATCACCCTGGACGCCGACACCCGGCTTCCAAAAGGCGCCGCCTATCGCCTGGTCGGAGCGATGGCGCACCCGTTGAATCGCCCGCGCTTCGACCCGCGGGCAGAGCGCGTCGTCGGCGGATACGCGGTGCTCCAGCCGCGCATCACGCCGTCGCTGCCCACCGGCCCGGGCAGCACGACCTATCAGCGGATCGTTTCGGGTCCGGGCGGCGTGGACCCCTACGCAGCGGCAATCTCCGATGTCTACCAGGACCTCTTCGACGAGGGGTCCTACACCGGAAAAGGCATCTACGACGTCGATGCCTTCGAGCGGGCGCTCGAGGGGAAGATCCCGGAGAACTCGCTCCTCAGTCACGATCTCTTCGAGGGCTTGTTCGCGCGCGCCGGGTTGCTCACCGACGTGGATCTGTTCGAGGCGTTTCCCTCCAACTACGAGGTGGCCGCGCGTCGCCAACACCGTTGGGTGCGGGGCGACTGGCAGCTTCTCCCCTGGATCCTGGGACGCGCGCGCGACGCGGCCGGCAGGAAGCGCGCGCGCATCCCGGTCCAGGGCCGCTGGAAGATGGTCGACAATCTTCGCCGCAGCCTCGCGGCGCCGGCGTCGCTGCTGCTAGCCGTGGCCGCTTGGACGCTGCCGGGCGTTTCTCCGCTCCTCTGGACCGGCCTCTTCGTCGGATCCATCGCGGTGCCGTCCTTCCTCCCGGTCCTCGACGGCCTCGTCCCGCGGCGCTGGGGGATCTCCAAGCGCAGCCATCTGCGCGCCGTCGGCCACGACGTGTTCGTGGCTGTGTCGCAAGCGTTCCTGGCCATCACCATGTTGGCCCACCAGACATGGCTCAATGCGGACGCGGTGGCACGCACGCTGACGCGGCTCTACGTGACGAGACGGAATCTCCTCGAATGGGTTCCGGCCGAGCAGGCGGGCTACGGCGCCGATCTCCGGCTCCGTGCGTTCTACCAGCACCTGCGCGGGGGCGTCGTGGTCGCTGTGTCGACGGGCTTGCTCGTCCTCGCGGTCCAGAGCGGGGGCTGGCTGGTGGCCACGCCGTTCGTCCTGCTGTGGGCGCTTTCGCCCTACGTCGCCTGGCGGATCAGCCTGCCGCCGAAGCTCGCCGAGGCGCAGATTCTCTCGCCGAAGGAGACGCGCTCCCTCAGGCTCATCGCCCGCCGCACCTGGCGCTACTTCGAGACCTTCGTCGTCGAAGCCGAGAACTTCCTCCCGCCGGACAACTTCCAGGAAGACCCCGAGCCGGTCATCGCCCACCGCACCTCACCGACGAACATAGGGCTCTACCTGCTGAGCACGACGGTCGCCCATGACTTCGGCACGATCGGCATCCTCGACATGGCGAAGCGGCTCGAGGACACGCTCGAGACCCTGTCCGTGCTGCGTCGCTTCCGTGGTCACCTGTTCAACTGGTACGACACGAGGGACCTGCGGCCGCTCGATCCCATCTACGTCTCCACCGTCGACAGCGGCAATCTGGCGGGACACCTGATCGCCGTGGCGCAAGCGTGCCACGAGCGCATGCAGCGCCCCCTCTTCGGCCCGGAGATCCTGGAGGGAATCCGAGACGCACTCGAGCTGCTGCGCGAGTCGGTGGAGGAGGCCGAGCGTCCAGGGCGGACGCAAACCGTCACCGAGGCGCACCTGCGTGAGGCGGCCGAGGCGATGGAATCGGCTCTCGAGGATCCCCCGACGTCGCTGCCCGGTTGGGTGCGCCGGCTGGCGGAGCTCGCCGGGAAGGCGGAGACGCTGCTCGACATCGCGCGCACGCTCGCGAACGACGCCGAGCCCGAGGCCCGATCCGAGGTCGTGGTCTGGGCGACGAGCGTGCAGGCCTGCGTCGCGAGCCACACTCGCGACCTCGACGCAGCCCAGCGGCCCCAGGATCCCGGAGCGTCACAGCTCGCGCAGCGGCTCTCTGCGATCGCCGTGCAGGCGGAACGGATGGTCCAGGAAATGGACTTCCGCTTCCTCTTCGACCCTTCGCGCAAGCTGTTCGCGATCGGTTACCGCACGCCGGAGGGCACGCTCGATCCCAACTGCTACGACCTGTTGGCCTCCGAGGCGAGGCTGGGAAGCTTCGTGGCCATCGCCAAGGGCGATGTCTCGCCGCGACACTGGTTCCTGCTGGGCCGGGCGCTCACACCCGTCGGGCGCGGAGCCGCCCTCGTCTCCTGGTCGGGTTCCATGTTCGAGTACCTGATGCCCCTGCTCGTGATGCGGCAGCCCGCGAGCAGCCTGCTCGATCTGAGCTGCCGGCTCGTGGTCGCGCGCCAGATCCAGTACGGCGAGGAGCGCTCCGTGCCCTGGGGCGTCTCCGAATCGGCGCACAACGTTCGAGACGTGGAGCTCACCTATCAGTACTCGGATTTCGGCGTGCCGGGTCTCGGTCTCAAGCGCGGGCTGTTCGAGGACGTCGTGGTGGCCCCCTATGCGACGGCGCTGGCCGCGATGCTGGATCCCAGGGCCGCGCTCGACAACTTCGCGCGGCTCGAGCAGGCCGGAGCCCGCGGCGTCTACGGGTTCTACGAGTCACTCGACTACACGCCGTCGAACTTGCCGGAGAACGCGCGCGTGGTCGTGGTGCGGAGCTACATGGCGCACCACCAGGGGATGCTCCTCGTCTCGCTGGGAAACGTGGTGGACGGCCTGACCCGGAGACGCTTTCACGCGCATCCGATGGTCCAGGCCGCAGAGCTGCTGCTGCAGGAACGGACACCGCGCTCGGTGGCGGTGACGCGGCCCCGAGGCGAAGAGGTGCAGGCGGCGCCGCACGTTCGCGACCTCGTTCTCCCGACCCTGCGGCGCTTCGAATCGCCGCACGACATCATCCCCCGCACTCATCTCCTGACCAACGGCCGCTACACGGTCATGCTCACGGCGGCGGGCTCCGGCTTCAGCCAGTGGAACGGTCTCGAGCTCACCCGCTGGCGCGAGGACACGACACGGGACTGCTGGGGCACGTTCGTATTCCTGCGCGACACCCGGACCGGCGAGGTGTGGTCGGCCGGCTTCCAGCCGAGCGGCGTGGAAGTGGAGGACTACGACGTCGTGTACTCCGAGGACCGGGCCAAGATCACGCAGCGAGATCGGTCCCTCGCCATCACGCTCGAGGTCGTGGTCTCGACCGAAGACGATGCAGAGCTCCGCCAGCTGACGGTGACCAACGTCGGAAGCCGGGACCGCGAGATCGACTTCACCTCCTATGCCGAGGTCGTGTTGGCGCCGCGGGGCGCGGACGAGGCCCACCCCGCCTTCTCGAACCTCTTCGTGGAGACGGAGTTCGTGCCCGAGGCCGAGACGCTGCTCGCGACGCGACGCCCGCGCTCCAAAGGCGAGCCCCAGATCTGGCTCGCTCACCTGGCGGCGGTCGAGGGGGAGCCGACGGCGCCGCTGCAGTACGAGAGCGACCGCGCGCGCTTTCTGGGCCGCGGCCGCGAGATCCGCTCCCCGCTCTCAGTGAACGACGGAGGCCCCCTCTCGAACACGGCCGGAACGGTGCTCGACCCGATCGTGAGTCTTCGGCAACGGCTCGCGATTCCGCGCGGCAGGACGGTGCGACTCGTCTTCACGACGCTCGTGGCGCCGTCCCGCAGCGAGGCGCTCGAGATCGCGGAGAAGTATCGCCAGCCGGCCACGTTCGAACGCGAGAGCTCGCTGGCCTGGACGCAGGCGCAGGTTCAGCTGCACCACCTGCGCATCAGCCAGGACGAGGCGCATCTCTACCAGCGTCTCGCCAATCGTCTGCTGTACGCCGATCCATCGTCGCGTGTGGCGCAGGAGGTGCTGGCCTCGAATCGGAGTGGCGCGTCCGGGCTCTGGCCCTACGGCATCTCGGGCGATCTTCCCATCGCCCTGGTTCGCATCGAGCGGGACGAGGAGCGCAACCTCGTGCGCCAGCTCCTGCGCGCGCGCGAGTATTGGCGCATGAAGGGGATCGCCGCCGACCTGGTGATCCTCAACGCGAGCGGTGCCTCCTACACACAGGGCCTCCAGGAATCCTTCGAGGACATGCTGCGAGCCGGTCAGGCGGCCGGGCAGGTCAAGCCCTGGCAACGCGGAGGCGTGTTCCTGCTCCGCGCCGACCTCGTGCCTCCACGCGACCAACTCCTGCTCGGCGCGGCGTCGCGAGTCGTGGTGCTCGCGAACCGGGGGACACTGTCCGAGCAGCTGGTTCGACTGGAGGGATCCCGGCCCGGCCCCGTACCGCCGCGCCTGCGCATGCCGCGCGAGCGAGCCGAAGCCGTTGCTCCTCCCGTGCTGGATCTCGCGCTCCCGAACGGCATCGGCGGATTCGCAGCCGACGGCCGTGAATACGTCACGGTTCTCGGCGCGGGGCAGTGGACCCCGGCTCCTTGGATCAACGTGGTTGCGAACCCGGAGTTCGGCTTCCAGGTCTCGGAGTCGGGCTCGTGCACCACCTGGTCCGTCAACAGCGGCGAGAACAAGCTCACGCCCTGGTCGAACGACCCCGTCAGCGACACCCCGGGTGAGACGCTCTACGTGCGTGACGAGGAGAGCGGCCTGATCTGGGGGCCGACGCTCCTGCCGATTCGCGAAGAGCCCTGGCCCTATGTCATCCGGCACGGCCAGGGCTACAGCCGCTTCGAGCACACCTCCCACGGCATCGCGCTGGAGCTCCTGCAGCTGGTGCCCGTTCGGGACTCCGTCAAGATTTCTCGGCTTCGCGTCACGAATCAATCGGCCCACAAGCGGCGACTCTCGGTGACGGCCTATGCGGAGTGGGTGCTGGGGGTTTCGCGGAGCCGCTCCGCTCCCTACGTGGTCACCGAGATCGACCCCGCCACGCGAGCCTTGTTTGCACGCAACGCCTGGAGCGGAGAGTTCGCAGAACGGATCGCGTTCGCCGACCTGGGCGGGCGTCAGACCTCCTGGACCGGCGACCGCCTCGAGTTCCTGGGGCGGAACGCCAGCCTGGACCACCCCGCGTCGCTGGAGCGCGGCGAGGAGCTGTCGGGGAAGACCGGGGCGGGCCTGGATCCGTGTGCCGCGCTCCAAACGAACCTGGAGCTCGAGCCGGGAGAAAGCAGCGAGGTCGTGTTCCTGCTGGGCCAGGGCCGGGACGCGCCCGAGGCTCGATCTTTGGTCGAGCGCTACCGCAAGGAGAACGTCGACGAAGCTCTGGGGGAGGTCCAGGAACATTGGGAAGCGGTGCTGGGCACGCTGCAGGTCGAGACGCCCGACCCCGCCATGAACGTTCTGCTCAACCGCTGGCTCCTCTATCAAACCCTCTCGTGCCGCATCTGGGCCCGCTCCGCGTTCTACCAGTCCGGCGGGGCCTACGGGTTCCGCGACCAGCTCCAGGACGTGCTGGCCCTCGCGGTGACGAGACCGGACCTGGTGCGCGAGCACATCCTGCGAGCCGCGGCTCGGCAGTTCCGCGAGGGAGACGTCCAGCATTGGTGGCATCCCCCGTCGGGCCGCGGCGTCCGGACGCGCATCTCCGACGACCGCCTCTGGCTGCCGTACGCAGTGGTCCACTACCTGCGGAACACCGACGATGGAGCGGTGCTCGACGAAGAAGTGCGGTGGCTCGAGGGACCGACTCTGGAGGAGGGCCAGCACGAAGCCTACTTCGAGCCCAGGGAGTCGGAAGAGCGGGCGACGCTGTACGAACATTGCGCGCGAGCCCTGGACCGGAGCCTCGCTGTGGGCAGCCACGGTCTGCCTCTGATGGGAGGCGGCGATTGGAACGACGGCATGAATCGCGTCGGTCGCGAGGGACGGGGAGAGAGCGTCTGGCTCGGTTGGTTCCTCCACGTGAACCTGACGGAGTTCGCCCGCATCGCCGAGTTGCGCGGGGAAGCAGAGCGTGCGGCGAGCTGGCGGAGTCGGGCCGCCTCACTCCAGACGGCGCTGGAGGCGAAAGCATGGGACGGGGAATGGTACAAGCGCGCCTTCTTCGATGACGGAACTCCGCTCGGATCAGCGCAGAATGACGAATGCCAGATCGACTCCATTGCCCAGTCGTGGGGCGTTCTCTCCGGCGCGGCCGACCCGCAGCGGGCCCGCCGGGCCATGGCGTCGGTGGAGCAGCATCTCGTCCGGCGCGACGACCGCCTGGTCCTGCTCTTCTCCCCGGCCTTCGATCATACGACTCTGGACCCCGGTTACATCAAGGGATACGTGCCGGGCATCCGGGAGAACGGCGGGCAGTACACGCACGCCGCGGCCTGGTCGGTCGTCGCGTTTGCCATGCTCGGCGAGGGCGACAAGGCCCACGAGCTCTTCGACCTGCTGAGCCCGATCCAGCACGCGAGCCGGCGCGCGAACCTGCACCGCTACAAGGGTGAGCCGTACGCCGTGGCTGCGGACGTGTATTCGCAACCTCCCCACGTCGGACGAGCCGGCTGGACCTGGTACACCGGGGCCGCGGGCTGGCTCTACCGCGCCGGCCTCGAGTCGATTCTGGGCTTCCAGAAGCATGGCGCCGCGCTCCGCATCGACCCTTGCATTCCCAGGCACTGGGAGCGCTTCGCGATCCGCTACCGCCACGGCAGCAGCCTCTACCGGATCCGCGTCGAGAATCCGAAGGGAGTCTGCCGAGGGGTCTCCCGCGTCCAGCTCGACGGAGCCCCGCTCGCCGGAGATGCGCTGATTCCGCTGTGCGACGACGGCCGCGAGCACGAGGCCCTGGTGGTGCTCGGCTAGCCGCAAGCGAAGCGCGCAGTGAGCCGAAGGCGAACGGAGTCGCGACAGTGGGAAGCGCGCAGTGAGCCGAAGGCGAACGGAGTCACGACAGCTGGCCTCCGCGCAGCGTGACTCCTCGTGGTGCGCGTCCTGGGTCGGTCTCCTAGCCACCCGCCGTGGTGCTTGACGAAGTTTGCGTATCTAGTACGTTTAGCAGCGTGGAACTGCGCGCGAACTGCTTCTGGTGCGAGAGCCCGCATGCAGCGGCGCACCCGCTCTCCGTGTGCCCCCCTTGCACGGGGATGTACCGTGCGAGGCGCTTTCCCATGGGACCGCTCCAGATGAGCGGATCCTTTCCGCTCGACGACAGCGTGATCGACGAGATGGTGAGCCGAACATCGGCGGGCAACTACGCGCTCGGGTACATGGACGCCGGTACGTTCGTCGTGTTCTACGTGGGCCGCTCGGACTCCGACGTGAAGGGTCGCCTGCACGAGTGGGTGGGCACGGCGAGCCAGTACCGAAGGTATGCCTCGTCCGCCCGGGCGGCGTGGGGCACACAGCGTCGCCACGGCTTCCCCGTGGATTCTCCGGCGCAGGGTCGCGTCGAGGCCGATGTCGACAGCAGCTACACGCGCTTCGCGTACAGCTACGCAGCCTCGGCGGCGGCGGCGTTCGAGAAGGAGTGCCGGAACTACGACGACTTCGGCGGCAGCGGCGGGCTCGACAACGCGGCGCGCCCGGTGTCGACGTTGTAGATCCGACAGGACGACGACCCGACATGTGGAACCGTCTGCGTCCCCTGCTGACCCGCCTGTGGCGACGGCTGCGGAAGGGTCATGACGCGCGCCGAGTGGCAAAGGAGCGCACCCGCTTCTGGGCCGAGGTGCGCGAGGGACAGCGCGAGGCGGAAGCGCACCTGCGCGACCCAAGGAGCCCATCAGAATGCTGAAGCGCTGTCCGAACGACAATCACGGGCGCATGGTGGTGACGGTGCGCTTCTGCCCGAGCTGTGGCGAAGTCGTGAACCGGAACATCGTCGTGAGAGAGTGTCTCGACGGGAAGCATGCGGGAATGCGCCGTTCGAGACACGCGTACTGCATGGATTGCGGCGCGGGAATCCTCGCGGCAGCCGGGGCGGGGCGCGGGCGTTAGGTCATTGCCCCAGCGTTGCCCGGCGCATCCGCAGCAGCCACACGCCGATCAACGAGAAGCCCGCGGCTTGGAGCAATCCCATGAGCCAGCCGCGCCCGTTCGGGCTCGCCTCGCTCCACACGAGATGCGAGAGCGCGACGTAGAAGACGTAGGCCGCGGCCCCCGGGATGATCCACGGCTTCGCGCGCCAGAAGGCCCAGGCAAAGACCGCGAAGATCGCCCAGTGGAGTGGCGCCGTGAGCTGCGCGGCCCGGCCGCGCACCTCGAAGCCGAACCAGACCTCGACGTCGCGCACCTCGGGCACGAGCAGGTCGCGCCCCACCAGGAAGACCACCGTCGCCGCACAGAAGACGGCGAGCGCACTCATCCAGCCGGGACGCCGCGCCCTCTCAGTCGAGTACATGGCCAGAGCCCCGCTGCGTGCGAGCGCCGGGCCCTCCGGCCGGCGCCACCCGGCGCAGCAGGATCCTCAGCTCGCTGGGAGCGCCCCGCGTCAGCACGGCGTGGCGCTCCGTCGAGCTCCAGAGCAGCTGGCCGCTCGCGTCCAGGATCTGCGCGCGCACCGCGTAGCTCCGCGCTTCGTCGATGGCGCCGGCCGGAACCTCGAGCACGAAGGGGATCGGCACCTGGCGACCCTCGCTGCGGATCTCCTGCTCCGCGATCACGCGTTCCGGCACATCGATCAGCGACACGTCCGCGAGCGTCACGCGCACCAGCGCGTCCTGCGGCAGTGCGATGCGCTCGCGGTAGAGCACCGAGCCCGTCACGCGGACGGCTCCGCCGCCGTGCGCGCAGGCGAGCAACAGGGCGAGCCCGCTGATCAGGGGCCTCATGCCGGCTCCCGCGCGCTGCCGCCGTGCTGCCCCAGGAACTCTTCCTTGCTGTTCGCGTGCGGAAAGGCCTCGTCCGGAACCGCGACACCGAGCGCCCGGCAGAGCGGCGCCCAGCCCTCGGCCGCGCTCCACTCGAGCAGGCGCTGTTTCGGCGCGCGCGCCCGCGCCTCCGCGTTGTGGCGCTCGAAGGCCGCGACGCACGCCGCGCGATCGCCGAGCGCGGTCGTGAACCGCGTGCGGCAGAGCTCCTGCCACATCTGGCCCCAGGGCGTCCCGGCCAGCTCGGGCCGCGCGCTCGCCGGGAAGATCGTCTGCGACGCGCTCGCCCACCACGACTCCGCGCTCCGCGTCGAGAGCAGGATCCACGCCTCCGGGAAGGCCGCCGCGACCTCGGGCCAGAACGAGCCGACCGGCCAGTCCACGGCGGCGGCGTAGCCCGCGAACAGCGCAGGCCAATCGACCGGCTCGCCGCGCGCCGCCGCGTGCCAGACCCCGACGTGCTCGGGGTGCTCGAACACCTCGGCCATGTGGTAACACGGCGCACCGAGCAGGCGCTCGAGCGCGAGCTTCAGCGACATCGTGCCCGTGCGCCCGAGGCCGGCACCGACCACCCGCAGCGTCACACCGCGAGCTCTGCGAGACCGTCTTCGAGAGAGACGACCGGCCGGTAGCCGAGCTCGCTCCGCGCCTTGGCGTCGCGCACGGTGACCTCCCGGAAGAACAGGTTCATCGCCGTGCGCGCCAGCGGCGGCTGCCCCGAGAGCCGCAGCGCGCCCCACACGAGCTCGCCGCCCGACGCGAGGACGTCGCCTACCCAGAGCGGGATCTCGCGCGCCGGCGGCTCGACGCCCTGTGTGCGCACCAGGCGCGTCACGAAGTCGCGGAACTCGACCGGCTCGCCGTCGGTCAGGAAGTAGACCTCGCCGCCGCGTCCCTTCTCGGCCGCGAGCAACGCGCCGGCGCAGACGTTGCGCACGTGACAGGTCGAGGTGCGATGGCGGCCACCGCCGAACCAGAACCAGGCCCCGCTCTTCATCGCGGCGATCAGCCCGGGCAGCAGCACCGTGTCGCCGCGCCCCCAGATGAAGCGCGGGCGCACCACGACCGTGTGGAGCGCGGGCCCGCTCGCGGCGCGCACGACCCGTTCCGCCATGCCCTTCGAGAGCGGGTACAGCCCGCGCGGTTGCGCGGGAAACGGCGCGCGTTCATCGACGTCGACGATCGGCGCGCCGCCGGCGAGCACGGCCTCGGTGCTGACGTGCACGAGGCGCCGCACGCCCGAGGCGCGCGCGGCCGCGATCACGCGCTCCGTGCCGCCCACGGTGATGCGCAGGAAGTCCTCGCGCCGGCCCCATAGCTCGACCTTCGCCGCGGCATGGAACACGACACCGCACCCCGCCATGCCCTTCGCGAGCGCGCCTTCGTCGTCTAGATCGCCGGGCATGGGATCGGCCCCCGCGGCGCGCACCGCTTCCGTGGCGGCGCTCGAACGCGCGAGGGCCCGCACTGCGTGGCCGCGCTCGCGGAGCGCCCCGATCAACGCGCGGCCGAGGAAGCCCGAGCCGCCGGTCACGAAGACGGATTCGGAGGTCGACATGCAACCACGCTACCCCACGGGCGGAGCCGCAGCCCGACCGAAGCAGCGGGCCCCGCCGTCCGCGGCCGGTCGTTACCTTCCGCACCGATGCCCGCCCGCAGCCTTGCCGCCGCCCTCGCGATCGGCCTACTCCTCGGCGCGAGCGCTGGCCGGGCCGAGCCGCGCCGCGTCGAGCTGCCATTGCTGCTGCCACACGCATTCCTGCAGCGTCTGCTCGTGGAGCAGGTCTTCAGCGAGCCGGACGGAAGCGCGCGCATCACGGCCAAGGCGGATCCCTGCAGCGAGATCGTGCTCACGCAGCCCACGCTGGGCTCCCTCGGCGACCGCCTGGTCGTCACCGCGCACGGTCGTGCCCAGGCCGGCTTCTCGTTCGGGGGCGATTGCTTCCGCCCCTTCTCGTGGGAGGGCGAGGTCGAAACGCAAGAGGAGGTCCACCTCTCACCCGATGCTCCGGTCGTCGGGTTCCGCGTGGTGGAGTCCAGGCTGCTCGGCGGCGGCGGGGCGCTCGACGTGCCGACGCTGTGGGACTGGGTGAAGCCTGCCGTGCATCCTCGCCTCGAGACCCTGCGCGTGGATCTCGGGCCGCTGATCGACGAGCTGCGCCGCGCCCTCCCGCTCTTCGCGGCGCGCCGCGAAGAGCCGGTGCTGCGGCGCCTCGCGGAGTCGATTGCGCTGAGCGATGCGCGCGTCGAGGCGCGCGGCCTCGCACTCCACGTGCGCTTCGATGTGGAGGTCGCGCCGCCGACTGCCGCGGCCCCGCCCGAGGCGCCGCTCGGGCCGGAGCAGATCGCGGCCTTCGAGGCGGCGCTGCGCGAGTGGGACGCCTTCCTCACCTTCGTGGTGAAGACGGCGGGGCAGGATGCGCTGCGCCCGGAGCTGCGCTCGCAACTGTTGGCGGTGC
>Ga0299906_10002114_pt1 | contig 16687 bp, 16 predicted proteins | sample RVTome_14_FD_200259 | JGI IMG/M metagenome (GOLD analysis project Ga0299906, IMG submission 200259) | Soil microbial communities from uranium-contaminated site in the Upper Colorado River Basin, Wyoming, United States - RVT145D125 (version 2) ...
CGAGGTCGACGTAGCTCCGCGGGCTCGAGCAGGCGGCGAAGTCGGTCTCGATCTGGCTGTCCAGGCGGCACTGGAAGCCGGGCTCGGGCCCGACGCCGTCGTCGATGCCGCTGAACGAGAAGGTCGCCGACGTGCTCCTGCTCAGGCTGTCCGGGTGCGCGACGAGCGTCGTGTCCGGAGGAGCGGCAGCGTCGCTGCAGGGTACGCCGCTGCATTGCCCTGGCTGCCCGTTCCCGCTCGCGAGGTTGCGGCCGCCGTCGATCGTTCCGGGAGCGGCGAGGATGCCCCAGCCGCCGTTCCCGCGCGCGACGTTGCCGGCGAGCACATGCCCGCCCTTGGCCAGGACGATCCCGTCCGAGCCGTTGCGGCTCGCGACGTTGTGCGCGACGAAGTTGCCCGGCGCCGTCAGCGCTTCGTCCGCGAGATAGATCCCGGCCGCGCCGTTGTCGAGCGCCCGGTTGAAGACGACGAGGTTGCCGTAGGAGTCGCCGCCGAGCTCGATCCCGATCCCGCTCGAGTCGCTGGCCATGTTCGCCTCGACCCGGTTCCGGCTGGAGCCGTCCATCTGCAAACCACCCGTGCTCCCGCGCAGGTCGTTCGCCGCGACGACGCCGTCGTTGGCGCTGACGAGCGTGATGCCGCTGTCCGACATCAGCCGCGCCGTGTTCGCGATCAGCTCGTTGCGATCGGACGAGTCGACCATGATCCCGGTGTCGCCGCTCGCGGAGAGGTCGTTGTCCTCGATGCGGTTCGCGTGCGACCCGTCGCGCAGCTCGATGCCCCCGTCGCTCGTCTCCGCGACGTCGTTGTCGACGAGCGTGTTGCCGCTCGCGCGCTCCAGGCCGATGCCGAGGTCTCCGCCGCCCAGGACGTCGTTGTCTTCGACGAGGTTGTCGTTCGCGTCCCGGAGCAGGAGGCTCGCGCCGGAGTTGAGGCTGAACTCGTTGTCCTCGACGACGGTGCCCGTCGAGCCGCTGACGAGCGCCACGCCCTCGCCGTTGCCAACGACCATGTTCTCCCGGACGAGGTTTCCGGCCCGCGCGTCGAACAGCCGGACCGCCGCGAGCTCGTTCTCGCGCAGCGTCAGCCCCTCGACGACGTTCGACTCGGTCTCGGAGAGGAGCACGACGCCGTGATCGAAGTCCTGCAGCGTGCCGTTACGGACGGTGACCGAGGCGAAGCCGTCGTTGAGCACTCCCGCACCCAGCCCGACCCCGTCGATCGTGTGCCCGGCGAGGTCGACGATGACTCTCGGGGCGCCGATCACGAGCCCGTCGCCCGGACACTCGGCAAGGTCGTTCGTCACGAGTGTGCTTCGCGTGAGCACCTCGCCGCAGCGCACGACCGCCGGCACGGGAGGAGCAGGCGGATCGGGTGTTCCCGACGGCGGCGCGGCGAAACGAAGCACGAGCTCCGGCGGGTCCTCGCCGTTCTCCCTGCTCGAGAAGCCGTGGCCCGCCGCGCCCTCCTCGGTGCCTTCGGCCGCGTCACGGACGAGGAAGCCATGGTTGCCGGCCTCGAGCATCGTCTGCACCTGGCCGAGGACGTTCCATTGCATGTAGCCGTCCGCGGACCAGGCCGTCGCCGGCACGCCGACCGCGGAAGGCTGATTGCTCCAGAGGACCTGGCTCTCGGACCAGGCAGAAGCGAGGCGGACGACCTCGACTCGCGATCCTTCGCTGCCGGACGACGTGAACAGGCGCAGCTTGGCGGAGGCCAGGACGCAGCCGTCCGGCACACCTGCGGGCAGCGGGAACCGGACCAACGCGCGTGAGTGTCCGGCCGACGGATCGGCCTCCACGTCCAGCGTCACGTCCGCTCCCTTGTTGGAGGTGACGTTCTCGCCGATCCAGGAGTCCGCCACGGAGAACGCCCTCACGGTCTCTTCGGCACACGACGCGGCCACCGAAGCAGCGCCCGCAGCGCCGGCAAGACCCGTCGACATGACGGCCGCGAACGTTCCGAGCACGACTGCGGCCAGGACCAGTCGGTCTCTGGCCAGGCTTGCCACACCGCCCCTGCTGTCCTGACGCACGGAACTAGCGTGCGCCCGAGGCTTGCGTCTGGAGATAAGCGATGAGTGAAAGCTGGATGAGAGACTTTCGCTCTCAGGACTCGCCCAGGTGCTCGGCCTCGCCGAGCAGCCGGTCCGCCGCCGCGGCAAGCAGGCCCTCGTCCTCGAGCCCACGCGCCACCTCGCGCGCCCGCTCGAGCAGGTCGCGGTCCTTCCGCAGCCAGACGAAGCGGAGATCCGAGAGCCCGGACTGGCGCGCGCCGAGCAGCTGGCCCTCGCCGCGGATCTCGAGGTCGCGCTCCGCAAGCGCGAAGCCGTCCGTCGTCTCCACCATCGCCTCGAGCCGCTCGACCGCGCCCTCCGTCAGCTCCTCGCGCGGCCGCGAGACGAGCAGGCAGTACGACTGCTCTGCTCCGCGGCCGACCCGCCCGCGGAGCTGGTGGAGCTGTGCGAGGCCGAAGCGGTCGGCCTCCTGGACGATCATGATCGTCGCGTTCGCGACGTCCACGCCCACCTCGATCACGGTCGTCGCCACGAGGACGTCCAGCTCCCCCGCCTTGAAGCTCGCCATCACCGCACGCCGGTCGCCGGGCTTGAGGCGGCCGTGCAGGCACCCGACGCGGTAGCCCTGGAGCTCACCCGTGCGCAGGCGCTCGGCCTCGGCCTCGGCGGCGCGGGCGACCTTCGTCTCCGACTCCTCGATGAGCGGGCACACGACGTACGCCTGGCGCCCGTCGTCGAGGTGCCGTCGGAGCCGCGTGTACGCCTCGGAGCTGCGGTCCTCCGTGACCCACGCGGTGACGATCGGCTTCCGCTCGGCGGGCGGCGACGCGAGCTCGCTCACGTCCAGGTCGCCGTAGACGGTGAGCGCGAGCGTGCGCGGGATCGGCGTCGCGGTGAGGTGGAGGACGTGCGGGCTGCGACCCTCGACGAGCGCGCTGCGCTGGCCGACGCCGAACCGGTGCTGCTCGTCGACGACCGCGACCGCGAGGTCATGGAAGTCGACCTCCTCCTGGATCAGCGCGTGGGTGCCGACGACGACGTGCGCGTCGCCTGACGCGATGAGCTGTCTGGCAGCTCGGTGCTCGCGCGCCCGGATCGAGCTCGTGAGGAGCGAGACGCGCACGCCGAGTGGCTGGCAGAGCTCGTCGATGGTGAGGAAGTGCTGCTCCGCGAGCGTCTCGGTCGGCGCCATCAGCGCCCCCTGGCGTCCCGCCTCGACCGCCCGCAGGAGGGCGTACAGCGCGACGACGGTCTTGCCGGAGCCGACGTCGCCCTGGAGCAGCCGCTGCATCGGCGTCGAGCGGGCGAGGTCGCCGTCGATCTCGACGAGCGCGCGCTCCTGGTCGGGCGTCAGGACGAAGGGAAGCGAGGTGCGGTAGCGGGCGATGAGCTCTCCGGGCTCGGGGATCGCCTCTGCCGAGGCCTGCTCGCGCGCGGCGGCGGTGCGCGAGAGCGCAATCTGGAGAACGAGCAGCTCGTCGAAGGCGAGCCGCCGGCGTCCGGTCTCCGCCTCGGCGAGCGCCCGCGGCCGATGCAGCGCGGCAAGCGCGTCCGCGCGGAGCGGGAGCGACTCGGTCTCGAGGAGCGCGGCCGGAAGCGGCTCGCCGGCATCGCGGACGAGCTCGAGCGCCCGCAGGCGGAGCTCGCGCAGCTTCTTCTGCGAGACGTCCTCGCCGGCGGGGTACACGGGCGCGAAGTCGGCCGTCTCCACCTCGCCCTCGAGGTCGTACGAGGAGACGGCGAAGCCGAACCGGTTCGAGCGCCCGCGGAGCCGTACGCGCGTGCCCGGCACGAGCTTCGACTCGAGCCAGGGCTGGTTGAACCAGGTCGCCTTGATCTCGTCGGTCTCGTCCGCGACTCGCGCGGTGAGGATCTTGAGCCGTCCGCGCCGGCGGCTCGACGCCGCGCGCACCACGACGTCGAGCGTCGCCTCCTCGTCCCCGAAGAGCTCACTGATCTTCTTCGCCGGAACCGGCTGCTCGTACCGTCTCGGCCGCTGCCAGAGGAGGTCGCCGACGCGCTCGAGACCGATGCGCTTCAGGCGGCGCGCGATCGTCGGGCCCACGCCGTCGAGCGTCTCGATCGCCGCCTCCAGGCGCTCGGGACGAGGCACGCTGCGCGGCCGCGGCCAGGCGTCGGGCGCATCGGACCCGGTGAGCCCGACCGGGAGCCGGACGGCGGTGTTCGTCCCCTTCACGACTGGGGACCACTATAGGTCCCGGGTCCGGACAGGCCGCGGGACGTAGGGGCGGCGAGGCTTGCCTCGTCCTCGCTCTCGCCCGAGACCGAGGACGAGGCGCACGTGGCTCGGGGGGTCAGCGTCGGTCGCCAGGGTCTGACCCCGATGTGTGCCAATCGTGCGCCGACTCGGATGCTCCCCTCGGACTTTGTAAGCCAGTGGGTCAGCGCTATGAGAAGGCGACCGACCCGAGTCGGCACAAAGGGTCTGACCCTGACCGTGTGCCAAGAGCGTGCCGTTGCTTACACAGGTCGCTCCTCCGCGCTCCCGCGTCACCGCCGCTCGCGAGGACGCCATAGGACTCAACGAGGGTCAGTCGTCGTGGAACCAGAAGAAGCCGACCGCGCCCGGGCCGGCGTGCGTCGACACGACGGCGCCGAGGTTCGCGGTGAACTCGATCTCCGCCTTCGGCCGCACGCGCCAGACGAGCTCGGAGAGCGTCCCCACCCACTCGGCGGCGTCGGCGTGGGCGACCGCGATGCGGAGGCCCGCCTTGTCCTCGGTCTCGGCCGCGAAGCGGCGCTCGAACTCGGCGAGCGCCTTCTGCCGGCCACGGACACGCGCGACCGCGACGACCTCGCCGTCCTCGATCGCGAGGATCGGCCGGATGTTGAGGAGCGAGCCGGCGAGCGCGGCCGCCCGCCCGATGCGCCCGCCCTTCTGCAGGTACTCGAGCGTCTCGACGGTGAAGACCACGCCGCAGTCGCCGTGGAACCGCTCGACGAGCGCGTCGATCTCCTCGTCGGTCGTCCCGCGTGCGAGGCGGCGCTGGATCGCATGCGAGAGCATCGCGATCGCGAGCGAGGCCGAGAGCGAGTCGACGAGACGCACCTTGTCGCCGCCGAGCTCCTGCGAGGCGAGCTCGGCGCTCGCGTAGGTCCCCGAGAGCTTCGAGGAGACGTGGATCGAGTAGATCCGCTCGTAGCCCGCGAGCGCCTCGTATGCGGCGAGGAAGTCCTGCGGGGTCGGCTGCGAGGTCGCGGGCAGGACCGGCGAGGAGCGCAGCTTCTCGAAGAACTCGTCCGGACCGAGCTCGACGTAGTCCCGGTACGTCTCGTCCCCGAAGCGCACGTAGAGCGGGACGAAACGCATGTTGGGGAAACGGTCGGGCGCCTCGGGGTAGTCCGAGGTCGAGTCGAGCACGATCGCGGTGTTCTCCGTCGTCAGATTCACGTGCCACTCCTTCCCGCCGCCGCGCGCACCGCGCCGACGAGCGTTTCGACTCCCTCGTCCTTCCGGATCAGCGCCACGCCCGCACTGCGCGCCGCCGCGTGCTCGTCCTCGCCTGCGGACGCGCTCAGGAACACGATCTCGGTCTCGGGGCGACGCTCGCGGATCGCGGCCGCAGCCTCGCCGCCGTCGTGGTCGGGGAGGCGGTAGTCGACGACGGCGACGTCGACCTCGAGCTCCACGCACGCGGGCGGCGCCGCCTCCGCCGTCCCGACCGCGCCGACGACCTCGAGGCCCTCCTGGCGCGAGAGCAGGAACGCGAGCGAGTCGCGGTAGACGTCGTTGTCCTCGACCAGCAGCACGCGGATCGGCTCCATCCCGTCCTAAGACTTACTCCGCCACGAGCAGCAGCGGGTAGTGGGGTTGGCCGCCGTCGTGCACCTCGACATCCACGTCCGGATGCGCGGCGTTGACGGCCGCGAGGAGCTCCTCGACCGGCGGCGCGCCCTCGCCCGTCAAGATGCCGAGCCAGCCGCGGTCGCCGTCGAGCACGCGTTCGACGACCTCGAGCGCGACTTGCTGAAGACTGTCGCCGGCCACCACGGCTGCGTCGTCGACGAGCCCGAGGTACGCGCCCTTCGCGATCTTCACGCCGTCGAGCTCGGCGTCGCGGGAGGCGACCGTGACCTCGCCGGTGCGAACCGAGGCGAGGGCGTCGAGCATGTCCTCCTCGTTCTGCTCCGGCGTGTTCGTGGGGATGTAGCGCCCAATCGCCGCCAGCCCGGCCTGCACCGAGCGGGAGGGAATGACCCGAACGGGCTTCGTGGAGAGCGCGGCGGCCTGCTCCGCCGTGAGGACGACGTTCGAGTTGTTCGGGAGGACGAGCACCTCCTCCGCCGGCGTCGCGTCGATTGCGGCGACGATCTCGGCCGTCGACGGGTTCATCGTCTGGCCGCCTTCGATGACCTTCGTCGCGCCGAAGCTCTCGAACAGCCGCCGGTTCCCCCGGCCGGGGCAAACGGCGACGAGCCCCGTTTCGAGGGTGGGAAGCGCGATCGTCGCCTCCGAGAGGCGCTCCTCGCGCTGTGCGGTCTGCGCGTGCATGTTCGCGATCTCGACGCCCTCGACGACGCCGAGCGCCGTCCCGGCGGCGAGCGCGAGGCCCGGCTCGTCGGTGTGGACGTGCACCTTGAGCGCGGACGGGTCGCCGACGACGAGGAGCGAGTCGCCCATCTGCTCCAGCGTTGTCTCGAGACCGGCCTGGTCGAGCCCCACTCCCTCGACGACGAACACCGTGCAGTAGCGGTACTTCGAAAGCTCCTGGTGAATCGCGTCGAAGTTCAGCGCTTCACCCTCGACGGGGGCGTCCGGCAGAGGCTCGCCGGCGAGAGCGAGCGCGAGCCCGCGCGTGATCTCGACGAGGCCGGCGCCGCCCGCGTCGACGACTCCGGCGTCGCGGAGGACGTCGAGCATCTCCGGCGTGCGGGAGAGCGCGTCCTCACCGCGCGCGAGCACGGCCGCGAGGAACTCGTGCGGCTCGAGGCGGCGGTTCTCCTTCCGCTCCCCCTCCTCCGCCATCTCCCGGATGACCGTGAGCATCGTCCCCTCCACCGGGCGCTTCACGGCCCGGTACGCGGCGTCGCTCGCGCCCCGGAACGCGCGGCGCAGGCGGGGCGTGCTCGCGTCCTCGTACTCGCCGAGGACGTCGACGAAGCCGCGCACGATCTGCGAGAAGATGACGCCCGAGTTGCCGCGTGCGCCCATGAGCGCCGCGCGGGAGAGCTCCTTCGCGACGGCCGCGCTGCCTTCCGCGCTCGACTTGTCGAGCGTCTCGACGACGGAGCGCAGCGTGAGCACGAGGTTCGTCCCGGTGTCGCCGTCCGGCACCGGGTAGACGTTCAGGTCGTCGATCCGGCGGCGGTGGGCCTCGAGGTTCTCGAGCGCGGCACGTGCCAGCACGCGGACGATCTCGAGCTCCATCAGCGGCCTCGCACACCTTCGATGTGGACGTCGAGCGACACCACGTCGATGTCGACCATCCGCTCGACCTCGTACAGGACGCGCGCGCGCACCGCGGTCGCGACCTCGGCGAGGTTGAGGCCGTTCTCGACGACAACCCGAAGCTCGATCACGAGCCCGTCCGCGCGCCGCGAGACGTCGACGCCCTTCTTGATGCCCCACGGGAGGATCCGCGACCAGCGGCTCCGGCCTGCGAGCGCGACGACCCCGTAGCTCTCGGCCGCCGCGTAGCCCACGATCTGCGCGATCGCCTCGTTCGAGACCGCGATCCGGCCGAACGGCGACGGCACGACCTCGTAATGCTCGCGTTCCACGTGGGCGAGCTTAATCCGTCGCGGAGGGTCTCAGAGAGCCTTCTGGACCTTGCCGGCCTTCAGGCAGCGGGTGCACACGTACGCGCGGGTCCGGCGCCCCTCGAGGAGCACCCGGACGCGCTGCAGGTTCGGGTTGAAGCGCCGCTTCGTCGCGACCATGGAGTGGCTGCGGCTGTTACCGAAGCCGGGCTTCTTCCCGCAGATGGCGCACACCTTGGACATGCGGCCGAGCAGTGTAGCGGATCGACTTTTCCGCTCAGAACTGTTCCATCTGGCTGACCGCCTCGACGAGGAGGAGGTCGAGCGCGATCACGAGCACGGCGAGGATGATGCCGATCAGGATGTGGTACGTCGTTCCGTGCTTCGAGATGCCGACGCCGCCCACGACGATGGCAGCGATGCCGAGGGGGATTCCCAGGGGATAGGCGCCGGAGATCGTCGCCAGGAACGCGAGCCCCACGAGCCCGAGACACCACCAGCCGTACGGCGTCCCGCGCATTCAGCCGTTAGCGCGCAGCGGCCGCCCGAAGATGCGAGAAGACGTCGGCCATCTCGAGCGCACTTCGAACCGCCTCGCCGGCCTTCTCGATCCGCGGCTCCGCCTGCTCGATCCGGTCGAGCGTGAGGACGCCGAACGAGACCGGGACGCCCGTCTCGAGCGCCGCGAGCTGGAGCCCGCTCGCCGTCTCGCCCGCGACGTAGTCGAAGTGCGGCGTGTCACCTCGGATGATGCAGCCGAGGGCGACGATGCAGGCGAAGCGGCGCGTCTTCGCGAGCGCGGTCGCCGCAACCGGTAGCTCGAACGCACCCGGGACGACCATGAGCGTGATCGCCTCGTGCCGGACTCCCGCCTGGTCGAGCTCCTCGAGCGCGCGCGCGAGGAGCCGCGTGGTCACCTCGCCGTTGAAGCGTGCGACGACGACGCCGACCGCTCGCCGGCTGCCGTCGGCGACGCCCTCGAGCACGGCGTAGCCCTCCGGGATGTCGAGGTCGCCCGCCGCGTGCTCGAGCGAGGTCGGGACGGCGAAGGCCGCCGCGGCGCCCTCGTCCAGATCGGCTTCCTCAGGCAGTTCTTCAGGCTCCGGCTCGCGATCCGGGACGACCTCGGGCTCGAGCTGCGGGACCGACACGGCCTCGGAGGTCTCGGAGACGGCGCTCGAGCCCGCGCTCGTTCCGGTGCCCATACCCCATGCGGGAGCGGCGTCCTCTACGTCCTCGGCCTCTTCGGCCGGCTCGCCGGTCGGCTCGCCGGGCTCCTCGTCGGGCTCCTCGTCGGGCGGCGGCCCGTAATGCGGCCAGTCCGAGAGCACGTTTTCGCTCGAGTCGTCGATATCGGGATTGCTCATGCGTCTGTCTCCGGTTCGGGCCCTGGCTCTGGCTCGAAGCGCATGCCCTGGTGGTGGAGCTTCGTGATCGTGTGCCCCAGCTTCTCACGCTTGGCGGCCAGATAGCGTTCGTTCTCCGGCTGGGGCTCGACCTCGATCGGCACCTGCTCGACGACGGTGAGGCCGAAGCCGTCGAGCCCGGAGAGCTTCGCGGGGTTGTTCGTGAGGATCCTGATCGTCGTCAGGCCGAGGTCGGCGAGGATCTGGTTCCCGATCCCCCACTCCCGCGCGTCGGCCGGGAAGCCGAGCTCGAGGTTGGCCTCGACCGTGTCCAGGCCCTGCTGCTGGAGCTCGTACGCCTTCAGCTTGTTGAGGAGGCCGATCCCGCGCCCCTCCTGCGCCATGTACAGGAGGACGCCGCGGCCCTCGGCCTCGATCCGCTCGAGCGACTGCGCGAGCTGCTCGCCGCAGTCGCAGAGCTGCGAGTGGAACACGTCCCCGGTCAGGCACTCGGAGTGGACACGGACGAGCACGTTCTCGGCGCCGTCCACGTCGCCCTTGACGAGCGCGACGTGCCGCTTGCCGTCGTCGACGAGTTCGCGGTACGCGATCGCCTGGAACATCCCGTGCTCGGTCGGGAGCCGCACGGAGACGACCCGTTCGACCAGCTTCTCCGTGCGTCGCCGGTACTCGATGAGATCGGCGACCCTGATCATCTTCAGCCCGTGCCGCTCCGCGAACGCGGCGAGGTCGGGCACGCGGGCCATCGTCCCGTCCTCGTTCATGATCTCGCAGACGACCCCGGCCGGGTTCAGGCCGGCGAGCCGCGCGAGGTCGACCGACGCCTCGGTCTGGCCGGTCCGCTGGAGCACGCCGCCCGGCTTCGCGCGGAGCGGGAAGACGTGTCCCGGATGGACGAGGTCGTGCGGAGTCGAGCTGGGGTCGATCGCGACTTGGATCGTGCGTGCACGGTCCGCCGCCGAGATGCCGGTCGAGACGCCCTCGCGCGCCTCGATCGAGACAGTGAAGGCCGTCTCGAGCGGCGTCTCGTTGCGCTCCGTCATCGGGCGCAGCTCGAGCTCGTCGCAGCGGTCGGGCGTCAGGCAGAGGCAGATGAGGCCGCGCGCGTGCGTCGCCATGAAGTTGATCGCCTCCGGGGTTACGAACTGCGCCGCGATCGTGAGGTCGCCCTCGTTCTCGCGGTCGGCGTCGTCGACGACGATGACGAACCTGCCCGACCGGAAGTCCTCGATCGCCGCCTCGATCTCGGCGAAGGGCGCGGCCGTGCCAGGCGAGCTCAGCTCCATCCGCATCCCGGGATCGTAGCCCTCATCCGCGCTCCCGAAGGAGGCGCTCGACGTACTTCGCGAGCACGTCGACCTCGAGGTTCACCGCGCGGCCGGGCTCGAGGGCCGCGAGCGTCGTCGCCGTGAGCGTGTGCGGGACGAGCGCGACCGCGAAAGCGTCTTCCGAGAGCTCCGCGACCGTGAGCGACACCCCGTCGACCGTGACCGAGCCCTTCTCGACGAGGTAGCGCAGCACGTCGGGCGACGCCTCGACGAAGACGCGCAGGCCGTCTCCCTCCGCCTCGACGGACTGAATGCGCCCGACACCGTCCACGTGCCCCTGCACGAAGTGACCGCCGAGCGGCTCGCCGGCGCGAAGCGCGGGCTCGAGGTTGACGGGGTCGCCCGGCGCGAGGGCGCCGAGCGTCGACCGCGCGAGCGTCTCGGGAACGGCGTGTATGGACACGCGGGCCTCGCCGACCTCCTCCACCGTCAGGCAGACGCCGTTGACCGAGATCGAGTCGCCCGTCGCGAGAACGCCTGCGGTCTTCGGCGCGTCGACGACGAGCGCGAGGCCGCCTCCGCTGGGCTCCGCAGACACGACGCGGCCGAGCTCGCGGACGATCCCCGTGAACATACGGAAACCTTACGGCTCGCGGAGGTAGCCCTGGAGCAGGACGTCCTCGCCGACCGAGCGCGCCTCGAGGCGGACGAGCTCACGCTTCCCGGGCAGGCCGGCGAGCATCCCCGGTCCCTCGCCGGAGAGCTTCGGCGCGACGAAGACGAGGAGCTTGTCGACGAGGTCCTGCTCGAGGAATGCCGCCGCGAGCGTGGGGCCGCCTTCGAGCAGAAGCGACTGGACGCCGTCGGCGGCGAGCGCATCGAGCTCCTCGCGAAGCGGGCCGGAGCGGAGCTCGAGCTCCGAGCCCTCGGGCAACGGGCCGCTGCCGAACGCGAGGCGGCGCGGCTGGCCGCGCGGCGTCGGCACGTCGCGCGCGTCGAGCCGAGGGTCGTCGGAGCGCACGGTTCCCATCCCGACAGCGACCGCGTCCGACGACGCGCGGAGCATGTGGACGAGCAGGCGCGAGGGCTCGCCCGTCACCCAGCGCTCTCCGGGCACGGTGACGCGCCCGTCGAGCGTGACCGCGACCTTGAAGGTGACGAACGGCCTGCCGCGCTCGACCCACGTGCGCCACTCCTCGAGCTGCTGGCGGCAGCGGAAGCCGAGCTCGCCGTCGGCGAGTGCGACCTCGACTCCGGCTTCACGCAGCTTCTCGAGGCCGCCGCCTTCGACATTCGGGTTGGGGTCGGTCTGCCCCGCGACGGCGCGCGCGACTCCCGCTTCGAGCACGGCGTCGACGCACGGCGGCGTCGAGCCCGTGTGCGCGCACGGCTCCATCGTCACGTACAGCGTCCCGCCGCGCGCCCGCTCGCCCGCCGCCTCCAGCGCGACGCGCTCTCCGTGCCGGCCGGCCCTGCCGGGTTCCGTCGCGCCTTCACCGACGACGTCTCCGTCGGCGACGACGACCGCGCCGACGGTCGGCTTCGGATACGCGCGCCCGTCGGCCTCCGCGGCGACCCCGAGCGCGCGCTCGAGGAAGCCGGCATCCGTCTCGGCGAGCGTGCCTCCCATGGTCGTAGTCTCGCCGTTCGCGCAGTACGATCGACCCGTGACCGGCTTCACCTAGGTGTAGGACGCGACAGCCCGAGGGCCTCCTCCGGCGCCTGCTCCCAGCAGGCAGCCACGGAAAGGAGGAGACCTTGGGTCGCAAGGATCGTCGTCCCCTGCGCGCGCTCGCGAGCGAGCTCCAGCGTGCGCATCCGGAGCTCGCGGATCCGGAGGCGCTCATCCGCGAGGGCGTCGTGCTCGTTGACGGGCGCGTCGTCGTCAACCCGGCGTCGCTCGTCCGCGCGGGCTCGTCGCTCGCGCTTCGGCGCGAGACGCCGCTACGGGGTGAGCTGAAGCTCCACGCGGCGCTCGTTCACTTCGACCTCTGTGTCAACGGGCGCGTGGCGCTCGATCTCGGCGCAGCGGCTGGAGGATTCACGCGGGCGCTGCTCGCGGCAGGCGCCACGCGCGTGTACGCCGTCGACGCGGGCTACGGGCAGCTGCTCGGCTCGCTCCGGCAGGACGCTCGGGTCGTCAACCTCGAGCGCACGAACCTCGGCGAGCTCGACACGGCGCTCGTGCCCGAGCCGGTCGACGTGGTCGCGATCGACCTCTCATACCTGCCGGTCGCGCGGGCGGTAGCGCAGCTCGAGCGGATCGACATCGCACCGGACGCGGACCTCGTCGCGCTCGTGAAGCCGATGTTCGAGCTCGCGCTCGCGTCGCCGCCGACCTCGCCGAGTGAGCTCGCTCGGGCGGTCGAGCGAGCTCGGGACGGCATCGAGGCCGCGGGCTGGCGGGTCGAGGCGGTCGTCGAGTCGCCGGTCAGAGGGAAGCGCGGCGCGATCGAGTACTTCGCGCGCGCAAAGAGGAAGTCAGACGTGTAGCCGCGCCACGAAGAAGCCTGCGGTCCCGTGCACGTGCGGGAGCGTCTGGAGGAACTCGGGGCGGCGAGCGTTCCGGAACTGCGGCCACTCGTCGCCCAGCGTGGCGTCGACCGCGAGGCCGGAGGCGTCCACGACCGCCTCCCCCTCGTCGGCGTTGACCGTGCACACCGAGTACACGACAGTCCCGCCGGGCCGCACGCGCTCTGCGGCCGCGCGCAGGAGCTCGAGCTGGAGCTCCGGAAGCGGCTCGGCGCGCCAGCGGAGATCGGGGCGGCTGTTGAGGACGCCGAGGCCTGAGCAGGGCGCGTCCACGAGCGCGCGGTCGAAGCCCGTGAGCTCGGGCGGGAGCTCACGGCCGTCGGCGACGACGACGCGGACGCTCGACGAGCCGAGCCGGCGCACCGCCTCCTCGAGCTCGCGCGCCCGCGCCTCGTTCACCTCCACCGCGACGACCTCGCCCGCGAGCATCGTCGCCTTGCCCCCCGGCGCCGCGCAGACGTCGAGCGTGCGCTCGCCCTCGCGCGCCCCGACCGCGAGGCCGACGAGCTGGGAGGCGCGGCTCTGCGGCCAGATGCGACCTTCCACGAGCGCGTCCTCGTCGACGCGCTCGACGCGCCAGGCGCCGGGAACGTCGGTCGGCTCGCCCGCGATCTCGCCCCGCACGAGCCGCACGACGAGCTCGGCCGGCTCGTTCTGGGCGCGCATGAGCGAGCGCGCGTCCTCCGCGCCCAGGTCGCGCCACCACGTCTCCGCGATCCAGTCCGGGTACGAGTGCGCGAGCGCGGCCTCGCCCGCGGTCTCGTCGCGAAGCGCAGCGAGCAGCGGCTCGATCCCGTCAGCGAGGCGCCTGAGAACGGCGTTCGTGAACGCGACCGCGCGCTCGAGGCGCGCAGCACGAACGAGCTCCACGGACTCGTTCACAGCGGCGTACCGGGGGACGCCGGCGACGAAGCCGAGCTGGTACGCGCCGAGCCGGAGCGCCGCGCGCACCGGCGCGTCGAGCTTCCGCACCGGACGGCGCCCGAGCGTCTCGATCGCGTGGTCGAGCGTCCGCTGACGTTGCACGGCCCCGAACGCGAGCCGCTGCGCGAGCGCGCGGTCGCGCTCGTCGAGGTCAGTCGCGGCCGACCGGAGCGTGCGGTCGGCGTACGCGCCGTCCTCGAACACCCGCAGGAGCACGTCGTACGCCGCCCTGCGCGCCGGACTTACCTGAGGCCGCGCAGCCACGCGTCGTACTCCATCCGGCGCCCACCCGCGGGCTGCACCTCGACGGGCTCGAACGAGCCGTCCTCGGCGACGCGAGCGCGCCAGACCGTTACCGGCCGGCCGTGCAGCTCCGCGCGCGCGCCGATGTGGGGCGAGAGAGCGCGGACGGCGTCGGCGAGCTCCCGTGCCGGCCTCTCGAGATCGAGGATCCGGTCGTCGGGCTCGATCTTGGCCGCGTACGTCACTCCTTCCTCCGGTTGAGGCCGAAAGTCGGGCTCCGGGTCGGCGAGCACCTCGTCGAGCAGCTCCGCGGCCATCTCCGCCGCCCGTTCGAAGACGTCGCCGGCGTCGTCGTCCTCCTCGACGAGGAACGCCGCCTGGGCCGCGATCGGCCCCGCGTCGAGCTCCTTCACCGTCCGGTGGATGGTCACGCCCGTCTCCACGTCGCCGGCCATGAGCGCGCGCTCGACGGGCGCCGCGCCGCGCCAGCGCGGGAGGAGCGAGGGGTGCACGTTCAGCCACAGGCGCTCGGCGAGCAGCTCGTCCGGGACGATCCGCCCGTACGCGACGACCACGACCGTCGGCGCGCCGGGATCGAGATCCGGTTCGAGGCGCTCGGGCTGCAGGACCGGGATCCCGAGCCGCTCGGCGGCGACCTTCGCCGCCGGCGCGACAAGCTTGCGTCCGCGGCCTGCGGGCGCATCGGGCCGGGTCAGGAGCGCGCTGATCTCGTGCTTCTCGGCGAGGCGTTCGAGGACGTCGGCCCCGAAAGGCGCGGTGGCCGCGACCGCGATCCGCGGGCTCACCTGACTCGTGCGCAGACCGGAATCCGCTCGCGCGGATTCCGGTCGCGCGAAGATCCCTGAAGGCGTCCGCTTCGCGGCCGCGGCCGTGGTTTCACGTGAGTGGGCGGATTCACCGAGAGCCGAGAACGGGCTGCGGCCGGAGCTTCCCGAACGCCGCGCGGCGTGACTCCTCGTCGGTCCGGTCGAGGATGAGCACGCCGTCCAGGTGGTCGAGCTCGTGCTGGACGATCCGGGACGAGGGGAGCCCGAGCTCGAGCGCCACGGGCCTGCCGTTCTCGTCCAGCCCCTCGATCGTCACCTCGACCGAGCGCTCCACCGGCACGAGCACCTCGCGCAGAGAGAGACAGCCCTCGTCGTCGAGCTCGATGTCCTTGGAGCGCTTCGTGATCACGGGGTTGACGAGCACGCGGTCCTCGCCCTCGTCCACGAACACGAAGACGCGCTGGAGCACGCCGACCTGCGTCGCGGCGAGCCCGACGCCCTGCGCCTCGTGCATGAGCGCGGTCATTCGCTCCGCGAGCCGTCGCACGTCGTCGTCGACCTCCTCGACCTCGCGCGCCTTCATTCGCAGGACCGCGTCGCCGTACTGGCGGATGCGGGCGAGGGCGACCATGCGCCGCGCCTCGCGCTCGAACGCAGCCTCCTGCTCGGCGGCCCCATGCTCGTCGGCGCCGTGCTCGTCGCCGTGCTCGTGGTCGCCGTGCTCGTCGGCGCCGTGCTCGTGGTCGTCGTGGTCGTGGTCGTGCTCGTGCTCCGCCATCGCGCGGCGAGTGTAGACGAGCCCGAGGCCACGTTCGCTAGCTCGGCGGCGCCGTCTCTCGCGCCGGAGGTGGAGTCCTCTCGCGCTCGGCGCGGCGCCAGTGGACTGCGAAGACGACCGCTCCCACGAGCAAGATGATCAGCCCAGTCGCGAGCTGGTTGATGCCTGCGTAGCGGGCCTGCGTGTCGAGTTCGTCCCTCGCCTCGGCGAGCGCGCCCTCGACGCCGGCCGGCACCGGCTCCGCTTCGACCTCGCCCGCGACGGCCTCGGCCAGGTCGAGGAGCGCCGACACGGCGCGAAACACCGGATCGCCCTGTCGCTGCAGCTCGGGAGAGACCAGGTGGACGCCGCCGATCAGTGCAAAGACCGTGCCGACCGCCATGAGGACGACCCCGACCAGACACAGCAAGTACAGGTACGCGGGCCGTACCCATGCCGGCTCCATGGGGGCCAGCCTTTCCGATTGACCAACCGCTGTCAAGCGGTCGTCAGAGCGACTGAGGATCGACGTCCACGACGACGGCGAGGCCGTCGCGGCGCATCGCCGGGGCCGCCGCCACGAGCATGGCCGCGGCGCGCTGGGCGAACGCCCGCGGCGACGTCGTCTTCGCAACGAGCTGCATGCGGTGGCGTCCCCGCAGCCGCAAGAGCGGCGCAGGCCCGAGCACGTCGACGCCCGGGACCCGCAAGGCGTCGCGGAGCTCCGAGAGCACGCGCGTCGGCCCCGACGGCTCCGGGCCCGAGACGACGATCGACACGAGGTGGCGGAACGGCGGGTACGCGAGCTCCTCGCGGCGCGCCAGCTCCTGGGCGAGGAAGCCGGCGACGTCGTGCCGCGCCGCGTACGCGAGCGGGGTCGCGTCGGGCTGGAAGGTCTGGACGAGGACCTTCCCCGGTGCGTCCCGGCCGCTGCGCCCGGCGAGCTGCGTGACGAGCTGGAACGTCCGCTCCTCGGCGCGGAAGTCCGGAAACGCGAGCCCCGTGTCCGCGTCGACGACCGCGGCCACGCTGACGCCGGGGAAGTGGTGTCCCTTCGCGACCATCTGCGT
>Ga0299906_10002115_pt1 | contig 16684 bp, 13 predicted proteins | sample RVTome_14_FD_200259 | JGI IMG/M metagenome (GOLD analysis project Ga0299906, IMG submission 200259) | Soil microbial communities from uranium-contaminated site in the Upper Colorado River Basin, Wyoming, United States - RVT145D125 (version 2) ...
CGTAGAGGTCCTCGTAGGGGGCGCCGAGCTCCGGGAAGCGGGCGGCCATCTGGAACAGGACCTCCCAGCTCCCGCTGGCGTCCGGGTCGTGCAGGATCCAGCCGTTCTCGCCCACGGCCCAGCCCTCGTCGCCCAGGAAGAAGAGGTTGCGGAGCTGGTCCTGGACCTCGAGCGGCGTGGCCTGGAAGGACCAGTCTCCGGTGAGAGGATCGCGGTGTCGGATGCGGCCGCCGTCCTCGGCCGTCCAGGCCGCGTCGCCGCGGACGAAGACGTCGTTGATCAGGCCCGACCACGTGTGGGTGAAGGTCCCGGTGTCCGCCGAGGTCGGGGGTGGGTCGGTGCAGTCGAGCTGGCACGGCGCGCAGGCCGTGGCTCTGGGGATGGCAGGCGCGAAGAGCAGAAGGAAAGCAGCAGCTCGTGCGAACATGATTCGCTCCAGGCTCTCGAGGTTTCGCGAAGGACGAAACCGCCGGCGAAGCCCGGTGGGTCGAGAGCGGCGCTGCAAGCCCGTCAAGGTCGAGGACAGCGCAAGACCACCCTCCCCGTGCCCCTGCCAGCGGCACGGGCGCATGGTAGCACGGCTGCCGAAAAAGCGGGGTGGAGGAATCGAATCGAATCCCGCCACGAGAACCGGCAGCGCCCGCTCAGGCGGCGCCAGCCCCCGCGCCGGCGGCCCAGGTGCCGAGGAGCCGGCGCGCCGTCCTCCACCAGAGGGCCCCGGAGAGGACCGTGGCCGCGCAGGTCCCCCAGAGGGTCAGCTCGAAGGCCGCGGTCGCGTCGTACACGAGCCCGGCGAGGACTCCCCCGGTCGAGAAGGCGAGCGTCGTCCCGAGGAACTCGAGCGCGTGCACCCGGCCGCGGAACGCGTCGGAGACGCGTCTTTGCCAGAGGGTCGTCGAGGAAACCCACAGCGTGCTCCCGCCCATGTGGGCGAGGGTGACGCACAGGAAGGCGACCCAGAGCTGGCCGGCGAAGCCGAGCAGGGCGTAGCCCGCGGCGGCCACGAGGAAGCTCGCCCCCGTCTGCACGAGCAGCGAGGCGTCCGCGCCGCTCAGCCACCAGCGCGTCAGGATCGGGCCCAAGCCGGTCCCCACCCCGCGCGCGCAGTAGAGCACCCCCACCGCGAGGCCGGCCGACGCCAGGGCGTCGGGGTCGAGGCCGGAGCCGGAGGGCGCGGGCCCGGTCCCGAAGCGCACGTTGGCGGCGATCGAGAGCAGCACGAGGTAGCCGCCCGCGACGCCCCAGAACCACTTCGCCCAGACGACCGGCAGGGCGCCGACCGACGCGAGGTGGCCCCACGCCCAGCGCAGCTCGGTGGCGAGCAGCACGTTGCGCCAGGAGAAGGGCTCGTCCTGCCTGGGCGTCGCAGGCAGCTCCAGCCGGGCGAGGAACGCGGCGCTGACGAGGTAGCTCGCCGCGTCGAGGAGGAACACCCCGGCGAGGCCCAGGTGGCGCAGGGCCACCCCGCCCAAGAAGGCGCCGAGCGCCAGCGTCGCGCTCCAGGTCGCGGCCGAGAGCGCGTAGGCGGCGTGGAGCGACTCGCGGTCGACCGTGTTGGGCAGCGCGCCCGCGCGCGCGGCGTCGAAGAAGATGCCCAGGCTCATCTGCATGAGGACCAGGGCGAAGAGCAGGGGCAGCTCCCCGGGCTCGTCCACCATGAGAAGGCAGACCACGATCCCCGCGCGCACGAGGTCGGAGACGATCATCATCGCGCGCCGCGGGAGGCGGTCGGCGAGGGGCCCGGCCAGCGGGCCGAAGAACGCCGTCGGCAGGAGGCGCAGCGCGAGCTCGACGCCGAAGAGCGCGCCCATCCCGAGCGCTCCCGCCGCGCCGCTCAGCTGGCCGATGAGCGCCAGCACCGCGATGTGGTTCAGCCAGTCGCCCGCCTGGCTGACGGCCTGCGCGAGCCACAGCTTGCGGAACTGGGGGAAACGCCGCAGGACCGCCAGCACCGGGCTGCCCGCGCCGTCTCAGGCGCGCACGCGCGCCGGGGTGCACGCGGCGATCTTCTCGAGCCCGAGCTGGATCTCGCCCGCGCCGACGTTCAAGGGCAGGCGGAAGCGCACCGCGCGCTCGCCGCAGGGCAGCGCCAGGAGGCGCTTCTCGCGCAGCTGCGCCAGCATCCGGTCGCGCACCTCGCGGCTCTCGAGCGTGAGCGCGACGAGCGAGCCGATGCCGCGGACGTTGTGGAAATGGCCGCGCTCGCGGGCCAGGTCGCGCAGCCCCGCGACGAGCTCGGCCCCGCGCCGGGTCACGTTCTCGGCGAGCCGCTCCTGCGTGATGATCTCGATGAACTTGCGCGAGCGCACCATGTCGACCAGGTTGCCGCCCCAGGTCGAGTTGATGCGGCTCGACTTCCTGAACACGTTCTCCTCGACCTCGTCCAGCCGCGGGCTGGCGTAGAGCCCGCAGACCTGGCTCTTCTTGCCGAACGCGACGATGTCCGGCGCGATGCCGGAGTGCTGCCACATCCAGGTCCTTCCCGAGCCGAAGAACCCCGTCTGCACCTCGTCGAGGACGAACAGGCACTCGTTCTCGTCGGCGAAGCGCCGCAGCCGCGCGAAGAACTCGGGACGGAAGTGGTTGTCCCCGCCTTCGCCCTGCAGGGGCTCGATGATGATCGCGGCGATCCGCCCGGCGAACTCCTCGAAGGCCGCCTCGATCTCGCGCGCGGCGCGCGCTTCCTCGGCCTCCACGTCGTTGGCGATCTCGCCCGCGAGATCGAACTCGATGGCGGGGTTGTGCACGCGCGGCCAGCGGAACTTGGGGAAGAGCGCCGTCTTCGTCGGCTCGGTGTTGGTCAGGCTCAGCGTGTAGCCCGAGCGGCCGTGGAACGCCTGGCGGAAGTGCAGGATCGCGAGGTCGTCGCCGTTCGGGCAGCGCTCGGGCCCGAGCTTGCGGGCCTTCCAGTCGAAGGACGCCTTGAGCGCGTTCTCGACGGCCAGGGCGCCGCCCGAGACCCAGAAGTGGTGCGGGAAGCCGGGCGGCGTCACGTGCGTGGCGAAGGCCTCGACGAACTCCGCCATGTGCGTCGTGTAGAGGTCCGAGCTCGAGGGCTTGTTGCGGCCCGCGAGCTCGATCTCGGCGCGGAACGCCGGCTCGAGGGTCGCCGGGTGGTTGTAGCCGACCGGCCAGCTCGCGAAGCAGGTGAAGAAGTCGAGGTACTCCTCGCCGGTGGCGGCGTCGCGCAGGAACGAGCCGTGGGACTTCTCGAGGTCCATGACGATCGGCAGCCCGTCGGCGAGCTGGTAGCGGGCGAGGGTCTGGTGGACCTGCTTGGGGGCGATCATCGAGGCTTCCTCGGGGCGGGACCGGAGTGCCAGCGTAGCGTCGGGGCGAGGGGCCGGCGAGGGCGGCGAGAGCGCGCCGCAGGGCGCGCACGGCCGTGGCAGAACGAGCGGGCGATGGCCGCCCGTGCGCTCCCGGCGCGCGCCGCGCCGCGGGTCCCGCCCCTCGAGGAGGCCGCTTCGGCGCGTGGGCAGCACCCCGACCACCCGTTCGGGGAGAGCGTCGCGACGGGTTCCGGCAGGCTCCTGATCGGAGCCCGGGGCGCCGAGGGCTCGCGGCCGCGACTGGCGCCTCGACGCCATCCTCGAGGGGTCGCTCTCGTCCGGCCTGGGGAGCTCGCTCGCGCTCGCGCTCAACCTGCGCCTTGCGCCGCTCACCCCCCCTCGCGCATCAGCGAGAGCAGCGGCGCCGGCCTCGTGAGCGACGCGATACGCATGTGCGGCTCGACGTTGGTGAACACGATCCAGCCGGCCGCGGAACCGCTGGCGCACGCGACCTCGTCGGGGCCCTCGTGGATCAGGGTCGCGCCCTCGTCGAGCCCGAGCTCGCGCGCGCGGCGCACGTGGCCGGCGAGGTCGGGATCGAGGAACGGCAGCGGCTCGCGGTACTCGCGCTCGCTGCGCAGGATCCGCAGGAGCTCGCCCGTGAAGGCGGAGAAGGCGCGCGGGTGGCAGACGACGCGGCCGATTTGACCCGCGCGCTGCCCGGAGAGGGAGGCGGCGCGGCCCAGGGCGGCGCGCAGGACCTCGTGCGCGCGCGCGCGCGGGTCGTCGTCGCGCCGTACGCGCGCCGTCGAGCTCCCTGGCGCCCGGAACTCGACGCGCGTCGCGCGCTCGCGCGCGACGACCCCGGCGCCGAAATGGGCGCCGCCGCCCGCGGCGCGCCAGCGCTCGACCCGGGCACCGAGCGGCTCGAGCCCGACCAGGCGCACGGAGTCGAAGGTGTCGCCGTCGACCGCGGCCCGCACGAGCTCGTCGTGGTCGGCGTGCAGGACGGCGAGCGCCGCCGCGGGGAGTCCCGCCGTGGCGAGCGCGCCGGCGAAGAGCTCGGCGAGCTCGGGGACCGTGGGGTCGGAGAGCACGACCGCGCTGGCGCCCGCGGCGAACAGCGGCACGAGCTCGCGCGCGAGGCCGGCGTAGAGCTCGCTCCAGTGCACGCGGACCAGCGCCAGCGCCCGCCCCCCGCGGGAGTCGGCCCCCCCCGACGCGCACCCCGCCCCCCCTCCCGCACCTCGCTGCACGCCGCGCAGGGGCGCCCACGCATCGCAGACGTCCGCGAGCTCGCCCTCCAGGCCGTCGAAGGTGCGCGCGAGCTCGCGCGGCTCGAGCCCCAGCGACGCGGCGAGCGTCCCGTCGGGGTCGGGATCGCGCGCCAGCGCGGCGGCGGCGCGCTCGAGCACGCCTCCGAGGCCGCCGGGCTCGCTCGGGACCGCTGGCCTGCGCGACAGCGCGCCCACGGCGAGCTCGAGGTCGTCGCGCGTCGAGCGCGGCCAGATGCCGACGGGCGGCCCCTCGGGGCCCGGCCGCGGGAGCTCGAAGTGCCCCCCGCGCACCGCGGGGCGACGCTCTCCGGCGATCCAGTTGGTGTGCTCGCGGAGCCCCAAAGGCACGGGTCGAGCGCCTCCGCTCGCCGCGGCCGGGTATGGTAGGCCCGGCCCTCGAGGCCTACAAGCGAGCATGCGATCCGCGCTGGGCTTCGCACGGTGGATGAGGATGCGGCGCGCGGGCGACTTCCGGCGGGCGTACGCCGAGGGTTCGCGCGCGCGCGGCGACGCCCTGATGGTCGTCCTGTGCGGCAACGGCGGCGAGGCGACGCGCCTGGGGCTCTCCGTCGGGCGCAAGGTGTGGAAGAGCGCCGTGCGCCGCAACCGCGTGCGGCGCATCCTGCGCGAGGCCTTCCGCCTCGAATACGCGCAGCTCCCCGGGGGCTGCGATCTGATCCTCGTGCCGGCGCGGCCGCGGCTCGAGCCCGAGCTCGGCGCCATCCGCCGCGAGCTCGTCGCGCTCGCGCGCAGGGCGCACGAGCGCTGGGTCGCCCGGCGCGCGCCGAGCACCACGCCGGCGGAGGCGCCGGCCGAGCCCTTGGCCGAGCCGTCGGACGGAGCGCGGTGAGCGTGGCGTTCCTGCGCGAGCTGCTCGTGCTCCCGATCCGCTTCTACCAGCGCTTCGTGTCGCCCTTCACGCCGCCGATCTGCCGCTTCCGGCCGACCTGCAGCCAGTACGCGCTCGAGGCGATCCTCGCGCACGGCGTCCTGCGTGGAGTCTGGCTGGGAGCTCGGCGCATCCTGCGCTGCCACCCCTTCCACGACGGCGGCTTCGATCCCGTCCCGCCGCCGCGCGCCGAGCCGCCGTCCTCCCCGCCCGAGTAGCCCGTGGTCGCACGGCGTCGCGGCCTCGGCCTTCCCACGGGCATCGCCGGGGCGTACCTTCCGGCGCCCGCACGCCCCTCGCATGCGACCAGGAAGCGCCGATGCGAAGCCCGATCGTCTGTTCCCTCCTCCTGCTCGCCGCCGGGTGCCGCACGACGCCCCTGCCGCCGCTCTTCGGCGCCGAGCCCGCCGATCACCTGATCCGGACCGGCGAGGTGCACTTCGCGCGCCTCTGGAAGCTCACCTCGGGCGGCGAGAACGCCGAGGGGTACTGGAGCTTCGCGGGCGACCGTCTGGTCTACCAGGCGCGCAACGCAAAGCGCGGGGTCGAGTGCGACCGCATCTACGTCACGGGCCCGGGCGGCCCGGACGAGATGGGCGGCCCGGGGCCGAGGCAGGTCTCGAACGGGCGCGGCAAGACGACGTGCGCGTACTTCCTGCCCGACGACCAGCGCGTGCTCTTCTCCTCGACGCACGCGGTGCAGGCGGGCTGCCCGCCGCCCCCGGACTTCAGCAAGGGCTACGTCTGGGACGTGCACCCGGAGTTCGACGTGTTCGAGGTCGACCTCGCGAGCGGCGAGGAGCGGGTGCTGCTCGATGGGACCGGCTACGACGCGGAGGCGACCGTATCCCCCCGCGGCGACCGCATCGTCTTCACGTCCTCGCGCTCGGGGGACCTCGAGCTCTGGACCTGCGACCTGGACGGCTCGAACCTCTTCCAGGTCACCGACGATCTCGGCTACGACGGCGGCGCCTTCTTCAGCCACGACGGACGGATGCTCGTCTACCGGCGCACCGCGTTCACGCCCGGCCGCGAGGAAGAGGAGCACGCGCGCTACCGCGAGCTGCTCGCCGACTGGAAGGTGCAGCCGAGCCGCATGGAGATCATGGTGATCGGCGCCGACGGCTCGAATCGCCGCCAGGTGACGCGGCTCGAGGCGGCCAGCTTCGCGCCCTTCTTCTTCCCCGACGACACGCGGATCCTCTTCTCCAGCAACTTCCAGTCCGGCGGGTCCGGTCGCAACTTCGACCTCTTCGCCGTCGACGTGGACGGGACCGACCTGGAACGAGTCACCTGGGAGGAGACCTTCGACAGCTTCCCGATGTTCAGCCCCGACGGCCGGTACCTCGCCTTCGCGAGCAACCGCGGCGGAGAGCCGGGCGAGACGAACCTGTTCGTTGCGGAGTGGCGCTAGGCCCGCGCTGGGCGGGCCGGCGCGTTTCTCCGAAAACCGGGCGGGGCGTACGGCCCGTTCTCGTGTTCCTCCCTGGTCCCTGCGGGTGAGTCGAGCCCCCGGGCGCGTGGTGCCCTCGCGCCATGCCTCTCCCCCGGCCGCGGCTCCGAAGCCCGGGCGTCACGCAGCGCCAGGGGGCGCCGCCATGGTCACCGATTCCACCGTCTTCGTCGTGGGCGACCCGGCCGTCGGGGAGTCCCTGCGGGGGCTTCGGATCCGCGACCGGCTGCCCCGGTCGACCTCTCGCGAGCGGGAGGTTCTGCGCGGCGTCGGCGACGGAAGGGCGAAGCGCGACGTCGCGTCCCGAAGCGCGCGCTCGACGAAGACGATCGAGATCCACCATGCCCGCGCCGTTGCGCAAGATGCGCGCAAAAAACCTCGCGGACCTCGTCGAGATGTTCGTCCTGGCCGTGGCTGCGGACGAGCCCATCCGGAGGTAGCCATGGAGCCTGTTTGCGCGTTCTTTTTGCTTCCGCTCGCGGCACCTCCACCTACGATGGGAGGTCCTTCCTCTGTCCTCGACTTCCGCACGAAGGGGGCTTCGCGCCGGAGGTCGCCTCCCTGGTTCCGTTGGCTCGATACGCGCGTCGCGAAGGTGCGCCACGGCGGACGCCGAGGCTTCTCCCAGCGCCGCGATCGACCCTCTCTGCCACAATGGAGGGCGATCGATTGACCCGTTCGCTTCGAAGAGCGCGCCTCCTCCTCGTCGACGACAACGAGGTGGACTTCGTCATCACGCGCAAGCTCCTCGACCAGATCGAGACCTGCGACTACCACCTCGACTGGATCGCCGATGCGGCGGAGGCCCGGCGCGAGCTCCTGCGCGGGCGTCACGACCTGTGCTTGCTCGACTACCAGCTGGGCGACCGCACCGGGCTCGACTTCCTGCGCGAGCTCGCGCACCTGGGCTGCGGCGTCCCCGTCGTGCTGATCACCGGACGCGGGAACGAGGGCGTGGACGAGGACGCCCTCGCGCTGGGGGCCGCGGGCTACTTGGACAAGGACGATCTCGACGCGCGAGAGCTCGACCGGGTGATCCGCTACGCGCTGCGCCAGGGGCACCTCGTCACCGATCTGCTCGACCACAACGAGGAGCTCCTGCGGCTCCACCGGTTGACGGGGATCGCGCTCTCGGGCGGCCCCCCGCGCGAGGTCTACGACGACCTCGCGCGCGAGGTCGCACGCGCGACGGGCTTTGCGGTCGTCGCGCTCGAGGCCTACGACCCCGACGCCGAGCAGCTGGGGTTCCTCGGGAGCGAGGGAGCGCCCCCCCCGCCCAAGGAACGTCGCAGCCTGGGGGGCACCCGCGACGTCGTCCTGCGGCGCCGGATCGTCCTCTCGACCGAGCCCGAGGAGCCCGGGCTCTCGATCCTCGGCGTGCCGGTCAAGACCTGCCTGCGCGTCCCGATCGAGGCGGACGACGAAGTGCTCGGCGTGCTGCACCTCGGGGACCCCGAGCTGCGTGCGGTCGACAGCTCGGAGATCGGCCGCGCGGGGACCCTCGCGGCCCACCTGGCGACCCTGATCTCGCGCACCGGCGACACGCCCGCACCCGGGGTCCCCGCGCGCTCGACCCCGGTCGAAACCTACCTCGACCGCGGCGTCGCGCGGCGCCGGACGCTCGCGACGCCGAGCGAGGGGCTCGAGGGAATCGTCCTCGCGCGCGAGCTCGAGACCGTGCATCGCTGGCTCGGCCTCGAGGCGCGCGAGCGCGGGCTCGACGTCGACTTCGCCTTCCCCGCCGACCCGGAGCTGCGCGTGCCCGGCAAGCCCCAGCAGCTGCGGCAGATCCTGACGGCCCTGCTCGGCACCGTCCTGCGCATGGCCAGCGCTGGCGCCACGATCCGCGTGCGCACCCTGGAGGCCGAGCCCACGGGCGCGCTCGCCTTCGAGCTCTCGTGCGACGGGCTGGGGATCGACCACCCCACCCTCGCGCAATGGCGCCACGGCGCCGCGCGCGATCTGCCTTCCGACGATCGCGGTGCCGCCGGCCTCTTCCTCTGCCGCCAGCTCGCGCGCCGGGTGGGGGGCGAGCTGGAGGTCGTCGCCGACCCGCACGGCCGGGCGCGCCTGCGCCTCGCGCTACGCTTCGCGCCGGCGAGCGAGGGCGCCTGACCCGAACTGCGTGGCTTCGCTGTGGGTTCCCCGCGCCGGGATCGGTGCAAGTCGTTTGGGCGGCGAACGATACGACGACGGTCGGGCGCAGCGAGGCCTCGCTCGACGCAAGCTGGCGCCGCGCAACGCGATGAGCCCCGAAATCCACACGGAAGCCATGCAGTTCGGTCGGTAGGGTGCGGGGCATGCGGACGGCCACCCTGGTCGCGCTCCTGCTCGTTCCCGGCGCGCTCGTCGCCGCGCGCTGGACCGCCGCGACGGACCCGCCGGCGTCCCCGGCCGCAGTCCTCGAGCGGCTCTGGGCCGAGAGCGCGGCGCGCGCCCTGCGCAGCGGGGACCTGCCCACCTGGCAGCCCGACGTGAACCTCGGCATCCCGCTCGCGGCGGCGACCTACGCCGGGCCCTGGTACCCGCCACACCTCGTGGGTGCGCTGGGCGGCGCCCGGCTCGCCGCGCTGGTGCTCGGCGCCCAGCTCGCGCTCGGCGCTCTGGGTCTTTTCCTCTTCCTCCGGACCCAGGGGTGCTCGTTCGGGGCGCGGCTCGTGGGGTCGCTCGCGTTCGCGGGGTCGGGCTTCGTCGCGCTGCGGCTCGACCGGCCGGGCCTGCTCGAGGCCGCCGTGTGGCTGCCCTGGGCGCTCTGGGCGGCCGAGCGGGCGGAGCGGGGCGCGCGGGGAGCCCTGGTGGGCGTCTTCACGGCGCTCGCGGCCCTCGCGGGCGCCGTCGCGCTGCCGGTCGCGGGAACGCTGGTGGTCGTTCTGCGCGCGCTCGGGCGCTGCCGGGGTCGGGCGCTCGCCCGGGTCCTCGGATTCGTGGCACTCGGCTGGGTGGGTGCGGCCCTGGCCTGGGTGCCGGACCTGGAGGCCTGGCGTCTCGACGGCGCGGCGGCCCGCGCGGGACCCCCGAGCTCCCCCGCCGCCGCGAGCCCCGAGCCGACCGACGACGCCGCCGCCCCGCGCGCGGCCCTCGCCACGCTGTTCCTGCCGCGGCTGCTCGCCCCGCTCCCGGGGTCGGCCGCCACCGGCCCGCTCGCCTGGTGGCTCGGCGCGCCGGCGGGCGTGGTCGACCTCGACGGCGCCGCCGACAGCGCCTACCTCGGGATCGCGGTGCTGCTGCTCGCGACCGCGGCGGCGGTGGCGACCCCGCGCAAGGCGGCGTTTCCGCTCGTCCTCCTGCTCGCGACGGGGGCGCTCGCCTGGCGCGCACCGCCTCCTCTGCCGGGCGACGGCCTGGGGCTCGCGCGCGATGCGACGGGAATCGCGTGGCCGCTCGCGGCGTGGCTCGCGGCGCTGGGCGCCGACGCGCTCGCCGAGCGGCGCCGCGGCGCGGGGCTCGCGCTCGGGTGGACGGTCGTGCTCGTCGCCGGGCTCGCCCTGCCGCTGGCGCTCGTCGTCGACCCGTCCGAGCTCGCGCCGCGGCTCGAGGCGCGCTCGGCGGAGCGGCACGGAGCGGTCTTCGAGGAGGCGCGTCGCGCCTGGCCCGAAGGTGCGGCGGTGCGCGCCACCGAGCGCCTGGTCGACGACGGACGCTGGCTCCTCGGGCTTGCGTTGCTGGCAGGGCTGGGTGCCCTCGTGGCCGGAATCGTGCGGCGCCGCGCGGAGCCGCGCGCCGCGCCGTTCCTGGTCGCGCTCCCCTGGTTCGTCGCGATCCCGCTCGACGCGGCTCGGCTCGCCTTCGCCGAGAGCGCGCGCGGCCCGACGCCGCCCGCGGAGCTCGCCGACGCGCTGCGCACCGCCGCTCGCAACGGGCGCGTGATCCGCCTCGGAGACCCGGCTCGCCTGGCGCTCGTCGCGCCGCCGGGGGCGCTCGCGCGCGCGGGGATCTCGGAGCTCGGGGTCCCGACCGAACGCCCTTCGGGCTCTCTCGCGCGCCTCTTCGGCCCGGTCCCCGGGGTGTGGCACGGGCGCGCGTTCCTCGCGCTCGCGGGGGTCGAGGCCCTGGGGCACCCGGCCCTGGGGGTCGCGCGCGTCGGCGCCGTGCTCTCGGATCGGCGCCTCGAGCACCCCTCGCTCGAGCTCGCGCTCGCGCTGCCGGGCGCGTTCGCCTACCGCTACCGCGCGGGCGCCGGCCCCGAAGGCGAGCCGAGAGCGGACGGCGAGCAGCCCTGCCGCACGCAGGTGTTCGCGACGCGCGACGCGCTCGAGGCCGACGCACCGCGGCGCGGCGCCACGCCGGACTGGCAGCCGGGCGAGCAGACCCTCTACCGCCACACCCCCGACCGGCTCGACGTCGTCGTGCGCGGCACGGGCGGTGGCTGGCTCGTCCTCTTCGAGGCCTGGTACCCGGGCTGGAAGGCGACCGTCGACGGCCGCGACGCCCTGCTCGAGCGCGCCCTCTCCGCCGTGCGGGCGCTGCCGATCCCGGCCGGTGACGTCATGGTGCGCACGAAGTTCGAGCCCGCTTCCCTGCGCGTCGGGGCGAGCCTTTCCGCGCTCGCGTGGCTCGTGCTCGGAGTCTTCCTCTTCCGCGCGCGCGGCTGAGGCACGGGCCCGAGCCCGGATCCTTCACGAGCCTTTGACTCCGCTCGCTCGCCGTCCTCGACGACCCGCCCGGTCGTTTCCGGGCGCCTCGGTCGCTAGAGCCGCGATCTGGCGGCATCTGCGACGCCTGGCGCAAAGGCTCGTGAAGGATCCGGGCTATCCTCTGCGCGTGCACGCCCAGGTCCTGGGAAGCGGCAGCGCCGGCAACGCCCTCCTCGTCCGCGCGGGCCCGCTGCACCTGCTCGTCGACGCCGGGCTCCCGCTGCGGGAGCTCCGTCCGCGGCTCGAGGCCGCGCGGCTGCGCCACGCCGGCGTCGACCACATCCTGGTCACGCACGGCCACCTCGACCACGCGCGCAGCGCGGGCGCGCTGGCGAAGCGCCACTCGGCCTGCGTGCACTGCCCGGAGCGCATCATGCGGAACCGCGCCATCCGGCGCGCGCCGCGCATGGTCGCCCTGCGGATCGGCACACCGCGCGAGCTCGAGCCCCTGGGAGCGGGCGTCGTCTACACGCCCGTGCTGCTCCCCCACGACTGCGACCCGACCGTCGGCTACGCGGTCGAGCAGGACGGCCGGCGGCTCGTCGTCCTGACGGACATGGGCCGCCCGAGCGAGGACGTGGCCCGCCAGCTCGCCGGCGCGCACGTTCTCGTGCTCGAGTTCAACCACGACCGCGAGATGCTCGCGAACGGGCCCTACAGCCCCGCGTTGAAGCGGCGCGTCGGCGGGGACCGCGGTCACCTCTCGAACGAGCAGAGCGCGCGGATGCTCGCCTGGATGGCGAGCGAGCGCCTGCACACGCTCGTCCTCGCCCACCTCTCGCTCCACAACAACACGCCCGAGCGCGCGCTCGAGGCGGCGTACGCGACGCTCGACCGTCTCGGGCTCTCGCAGGTAGAGGTGCTCGTCGCGAGCCAGGACGAGCCCGGTCCCAACCTCCAGGTTTGAGCCGACATGAACGAGGTCCTGCGTCGGATCGCGAGCCACCGCAGCGTACGCGACTTCCACCCCACGCCCGTGCCGGATGACGACGTGCGCCGCGCCGTCGAGGCCGCGCGCTTCGCCGCGACCTCGAGCTGGATCCAGGCCTACGCCTTGCTCCAAGTCGTCGATGCGCGCGAGCGGACGTTGCTGCGCGAGCTGACCGGGGACCAGCCGCAGGTCGAGCGCGCGGGGGCCTTCTTCGTCCTCTGCGGCGACACGCGGCGCCACCGCCTCGTCGCCGAGCGCGAGGGCGCCGAGTACGCCTCGAACCTCGAGACGTTCCTGCTGGCCGCGATCGACGCGACGCTCTTCGCCCAGAACCTCGTGCTCGCCTTCGAGGCGCTGGGCTTTGGGACCTGCTACATCGGCGGGCTGCGCAACCGCCTGCCCGAGGTCGACCGGCTGCTCGAGATCCCGCGCGGCGTCTACCCGTTCTTCGGCCTGTGCGTGGGCGAGCCGGCGAGCGACCCCGGCCAGCGGCCGCGCCTGCCCGTGGAGGCCGTGTGGTTCCGGGGGCGTTTTCCCGACGACGCCGCGACGCTGGCCGGGATCGAGGAGCACGACCGCGAGGCGGCCGCGTACTACGCGGCGCGCGGGGCCGCGGGGCGGACCTGGAGCGGGGGCATGTGGCGCAAGTTCCGGGTCGCGCGGCGGGAGCCCCTGTTCGGGTACTACCGATCGAAGGGCGCGCGGTTCGAGTAGCGGGTTGGAAGGGGTCGGGGTCCTCTTCGTGCCCGGGCACGGGCCCGAACGATGCGCTCTGCACGGGCACTTTCGCCGGACCCCAGCTACCGCGAAGCTACCGCGGGGGTCCGGCGAACAAGGACCAGCGCACGATCGCCCACACCGCGATGAACGCGTCCTTCAGCCCGATCTTCTTGCCCTCGTCGTAGTCGCGCCCGGCGTAGCTGATCGGGACCTCGTAGACGCGCAGCCGCATCTTGGCGACCTTGGCCGTGATCTCGGGCTCGACGGCGAACGTGCGCGAGCGGATGTCGAGCTTCCTCGCGACCTCGGCGCGGAAGACCTTGTAGCAGGTCTCCATGTCCGTCAGGTTCAGGTTGGTGAACATGTTGGACAGGAGCGTCAGCGCGCGGTTGCCGACGTAGTGCCAGAAGAGGTGCACGCGGGCGTACGACCCGCCCAGAAAGCGGCTGCCGTAGACCACGTCGGCGTGGCCCTCGGTGATCGGGCGCAGCAGCGTGCCGTAGTCCTGGGGGTCGTACTCGAGGTCGGCGTCCTGGATCAGCACGACGTCGCCGGTCGTCTCCTTGAAGCCCGTCGACAGCGCGCCGCCCTTGCCCTTGTTGCGCTCGTGGTAGAAGCAGCGCACCTCCGGGTGCTTCGCCTCGAGCGCGGCCATGATCTCGCGCGAGCGGTCGCTGGAGCCGTCGTCGACCATGACGAGCTCCTTCTCGTACGGCGAGGCGAGCACGCGCGCGACGATCTTCTCGAGCGTGCGCTCCTCGTTGTAGACGGGCATCACGACCGAGAGCTTCATGCTTGTCTGGGATCGTCGGGCATGCTGGTCAATCCGTCGAAGAGCGCGTCGATGCCGAAGAAGGCCGTCGCGCCCCGATGGAGCTCCTTGTATCCGGGCTCGTCCTCGATGCACCACAGGGGGCGCAGGAAAAGGTGCAGGATCTCGTCGTCGGGACGCTCGCGCGCGCGCTGCACCGCGGCGCGCTTTCGGGCCCAGTGGTCCCAGCTCCCGAGCAGATCGTCGATCCCGACGAGGTCCGCCAGCCCCGCGCGCGCCACCGCGCGCCGGCCCTCCGCGCGACCGCGCAGGCGCTCCAGGGTCCGGGCCAGACGCCCGGGACGGCGCAGCCGGGAGAGCTCCTCGATGCGGAAGTCGCGCCGGTCCCCGAGCTCGAGGCGCAGGATCGCGCGCCGCAGCGCCAGCGCGAGCATCGCGGGAAAGACCCGGCGCAGGTTGTCGTCGGCGTAGTTCTTGAAGCAGGCGAGCAGGGGGTTGCGGACCTGCAGCAGGCGCAGCCGCTCGCGCGGCACGCGGCTGCTCGTGCTCGAATGGTGGTGGTAGCACACGGCGCGCGGCGCGTACTGCACGCGCTTGCCGAGGATCCAGGTGCGCCAGCCGAGGTCGACGTCCTCGTAGTACGCGAAAAACTCCTCCTCGAACCCGCCGACGTCGCGGAACGCCTGCGCGCCCATCGCCATCGCGCCGCCGCATCCGAAGAGCGTCCAGCAGGGCCGCTCGTGCTCCGGGCCGGGCTCGTCCAGGTAGGCGCGCTGGATGCCGATGCCGTGGAAGTTCATGCCCCCGCCGGCGGAGTTCACGCGCTCGCCGTCCCAGGAGAGAATGCGCGCGGACGTCGCGTCGCAGGCTCCGCGCACGATGGGCGCGACGAGCTCGCGCAGGAAGTCGGGCTCGACGCGGATGTCGTTGTTGAGGAAGACGAGCACATCGGCGTCCGCGGCCGCGCGCGCGCCCTGGTTGCAGCCCGCGCTGAAGCCCACGTTGCGCTCGTTGACCCGGAGCCGCACCCAGGGGAAGCGCGCGCGCAGGAGTTCCACGCTGCCGTCGCTCGAGCCGTTGTCGACGAGCACGACCTCGCGCAGGTCCGCGGGGTAGCGCAGCCCGCGGATGCTCTCCAGGCAGCGCTCGAGGTGGTGCCGCCCGTTCCAGTTGAGGATCACGATCGCGCAGCGCGGCAGCTCACGGTCGCCGAGCGGCTCGCTGGCCTCCACGAAGAGCTCGGGAGCAGCGGAGCTCATGCAGGCGCGCCCTCGGGCGCGGGCAGCGGCGCGTCGCTCGCGCGCGCGAGCAGCGCGCGGTAGCGGAACTCCGTGTCGGCGGCGTCCGCCTCGATCGTCTTGATCGGCATCCAGTCGCGCGAGAGCTCGTCGACGAGCCCCGGCTCGTCCAGAAAGCGGGACATCTTCGCCGCCAGGTCGGCGTCGTCCCCCACCGCGAAGTGCAGGCCGTCGACCCCGTCGCGGACGTACTCGGCCATCCCGCCGATGCCGCTCGCGAGCACCGGCGTGTGCGTCAGGAAGGCCTCGTGGATCGCGATCGGCGAGTTCTCGAACCACAGCGAGGGCACGACGAGCACGTCGATCTCGGCGAAGACCTCGGAGAGGCGCGCGTTGTCGAAGCGGCCCCGGAAGTGGACGTTGCCCGCTGTCGCGAGCCGCTCGAGGGCGGCGTGGTGCTCGTCGGTCGCCGGCCGGAAGTCGCCGAAGACGTTGAGCTCCGCCGCGCGCCCCGCGAGCCGGTTCATCGCGCGCACGAGCACCTCGCCGCCCTTGTACCAGACCAGCGTCCCGACGAAGCCGAAGCGCACGCGCCCGTCCGTCCGGCGGCGCTTCTCGAGCGCGCGCACGTGGTCGGAGCGCATTCCGTTGTCGGAGAAGAGGAACGTGTGCGGGTCGAAGCGGCCCGTCGCCAGCAGCTTCTCGCGCAGGAAGCGGCTCGGGCTGATGCGCAGGTCGGCCGCGGCGTAGGCGTCCAGCACGAACTCCTCGCGCGAGCGCATGTCGTCGTACTGCCCAGCGCGCAGCCGGAGCGAGCTCGAGGCGAGCCGGCTCGAGCGCACCTCGCGCGCGAAGCCGCGCGCGAGCTCGCCCGTCGCGGTGTCCATGCGGTGCACCCGGGGCACGAAGCGCAGCTTGCTCTCCCGCACGCACAGGTAGCAGCCGCTGCCCATGTTGCTCTCGCAGCGCTCGCCGTCGGGGCGGATCAACTGCACGCGCGAGCAGATCGCCCAGTAGTCGTGGCACGTGATCACCGTCGGCAGGCCGCGCCGGCGCGCGACCTCGACGAGCCCAGCCGAAAGGTGGATCAGGTGCTGGAAGTGCACGGCGTCGGGCCGCTCGCGCGCGAGGACCTCGTCGAAGACGGCGTCGACGCGCGGCTGGTGGTAGCTCTCGCGCAGGCTCGCGTGCTGCAGCCGGTGCGTCAGCCGCAGCACGCGCAGGCCCTGGAACTCGGCGTCCTCGACCGAGAAGTCGGGCAGCTCGCGCTCGTCCGCCGGCACGCGCGCGAGGATCGTGCAGCGGTGGCCGCGCCGGGTCATCTCCTTGACCAGGTTATAGGTGTAGACCTCGGTGCCGGCCCAGGTGTCGGGCGGAAAGCCGTGCACGACGTAGAGCACGTGCAGCGGCGCGCCGCTGAGCACGCGCGTGGTCGGGCGGCGCCGCGCCGTGCGTCCGCCGTCGTGGAGCCCGCGCAGGCCCGCCTCGCGCAGCTCGC
>Ga0299906_10002116_pt1 | contig 16684 bp, 13 predicted proteins | sample RVTome_14_FD_200259 | JGI IMG/M metagenome (GOLD analysis project Ga0299906, IMG submission 200259) | Soil microbial communities from uranium-contaminated site in the Upper Colorado River Basin, Wyoming, United States - RVT145D125 (version 2) ...
GTATCCAAACCGTCGATGTTCACCCGCCCTGCTTCGGGGCATCAGTCTGCCGCTTCGCCGCCTCGATCGCGGCGCGGATCTTCGCTTCGATCTCGGGGTCGGCGATGATTTCGGCATCGAGTTGGCCCGCGGCGGCGTCGAGGACGTCTTTCACCGCCAATTCTCGCTCGCGACCGGGGTCCTGGCTTGTGAGGAGTCGGAGAACGAAGTCTTGGAGGGCGTTGACTCTAGCACGCTCGACCGCGAGCGGGTCTGCATCCTCTGGCTCGCCGTCCGAAACGAAGCGCAGTTGTTCATGCTCGGGTTGCGAACCGGGCGCGGGGGCGAGGTTGAGGAGCAGGTATCCACTACTGAGTTGCCACCGGCCACGCGCTGTGTAATTTGGTCCTTGGAAGCAATCGAGGATTTCGAGATTTGGTGACCGGTTACGAAGAAAGACAAGTCGAATGGGGTGAGCCAACTCCGGCACGGCGAGGGTGCCGGTCGGGTCGATTCGGAGATTTCGAACATCGCCGGCGCCAAGGATCGTCAGCGACATGCCGTCATCGAGTATGCGTCCGTCCTCATGCACCTGGCGCCAGTTGCCCTCCAGAATCGCATCCAAGTCGCGAACACCGCTGGTCGACATGGTGCGTTGAGGGCTCTGATCGGCATCAGGATCCCTGATCGCACTGAAGATGACCAGATCACCGCCTTGCAGATCCAGGTCCTCGCCGTTGACCGTGCCATCAGCGAGCACTTCGACGGTGTAGGTCTGCTCGGTCTTGTCATCGATGCGGCGATGGACCGTCGCGTTGGCGTGTTGACTGAGACGTCCTGCCACCACCAGCAGCCGACTCATCGTCAGCCCGTCCGCTGGGATGTCATAGACCCCCGGACGTCGGATGATGCCATCAACGAAGACAACACCAGTTCCCCGTTCCGCCGCCTTGCGCTCCATCGCCTGCTCCGCCAGTTGGGCGCTCATCGCCTGGATCGCCAGTGTGTTGGAGCGCTGCGTGATGTACATCTGCACGCTCACGCCGATGACGACCAGCAGGACCACGATCATCAGGACGAGATTGATCTTCTGAAGCATGATGCGTTCCTCCCGTGCGATGCGGCGGCATTGCGCCTTGATCCTTTGAACATCCCCGAAGCGATCCGCGGCGGCCCGTCGGGCCTGCGCGGCATCGAGCCCCTGCCGCTCGTACTCCCGCCGCCGCTGCGCCAGGTGAAACTCGAACTCATCGGCCAGGTCCGCTTCGAGCTGATCTTCGCCGCGCGGATCGGGCCGCGGCCACGGCAGGCGGGCGAGATGGAGGCGGTCGAGCATGGGAAGAACGGGACAGGTACGTTTTCCAGGGCTGGGGGCAGAATACGGGACACGTACGTTTTGCGGCGCGGTGGCAGTGCGCCGGGGGAATTACATTGGACTTGGGACAGGAAAAACGTACCTGTCCCGTTTTTCGCGGGGCACGCCCATGACCTTGCCGATCGCGGCGGAGACGTTCCGCCACGACTCGGTGTCGGCCTTCAGCCGCGCCCGGCCGGCCCGGGTGATTTCGTAGTATCGCGCCCGGCGGTTGTTTTCGCTGGCCCGCCAGTGCGAGGCGAGCAGGCCGCGCTTCTCCAGCCGGTGCAGGGCGGGGTAGAGCGAGCCCTCCTCGACCTTCAGGACATCATCCGAGACCTGCTGGATGCGGCGGGCGATGCCGTACCCGTGCTCGGGGCCGGTCAGGGACAGCGTCCTGAGAATGAGCATGTCCAGCGTGCCCTGGAGCAGGTCGGAACGGTCGGGCGAGGTCTTGGCGGCGGGCATGGTCGTACCCCTTGATGATCTATGGAAAGCATACGGCCTTCCCATAGATTGTCAAGGGGAAGAGGGGAGAAAGGCGTCGAGGCATCAAGTCATTGAGTCATTGAGGCGTCGAGGCGGCAGCTCGGAGCCATGTCAATCGGCTGCCTGCGGCAATGGCCGGCCCAGTTGCCGCGCATCGTAGAGGTGCAGATAGCGTTCCTGCGCCGCCACCGCCCCGGCCGGCAGCAGGCGGCTCAGTCGCCCCCACGATGCGCGGCGGTCATCGAGCAGGATCCACCGCGCATCGCGCTTCTCGACGATCCGCCGGATCGTCTCCAGGTCCGCCGCCGCCTCGAACGCCGCCACATCCGCCCGCCGCTCCTCCTCATCCGGCACGAAGAACTCCAGGTGCAATGCCGCCACGATCCGACCCGAGAAAGACGGCACGGGCCAGGCCGTCTCCATGTCCGCCAGCACCACATCGCGCAGCGCCACCTCCGCCAGCCCTCGGGTGTACGTCTCGCGGACCATCGCCTGCTTGTTCTCGCGCCCCATGATCGGCGCCAGCAGCGGCCGCGCCAGATAGGGCTCGCGGAGGATCGCCGCCGCCTGGAAGAACAGGCAGTACCCCAGCATCATCGCCAGCAGCGCGGCGGTGATCCCTTTCCACTGCCCTCGCCTCAGCTCGCCGATCCACGCCGGCCACGTCCGCGGGTCGAACAGGCCGAGCTGGTGGGCCGCGAATCCGATCGCGACGTTGACGATGGTCAGACCCACGAACACGAGACGCATGAACAGGGCGGACTCTCGCGCCGCCGCGATCGCCGCCGCCGCCAGCGTGCCCAGCAGGGCGAGGTGGCCGAAGCGCACCAGTGGGTGCCCCTGCCACGGCAGCGTCACCACCGCCAGGGCCAGCGTGGGCAGACCCCAGACGAAGACCATCTTCCGCAGCACGCCGTCGATGTACCAGAACCACTCGTTGGGCTCAGTCATCGTCGCCTCCAGGAAGTCGTACCACGGCCACAGCCAGCAGGCGATGAAGGCGACGGCGGAGGTGGCGACGAAGACCATCAGTTCGACGGGCATGGGCTTGCGCGGCTGGCTGAGGCGGATGCCGGCGATGCCGCACATGAGGAACACGCCCGTCATGCCGTGGCTGAGGATGGCGACAGCCCCCATCAGGCCGCAGGCGATGGCGGCAGTGAACATCGATGCCGCGCCGCCCCGGACCATCAGTCGGTCATACAGCGCCCACGCCAGCAGCGCCAGGGCATAGGCGAACGCCGAGGGATTGACCTGGTGCCAGGGCAGGTCGCTCAGGGCCAGGGAGTTGGCGTACTCCGTCGGCCGGCCGAAGAGCACGACCATGACGATGAGCACGCTCGGCGCTGCCGCGCGGCAGCGGAAGATGCCCAGGAACGCCGGGATCGCCAGACCCAGCAGCAGCGTGTTCACCACGCCCGCGATGCCCATCGCCGTGTAGGGCGACATGCCCGTCACGCGGCACACGCCGGCCAGGGCCAAACTGTACGGCGAATAGCGGATGGACGCCTCTGGCGCGGCATAGGTCGGGTTGCCCAGACTTTCCGGGGGCCAGAGCGTTTCGGTCATGACCTTGACCGAGCGCTCATGCTCCCAGGCGTCCGTCCACGGGTGCTCAGCGCGAAAGCCGGTGAGCAGGCCGATGTAGGTCGCCAATAGCGCGACGAGGAGCCAGTAGACCCACGATGTGCGGTCAGGGGCGGCATTGAGTGCGGGTGCGGCAGAAGGGGCAGCGTCGGTCATGGCGGCTCCACGCGGTGTGCGGTGGATCGACTGTATCAGAGGGATCGGGTTCGTTGGTCAGCCCGGATGTGGAACGCTGCGCTTATTCACAGGCGCGCATCACACGGACGTTTGCACGGTCGTGTTTCGTCCAGCCGCGCTGCGCACTGACACGGCCCCAAAGCCGGCCGTGTCAGTGGCACCCCGAATCGCTAGTCCCCCTCTGTGCCCTCTGTGTCTCCGTGGTGAATCCCCTCTTCTTCCCGCCACCACTCGAAGTAGCCGATCATCATCTCGTCCCACGTCTGCTCGCCGAATTCCACCCGCTTCGTCGGGTCGGGGTTGGCCGGGTTGTCCGTGGAGTTGTCGAACCATGCCGTGCACTCGATGCGGGCGCCCTTCGGTATCCGCAGCGGCTCCAGCAGGCGGTACGCCGTCTGCCAGTTGAAGTCGTAGCGGGGGATGTTCAGGATCGTCTCCGCGCGGCCGTCGGGATAGATCAGGTCGTAGCGGAACGCCTTGCCGCGCAGGTGCATATGCGGGGCGAACGAGTAGAGCACGGCATCCACCGGAAAGGTCGCATCCGCCCGCACCTCATAGTTCGACGCCCCGGCGGGGATCTCGAACTTCGTGGTCATGGCCGAGTTGTGGTGCATCTCGTGCACGGGCGGACCGTCGGCGAAGATGAAGCCGACCTCGGTCCGGTCGCGCGCGAACGCTCCGTTGGGCGTGTAGTGCATCTGGAACTTGAGCCACGCCCCGGCGGGCAGCTTCTTCGCCACGCCCTCGGGATAGATGGTCGGCCCCTGGCCCGGCACCATGCCGCCGAAGTAGCCCCGCAGCCCGCCCTGCCAGCGCCCCCGGAAGTCATCGCGCGATTCGCCTTCCTTGCGCGGCTCCTCCACGAAGATCAGGGCGTGGTGCACCACCTGCGGCGCGGTGGGGCGAAATTCCATCGCCGCGATCCACTTGTCCTCGCCGAAGTCCGTCTTCACGTACGCATACTGGTAATCGAGCGCCCCCTCGGCGGGAATCTCGAAGTCCTCTGGCAGCCGCACCACCGCATCCGGCTCGCCCATGCGCCACCCCGGCGCAAACGAGCGCGGCAGGGGCGCATTCCGGGGGTCGCCCTCCGGCGCGCCGGCGTCGAACCACGCCAGCATGGCCGCCAGATCATCGGCGGGCAGGGCGGCGACATTGCGCCACGGCCCGCCCATCTCATCGGCGTGCCAGGGCGGCATGAGCTTCTCTTCGAGCACGTACTGGATCATGCCGCGCCGCCCCTTGACGCGGTCGTAGGTGTCGAGGGCGAACGGCCCGGCGCCGCCTTCGCGATGGCAGGCGAGACAGTTGGCCTGCACGATGCGGCTGATGCGGTCGTGATAGGTCGGGGCGATGGTCGGCTCGGCGGGCGCGGCAGGGTCGAAGGCGAGGAAACACCCGGGCGCAGTGGTCGCGGCGGGATCCACCTCGCCTCCGGCGAGGACCGCATCGAGGGCGCGGCGGAGATGCTCCGTCCGGGGCGCATCGAGGTTGTAGCCGATGCCGTACTGGTCATCGACAGCACCGCGATAGCGGAGCGTGCGGGCCGAATCGAGGAGGAACACTTCCGTGGTGGAGCCGGCCCGCAGGGCCCGGGCGATCCGCCCGTCCCGATCGATGGCGTAGCGGCCGCCGAAGCCGTGCTGCGCGATGGCGGTGCGCACCGGGTCGAGGTCGCCGGGCGCGCCGACGTTGATGAAGACGAAGGTCACGCCGCGGCCGGCGTACTCCCGCTCCAGCGCCGCCAGCCGCGGGCCGTAGCGCTTCGAGACCGGGCACGACTCATCGCGCAGGGCGATGACAATCGTTCCGGGAGTGTCCGAGAGCCGGCCGGCCCTGCCGTTCACATCGGTGAATTCCAGGTCCGCCACGAGGCGGCCGACGAGGTGCTCGCGCGGGTCGGCCAGGCGCATCGGCCGGCGCGTCTCGTCGAGATCCGGCCCGTCGCCCGCGGGCGGGGCGGCGGCGACAAGGAGCGGCAACGACAACAGCAGGCATGCGTTCATGGTTGATCTTGTGAAACGGGCAAGGAGGTCCGAGGTTTCATGTGCGTTGTCCGACCCGGCCATGCCGGCCGCGGCGGATGAGTGCCACGGCCGTGTCGGCCGTGCGAGCGGGCGAGTGCGAACGCCGCCGGGGCGCGCGGCTCGCGGGACCGTCGCACGAACGGTCGCACAGGGCTGATCCTATTCGTCCGCCGACCCGGATGGAACCGGCTCGCCGAATGCCCGCAATTCAGCTATTGCGCCATGATACTCGTAGTAGTTGTACCGCTTCGTGGCGATCGTGCGCTTGAAGAGTTCGATCGCCCCCGCCTGGTCGCCGCCGATCAGCCGCATCATGCCCATGTAGTAGTATCCTTCGACGGCGATGCCGGGATCGGGCGCAGCGCCTGTCTCGATCAGGTATTCCAGCAGTTCATCTTCGGTCAAGTCGCCGCGCAGGAATCCTCGCACCGCGTTCGTCCAGAGGTCGGTTGAGCTGCCGCTCATCCGCCGGCGATCGTCCCGTTCCTCCGCGGGCGCCAGAGAGGCGTGGGCCGGGTCGGATTGTCCGCAGCGCATCCGCGCCAGGAACAGGAAGAAGTGTGCGTAATCGGTGCGCTGCTGGTCGGAGATCGTGGCCCGGTCGAGGTCCGGCAGCGCCTCGGCCGGCTGGCCCATGAACAGGCGGGTTGCGCCCCGGCCCAGGTAGCCGTGAAAGTTGTACGGATCGGCGTCGATGGCCTGGGTGAAGGGATCGATGGCGTCCTCGTATCGCCCCAGTCCCCAGCGGGCCCACCCGAGATTCCGCCAGGCGGTGGCGTCGGAGGGCACGCGCCGCACCTGTTCGGCAAGTTCGGCCTCGGCCAGCTCGAAACGGCCCATCTCCAGGGCGAGAAGGCCGCTGGCGCGATGAACCTCGCGGTTCTCCGGGTCCATGCGACCGACGGTGACAAAGTCGGCGATGGCGGCATCGAACTGATCCACCCGCCGATTGGCCTGGCCGCGCAGCATGTGCGTCGCCGCATCGTCGATGCCGCCGTTGATGGCCGCGGAAAGGTCGCGGATGGCCGGGTAGAAGTCCTGGAGCTGGTAGTACGCTTCGCCGCGCACTCGATAGGCCTCGTGCTGTGCGGGATGAAGGTTGATGGCCTCGTCGAGGATGCTGATGGCCTCCTGGAAGGCGCCGGCGTTGAGCAGCCGGCGACCCTCCACCAGCATCGACCGGGCCTGGTCGGCGGGCTCGATCGGCCGGGATCGCTGATAGAAGAAATAACCGCCGCCGATGAGCAGCGCGAGGATCGCCAGCGTGAAGAAAAGGGCGCCGACGGATTCCGCTTTCACCATGCTGGGCCTCGCCCGGGCTCCGGGCCGATGTCATAGGGTACGATACCCGGCGCCTCATTGCCGCAGGAGATTCGCGATGACCACGCCGTCGATTATGACCGAGCCCAAGGGAGACGCCGCGGATGTGCAGCCGATCGTCCACGCCCTGGATGAGTCGCTGCTGGCGTCGTTCCGCCGCGACTTCGAGTCCCGGCCCGCCGCGCGTCTGGCCCGCAACGCGGTGACGCAGGTGAGCGTGGATGATGTGGCCCTGAGCCGCCCGGTCATCGCCGGCACGGATCACACCTTCTCGCACAAGCTCGATGACTGGGCGGTGACGAACCAGAAGAAGTCGGGCCGCTGCTGGATGTTTGCCGCGCTGAACCTCTTCCGAGTGGGCGCGATGAAGAAGATGAACCTCAAGGAGTTCGAGTTCAGCCAGGCGTACACGCTGTTCTGGGACAAGCTGGAGCGGGCGAACTTCTTCCTGGAGTCGATTCTCCAGACCGCGAATCGGCCGGTGGATGACCGCCGGGTGGCCTTCCTGCTGGCCCGCCCGCTGGATGACGGCGGCCAGTGGAACATGTTCGTGAACCTCGTCCGCAAGCACGGCCTCGTGCCCAAGTCGGTCATGCCCGAGTCGGAGAGCTCCTCGAACACGAGACGGATGAACGAGGTCCTGCTGACCAGGCTCCGCGAGGCGGCGATGATCCTGCGGCGGCTGCGGGGCGATGGCGCGCCGATGGAGGCCGCCCAGGCCGCCAAGCGTGAGGCCCTGGCCGTGATCCACCGCATTCTCTGCATCCATCTCGGCACGCCCCCGGCCCCGCCCCCACTTTCGGGGGGCTTCGACTGGCAGTGGAACGACAAGGACAACAACTTTCATCGCGATGGCGCCATGACACCGGTCCAGTTCGCCCGCAAGTACGTGGACCTGCCCATCGACGACTATGTCTGCCTCGTGAACGACCCCCGGAAGGAGCATCCGTTCAACCGCACGTACACCGTCGAGTTTCTCGGCAACGTGGTGGGCGGCGCGCCGGTGGTCTACCTGAACGTCGAGATCGAGGCGATGAAGCAGATCGCCATGCGGACGATCATGGGCGGCGAGCCGGTGTGGTTCGGCTGCGATGTCGGCAAGATGATGCGCCGCGACCTGGGCATCTGGGACCGGCGGCTCTTCGACTACGAGAACGTCTACGACACCACGTTCACCATGACCAAGGCCGATCGCCTGCACCACCAGGAGACGCAGATGACCCACGCCATGCTCTTTACCGGCGTGGATGTGGTGGATGACCGGCCCCGGCGCTGGCGGGTGGAGAACAGTTGGGGCGAGGAGGACACGGGCCGCAAGGGCTTCTTCGTCATGAACGACAACTGGTTCGACGAGCACATGTTCGAGATCGCGGCGAGGAAGTCCGCCCTGACGCCGGCCATGATCGAGGGCCTGGCCACCGAGCCGATCGTCCTGCCGCCGTGGGATCCGATGGGCGCGCTGGCGCGGTCCTGATCGCGCCTGGAAATTCGTCGAAAACGGGATTCACCACTGAGGGCGCGGTAAAGGACGGAGGGGGAGTTTTTGCCACGGATGAGAGGGATGCGCACGGATGAAGGCGCTGGGTCAGGGCCTGGCCCGTCGCGCCCGATCCGTGTTCATCTGTGTCCATCCGTGGTTTCATTCCTTCTCTGCGTTCTCTGCTTCTCCGTGGTGAACTCTACTCCCGCCATGTGGGTCCGTATCAGCCCGTCGGAATCGTCAGCAACGGCGCCTGCACGGCATCCGAAGACTCAGCGATCGAGGTCAGGATGATCAGCGTCGAGAATGTGCCCTTGGACCGCATGTCGGTGTCGTCGATCCAGTACCACAGGCCGCGATGGCGGATCCGCACGTAGTAGTTCAGTGGCGCCTTCTCGCCGGCGTGCACCACCAGCGGATGCACCAGCTCCTCGCCCGTCGGAGCGCCGGGAGAGGCCCGGCCTTCATCGATGTCCGACTGCGGCACCCGCACGTACGTGGACATGTCGGCGAGGATGGCCAGGATCGATCGCGTGACGAGTGCGATCTCCTTGTCATCGCGGGCCATGGAGCCGAAGGTGATGCGATAGTGGTCCGCCCCGGGATCGAGTCCGAGGATCGACACGACTTCCGCCAGGAGCTGGTTCTGCTCGTCGGTGCGCGCGGCCGATACCACCATCACGAACGACGGCTGTCCCTTCACTTCCGACTCCATGAGCCGCAGACTCATGGCGCCTTCGGCCTGGAGCCGGCCGATGATCTGTACGATGCGGGCGAACTGCGGATCGAGCTGCTGTTGCCGCGCCCCGAAGTAGAATCGATTCCTGACGCCGTTGATGGAGTGCACGCACAGGGGCAGCATGGTCTCGGCCCGCCAGCCGGACTCGATGAGCGTGAGCACCGACTCGGCCCGGATGGGGGTGATGATGGTCTCGGTGAACTTCTTGCCGTACATCGGCGCGTAGGTGATGGTCGGCCGGTCGGCGTAGCGGCCGCTGCCGGTGAGGCTCGTGCCGCTGCCGTCAAGCTCGCCCCAGTTCACCGCCGCGCCGGCCGTCAACAGGACGTCGAGACTGTACTGGTTGACCACCGAGTTCACGGTCAGGAACACCGGCGACTCCATGTAGCGCAGGCGCACGATGTTCTTCAGCAGCTCCTCGCGGGCGGAGCGCCCCAGCATCTCGCCGTAGCCGTTGCGGTCGCGCGGCACGGTCTCGGGCCCGATGGAGCAGCCGGACACATGGGCCAGGACCGCCATGACGGCGATGACGGCGAAGCGGCGGCGGACGGGATTCAGAGACGCTCTGGGGGTAGTCGTCATGCGGCGCTCCTGCCCGGTGCATCGGAGGTCCGGGCGGAGGCATCATTGCAGAATCGGTCGGTCGCGGCACAGCGGCAGCCGCGCCGGGACAGGATTCCGCACGGCGCGCCTTGACATCGCGGCGACCGCAGGCGCAAATGAGTCGTTTGACGCGATGAGCGGTTGCTCCCGCCCGCGATCAGGACGATGCCCAGACTTCACAAGGACGATCGGACCATGACCAGCAGAAAACCAGCGATCATGGTGCGCATCGGCGTGTTCATCCTCGTCTCTCTTGTGACCGCCGGCTGCGCCGGGCCGAGTCTCGCCCCGGCGCCGAACCTCTACTGGGCGACCGGCGAGAACCCCTTCGGCGATGTGCCCCAGGACCTGCAAACGACCGCCGCGCAGGTTCTCTACGCCACCGACCGCAAGCCGGAGGGCGAGAAGGACGGAATCCTCCAGTACGGCTACCACCGGTCGCAATCGGTGGCGGTGGGAATAGCGACGATCCAGATGGGCGAGAACCTGACCTGGGAGCAGCTCGTCGAGGCCAGCACGCAGAAGGAGCACCCGCACAAAGTCCCGCTGGCGCTCACGGGTGTCGAGGAGCTTGTCCGCATGCCGCCGTCGAACACGCCGATGGAAGTGGTGAACGGCGAGCCGGTGGAGAATCCGGACTACCTCAAGGCCGTGGCGGAGGCCGAGGCGCAGATCACCGAGATCGTGCGGGCCCAAATGGCGAAGTCGCCGGTGAAGGACGCCTTCGTGTTCGTCCACGGATACAACAACACCTTCGAGGACGCCGCGTTCCGGATGGCCACGTTGTGGCATTACATGGGTCGGCCCGGCGTGGCGATCCTGTATTCCTGGCCGGCCGGACACCCGGGTCTTCTGCGCGGCTACACCTACGACCGCGAATCCAGCGAATTCACCGTTCACCACCTCAAGCAGATCGCCTCGATTCTCGCCCGCTGCCCGGAAGTGCACCGGATCCATGTGGTCGGGCACAGCCGGGGCACGGACGTCGTCATGAACACGCTGCGGGAGGCGTGGATCGCCACCCGCATGATGACCGACCGGCGGGCGAGCAAGCTCGGCAACGTCGTCATCGCCGCCGCCGACATCGACTGGGATGTGCTTCAGCAGCGCATCGCCGCCGAGCGCGTGTTCGCCGGCATCGACAACATCGCCTTCTACCTCTCGGACGAGGACAAGGCGCTGGGGATCTCCCACTGGCTCTTCGGCAGCGTGGCCCGCATCGGCCAGCTCGGCATGAACATGCTCACGCCCGAACAGCGCGACATGATCGTGAAGCAGGACCAGATCCAGATCATCGAGACGAAGGTGAAGTCGGACTTCATCGGCCATGCCTACTTCATCGACAATCCGGCCGTTCTGTCCGACGTCATCCTCTTCCTGCGCGATGGCAAGCGGCCCGGCGCGGAACGCGGGCGGCCACTCAGCCGCCGGCCCGGCGAATTCTGGACATTGACCGACGACTACCTGGTCAAGCCGCCATCCGAAATCGCCGGCGCGCCGGCCGCGGCATCGTCGATTCGACCCGTGGGACCGGGCTGAACGCGTGTCATCCGCCCCCGCCCCCCGACGCCTCGCGCTCGATCTCGGCCTGGAGGTCGGCGAAGGCCTTGTCGGCGTTGGCGGCATCGATTTCGCGGGCCGCCGCGGCATCGGCCTCGGCCTGTGTCGGCACCTCGACATCAACCTCGGGCAGCGTCGCCTGCGATCCGCCCGTCGTGCCGCCATCGGAGCATGCCGTCAGCACGACCAGGCCTGCCAGCGCCGCCCAGGCGCTGCGCGCGATTGGTCGCCGGATGAGCGTCATGACACACCTCCGCTCTTGCCTTTGCCCTTGCCGGCGCCGTCGGGCGGTCCACCGCCCCCGGCCTTGCCCCCGGCCTTGCCGCCGGCGCTTCCGCCAGCGCCGGCCTTGTCGCCGGCCTTTCCGGCGCCTGCATCCTCGGGCTTTCCAGCCGTCGCCGGCTTGCCCTTGCCGCGCCCCTTGCTGAGGCGCTCCTCGAGGGCCGCGGCCTTGTCCTTGCCGATCTCTTCCTTCGCCCGGGCGATCTTGCGCTCGTGCAGCTCGTTCAGCTTCGCCTCCATCTTGTCGAGCGCGGCAAGTCGGTCCTGGTTGCCCTGCTCGGTGGCCAGCACGCGCAGGCGATTAATGGTGGCCATCTGCTTGCGATACTTGGCCTCTTCGAGCATGGTCCGCCTGAGGATGCGCGCTTCCTGGCTCGATGGATCGAGGCCTGAATCGCGCACGGCCTGGCCGGCCTCCGCGCCGGGCCCCTTGGCCTTGCCGGCATCGTCGGTCCCTTCCTGGCCGCGCGCATCATCGGGCCGGCCCTTGCCTTTGGCGGCACCGGCGCCTTCAGCCTGGCCGGCGCCGCCCGTGGGCGGCGATGTCGGCGGTGGCGATGACGCCATCGCCGGCAGCGCCAGGGTCAGGGATGTGGCGGCAGCGAACAGCCACGCGTGACGAATCCTGCTCCGTGTGTGCATGGTTCATCCTTTCTCCGGAATCCGGCCAGCGCGAACTGGATTCACGCCGGTCATTGAGACACTGTACGGCGCGATGCAGGGACGGGTCGAGTCATGCCACCGCCTGATTTCGACCGGCCATCCATCGTGGCGCTGCTGCCATGCGCAGATTCTCACTCATTTCACGCCACCAGCACATCGGCGATGCCCAGGGCCCCCAGCGCGCACGAGATGATTCCGTTGAGTGTGAAGAACGCCAGGGCGATCTTCGATGTGCCCCAGCGTGACACCGTGGCATGCTCATAGATGAGCAGAATGGCGACGATTCCGAGGCCGATGGCGAAGAGCACGTCGAAGCGATCATCGATGCGCCAGGCGGCGATCAGGCAGGCCAGCGCGATGGCGTGCAGTCCCCGGCTGACCCACAGCGCCCCGGCCGGGCCGAGGCGGGCGGGAATGGAGTGCAGGCCCTGAGCCCGGTCGACATCCACATCCTGCAACGCGTAGATGATGTCGAAGCCGGCGACCCAGCACAGGACCATGCCCGCGAGGAGCCAGAGGGCGGGCTGGCTGGTCAGCGGAAATGGTTGATCGGGGAAGGGCGGTGGATAGGCCGCGATGGCGGCCGCGAGGGGACTGACAGCCAGGCTCAGACCAAGGTAGATGTGGCAGAGCGTCGTGAATCGCTTGGCGAGAGCGTACGAGCAAAGCCAGGAGAGGACGGGGACGGACAAGATCAGCGGCCACCAGTTGCCGTACAGGAAGCCGAACGCAGCGCATATGGCGATGAACAGCCCGGCGGCGAGGAGCGAAGCAAGGTATGCCCGGCGCGGCGAGAGATTGCCGCTCGGGATGGCCCGCCCGGCCGTCCGAGGGTTGCGGGCGTCAATCTCGCTATCCAGGAGCCGATTTGCAAGCATCGCAGCCGTCCGTGCGAAGATCATGGCCAGCACAATGAGAACGAGCTGGCCACTGAACTGGCGCCAGAAGGCGGACGAGTATTGCGGGTGAAGGAACTGGTGCGCATATCCGGCCATCGAATCCACATCCTCCCCGGTCATGAACCACGTGCCCCGCGTCGGCCCCAGTGCCGCCATGAACGCCGCCAGCAGCGCGAACGGCAGGGCGAAGACGCTGTGCGCGATCTTGATGTCCGCGCCGATGATGCGGAACGTCGTGATTGACAGAGCGTTGCTCGGGCTCATCGCGCGGCAGTCTACCTGTGCCGGCATTGAACGCCACTCCGACTGACGGGATGGCGCGTTGCGCCCCCAGGGTGAATCACGCCGGAGACCCTCAGTTCTCTCTCACGCATGGCCCGAGTCTTCAGCCCAAAGCGGCCGGTCGCACGGCACCAGCGCTTGCGCGCTGTCGTGCGCGCATTGACGCCCCGCATGCCGCGCCCAAAGCGGCGAGGCATGGCACCGGATTCGCTCAGCCGCGCATCCTGGGCCCCCCGAAGCGATTGAACCAGTTCGCGAAGAAGCCGCCGATGTTCGCCAGAGGGGCATCCGGCCACGGCATGGGCTCGCCCCCGGGGAGCATCGAGCCGATCAGCCGCTTGAGCATGGCCCAATTCGCCTCCAGGCGTTTGCGGATGGTCGGCGTGGCGCGGCGGCCGTTGGGCGTGAAAAGCATCGCCGTGACATCGTCGTGGGCGAGGTTGCCGCGATGCTCGGCGGCGATGGCCATCAGCAGCCGCTCGATGAACATCGCGGGCTCGCGGGGGTCAAGAATCGAGAGCGTGCGGATCAGCCCGCGCGTGCCCAGCATCGCGCCATCCGCCGCCCGCGACTCGATGAGCGAGTCCGTATAGCACAAAACGAGGTCGCCGGGTTCCAGGCGCACCACGCGCTGGTCGTAGTCCGTGAGGTCGAGGATGCCCAGCGGCACATTGGCCGGGCCCGCTGCCGCGCTCCGGGCGGAAGACTCCGGCTCGAGCAGGGACCACCTGTTCTCATCGGCCCGGTAGATGGCCGGCGGCGGATGGCCGGCATTGGCGAGTGTGAGCGTCCGCGTGGGGGCGAAGTACGAGGCGGCGACCGCGGTGGCGAAGCGGCCCTCATCGGCCAGGGCGGCGAATTCGCGGTTCAGCGCCCGCACGAACCGGGTCTGGCTGATCTGATTGACATGGCGGCGCATGAGCGCGCGCAGGGCGTCGGAGGTCTTCGCCACCTCGCTGCCGTGCCCGCTGACATCGGCCACGAGCATGCGGGTGATGCGTCCCGTGGCGCAGCTCGACATGTAGTAGACATCGCCGCCCTGATCGGCCTGTTCGTAGGGCAGGGAGAAGACCCAGGCGTCGAGGCCGGGCATGGCGACGCCGCGATCGGCCGGGTCGTTGCCGCCCCAGACCTCCAGGCACTGGAGCGTGGGCTCCCGGTCACCGACGTAGTGCGTGGTGGTGGGAGCGGCAGCGAGGGCGGCAGGCAAAGCAGGCATGATGGGCCAATCGACAATCACACAATCAGGATGCGCGGGGCGGCAGCGCGGTTGCGGCAATTCGGCTTGTCCTGGTGAACAACGATTCCCGGGACGCGGCATATTCCGGCGGCGACCGCCGGCGCCTGCTTGCCGCGCGGCACGGGATCGCGATACTGGCCGCGTCTCATTCAGCGGTCAACCATCAGCCATCAGCGGTGAGCGATCAGCGATCAGCCGCAACCGCCGGAGAGGCCTACCCTTGATGCCCTCAGCCGTGCCGCGCTGCTGGCCGCCGGATGCGATTGTGTGGCCCCGCGGAGCGCTCCCTGACGGTCGCGGCGAAACATCGCACCCGCCACCTGTCACCCCCCACCTGCCCCCGGACTGCCCATGCCCCCGCAAACCGCTATCACGCCCACACGCGAAGAGAACTACCCCGAGTGGTACCAGCAGGTCATCCGCGCTGCAGACCTGGCAGAGGTCTCGCCCGTCCGCGGCTGCATGGTCATCAAGCCGTGGGGCTATAGCGTGTGGGAGAACATGCAGCGGCAGCTCGATGACATGTTCAAGGCCACGGGCCACGTCAACGCCTACTTCCCCCTGTTCATCCCGCTGAATTACTTCGAGCGCGAGGCGAAGCACGTCGAGGGCTTCGCCAAGGAATGCGCGATCGTCACCCACTATCGCTTGATTCCGGGCCCCGACGGCGGTCTTGTGCCCGATCCCGCGGCGAAGCTGGAGGAGCCGCTCATCGTCCGCCCCACCAGCGAGACGATCATCAACGAGGCCTTCGCCAAGTGGGTGCAGTCCTACCGCGACCTGCCGATCCTTCTGAACCAGTGGTGCAACATCGTGCGCTGGGAGATGCGCACGCGGCTCTTTCTGCGCACGGCGGAGTTCCTGTGGCAGGAGGGCCACACCGCCCACGCGACACGCGAAGAGGCGATCGAAGAGACGCACCGCATGCACGAGGTCTACGCCCGTTTCGCCGAGGATTACTGCGCCATCCCCGTGATCAAAGGCCCCAAGACGGCGGCGCAGCGGTTTCCGGGGGCGGTCGAGACGTACACCATCGAGGCGATGATGCAGGACCGCAAGGCCCTCCAGGCGGGCACCTCGCACTTCCTCGGGCAGAACTTCGCCAAAGTGTTCGGCATCGAGTTTCTGGATGCCGAGGGCCAGCGGGCCAACGCCTGGACCACATCGTGGGGCATGACCACGCGCATGGTGGGGGCGCTGGTGATGACCCACAGCGATGATGACGGGCTGGTCCTGCCGCCGCGCCTGGCCCCGGTGCAGGTCGTGATCATGCCCATCACGTTCAAGGCGGCCGATCCGGCGGCGGTCATGCGATACTGCGAATCGCTGCGCGATGCGTTGAAAGCCATGACCTACGACGGCCGGCCCCTGCGCGTCGAACTCGATGCCCGCGACCTGCGCGGCGGCGACAAGGTCTGGTCGTGGATCAAGAAGGGCGTGCCCATCCGTCTGGAGATCGGCGAGCGCGACATGGCCCAGGACTCGGTCTTCATGGGTCGCCGCGATCGCGGGCCGAAGGAGAAGGGCGCGATCAAGCGGGCGGAGTTCCTGGCCACGGTCACGCAGATCCTGGAAGAGATGCAGAACGGGCTGTTCGACAAGGCGAAGGCCTTCCGCGCTCAGCACACGAATGTGATCGACGATAAGGACGCCTTCTACGAGTTCTTCACCCCCGGAAGTGGAGCTCGAACATCGGAGGATGATCGCCCCGAGATTCACGGCGGTTTCGCACTCACCCACTGGTCCGGCTCGGAGCAGGTCGAGGAGCAGATCAACAAGGACCTGAGCGTGACCATCCGCTGCATCCCGATGGAAGGGCAGGTTGAGGGCGCGCACGAGAAAGGCGTCTGTCCGTTCGACGGCAAGGAAAGTCCCCAGCGGGTCGTGTGGGCAAAGGCGTACTAGAGCGGGTTCTGTTATTTCGTAGCGCGTTCGGCGCTTGTTAGGGGTTGCGCTTTTTGCGGCGTGCATCTACGTTGTGCGCCGGCCCAGGGAATGGGCCG
>Ga0299906_10002117_pt1 | contig 16681 bp, 10 predicted proteins | sample RVTome_14_FD_200259 | JGI IMG/M metagenome (GOLD analysis project Ga0299906, IMG submission 200259) | Soil microbial communities from uranium-contaminated site in the Upper Colorado River Basin, Wyoming, United States - RVT145D125 (version 2) ...
GCTCGCTGCGCAACACGCTCATCTTCACCATCGCCAGTGTCCCGCTCTCGGTGGGGCTGGGGTTTCTCATCGCCGCGGCCATCCACGCCCGCTGGTTCCGCGGGGCGAGCGCAGCGCGCACGATGTTCTTCCTGCCCACGGTCATGTCGATCGTGGCGGTGGGCTTCACCTGGCAATGGATGCTCAACCCCCGCGCCGGGATCATCAACCTGCTGCCGGGCGTGAGCGCTGCCAGCGCCCCCGACTGGCTGGGCGACACGCCGCTGGGGCTGTTCACGATGGTCGCCGTGCAGGTGTGGCGGACGGTGGGTTTCTGCGTCGTGCTCTATGTTGCCGCGCTGAGCCGCGTGCCGAGGTCGCTGTATGAGGCGGCGGCGGTGGATGGGGCGACGTCGTGGCAGATGACGCGGCATATCACGTGGCCGAGCGTGCGGCCGATGACGGCGTTCCTGGCCATTACCGGGGCGATCTGGGCCCTTCAGGTCTTCGACCTCGATGTTGTCATGAACGGCTGGAACCCGCAGCGCTGGAACGACATGATCAACACGCTGATCTTCCGCGAGTTCAAGAGCGGCCGGCTGGGGTATGCGGCAACGGTGGGGACGGTGGTGCTGGTGCTGACGGCGGTGGTGGCGGCGGCGCAGTTTCGCTGGTTTGGCATCCGGGGGCGGGTCCGGGGGCGGGGGCGGGGGCGGTGGTTCAGGCCGCGATGTGAATCCACTTGCCCGGCCATCCCTTGCCGCGCGGATTGCCGTGCACGCGGTCATTTACGCCGCGGCGCTGTCGATGATCCTGCCGCTGGTGTGGGTGATCCTGACCTCGCTGAAGACGCAGCCGGAATCGCTCAGCGCCACACCGACGCTGCTGCCCGCGGGCGGACCGCTTCAATGGCAGTGGGGCAACTACGCCGAGGCGTGGCGCATGGCGGGGTTCGACCGCTTCTACGGCAACTCGCTCCTCGTGGCGGCGGTGGTGACGATCGTCTCGGTGGCCCACAACGCCCTGGCCGGCTTCGCGTTCGCCAAGCTGCGCTTCCGCGGCCATCGCGCAACCTTCGCGCTGACGATGGCGACGATGCTCCTGCCCTACCAGGTGTACTTCGTTTTCGCCTACGTCTTCTGCGGCTGGCTGGGCTACGTCGATCACCTCCAGGCCCTGATCGTGCCGTTCCTCGCCAGCGCGTTCGGCATCTTCTACATGCGGCAGTCGATCGAGTCGGTCCCCCGGTCGCTCCTGGAGGCGGGGCGGATCGACGGCATGACGGACTTCGAGGCCTTTCGCCACATCGTCGTGCCGATGGTCCGGCCCGCCCTGGCGGCCCTGGCGATCTTCACCTTCATGGGCTCGTGGAACAACTTTTTCTGGCCGCTGATCGTCATCGACTCGACGGACAACTTCACACTGCCATTGGCGGTGAACCGGCTGACCTCGGACTACTTCACGCCCTCGCCGCCCGTGCGCATGGCCGCGGCGACCATCCTCATCCTGCCCACGGTCATCGTCTACCTCCTGTTCGAGCGGTGGTTCGTGCGCGGCATGGCGCTGACGGGAATCAAGGGATAACGCTGTGCGATCGAGCCGCATCACTCTGTTCATCCTGGCCGCGGCGACGATTGCGTGCGTGATCCCCTACGGCGGAGCCGGGCGAGCGGACCGCGATGAACTCGAGATGACGGTCTGGGGCATGCCCTTCGAGGACCGGTTGTTTCGCGATGTCTATGCCCGGGGCTTCGAGGAGCGCGTTCAAGGGGCGACGATCCGCTACGACAGGTACGACGAGTCGATCATCGACAAGTACTTCGCCTGGCACGTGGTCGGCCGGGGGCCGGATGTCATGCGCATTCGCATCACCGACTACCACACCTTTGTCGCGCGCGGCATGATCGCTGACCTCCAGCGATTCATCGACGACCCCACCCTCGGGCTGAGCGCTGAGGAGCAGCAAGACTTCACGCCGTCCATCTGGGCCCTGCTGGAGGTGGATGGCTCGCGCTACGCACTGCCCCAGGACAACGCCCAGTACGGGCTCTATTACAACCGGGCGATCTTTGCGCGCTATCGCGAACTGCATCCCGATGATCCTGTCGCGTTTCCCGATGCGTCCTGGACGTGGGACGATCTGCGGGAAGCGGCGCGGAAACTGGCGATCGTCGATGAGCGCGGCAACTACATTCAGTACGGCATGGACTTCACCCTCTGGTCCTGGCCGTTCATGACCTTCCTGGCCCAGGCGGGCGGCAAACTGTGGGATGAGGAAAAGGCGATGACGCTGATCGACTCGCCGGCGGGTCTGGAGGCGCTTCAGTTGATCGTGGACCTCCTGCCGCACTCGGCGTCGATGCGATCGCTCTCGGGCGTCGGCTCGGCGAGCGGCCCGGACAAACTCTTCGCGGGCGGCCAGACGGCGATGATGCTGGACGGCTCGTGGCGGGCGCCGGATCTGGAGCGGTCCAATCCGGGTCTGGATTATGCGATCGCGCCCCTGCCGCGCTTTCGCGAGAAGGCGGTGGTGAGCGGTTCGGTGTTGTGGTCGATCAGCGCCCACAGCGACAATCAGGAGATGGCCTGGCGGATGATCAGGTGGATGACCGGCCGCGAGATGTCCCTGGCGTACTGGGACCTGCTGCGGGTGGCGCCGCCGGCGCGGGTGTCGGTGATGCAGTCGGAGGCGTTCCGTTCCACCCCCGGACTGGTCGATGAGGATGGGCGTGTGTGGGTCCATCCCATGCCGCGCGAGGACTTCGAGGCGAAGGCGGCATGGCTGCTGGATGCGGTCACACCCGATGATAGGGGATTGCTTCCGGGGTTCGTGCCGGTGGCGCCCTATCAGAAGGACCTGGAGGATGCGATCGACGCGATGCTCAAGCGGGCGGTGTCGCCGGGGCGGACGGAATCGCTGGAGGAGTTGCTGCGGCGCGCGGCGGACTCCGTACATCAGATCATCGACCGCGATCGGCGGGCACGCGGCCTGCCGGCGGTGGAGCGCGGGCGGCGATGAATCGCGCTCACGGCCCGATGGAGCGCGCGGCGGCGCACGACCCAGCCGCGGATACGCGGGCAGTCGTGCGATTCGGCCCGGCGCGATTCACGGTTCTCGCGCCGGCCCTGGTCCGGCTGGAATGGGACCCCCGGAAGCGCTTCGAAGATCGCGCCTCGCAGTTTGCCATCAACCGTCGCCTGGCCGTACCGGCATTCGGCGTGCGGCCGGAGGGAGGGGCGCTGACCATCGAGACCGGGTCGCTCGAGATTCGCTTCGAGAACGACGGCCGGCCCTTTCATGCGGGCAATCTGGCGATTCGGCGCAAGGACTGGCCGGGAGACCGGTTTTGGCGCCCGGGCGATGAAGCGCGCGGCAACCTCGGCGGGACCGCCCGCACACTCGACAAGGTCTCCGGCGCGACGGCTCTGGAGCCGGGCATCATCTCTCGCGATGGATGGGCCGTCGTGGATGACTCGCGATCGCTCGTGTTCGAGGCGAATTACGAATCGGGGTGGCTCACGCCCCGAAGCGCCCCGGAAGAAGGCCCGGCGCCGATCGACTGGTATTATTTCGGTCACGGCCGCGACTACCGGGCGGCCTTGCGCGACTTCACGAGCATCGGCGGGCGTATTCCCCTGCCGCCGCGCTTCGTCTTCGGCGTGTGGTGGTCGCGCTACTGGGCGTACACGGATGAGGAACTGAAAGCGATCGTCCGCGAATTCGGGAAGAACTATGTGCCGCTGGATGTGCTGGTGGTGGACATGGACTGGCACCTGGAAGGGTGGACGGGCTACACGTGGGACCGGCGGAAGTTCACCGATCCGGAGGGCTTTCTGAAGTGGTGCCACGAGCAAGGCCTGCGCGTGACGCTGAACCTGCATCCGGCGGAGGGCGTCACGCGGCATGAGGAGAGGTTCGCTGAGTTCTGCCGCGCTGTCGGGTTTGATCCGGAGGTGGTGTGGCACGTGCCGTTCGACTGTGCCGATCCCGTGTTTATGCGGGCGTACTTCGAGGTGCTGCACCGGCCGCTGGAGGAGCAGGGGGTGGACTTCTGGTGGCTGGACTGGCAGCAGGGGGATGCATCCGCCGTGGAGGGGCTCGATCCTTTGTGGCAACTGAATCACCTGCACTGGCACGACATGGAGAAAAGGGCCACCCGCACAGGCGGGACGCCTGTGCCACCGGAGCCCACAGGCGGGACGCCTGTGCCACCGGGGCACACGGGCAAGATGCCCGTGCCACCGGAGCACACGGGCAAGATGCCCGTGCCACCGGAGCACACGGGCAAGATGCCCGTGCCACCGGGGGGGAAGCGCCCGTTGATCTTCAGCCGCTGGGGCGGAATGGGCAATCACCGCTATCCGATCGGCTTCTCCGGCGACACAATCAGCGACTGGGATTCGCTGGCCTTTCAGCCGCGCTTCACCGCCACGGCCGCGAACGTCGGCTACGGGTACTGGAGCCACGACATCGGCGGGCATTACCACGGGCCCGTCGATGCGGAGCTCTACCTGCGCTGGATCCAGTACGGTGTCTTCAGCCCCATCCTGAGAACGCACACGACGAAGCACCCTTTGGCGGAGCGGCGGATCTGGGAGTTTCCCACCGTTTTTGAGGCGGCCCGCGAGGCGATGTGGCTGCGGTCCCGACTCGTCCCGTACATCTACACCGCCGCGCGGCAGGCGCATGACACGGGCGTGTCCCTGTGCCGGCCCATGTATTACGACTGGCCCGAACACGATGAGGCGTACCGCCGGCCGGACCAGTACATGTTTGGCGATGATCTGCTGGTGGCGCCCGTGACCACGCCGGTCGATACGGACACGGGCCTCGCGACGATCGACATCTGGCTGCCCCCTGGAACGTGGTGCGATTTCTTCGCGGGCGACAAACTTGAAGGCGATCGCGTGATCAGGCGCGAGGCGGCGCTCGATGAAGTTCCCGTCTACGCGCGGGCGGGGGCGATCATCCCGCTTGCCCAGCCGACCATGCGCACGCGGGACCTGCCGCGCCACCTGCAAGGCGTCCGCCTCCTGCGCGGCGAGCGCGGCGAGGCGTCGTACTACGAGGATGACGGCGAGACCGTCGGGTACGAGCGCGGCGAACATGCCATCACCGTGTACAGGCAACGGCGCGCTGACCCGTCGCGCCACATGATCGAGATTGAACCCGCGCGGGGGACATATCCGGGCATGCTCGACCAGCGCGCCCGCTTCCTTGAATTGATGGGCTTCGGCCCCATCGCGGCCGTGCGGGCCGATGGCGCTGCGGTCGCGCGGATGGAGGACGACGAGTTGGAGGAATTCTGGCTCCGCGATGACGAATCGGACTGGACGGTCATCCTGCTGCGGCCGCGCCCCGCGTATGCTCCGCTCTGCGTGGAGATCGACCTCGCGCCGGCGGCGCCGGATTGATTCACGATGGCCACGGTTCAACTCACCAACGTCGGCAAGACCTACGAGAACGGCGTGCAGGCAATGCGCGATTGCACGCTGGACATCGCCGATGGCGAGTTCATCGTGCTCGTGGGGCCTTCCGGAAGCGGCAAGTCCACCGTCCTGCGCATGATCGCCGGGCTGGAGGAGATCACCTCGGGCGAGATCCGCATCGGCGAGCGACTCGTCAACGGGCTTCACCCCAAGGACCGTGACATCGCCATGGTTTTCCAGGACTACGCGCTGTATCCGCACATGACCGTGTCCGAAAACATGAGCTTCGCCCTGCGTCTGCGCGGACTGTCGCGCGATGCCATCCGCGGGCGGGTGCAGAAGACGGCGGACCTGCTGGGCATCGGCGAACTGCTTCAGCGCCTGCCGGGGGCGCTCTCCGGCGGGCAGCAGCAGCGCGTGGCCCTGGGCCGCGCGATCGTGCGCGAGCCGGCGGCGTTCCTCTTCGACGAGCCCCTCTCAAATCTCGATGCCCGCCTGCGCATCGCCATGCGGGCGGAGATCCGCGCAGTGCAGAAGCGCCTCGGCGCCACCTCCATCTATGTCACGCACGATCAGGAGGAGGCGATGACGATGGCCGACCGCATGGTCGTCATGTGCGATGGCCGGGCCCAGCAGGTCGATGCGCCCTTGCGGGTCTACGCCCGGCCCGTCAACCGCTTCGTGGCCTCGTTCATCGGCTCGCCGCCCATGAATTTCTTCGAGGGGCACGTGCATTGCGAGGGGGCCGTCGCGACGTTCCGGGAAGACGGCGCGGCGGAGGGCGGATTCTGCATGCCGATCACGGGCGCCGCCGTCGAGCACGGCGCTGCGGTCGTCCTCGGCGTGCGCCCCGGCGCATTCTCGGCGGCGACCGCGGACTCGCCCGGCTCCGGACCCGGAATCACCATGAGCATCGAGCACGTCGAGCCGCTGGGCGATGTGACGGATTTGCGCGGCAGGACGGCGGGCGGCCATGCGATCATCGCACGCCTGCCGGCGCGGGACGATGGTCCGTGGACCGGTATGATGCGCCTGACCGTGGATCAGACGCGCGTGCACCTGTTCGAGCCGGGGCCCCTGGGGCGCGCCCTCGCGCTGCGCCTGGAAGAGAGTCGCTCATGACGACGCCGGCCAATGTCTGCGTGCTGGGTTCGATCAACATGGACCTCGTCGTCCAGTCGCCGCGCTTTGCCCATCCCGGAGAGACCGTGCTGGGCGGCGTGTTCGAGACGTTTCCCGGCGGCAAGGGCGCCAACCAGGCCATCGCGGCGCAGCGGATCGGCGCCGTCGCCAGCCTGATCGGTTGCGTCGGAGGCGATGCCTATGGCCGCGAACTGATCGACTGCATCGCCCGGAGCGGCGTCCAGCTCACGGGCCTGGAAATCCGCGAGAACGCCGCCACCGGCGTGGGCGTGATCACCATCGACCGCAACACCGGCGAGAACATGATCGTCGTCGCCAGCGGCGCCAACATGCAGGTCACGGCGCAGCAGATCGACCGGGCGCGGCAGGTGATCGAGCGGGCCAGCATCCTGCTGCTCCAGCTCGAAGTGCCCATGCGGGCGAACGTGCACGCGGCGGGCATCGCGCGCGAGGCGGGTGTGCGGGTGATCCTCAATGCGGCGCCGGCGCGGGACCTGCCGCCGGAGCTGCTCGGAGCGATCGACGCCCTGGTGGTGAATCGCGCTGAGGCGGCGGCCCTGACGGGTCTGGCGCCGGACGCCTCGCCGCGCAACACGATGGAGCGGCTCCAGATGTACGGCCTGGAGCACATCGTGCTGACGTTGGGGGCCGAGGGAGCGATCGTCGCCGAGCGCGGCGAGTGCGCGCTCGTGCCGGCGCCGCGCGTCAACGCCGTGGACACCGTCGGCGCGGGCGATGCGTTCACCGGCGCGCTGGCGGCCGCCCTGGCGTCAGGACGGCCGATGATGGATGCCGCGCGTCTGGCCACCGCCGCCGGGAGTCTTGCGGTGACGAAGCCCGGGGCCATTCCATCGCTGCCCGATGGCGCGGAGGTCCGGGCCCTGGCCGAGCTGATCGACGTCGTGGCCATGGAAACCGTGGCGGACCCGGATCGTCGCTCCGAGCGACTGAGCGCCGGGTGAGTCGGTCAGGCCGACCGGGTTCATCGAGCCATGTCGATGGGTTGCCAGCCGGATTGCCCAGATTGCCAATGCCGGCCGCGGGGACGCAATGATTCGCCGCGCGATCGGACTCGGGACGAGGTTTCGGGGTGACTGCGCGCAGCGCATTCAGTACATTCAGGGTTCGCCGTAGACCGGCCCGGCGCGGGCCGGTTTGAGGCGCCCAGGTCGCCCATCCCGGCGATGACGAGGAAAGGCACGCACCATGTCGCAGCGCATCGTTTCGACGTCTGCCGCGATGGCACTGATTCTGGCCCTGCTTCTCGCACCCGAAGCGCTGGCGCAGCGCGGTCGTCGAGGCGGCGGAGGCGGTGGTGAAGGCGGCGGCGGCGGGCCGGACTTCTCCAGTTTGCGGGCGCGGTCCATCGGCCCGGCCCTCATGTCCGGGCGCGTGGGCGACTTCGCGGTCAACCCCCGGAACCACTCGGAGTACTACGTGGCGGTCTGCTCTGGCAACGTGTGGAAGACCACCAACGCCGGCGTGACTTACGAGCCCATCTTCGACGGCTACGGCTCGTACTCCATCGGCTGCATCACCATGGACCCGGGCAACACCAGCGTGCTCTGGGTGGGCACGGGCGAGAACAACTCGCAGCGCAGCGTGGGCTTCGGCGACGGTGTGTACAAGTCGGTGGATGGCGGCTCCTCGTGGACCAACGTCGGGCTCAAGGAGTCCGAGCACATCGGCATGATCGTCGTGGACCCCCGGAACAGCGATGTGGTGTATGTGGCGGCCCAGGGGCCGCTGTGGCGCTCCGGCGGGGACCGCGGGCTCTACAAGACCACCGACGGCGGGCGCACCTGGCGGCGCATCCTGCACATAAGCGATGACACCGGCGTCAACGAGGTGCACATCGACCCCCGGAACCCGGATGTCCTTTACGCCTCGGCCTACCAGCGCCGGCGCCACGTGTGGACGCTCATCAACGGCGGGCCGGAGTCGGGTGTGTACAAGTCCACGGACGGCGGGCAGACGTGGCGAACCGTCAACCGCGGCCTCCCCGGCGGCGACAAGGGTCGCATCGGCATGGATGTCGCGCCGGCGAACCCCGATGTCCTTTACGCCATCGTCGAGGCCCAGGGCGATTCCGGCGGCGTGTACCGCTCCACCGATCGCGGGGAGACCTGGCAGCGGCGCAGCAGCTACATGACCTCCAGCCCGCAGTACTACAACGAGGTGATCTGCGATCCCCACGATGTGGACCGCGTGTACTTCATCGACACCGTTCTCCAGGTGACCGAGGACGGCGGGGCGACGATCGGGGGCATTCCCATCCGCGGCAAGCACGTGGATGACCACGCCCTGTGGATCGACCCCCACAACTCCGATCACCTGCTCAACGGCTGCGACGGCGGCCTCTACGAAACCTGGGACCGCGGCCAGTCCTGGCACTTCAAGCCCAACCTGCCGTTGACGCAGTTCTACAAGGCGGCCGTGGACAACTCCGAGCCGTTCTACTTCATCTACGGCGGCACGCAGGACAACAACACCCAGGGCGGCCCCGCCCGCACGCTCGACCCGCGCGGCATTCCCAACGAGGAGTGGTTCATCACCGTCGGCGGCGACGGCTTCCAGCCGCGCGTCGATCCGGAGGACCCCAACATCGTCTACAGCGAATCGCAGCACGGCGGGCTGGTGCGCTACGACCGCCGCACCATGGAGCGCGTGGACATTCGCCCGCTGGAGAAGCCCGGCGAGCAGCCGGAGGTCTGGAACTGGGACTCGCCGCTCATCATCAGCCCCCACAGCCACACGAGGATCTACTTCGCCGGCCGGCGGCTCTATCGCTCCGATGACCGCGGAGACGCATGGACGCGCGTCAGCGAGGACCTCATCCGGGGCATCGACCGCAACACGCTGAAGGTGATGGGCCGCATCCAGGCCTTCGACGCCGTGGCCAAGCACAACTCGACGTCGATCTATGGCAACTGCGTCTCGCTGGCCGAGTCGCCCAAGGCCGAGGGGCTCATCTACGTGGGCAGCGACGACGGGCTCATCAACGTCACCGAGGACGGCGGGCAGACCTGGCGGCGCGAGGGGCTGTTCCCGGGCGTGCCGGACATGACCTACGTGAGTTATCTCACCGCCTCGGAGCACGATGCCGACACGGTGTTCGCGGCGTTCGACAACCACAAGATGGGCGACTTCACGCCCTATCTGCTCAGGAGCACGGACCGCGGCCAGAACTGGGTCTCCATCGCCGGCGACCTGCCCGAGCGCAACTATGTGCACGCCGTGCAGCAGGACCACGTCGATCCCGACCTGCTCTTCGTGGGCACGGAGTTCGGCGCCTACTACACCCTGGACGGTGGCGTGCACTGGCAGAAGATCCGCGGCGTGCCCACGATCGCCGTCATGGATGTGCAGCTCCAGCGGCGCGAGAGCGATGCGGTCCTGGCCACCTTCGGGCGCGGCTTCTACGTGCTGGATGACTACTCGCCCCTGCGCATGCCCGACGAGGACGCCTTCTCCCGCGATGCGTACTTCTTCCCCATCAAGAAGACCCTCATGTACATCCCGGGCGGGCGCGGCGGCGGCGGCTCGCAGGGGGCATCGTACTACACCGGCGACAACCCGCCCTACGGCGCGGTGTTCACGTACAACCTCAAGGACAGTCTGGAGACGCTTGAGGAGAAGCGCCAAGGGCGCGAACGGCGCGGCGGCGACAACGCGGCCATGCCGACCGTCGAGGAGCTGCGGGCCGAGGCCGCCGAGATTCCGCCGGCCGTCGATGCCATCATCCGCGACTCGGGCGGCGAGATCGTGCGGCGCACGGAGGTCTCCCGCCGCGCCGGCATGCAGCGCATCACCTGGGACCTGCGCTATGCCTCGCTCGGCCCCGTTTCCGGCGCCACCGGGGGCGGGGGCGGGGGCGGTCGTTTCGGCGGGCGCGGCGGGGGCAGCGGGCCCATGGTCGTTCCCGGCACCTACACCATCCAGCTCGTCAAGCGGGTCAACGGCGAGTTGAGCGACCTGTGCGAGCCGGTCTCCTTCGAGGTCGAGGCCCTGGAACTGGGCGGCCTGGCCGCGGCGGACAAGGCAGAGGTCCTCGCCTTCAACCGCAAGGCCGCCGAGTTGCAGCGCGCTGTGCAGGGCGCCGGGCGGGCCCTGGGCGAGGCAACGACGCGTGTCAGCGCCCTGAAGACCGCGGCCGAGCGCACCGCGGGGGCCGGTGCGGACATCCTCAAGTCCCTGCACGATCTGGAAACGAAGTTCAGCGACCTCCAGATCCGCATGAACGGCGACCGCGCCGCCGGACGGCTGGGCGAGCCCGACCCGGTGACGATCAACGACCGCGTGCGCACACTGACCGGCGGCTGGTACATCACCTCGCCGCCCACGCAGACCGCCCGCGACCAGTACGACTACATCGTCGCGGACTTCGAGAGCATGCTCGCGGACCTGCGGTCGCTGGTGACCGATGACCTCGTGCCGCTGGAGCAGAAGATGGAAGAGCTCGGCGCGCCGTGGACCCCCGGACGCATCCCGACGTGGCGGAAGGAGTAGTTCGCCGTCGCCAATGCGGCTCATCGGCAGGGCGCGCATTATCGGCCCCACTGGACGCGATGGGGATGTTGATGTCCGGAAGTTAGCGGACGATTCATCCGATGAGCAGGCCATGGGAAGTGAACGTGGCGACCGCGATGGCGGTGCGCCGATGCCATTGCGCCAGGACCTGTCCGCCGACGCCGATGCAGCCGCGCTCGCGGTGTACTTTCTCCGCGAGCTCGAGGTGAGGGTTGATGCCCTGGACCGTGCCTGGATGATGGGCACGATCGACGTGGTGCACGACATCGCCCGCCATCTGCGAGGCGCGGGCGGCGGCTACGGGTTTCCGGAAATCACCCGCGAGGCGGCGGAACTGGAGCGGGCCATTCTCGCCGATGAGGCGGTCGCCGCGGAGATCGGCGAGAAACTCGAAGACCTCATCGACACCTGCCGGCAGGCGTGTGCCGGCGGAGGCGGACGGCCCTGACGGACCGTGGCTGCGCGGAGCCGCCTGCCGCGCGACAGGGACTGAGCAGTGGATGACACGACTCAGCATCACGTGCCGCGCCTGCTGGCGATCGATGACTCGGAGATGATTCATCGGCTGCTGAAGGGGCGACTGCGCCCGGAGCACCTGGAGATTCATGCCGCCACCAGCGCCGGCGAAGGGCTGGAGATGTCGCGCCGACTTCAGCCGGAGGTGATCCTGCTCGAGATCGACATGGGCCGCACGGACGGGCTGGCCGTCCTGTCGCAGCTCAAGAACAGCGCGGAGACGCACGACATCCCCGTGATCGTGATCTCGGCAACCGACGACACGCAGATGAAGGTGCGCTGCTTCGACCTGGGGGCGATGGACTTCGTGGCCAAGCCCTTCGATCTTTCCGAGCTGCGGGCCCGCGTGCGCGCGGCGGTGCGCCTGCGGCAGATGATGCTCATGCTCGCCCAGCGGGCCCAGATCGACGGGCTGACCGGCCTGTGGAACCGCGCGCACTTCGATCTGCGCCTGCGGCAGGAGATCGCCGAGGCATCGCGTCACGGCTCGCCGCTGGCGCTGATCCTGTGCGACCTGGACCGGTTCAAGACCATCAACGACACCTACGGGCACCCGCACGGCGATCACGTGCTCACGGAGTTCGCCCAGCTCCTCGCCCAGCATCGCGCCAGCGACATCGCCTGCCGCTACGGCGGCGAGGAGTTCGCCATCATCCTGCCCCGCATCGGGGCGGCCGAGGCCGGGACCGTCGCCCAGCGCATCCGCGAAGAGCTCGCCGGCCGGACCTGGCCGGAACAGCCGGACCTGCACGTGACTGCGTCGTTCGGCGTGTGCGACCTGGCGATGTGCATGCAGCCGACCGCGGCGTGCATGATCGCCCTGGCCGACCGGGCGCTGTACGACGCCAAGCAGGCGGGGCGCGACTGCGTGCGGCTGGCCATCCCGCCGCGCGCGGCATGACGGCTTCTGAAAAACGACTCCCGACCCCTTTTTTTGCGCTCGCCCATCCGGCCGGCCGGCCGGGGGATTCACCGCAGAGGCGCAGAGGGCGCAGAGGAGAAGGGACCACAGACAAACACAGATTCACACGGATGATTGGCCCAGATCACACCGCCTCCTCCCATCCGTGTCCATCCGTGTCCATCCGTGTCCATCCGTGTTCATCCGTGGTTTCGAATTCCGCTTTTCTCTGCGCCCTTTGCGCCTCTGCGGTGAGTTCTTTTCCCCGGGCCTCAGCGGTCGCGGGCGACGACGGCGTCGGCCATGGCCGCCAGCAGGTCGCGGGGCTCACCGGCGGGCACGGCGACAAGCTGCTGCTTGGCCTGATCGACGAGATCGGCCGCGGCACGGCCGGCGCGCTCGACGGCGCCGCTGCCGATGAGCCGCTGGCGCAGCGCCTCGGCGTCGCCGCCGGCGATGAGGCGCAGCGCCGTGCCGCGCTCCGCGTGCGAGGCGCCGCGGAGGAAGTGGATGATCGGCAGGGTGATCTTGCCCTTGTCCAGGTCCCGCCCCAGCGATTTGCCGACGATGCGCTCCTCCCCGACGAGATCGAGCAGGTCGTCCTGGATCTGGAAGGCGATGCCCAGCGCCTCGCCGTAGCGGTGGAGCGCCCCGGCGAGGCGATCGGGCGCGCCCGACACCATCGCGCCAAGGCGGCAGCACTCGGCGATGAGGGATGCGGTCTTGCGGCGGATGATCTCAAGGTACGTCGCCTCATCCACGCCGCAGTCGCCCCGGTGATGAAGCTGAATGAGCTCGCCTTCGCACAGGGTGTTGGTGACCTTGCCGAGGGCGAGATTGACCGCGGGGTCGCCGGCGGTGGAGCACAGGTGGAAGGCGTTGGAGATGAGGTAGTCGCCGAGCATCACCGCGGTCTCGTTGCCCCAGATGCGATTGACGGTGGCGCCGCGGCGGCGGATGTCGGCCTCGTCGAGCACATCGTCGTGCACGAGGGTCGCCATGTGGATCATCTCGGCAACGGCGGCGATGATCCGGTGCTTGTCGGTGAGGGCGGCCGGCTCCGCGACGTTTGCGGGGGTGCCCGCGAGGCCGCTGAGCAGCACCAGGGTCGGACGCAGCATCTTGCCCCGGTAGTGCTCGACGTGCAGGCACAGGGCGTTGACCGCGGACAGGTCGCTGGCAAGCTGCCGCTCGAACACGACGCTCACCAGCTCGAGCTGCTCGGCGAGGAGCGCGGCAAGCGAGGGAGGAGCGGCGGCGAGGTTCAGCATGCCGTTCATGGGCGGGATTGTAGCGGGCGCGGCGGCCATCCGGACCTCGATGCCTGTGACGGCGCTTTCCGGCGTCGAGATCGGTTCTGCATGTTGCCGCCTGCAAATCTCGACCCGGTGGTAGACTATTCCGCCCACAGGCAGGAGCAGAACCATTGAGCGCGCAACAGGCCGTCCGCCGCGAGCGTGATCTTCTGGGCGAAAAGGACATCCCCGCCGACGCGTACTACGGCGTGCAGACCGCGCGGGCGCTGGAGAATTTCCATATCTCGGGCGTGCCGATCAGCCAATACCCGGACCTGATCCGGGCCCTGGCCATGGTCAAGCTGGCCGCGGCGCGGGCCAACCACGAGCTGGGGGCGCTGAACGGCGATGTTCTCAAGGGCATGGAGGCCGCGTGCGCCGAGTTGATGGACGGCCGCCTGCTCGACCAGTTCGCGATCGACTGCATCCAGGGCGGCGCCGGCACCTCGACCAACATGAACGCCAACGAGGTGATCGCGAATCGCGCCCTGGAGCTGATGGGGCACAGGAAGGGCGAATACGAGCATTGCCATCCGAATGACCACGTCAACCTGTCGCAATCGACGAACGACGCGTATCCGACCGCCCTTCATCTCGCCATCGCGCTTCAGAACGGCAGACTCGTCACAAGCCTTCGCGAGCTGGTCGACGCCTTCCTGCGCAAGGGCGAGGAGTTCAGGAACATCGTCAAGATGGGGCGGACGCAGCTTCAGGATGCGGTGCCGATGACACTCGGGCAGGAGTTCATGGCCTGGGGCCGCAGTCTGACCGACGAGATCAATGCCCTCACCGCCGTGGAGCAGCGCGTCCTGTACGAGATCAACATGGGCGGAACGGCGATCGGCACCGGCCTCAACGCTCCCCGCGGTTTCGCAGCCGCGTGCGCGCGGCATCTGGCGGTCATCACGGGGTGCGCCATCACCTCCGCCCTCGACCTCGTCGAGGCGACGCAGGACACGCAGGCCTTTATTCTCTATTCCTCGGTGCTCAAGAGCCTCGCCATCAAGCTCTCGAAGACCTGCAATGATCTGCGGCTGCTGTCCTCCGGCCCCCGCGCCGGGCTCAATGAGATCAACCTGCCCCCGAAGCAGCCGGGGTCGTCGATCATGCCGGGCAAGGTCAATCCCGTCATTCCCGAGGTGGTGAACCAGGTCTGCTTCCGCGCGATCGGCAACGACCTGGTGGTGACGATAGCGGCGGAGGCGGGCCAGCTCCAGCTCAACGTCATGGAGCCGGTGATCGCGCACGCGATCCTGGAGTCGCAGACGATGTTCATGAATGCGGCGCGCACGCTTCGCGTCCACTGCGTGGAGGGTATCACCGCGAACCCGGATGTGTGTCGCCGGTTCGTGGAGGTGAGCATCGGCGTGGTGACGGCGCTCAACCCGGTGCTCGGATACAAGAAGTCGACGGAAATCGCGGCGGAGGCGCTGCGCACCGGCAAGGGCGTCGTCGAGCTGGTGCGCGAGAAGGGCGTGCTGACCGACGCGCAGATCGCCGAGCATCTGGACCCCGTCCGCATGGCCGCCGCGCATGCAGGCGAGAAACCGTAACGAGAGCAGCGCATGTTCTGGGTTGAATTCCTAGTCGTTCTGTTCGCGATCTTCCTCGGTTCCCGCCTCGGGGGAATCGGGCTGGGGGCGATCGCGGGACTGGGGCTGGCAGTCCTGGTGTTCGTGTTTCGCATCCCGGCGGGCTCGCTTCCCGTGGATGTGATCTTCATCATCGTCGCGGTCATCACGGCCGTGGCGGCGCTGGAGGCCGCGGGCGGTCTTGACCTGCTCGTGCGCCTGGCGGAGAAGATGCTCCGCGCCAAGCCGGAGGCCATCACGTTCATGGCGCCGCTGGTGACATGGCTGTTCACGTTTGTGGCCGGCACCGGGCACGTGGCCTACTCGGTCCTGCCGGTGATCGCCGAGGTCGCCCGCAAGGCCGGAGTAAGGCCCGAGCGGCCGATGTCCATCGCCGTCATCGCCTCGCAGCAGTCGATCACCGCCGGCCCGATCTCCGCGGCCACGGCGGGAATGATCGCCCTGCTGGCGGTCAACGACACGGGGCTGGGGCTCAAGGACATCCTGCTCATCTGCATCCCCTCCACGCTGATCGGCGTGCTGCTGGGCGCGCTGTCGATGGTCCGCTACGGCTGCAAGCTTGCCGACGACCCGATCTTTCGGGACCGCCTGGCGAAGGGCCTGGTCGAGTCCTCGGATGTCACCCTCCAGATGCCGCCGGAGCGCATCGCGCCGGCGAAGTGGTCGGTGATCATCTTCCTGATCGCCGCGGTGGGCGTGGTGGGGTTCGGGCTCGTCGACCAGGGCCGGCCGATCACGGGGTACCGGGCGACGGTGTCGGTGTGGTCGCTGTGGCTGGGCGACGAGGATGACCGCCCGACGGGGTGGGTCCACGACACGCTAAGCGACACCGTAACGCAGCGCAAGCTGAGCGCGAACCTCGACAGCAAGGCCGGCTGGGCCACCGTGACCGGTCTACAGCCGCACGAGTCGATCGTCGTTCTGACGCGCGGCAACATTGACCTTCGCGATGAGTTCCGCGCCACGGCGCCTGATGAGATGCTTCAGAAGGTGCGGGACGGGACGTTCGAGGTCGCCGCGCCCTCGGAGACGCGCGTCGGCATGGCCGCGACCATCCAGATCGTCATGCTGGCTGCGGCAGCGCTGATCATGCTGCTCTGCCGCGCCTCGCCCGCAGCGGTGGCGGGCGGTTCGGTGGCGCGGGCGGGCGGCGTGGCGGTGGTGGCGATACTGGGCCTGGCGTGGCTCGGCAGCACGTTCTTCGAGGCCAATCGCGAGGTGGTGCAGGACACGCTGTCGGCGACGGTCCAGAGCCGGCCGTGGACCTTCGCGATTGCACTATTCGCGCTTTCGGT
>Ga0299906_10002120_pt1 | contig 16676 bp, 13 predicted proteins | sample RVTome_14_FD_200259 | JGI IMG/M metagenome (GOLD analysis project Ga0299906, IMG submission 200259) | Soil microbial communities from uranium-contaminated site in the Upper Colorado River Basin, Wyoming, United States - RVT145D125 (version 2) ...
TCGGTGCCATGCTTGATCATGCATCGGCACCGCGAAAAAGCGGACAGTTTTGGGTCCGCACCACCGACAGGGCCGGTCCCGTGTTTTCAGAGGGTTAGCAGGGGTAGGTCAGGAGGTCTGGATTCCGCCCCTTCAGGGCGGGGGATTTGAGGGGGCTCGACCCGGGGCTCGCACCGCGTCGCCTAGGCTCCGCGTTGCCAGCCCCGGGCTTTACTTTCCGGCCCTTCCAGGGCCGCGGATCAGAACGCCACGGGTCCGAGTACGTTATCGTTCGTGGCATCGTTGATCTTTTGCCTTGCGCCGCAGAACACTCAGCATTAGCGGCGGCGCTCCGCGCCGTCCGCTGCATGCCGTTGTTAGGCATCGCTGGCAAGCCGCCCGCTCCAACAGTTCGATGGCTTTCAACAAGAAGGGGCGATGTTTACCGCTCCTTCGGGCCGGCATGCCGTCGGTATGCTGGTGCGGTTGGCGCGTAATCGACAATTCCCTTCCGTGACGCCGAACGTGTTCCTCCTGTAGCTCACGATATTTGAGCAGGCACGCGTTCCTTTCCTGAGCCTGGCTCTCCACGCTGTCGCAAGTCAGTGCGGCACCGTGCCAGTCGGCGAACTCCATGAGATCGAGCCAAAGCGGGCCGCATAGGTGCTGGCGGCACATCCGCCATGCTTCATGAACCCTATTCACCTCATCGGACGTCAGATGGAACAGGTTGAATGAAGCCGCGGCCCGCGTGGCACGGTCGTTGCGGTTGTTTGAATCGAGCGAAGGACTCCCTCGCGGCTTCCCAGACGAGCAGAAGAGTCGATCTCAGAGTCAAAGTCAGCTCCCTTCCAGAACCACCGGCAGGACATTCCCGCCTTGGGCGGCCCTTATCCGCGAGGTTCAACGGGCGGAGTATACACGATTCTGGCGCCGCGGGCCAGAGTAATCCCAGGGACCGCAGGATCGGCGGACGGAGGACGCGCTTGATGCGAACCACCCAACCACAAGCTGCTGCACAGTTCCGATTCAATCCTGTCCGAGGGTGTCCCTGCGAATGCCATGGCAAGAGTACGTGATCGGATGGTAACTTCTCCGGCAGCCGACTCGTGACCGCAACCACTTCAAATGAGCCTGCTTGACCGACATGTTCACTCGCGGTGACGATGACAGCCGGCCGCTTCTTGCGGTAGCCTCTGGCATCCGCTATCTCGGCCCAGACGATTCGTCCGAGTTGGAGGGATGCCGGCACGTGGGTCATTAAAAAGGCTTTGGCTCGTCACCTTCGAGCCACTCTGCCGGCGGCTCGGTCTTCGCGACGCGTGTCCAGTCGATCTGAGCGGCCAGATTCTCCGCTTCCTGGCGCGCGAGCGCGTCCTGCAAGAGCTGGAGATGTTCCAGCGAGATGATCGCGGCGACGGCGATGCCTCGGCGCTGGACAACGACCGGATGGTGCTCAAGGACGGCACGCAGGACATCGGCGTACTCCTGGGGGTGATGCGGCTCCTCGACGTAGACTGGCTCCATCAGCGGCGGCGGTTCGGTCGGTTCCTGTCTTCCGGGCATCGGTCGGCCTTCCTCGTTGAGTGTGGTCCTGGATAGCCACCACGCACCGGCGAGCCTACCACGACTGGGTCGTCAACCGAAACGCTCCGGGACGGCCCGTCGTTGAGGAACTGGACGTCCCCGCGAGTCCAAAGTCCGCCGGGTCTGTCCAGTGATTCGCGTCAACCGATCCGCTTGAAGCGCCGCGCCTTGAGCTCATACCGCGGCAGGCTGCCGGCCTCGGCGCGGGCGAACGCCACGCGGATGTTGAGCCGCACGCGGAAGGCCTCGCGCAGCGCCCGCTCGAGGGGCTCGAAGGGCCGGTCCGGGGACGTCTCCACCTTCACCAGCAGATCGTCGAGAGCCTGCCGGCGGCGGATCTCGACCTCGTACTCGACGACCTCGGGATGGCCGCGCATCAGGTCGTCGATGGCGCTGGGATAGACGTTGACGCCGCGCACGATGAGCATGTCGTCGACCCGCCCGAGCACGCCGCCTTCGAGGCGCGAGAGACGGCGTCCGCAGACGCAGGGCTCGTCGTCGCGCACCACCAGGTCGCCGGTGCGGTAGCGCACCACCGGCATGCCCGGGCGCCCGAGCGTGGTGATCACCAGCTCGCCGCGCGTGCCCGCCGCGACCTCCTTGCCGCTCGCGGGGTGGACGACCTCGAAGAGGAACTCGAGCTCGTTCAGGTGGATCGCGTGGTCCTCGGCCTGGCAGTCGAAGCCCCAGGCCCCGACCTCGGTGGCGCCGGCGTGGTCGAAGGCGCGCGCGCCCCAGATCTCCTCGATGCGGCGCCTGACGCTCGGCACGCTGGCGCCGGGCTCGCCGGCGTGGATGGTCACGCGCACCGCGGAGGCCGCCAGGTCGAGGCCGTGCTCGGCCGCCACCTCCGCCAGGTGGAGGGCGTAGGTGGGGGTCGAGATCACCACGGTCACGGAGTGCTCGAGGATGCGCTCGAGGCGCTGGAGCGAGCCCATGCCGGCGCCGGGAAGGGCCATGGCGCCGATCGCCCGGGCGGCGGCCAGGGACGACCAGTGGGCCACGTACGGGCCGAAGGAGAAGGCGCAGAAGACGACGTCGTCGGCCCCCACTCCGGCGCCGCGGAGCACGTGGCCCCAGCACCGCAGCCAGGTTTGCCAGTCGTCCTCGGTGTCGAGCCAGAAGAGCGGCTTGCCGGTCGTCCCCGTGGTCTGGTGCAGATAGCGGTAGCGCGAGAGCGGATAGGTCTGAAGGTCGCCGTAGGGCGGATGGAGGCGCTGCGCCTCGAGCAGCTCGGCCTTGGTGGTGAAAGGCAATCCGGCCAGGTCCTCGCGGCTCCTGACCGCGGCCGGCTGGACGCCCGCCGCCGCCAGCTTGCGGCGGTAGAAGGCGTTGCCCGGCAGCTCGGCCATGAGCCGGCCCAGCTTCTCCTCCTGGAGCGCGCGCAGCGCGCCTCGTTCCAGCGTTTCTCGGGGTCGGTCGTAGAAGCTCATCGTATCGCCGGTGGTGTGGGGCCGCGCCTGGTGCTTGACTTGCCGCGGCCGGGGGTCTATTCTCCACGGCATTGAACAGGCGTTCAAGCCCGACCACGGAGTCGCGGGCAGCCCCAGGGCTGGCGACCAGGACCACGACAACGGCGACCCGGAGAGGAGACGACCCATGAACGGACTCAGGTGCGCTCAGATCCTCGTTATCACGCTAGTCGTTACGCTATCGGCGCCGCTCGGCGCCCAGGATGCCGCCGAGGAGCCGGCCGCACCCCCGGCGAGCGCCGCGGAGCCGGCCGCCGCCCAGGAAAGCGCCGAGCAGCCCACGGCCACCCACGAGGTGTCGGACGAGATCATCGTCACCGCGACCAAGCGGGAGCAGCCGCTGCAGGAGGTGCCCATCCCGGTCGCCGCCGTGACCGGGGAGGAGCTGACGGAGCACCGGATCAACTCGATGGAGGACCTGCAGTTCCTGGTGCCGAACATCACCTTCGGCAACGATTTCAACTTCGCCAAGCTGTACGTCCGCGGGCTCGGCTTCAACTCCTCGTTCCACGGCGTCGATCCCTCGGTCGCCCTCCACGTCGACGGCGCGGTGGTGGCGCGGGCGTCGGCCCAGTTCGCCTCCCTGTTCGACCTCGAGCGGGTCGAGGTCCTGCGCGGGCCGCAGGGCACCCTCTACGGCCGCAACAACACCGGCGGCACCGTCAACCTGGTCACCCGCAAGCCGTCGGCCCAGAGGGGCGGGCACGTGCGCTTCAGCGTCGGCGGCGACGACCTGAACCTGGTGCTCGAGGGCGCCGTCGACGCGCCGCTCTCGGAGAAGGTGCTCTCCCGCTTCGCGCTGCGGGCCCAGAACCGGGACGGCTACGGCGTCAACGAAACGTCGGGCAACGACGTCGACGACGCCAAGCAATACAGCGGGCGGGGCCAGATCCTCTTCCTCCCCAGCGAGCACTTCGATTTCGCGTTCATCGCCGAATACTACGAGGAAGACGATCACGCCTTCGCCGTCCATTTCCTCGAGCCCTCGTTCGCGGGCAATCCGCCCGGGTTCACCGCGCTCGGCCTCGGCGGCACCGCCTCGGAGCCCCGCAACACCCGCAGCCGCCCGGGGTTCGAGCCCATGAACTTCAAGAACACCTGGTACCTGACCGGCAGAGCGAACTGGACGTTGAGCGAAGACGCCAGCGTGCGGTCGATCACCAACTTCCGCAAGCTGAAGACCATCCTCGGCCAGGACTTCACCATGTCGGACACCTTCTTCCACAATCCGTTGCCGCTGCTGCCCGGCCAGACCAGCGCCATCCACGACCTCGAGGAGCGGCAATGGCAGTTCTCGGAAGAGCTCCAGGTGATCTACGACAAGGGCCGGATGCACAGCATCTTCGGCGTCTACTACTTGCAGGAAGAAGTCGACGGCGACAACACGATCGGCCACGATCCGTTCAACATCGACGACCGCAGCAATCGCGTGCTGCTCGACGGCTGGCTCGACGTCGAGGCCTACGCGGCCTTCGCCAACTTCACCTTCGACCTCAGCGACCGGTTCTCGCTGCGGGTCGCCGGGCGCTTCAGCCACGAGGAGCGCGACCTGACCAACGAGTTCCGGGTGGCGCCGCCGTTCTCCCCGATCAACCTGCCCAACGCGGCGCCGCCGAGCCCCAACAGCGAAGCGATGCCTTTCGACGTCATCGCGGAGAGCTGGGACGACTTCTCGCCCGAGGTGGGATTCGACTGGCGGGCCAAGGACGACGTCCTCGTCTATTTCACCTACGCGCAGGGATTCAAGAGCGGCAACGCCGAGATCGGCAACAACAACCCGACCTTCGTCGAGCCGGAAGAGATCGAGAACTTCGAGCTCGGGATGAAGAGCAACCTCTCGGGCAACAAGGTGCAACTGAACCTCGCGGGCTTCTTCTACACGCTGAAGAACGGCCAGTTCAACAAGACGTTCCCGATCCCGGCGCCGCCGTTCTTCATCACCACGCTCGAGAACGCGGCCGAGCAGGAAGGCAGGGGGATCGAGATGGACCTGCGCTGGCGGGCGAGCGACCGGTTCCAGGTCAACCTGTCGGCGACCTACCTGGACGCGGAATACACCGAGTTCTTCTCCCTCGACCCGATCGATCCCGCGGTGCCCTTCACGCCCGATCCCACGACGCTGCCCGAGGAGGACATCTCCGGCAACGTGCCGCGCAACTCTCCGAAGTGGCAGTACAACCTCGGCGCCGCCTACGACCATCCGCTCGCGAGCGGCGCGACGCTGACCTTCGCCGCCAACGTCGCCTACAAGGACAGGCAGTTCTACACCGAGTTCAACGACCCGCGTCTCGCCGCCGACGCCTACACCATCGCCGACGCCACGCTGCGCTACACGCCGGTGCGGGGGAGCTGGGCCGTGGACGCCTGGATCAAGAACATCGGCGACGAGCTCGTGGTCGCCGGCGCCTTCCCGATCTCGACGAGCCGGACGATCAGCGGCACCTACCTGCCGCCCCGCCGGTACGGCGTCACGCTGAGCTACAACTTCTAGGCCGAGACGACCTGTGAGCAGGGCCTCCCAGACTCCCGACGTCCTCGGCGGCGATCCGCGTCCGCTCTTCTTCCCGGTGGGCAACGCCGCCGACCTCGGCCTCGCCGCGCCGGAGAGCCGACGGGGTCAGCCGGTGCGGACCTGGGCGCGCTCCCTGGCCGGCATGCAGAAGGAGGCCCTGGTCATGAGCGGCGCCACGGGACGGGCGTGGCGGCTGGTGAGCGACGAGGGGCCCTACCTCGACGGCCACGACGTCGCCCCCTGTCCGCTCTCGTTCGTCACCACCGGCATGGTCTCCTCCTTCGCCGGCGAGATCGCCGCGCTGGCCGCCGCCTGCGGCGTGAAGGTCCGCGATCTGCGGCTCACCCTCGACAACTACTACTCGATGGAGGGCTCGGCCCTGCGCGGCACCATGACCGGCGGCGCCGCGGCGCCGGAGCTCCACGCGGAGGTCGACGCCGAGGCCGAGCCGGCGACGCTCGAATCCCTGGTGACGGAGGCGGTCGAGGCCTCGCCGGTCACCGGCCTGCTCAAGGGAAAGCACACGAGCCTCTTCACCCTCACGCACAACGGCCGGCCGATCGACGTCGGACGGGCGGGCGCCCTCGGCCGGCCGCCCCAGCCGGATCCCGGCGCGCGCTTCGACGAGGCGGCCGCCCTGCCCGCGGCCGGCGACGCGATCAGGAAGCTCGCCCTTGCCGAACGGGTGAGCGGGGTTCCCCACGGCGCGGGCTCGAGCCTCGAGGAGAGCCAGAGCCGCACGCTGCACGTGCGGGGCGTGTGCAGGCCGCGCGAGGACGGCGTCCAGGAGGTCGAACAGCACCTCTACAAGCCCATCGGCTCGACCTTCCGCTATCTCTGCGACGAGGCGCCCGGCCCCCTTGGGGGGGATCGGGGGGGAGAGCACGGCCACGGCGGACGCGGCCTGGCGCCCGACGCGGTCTCCTACGTCTCGGCGGGGATCGCCTTCTGCTTCATGACCCAGCTCGGCCGCTACGCCGGGATCGCCGGCAAAAGGCTCGCGTCCTACCGCGTCGTCCAGGACACCCACTTCTCGCTCGGCGGCGCCGGGCTCGCCGCCGCCGTCGAGACCCACGTCTTTCTCGAGACCTCCGCGGACGACGGCTTCGCCCGCCGGCTCCTCGACATGGGCGAGCAGACCTGCTTCCTCCACGCCCTGTGCCGCACGGACCTCGCGGTCGAGGTGCGCGTCGATCGCCTCCGTGCGCTCGGCGCGGCGGCGGGGTAGGATGGCCCGCCGGCGAACGCGCCATGACGTCTTCACCCGACGCACAGTCGCAGCTCGCCCACGCCGACGTCGCGTCGGCGATCGAGCACCAACCGATGACGCCGTTCCAGACGGTGGCCGTCGGCATCTGCATGGTGCTCAACATGATCGACGGCTTCGACGTCCTGGCGATCGCTTTCGCGTCTCCCGTGCTCTCCGCGGAGTGGAGCCTGCCGCCGGAGACCCTGGGGCTGCTCTTCAGCTCGGGCCTCGCGGGCATGGTCCTCGGCTCCCTGCTCATCGCGCCGCTGGCGGACCGGCTGGGGCGGCGCTGGATGATGATGGCGAGCCTCCTGGGCGTCACCGTCGGCATGCTGCTGGCGGCCCTCACCCAGACCTGGCAGCAGCTCGCGCTCGCCCGCGTCGTCACCGGGCTCGGCATCGGCGCCATGCTGCCGAGCCTGGCCACCGTCGTCGCCGAGCTCTCCTCGGCGCGGCGCCGGGCGCTGTGCGTCAGCATCATGTCGACGGGGTACCCGATCGGGGCCACGATCGGCGGCATCGCCGCCGTCTTCATCGTCCGGAGCTTCGGCTGGCGCGGCATCTTCGTCTTCGGCGGCCTGCTGTCGCTGGCCATGATCCCGATCGTCCTCTGGCGTCTGCCCGAGTCGCTCGCCTTCCTGGCCGAGCGCCGGCCCAAGGACGCGCTCGAGCGCATCAACCAGCTCCTGCGCCGCCTCGGCCGTCCGGAGATCGACCGCATCCCCGAGGGGCGCAAGCGCGGGGAGAAAGCCGCCGCCCGCGACCTCGTGAGGGGCCGCCTCGGCGCGTCGTCGGCGGCGCTGTGGACGGCCTTCTTCTGCGTCATGGCGAGCTTCTACTTCGTCATCAACTGGACTCCCAAGCTGCTCGTCAGCGCCGGGCTCAACCCCGAGCAGGGGATCTCCGGAGGCGTGCTCTTGAACGTCGGCGGGATCGCCGGCGGCATCCTCCTCGGGCTCCTGGCCGCGCGCGTCGGCACCTTCAGGATCGTGGCCCTCACCATGCTCGCGGGATCGGCGTCGGTGGTCGCCTTCGGCTTCCTCGCCGACACGCTGAACGTCGCGATGGGCCTGGCGCTGGTGGTCGGCTACCTCCTGTTCGGATCCATGGTGGGCCTCTACGCGATCATGCCCTCGGTCTACCCCACCGAGGTCCGCAACACGGGAGCCGGGCTCACCATCGGCGTCGGACGGTTCGGGGGGGTCCTGAGCCCCTGGGTCGCCGGCGTGCTGCTCGAGGCCGGCTGGACCTCCTCCGCGACCCACGTCGTCATGGCCGTCCCGCTCGTCGTCGCCGCCGTATCCACCCTCACGCTGGCCTGGTTGCGCGCCGGGCAACCTGATTCGGCGAGCTTCGCTCGCGAACCCTCACCCCCGGCCCCTCTCCCAGGGGGAGAGGGGAGGTAAGATGCCGGTGATCGAGCCCCCCTCTCCTCCTGGGAGAGGGGGGTTGGGGGGTGAGGGTTTCCCAGGAGCACGAGAATGAGAACGCGACCGCCCTTCCGCGCCGACCACGTCGGCAGCTTCCTGCGTCCCGCCCGGCTCGCCGAGGCCCGGCGCCGCTCCGCCGCCGGCGAAAGCTCGCCCGAGGAGCTGCGCCAGATCGAGGACGACTGCATCCGCAAGCTCGTGCGGCGCGAGGAAGCGGTGGGCCTCTCGGGGATCACCGACGGCGAGCTCCGCCGCGCCTTCTTCCACACCGACTTCCTGTCGCGGCTCGAGGGGGTCACCGTCGCCGAGGGCGACTTCGTGGCCAGCTTCCGCAAGAACGACGGCACCGAGATCGGCTTCCGGCCGCCGACCATGCGCGTCAGCGCCCGGCTCCGGCACGCCGGCCCCATCCAGGGCGAGGACTTCGACTTTCTCGCCGGCGTCGTTTCCAAGACGCCGAAGGTCTCCATCCCGGCGCCTTCCATGCTGCACTTCCGCGGCGGCCGCAAGGCCATCTCCGAGGACGTCTACCCGGACCTCGAGGACTTCTACGACGACCTCACCGCGGCCTACCGCGCCGAGGTCGCCGACCTGGCCGGCCGCGGCTGCCGCTACCTGCAGCTCGACGACACCAACCTCGCCTACCTCTGCGACCCGGCGATCCGCGAAAAGACCCGCGCCCGGGGCGACGATCCCGACGACCTCACCCGCACCTATTGCCGGCTCGTCAACGACTCGGTCGCCGGCCGTCCGGACGACATGGTGATCTCGGTCCATCTTTGCCGCGGCAACTTCAAGAGCGCCTGGGTGGCCCAGGGCGGCTACGAGCCGGTGGCCGAGATCCTTTTCAACGAGATGGCGGTCGACGGCTTCTTCCTCGAGTACGACGACGAGCGCTCCGGCGACTTCGCGCCGCTGCGCTTCATGCCGCCGGGCAAGACCGTCGTCCTCGGGCTGATGAGCTCGAAGCGTCCCGCGGTCGAGGACCGCGACGACCTCGAGCGCCGCATCGAGGAGGCCACCGAGTACGTGCCGCTCGAGCAGTGCGCCCTCTCCCACCAGTGCGGCTTCTCCTCGACCGAGCACGGCAACGAGCTCGCCGAGGACGACCAGTGGCGCAAGCTGGAGCGCTGCGTCGAGGTGGCGCGGGCGGTCTGGGGAGAGTAGCCAGGGGGCTCGGCCCGAGGGTCCGCCGCTGCCGGCGGACTCCCGAAGATGACGTGCTAAGCTGATTCTGGCGCCCCGATCTCCGCCGTAGAAAGAGGATGAGCATGAAGACACTGAGCGCGAGAGTCTTGGACCCCAAGCACTTGGAGCTCGCTGAGCCACTTCCTCCGACGATGGGAGAATGGATCCGGATCGTCATACCGGACACCGACGACGAGGCTCTTGATTGGCGGCAAGCAGCCATGGACCACCTGCTCGACGCCTACGACGATCAGGACGCCATCTATGACGAGCTATGAGTTCGGTGAGATCGTCCTGATCGACTTTCCACAATCGGGTACCTCCGCGGCGTCTTGAGTAGGGGGAAGTAGGACCCGTTCGCAAGGAAGGCTCGCATGAGCGATCAATGGCTGGCCTTGCTCTGGGTGGGGCTCGCGGCCACGCCAGCGGCCGCGAGCACCCTTACGAGCACCCTTACAAGCGGGCCGGCCCAAGACCGGCTCATAGGAGGTTGCGATGCAGCGCTGGATTCTCCGTCTGGTCTTTCGCGGGTCCCTGTTCCTGGCGATCTTCGGGCTGCTTTCGACACTCGGCGGCTGCCGGCGGCCGGCGTCGGTGGACGAGGAAGGGACCGGCTCGCGGGCCGAGCCCCGAGTGAGGCCCAACGTCGTGGTGGTCGTCGTCGATGACCTGCGCTGGGATGAGCTCGGGGCCGGCGGTCACCCCTACCTGCAGACGCCGAACACCGATCGCCTGGCCCGCGAAGGGGCGATGTTCGTCAACTCCTTCCACGCCGTCCCATTGTGCTCGCCCAACCGAGCGAGCATCTTGACCGGCCAGTACCCCAGCCGCCACGGGATCATCGACAACGTGGCGCGCAATCTCCTGAGCCACCGGCTCGAGACTTTCCCTCGAACGCTCGACGCCGCGGGCTACGACACCGCGTTCATCGGCAAGTGGCACATGGGAAACGACCCGACTCCACGACCCGGGTTCGACTATTGGGTCGGTCTTCCCGGCCAGGGGCGCACCCACGACCCGTTCCTCTTCGAGGGAGGTGAGCTGGCCCAGGTCGAGGGCTACGTCACCGACCTGTTGACCGACCGCGCCGTCAAGTTCATCGAGCGCGAGCGGGACGCGCCGTTCCTCCTCTACCTCGCGCACAAGGCGGTCCATCCCGAGGCGCGACAGTTGGATGACGGCTCCGTCGACCTCGACTATCCGATGCGCTACCTGCCGGCCGAGCGACACCAGGGTCGTTACGAAGGGGAGGTCTTCACGCGCCGGGCCAACGTCGTCGGCTCGCCGGCCGAGCTCTCGGGGAAGGCGGCGCTGCGGCAGGCCCTGGCCTACCGGGGTTCCCCCGACGTCACGGAGAAGTTCGGGGGCATTCTCGACCCGGGGACGAGCGAGGAGACGATCCGCCGGCGGGCGGAGATGTATCTCGCCGTCGACGAGAGCCTCGGCCGCATACTGGCTACCCTCGAGTCGATGGGAATCCTCGATTCGACCGTGATCCTGCTGTCGAGCGACAACGGCTTCTTCTTCGGCGAGCACGGGTTGAGCCTGGAGCGGCGGCTACCGTACGAGGAGTCGATTCGCAACCCGCTCCTTATTCGCTATCCGCCGATCGTCGAGGCGGGAGCGATGCCCGACGAGCTCGTGCTCACGGTCGACGTCGCGCCGACCCTCTTGGAGCTCGCCGGAGCTCCCGTGGGCGAGCACATCCAGGGGAGATCACTGGTTCCGATCCTGAGGGGCGAGAGCACCGGTTGGCGTCAGGCCGTCTTGATCGAGTTCTACGCTTACGAGAACCCGATGCCGTGGCTCGTGGACATGGACTACCGGGTCGTGCGCACCGCCAAGTACAAGTACATCCACTGGGTTCACCACCCGGAGCTCGACGAGCTCTACGACCTCGAAGCGGACCCGTTCGAGATCGACAACCGGGTCGATGATCGTGCTTTTGCCGGCGTTCGGCGGGAGCTCCGGGCGCAGCTCGGAGGCCTCGTCCTCGAGTCTCTCGGGCTCGCCGACGATGAGCAGGATGCCCGCCGACACGAGTACGAGCCCTTCCTCGACGTCCTCGGGATCGAGGGTGGGGCCGGCCCCCGTCCAGTCGCGCATCATGGAAGAAATCTCCGGACTTCATCCTGCTCATCGACACGCCGCTCGCGCGGATGTCTGGCTGGGTAGATCGTCGAGGCTCTGAATCAGCGGATTCCGGTCCGCGTTCTCGCCGTCGGCATGGACGATCCCTATCCGCTGCTACTCGACGTCGAGCGCCTGCCCTGGAATGGCGGTGATCGTCGCATGATGGCCCGCCTCCTGATCAGCGGCGACCAGCCCATTCCTGACCCCACCGGTGCCGCCATTGTCTGGGCGCGTGGGCGGGCGCCGCTCGAGGTCGTGTCGCTCCACGACGTCCCGAGTCTCCTCGACGTCCTCTTCGGCTAGAATAGGGGAGGGAGAACGCCATGAGCACCATGACACTACCCAGCCTTGAAGGTCTCCCGGTCTTCCTCTCGGCCAGCCTACCCCAGGCCTTGTCTGGTACGCCTCGCGCCCTCGACTTCCAGGGCTTTCTGGTCGCCTTCGTCCGTGGCCTGCTCGCAGCGGGCGGCCGGCTCGTCTTCGGCGGTCATCCCTCGGTGACCCCGCTCGTGCAGCGGGTGGCGAGCGACTTCGGTGAGGGCAAGGTCGATCTCTACCAGCTCACCCGCTTCCGCGCCGACGCTCCCGCGGAGGTCCGCGCACCGCAGTTCGTCGTCCACTGGGTGGACTCCGACTCGCTGAAGCCGATGCGCGACCGGATGGTCGACGAGGCGCAGGCCGCGGTCTTCGTCGGTGGCAAGACGCAGGACGAGGGCCCCATCGGGGGCGTCCCCGGGATCTGCGATGAGTATCGGCGGTTCGTCTGTCGCCATCCCGATGGGCCGGTGTACGTGCTCGGGCTTCTGGGCGGCGAGGCCGAGCGTTTTGCTCGTGAGCTCGAGAACAACGGTGGCGAGCCCAATGGGCTCAGCGAAAAGGAGCAGCGGACCCTTCACCACACAACGGACGTCGATCTTGCTGCGTCTCTGGTGTTGGCCGACCTGCGGCGGCTCGCCAGGGATGGGGACAGAAGGACTGCATGACGTCAGGTCAGGCTCGAAAGAGATCGACGTCGTCCCGCAACAGGTTGGGGACGATGGGCCTGTTCAACCAGTGCGTTTCCGGCTCCGTCACCGCCGTGAGGAAGCTCGAACGGATCCACTTGAGCCGATCGACGACGCGGCCGTCGGCCTCGACTTTCACGTAGAGCCCCTCGGCGTCGTCCGCGGGATCCGTCTCGCTCACCACGCGCTCGACGTCGAGCCCGTGCTCTGCCGCCTGAGAGCGCAATCGGTCCCGCCAGTGAGGTCCCTTGTAGAGGGACCGGGCGACCATGGCGTCGGGTCGCGGCAGGGACCCTCCCGCTCCTTGACGCAGCAACGGGACCGAGACGACCGGCGAGGAGCGGAGCATTTCGCGGCGGCGATCGGTGTCGAGAAATTCCCCCGTGTCGCGATCGAAGACGTCGAACTCGAGGAAAAAGTGCGGCAGCCGGTCATAGAAGATCGTGTGCTTGGCGAAGACCCACTCTCCGTACATCAGGAACCGGCTCCCCAGGATCTCCCACAATCTCTCCCGGTGGCAGGCGGCCCAGGTTTTGAGCAGCGCGAAATGTTTCTCGCGCGCGCCGCCGGTGAGGAAATGGCCGCGGCTTTGGAGGAAGAGACGGCCGTTCGCGTCGAAGCTGACGCCGGCGTTGGCGCCGTCGACCTTCTCTTCGATCACCAGCCATCGATCGGCGAGCGACGACCAAACGACCTGCCCGAGGTCGTCGTCGCCGGGTTGCAGCCGTGAGCCCTCGAGATGGCGGGTCCGCGGATATTTGTGGAGACGCGGCGCGTCCATGGCTCGGAGCGCTGGTCGCTCAAAGCGTCGCTGATAGAGATGTCGTGAGAGGCTGACGGGGGGTACCCTAAGTCTACGAGCCTCAAGGTCGCTTGCCTGATCCGGCCCTGCGCCAAGAGTCGCTCGAGAGCTGAAGTGGTACTCATTGAGTCATACTCTGTGACGGTCTCGCGGATGATGCTAGCATGAGCTCTGGTCATTCCAGGCTCCTGGCCAGTCCGGTACCGAACCTACCACAGGATCGCTGCTCCGGAGCGATCAGCCGGTGACGATCGACGAGGCTCAGAAGTGCCCTGAGCTTCTCCAGGTCATCAAGAGCGCGGTGGACAAGAGCCGCGTTCCGGGGCGGTACCTGTTGAGCGGCTCGTGAATCGCCGCGAACATCTTGCCGCGGAAGGGCGTACCTATCGCTGCCGACCTTCGATAGGGGCCGACGACGGTCCCCCTCCCGACCCAATCATAGGAGACCTTTCATGACCCACGTGCAAACGGACCCCCCGACCCCCGGCAAACCGCTCCGCCTGTGGCCCGGCGTGGCGGTCGTGGCGCTGCTGTGGCTGCTGCGGCTCGTCGTCCCGGTCTTCCAGCCCGAGGCCGGGCTCTTGGTGATGATGAGCGGTCTTCTCGGTGGGTTGGCGGTCGTCCTGTGGTGGCTCTTCCTGAGTCGCGCGCCCTGGACCGAGCGCCTGGGCGCCGTCGTCCTGATGGTCGCCGCGCTGGCCGCGACGCCACGGTTCCTCCACGAGTCGATCGGAGGCGGGACGGGGGGACCGATGCTCTACTTTATCTTCGCCGTCCCGGTCCTGAGCCTCGCTTTCGTGCTCTGGGCGGCGGTCAGCCGCCGCCTCGCCGCCGGGCCCCGGTGGGCGGCGATGGCCGCCACCATCCTGCTCGCGTGCGGCGGGTGGGCGCTCTTCCGGACCGGCGGCGTCTCCGGCAGCTTCCACTGGGACCTCGCGTGGCGGTGGACGCCGACTCCCGAGGAGCGGCTCCTGGCCCAGCCCGGCAAGGCGCCGACGGCGGCGACTCTCTCCGGCTCCTCCGGGGCGCCGGCGGACGGGCCCGACTGGCCCGGCTTTCGCGGACCCCATCGCGACGCCGTCGTCCGCGGCGTGCGGATCGCGACCGACTGGTCGCGGACGCCGCCGGTCGAGCTGTGGCGGCGGCCGATCGGACCGGGCTGGTCCTCGTTCGCCGTCAGCGGCGGCCGCCTCTACACTCAGGAGCAACGCGGCGACGACGAGGTCGTCGCGTCCTACGACGCGGCCACCGGCGCGCCGGTGTGGAGACACAGCGACGCGGCCCGTTTCTGGGAGCCCGCCGCCGGCGCCGGTCCGCGCGGAACGCCGACGGTGAGCGACGGCCACGTCTACGCCCTGGGCGCGATCGGGACCTTGAACGCCCTCGACGCCGGCGACGGCGGCGTCCTGTGGTCGCGCGACGCGGCGGCCGACGCCGGCGTGAAGCTGCCGGGCTGGGGCTTCGCGAGCTCGCCGTTGGTGGTCGAGGACCTGGTCGTCGTCGCCGCCGCGGGCAAGCTCGTCGCCTACGAGCGCGCCACCGGCGAGCTCCGCTGGATCGGCCCTGACGGCCGCGAGAGCTACAGCTCGCCCCAACTGCTGACGATCGACGGCGTGCCGCAGATCCTGCTATTGAACGGCGCCGGCGCGGCGAGCGTCGCGCCGGCCGACGGCACGCTCCTCTGGCAAAGCTCGTGGCCCGGCTTCGATTACCTGCAGCCGGCCCTGACCGCGGACGGCGACGTCGTGTTCAGCATCAGCACCAGCGGCACAGGGCTCGGCATCCGCCGCCTCGCTCTCGCGCGCGGCGCGGGCGGATGGACCGCCACCGAGCGCTGGACGTCGGCCGGGCTGAAGCCCTATTTCAACGACTTCGTCGTCCACCAGGGCCACGCCTACGGCTTCGACGGCACCATCCTCGCGTGCATCGACCTCGCGGACGGCCGGCGCACGTGGAAAGGCGGACGCTACGGCAACGGCCAGCTCGTCCTGCTGGCCGACCAGGACCTGCTGCTGGTGCTGTCGGAGCGGGGTGAGCTGGCGCTGGTAGGGGCGGCGCCCGAAAAGTTCACGGAGCTCTCGCGCTTCCCGGCGATCGAAGGCAAGACCTGGAACCACCCGGCGCTCGCCGGCGACCTCCTGCTGGTCCGCAACGGCCAGGAGATGGCCGCGTTCCGGCTGCCCCTCGCGGACGGCTGACACGTGGACGCCGACGCGGCCGCGGATGGATTCGCCGCCTCGAGACCCGCACTTAGTCCTTGAGGACCGCAGGGCTTGCGCTCCCGTCGAGATGACGGGCCAGGGCCCTTCCGAAAGCCGCCGGACGCTCGAGGTTCGACACGTGGCCGGCGCCCTCGAGGACGACGAGCTCGCTGCCGGGAATCCTCGCGTGCAGCCACCTCGCCGTCTCCGGCGGCGTGGCCACGTCCTCGGACGCTCCGACGACCAGAGACGGCAGACGGATCTTGTCGACCTCGCCCCTGAGGTCCGCGTCGCGCAGCGCGGCGCAACAGGCCGCGTAGCCCTCGGGGCGGGTGCGGAGCAGCGTGGCCCGCGCCCGCGAGAAGATCTCGGGCTCGCGGTCTTCGGGATCCGGTCTCGTAGGGCAGGCTTCGCCTGCCGATTCTGGTTTTCGGGATCCGAAACGGCCGGAAAAGAACCTCGGGACGACCTGGTCCGCGATCGACGCCATGCCGCCGGCGCGGACGGCCGCGATGCGCGCGTCCCACAGCTCGGGGCCGCCGAGCTTGGCGGCGGTGTTGCAGAACGCCGCGGAGCGCAGCCGGTCCGGACGGTGGACCGCGAGCCACAAGGCGATCATGCCGCCGATCGAGAGGCCCACCAGGTGGAAGCGGTCGACGCCGAGCCGATCGGCGAGCGCCACCACGTCGAGGGCCAGCCCTTCGACGTCGTAGGGGCCGGGGGGCGCGTCGGACCGGCCATGGCCGCGCATGTCCGGCTGGACGATCCGGTAGCGGTCCGCGAGCTCGGCCGCCTGGACGTCCCAGCTCGCGGCGTCGAGGCCCAGGGAGTGGCAGAAGATCACCGCCGGACCCTCGGGGCTCCCGGTGCACCGGTAGGCGATGCGGTAGTCGTCACGCTCGAGAAAGCTCATCGCACGGCCTCTCGGAAGGGGTCGAGGACCCGGTCCACGAAACGGCCGGCGAGCCCCGCGTCCGATCCCAGGTCGCCGAGGTTGGCGCTCATCCGCTCGGCGTGGACCTCGAGCGTCGAGAGCGCACGCCCCAGGGCCTCGACTGCCGCCAGCGTCCCGTGGAAGAGCGTCGGCACGGCGACCCACTCCGTGTGCCAGGCGCCCGC
>Ga0299906_10002121_pt1 | contig 16674 bp, 18 predicted proteins | sample RVTome_14_FD_200259 | JGI IMG/M metagenome (GOLD analysis project Ga0299906, IMG submission 200259) | Soil microbial communities from uranium-contaminated site in the Upper Colorado River Basin, Wyoming, United States - RVT145D125 (version 2) ...
CCCGGAGCGCGGCGCCCGGCTCGCAAGGCGCGACGACCGAGCATATCGGCCATATTCGAGGGACGAGCAACGCAGCGCGCCGGAATGCCCCGCCCGGGAATCATGTGAGTCATCACGTTTCCAGGGGGACTAGGCTCCCGGCGCTCCGCGGGCGGGCGTGCCGCGCATCGTGACGCCGTCGCGGGCCGAGGACACGTCGACGCGGTCGGCACGAATCAGGGAATCCGGGCTCGCGTACACGACCCTGTACTGCGAGGTGAGCTCGGCGGCGAGCTTCTGCAGGGCGGACTCGATGCCGTTGGGGGTGAACATCGTGATCCGCTGGCCGCCCGTCTCCCTGGTACCGTCGTCGATCAGGAAGAGGCGCTCGCGCGTCTCGTGGGCATCGGAGTAGGCGAAACGGCCGATGCCCACGACGTAGAGAGCCGCCTTGACCTCGCGCAGCCGCGCCACGACATCCCGGGAATAGCGGTTGGTGAACTCCGGGCCCTCGGTCACGATGGCGATGATCGCGGCCCGCGCGCTTTCGCGCTGCTCCAGCCCCTGGGAGGTCTCGGCCACCGCGTCGAGCAGCGTCATCCCGCTGTTCGGCTGCGCGAAGAGGCTCGAGGCGGCCTCGGACAGCGCCTCGAGATCGCTCGTGTAGTCGACGATGATCGTCGGTCGCTCCGCGAGCCCGATGAGCGCCACCGGGTTGCTGCTGGCGAGCCGCATGACGAACTCCGGCAGGGCGCTGCGGAGGTGTGTGATCGCCTCGCGTGCCGCCGTGCTGTTGTCTACGAGGATGGCCACGTCGATGGGCTCGGTGGCCCGCGAGACGCGGAGCACCTCACGCCGGGCGCCGTCGGCCCGGATGATGAACGCGTCGGGGCCGAGGCCCTCGACGGGCGCGCCGTCCTCGTCGACGGCGCTGACGAACATGGTGGCCTCGCGCGCCTCCTGGGCGGCCGGGCTGACGCCCAGGCCGGCCAGTCCGGCGGTCAGGCCGGCGACGACGAGGATCGATCGCGGAAATGAGGTACGCATCTGATTGTAGGCAGTATAGGTCCCGGTCGAGAGGAGCGTCAAGAAATGGAGATGGAGATAAGTCATTTATCACCAATAACTTGACTGTGCGAGCCACGGCCCGCGCGGTCGGGACGTCGGCGGCGGGCGCCAACTCTCGGCTGGTGAACTTTTTCACAAACTTTGGGTATACTGGACGGCGGCCCGTGGGACCCCGGGGACGTCGATGTACGTGCCCGCGTCGTACCGCGGCTGCAGAGGACCGGCCCGATGGCGGAGAATCAGTCGCGCTTCTCGATCGCGCGCTCGGCCCGGTCGCTGCAGGAGACGGTCCAGCGCGCGGGGCCGGCGGCGGCTGCGAGCTATACGCTCATCGGCGCCATCGTGCTGCTCGGCGGCATCGGGTACGCGGTGGACCGGTGGCTGGGCACCGGCCCGTGGGGACTGCTCGCGGGCTTGCTGCTCGGGATCGTCGTCGGGTTCTACGAGCTGGCCAGGACGGTCTGGCCGCGATGAAGCCGGTCGTCTGGATGATGGCCGCGAGCCTCTCGGCCTGGTTGCTGGCGACGGCCGCCGTCGGTGGAGTGGCGAAGGAGATCGCGTACGGCATGGCGGGTCCGCTCGCCGCGGCCGTGGCGAGCTGGGTGGTCTACGAGCGGACGTTCCGCAGGGCGCCCGAGCGGCTCACCGGCGTGATGGTGACGGCGCTGGCGCTGAAGATGGCGTTCTTCGGCGTCTACGTGGTGGTGCTGGTGCGGGTGGCCGGGCTGCGAGCCGAAGCGTTCGTGATCAGCTTCGCGGCGTATTTCATCGGGCTCCACGCGATCGAGGCGCTTTGTCTGCGGCGCCTCCTGTGGAGCGCGGGGCCCGCCCCCGGCGGCGGGCGCCCCTAGCGGGACGGAGACGGGAACGGAACGATGCAGCAGGAAGGGCACGCGGTCGAGTCGGCCTCCGAGGCGTTCAACGCCGGCGAGGTGATCATCGAGCACGTCTCCAACAGCCCGATCGATCACCCGCTCGTGCACGTTCCGCCGGTGTTCGGCATCGACTTCTCGGTCACCAAGCACGTCTTCATGCTCTGGCTGGTGGCGGCGGCGGTGTTCGTGGTCGCCACCGCCCTGGTGCGCAGCTACGTGCGCCAGGATCGGCTGATTCCGTCCGGCTTCATGAACGCGCTCGAGGCCGTCGTCGAGTTCATCCGCGACTCGGTCGTGCTGCCCAACGTCGGCGAGAAGTGGGTCAGGACCTGGACGCCGCTCATCCTGAGCTTCTTCTTCTTCATCCTGGCGGCCAACGTCGTCGGGCTGATCCCCGTCTTCGACGTGATCGCGCTGGTGAACTACACCGTGCTGCAAATGCCCTCGGACTCGTTCCTGACCATGGTGACGCACGGCGGCACGACCGCGACGGGCAATTACAACGTCACCGCGGCGCTCGCGACCATCACCTTCTTCGCGATCATCGTGGCCGGCTCGAAGGCGCACGGGTTCGTCCAGCACTGGGCCAACATGGTGCCGCACGGAGCGCCGCTGGCGGTCAAGGTGATCCTCATCCCGATCGAGATCATGGGGATGTTCGTCCGGCCCTTCGCGCTCACCATGCGTCTTGCGGCCAACATGACGGGCGGCCACATCGCGATCCTGGCGATTCTCTCGTTCGTGTTCATCTTCACGGAGCTGTTCGGCACGGCCGCGGCCGGCGTCGGCGTTGGCGCGCTCCTCTCGCTGCCGCTGGCGGTCGGGATCTCGGCGCTCGAGATCATCGTGGTCCTCGTGCAGGCGTACGTCTTCACGCTGCTCTCGGCCGTCTTCATCGGCCTGGCGATTCACGCTCATCACTGAGCCCCTCACGGAGGAAACGACGAATGGAAGGTTTCGCACTTGCTTACATGGGCGCCGGGATCGGCCTGGGCCTGGCGGTCATCGGCGCGGGGCTCGGCATCGGCCGGCTGGCCGCAGGCGCGGCCGAGGCCATCGGTCGGCAGCCGAGCGCGACCGCCCAGATCACCGGCGCCGTGAACCTTCCGCTCTTCCTGCTCGAAGGCGTCGCGATCCTCGCCGAGGTGTTTGCGCTGCTGATCGTGCTGATGAACCGGACCACGTAGGCCCCACGGGAGGACGTTCGAATGAATCCTCTGGTCCAGCCCGAACCCGGGCTCTACATCTGGACCATCGTCACCTTCCTGGTCCTGGTGGCCCTGCTGGCGAAGTTCGCCTGGCGCCCGCTGCTCGAGGCGCTCGAGCGCCGGCAGGAGTCCATTCGCAGGTCGCTCGACGACGCCGAGAAGGCGCGCCAGGAGCTGACGCGGCTCCAGACCGAGTCGCAGCAGATCCTGGCCGAGGCGCGCGCCGAGGCCGACAAGCTGCTGGCGGCCACGCGGGCCGACGCCAGCCGGTTCCGCGACGAGCTGAAGGAGAAGGCCCAGGCCGAGGCCGCCGGCATCGTCAAGAACGCCGAGCGGCAGATCGAGATGGAAACGGCCCGGGCGCTGCAGCAGATCCGCGCCGAGGCGGTGGACATCTCGGTGACGATCGCCTCCAAGCTCCTCGAGCGTAACGTGTCGAAGACCGACAACGAGCGCCTCATCGAGGACACCTTCAAGCAGATCGAGACCCGGCGTCCGAGCTGAGGCGGGTTGTGGTATAACACGCACCTCGGTCGCACACCTGCTTTCCTGAACCTGTCCGCCAACGCCATCGCGCGTCCACGGCGTCGACGCTCAGCCTTCATCGAAGCCTACCCCTGGGAGTCGAAGATGCGCGAGTGTCATGGAGGCGTCGGGGTCCGGCTCGTGCCGAGACGGTCCCTCGCGTTGGCCGCCCTTCTCGCCGCTGGGCTCCTGCTGACGGCTGGCGTGGCGCAGGCACATCACAGCTTCGCCCCCTTCGACATGAGCAGGAGCGTCTCGCTGACCGGGATCCTCACGAAGGTGGACTGGCGGAATCCGCACATCGAGCTCTGGATCGACGTCACGGACGAGCAAGGCCGAGTGGAGGCCTGGCGGATGGAGGGCGGCCCGCCAGAGCGATTCAAGCGGAGGGGCCTCGCCAGGGACAGCGTCACCTCGGCCATCGGTCAGACGGTGACCGTCGAGGCCGGCGTCGCGAAGGACGGCTCTCGCCATGGCCACATGCAGCGGATCAGGCTGCCGGACGGCACGATGACCCCAGCCCAGTAGGATCGACGGGCGCGGGGAGATTCAGATGACCAGGCGAGACAACATGACGAGGGCGGGCACGGCGATCGCGCTGGCCGTGCTCCTGCTGTGTGGCTCCGCGCGCGGGCTGGGCCAGGCCCCGCCGGATGCGCGGGCGGCTGCGGCGGCTGCGCTCGCCAGGGCGAACTTCGACGTCACCGCAGGTACGCTCACCCTGTACGACCGGCAAGGGAAGGTCGTGCGGACGATTGGCGAGCGTGCCGTCGCCTTGTGGCCGGCGTTCTCACCCGACGGCACACGGCTGGCGGCGAGCCGGCGTGATGCCACGACGGACAACACCGAGATCTGGGTGTTTGATCTCTCGACGGGTGCCGGCGCGCGCATCACGTCCGGCTCCGCACGAGTCGAAACGTCGCCCGTGTGGTCGCCCGATGGCAGCCAGATCGCGTATGTGTCCGACCCCGGCGGCTCACCGGGACTCTATCGAAAGGCCAGTGACGGCACCGGGAGCGCGGAGCTCCTGTACGAGCATCCCGACTGGCTGAACCTCACCGACTGGTCGCGGGACGGCCGTTTCCTCACCTTCTACGACGCGACGAGCCTGTACCTGCTGCCCATCGCGGGGGTGGCTGGGGAGGGGAAGGCCATCGAAGTGCTTCCCGGGTTCTCGGCGCGTGGGGGGCGCTTTTCTCCCGACGGCCGCTTCCTCGCCTACCTTTCCACGCAGTCTGGAAGGCCCGAGATCTGGGTCCGGCCGTTCGATCCGTCCGCGCCCGACGCGGTGCCTGCCACCGGGCCGTGGCAGATCTCCGATCGAGGGGGCGCGGGAATGATCTTCTGGCGTCAAGACGGCAGGGAGCTGTACTACCTGGCCGCCGACCAGGGCGCCACTGCGGTCGATGTAAGGACCGATTCTGCGTTCACCTCGAGCAAGCCAAGGCGGCTCTTCGAGGCGCCAGAGCACATCAGTGGAACCATCAGTGGAACCAGCGCCAGCCGCGACGGGCGGCAGTTCTTGTTCAACGTCGTTCCGAAGCCGAGGGGCGCGCCGTTTCCCTGGCAGCTCGCGGTCTTCGACCGCCAGGGGAACGTCGTGCGCGCGTTGGGAGAGCCTCGCGTCGGCTACGTCGAGCCGGCGCTCTCGCCCGATGGGACGCGCGTGGCGGCCACCACCTACGGCCAGAGCCAGATCGAGGTGTTCGACGTTGCCACGGGCGACCGGACACTGGTGACGTCTTCGACGCCGTCAACGGTGTACCAGGGCGCGCCCGTCTGGTCGCCCGACGGGCGCCAGCTCGTCTCCTTCTCCCGACGCGAACAGTGGAGCGGTCTGTATCGACAGCCCTCCGACGGATCCGGTCTGGAGGAGCTCCTCTACAGGCAGACGTTCGAGATCTGTCTGCCGCTCACCGACTGGTCGGCCGACGGACGTGTTCTCTCCTTCGGCGGGGGCGGCGTCCTGTGGACCGTTCCGGTCAACGGCGAGCGGGAGGCCAGCGAGCTCGTCCGCGAGGAGTTCGTCGCCCTGGGAGCGCGGTTCTCGCCGGACAGCCAATACGTCGCCTACCTGTCGAACCAGTCCGGCCGCTACGAGGTCTACGTCCAGCCGTTCGACCCGTCCACGGGAGCCGCCGGACGTGAGAAGTGGCAGGTCTCTACCGACGGCGGCCTGGGCCTGATTCAGTGGCGAGGGGACGGACGAGAGCTCTACTATCTCGCCCGGGACGGAGCGGTGATGGCTCTGGCCGTCTCGACCAGTCCGACGTTCCAGGCCGGACGACCGTCGATGCTGTTCAGAGCGCGGGCCAGAGTGGGAGCGCTCCTGAACGGAGCCATGCATCACGACACCACCGCGTGCGGCGAGCTCGGTAGTGGCTGCGGCCAGCGCGAGCCGGGCAGCGTCAGTCGCAACGGCCAACGGTTCGTCTTCGCCGTGCCGCAGCCTCCACGGGAGAGCACGGTGGCGCGAGCGATTCTGCAACGATACATCGGCACATGGCGCCAACCGGGCGGCGGGGAGAGGTTGGTGGGCAACACCGTCGTCGTGACGCTGGAAGGCGACTCCCTCATGATTCAGACGGATGAACACACGGAAGCCCTGTTCGCCGCGTCCGAGGCAACGTTCTTCCTGATGAGCGGCACAGAGTTCGAGTTCGTGAGCGACGAACAGGGCGACCCGCAGTACCTGTTCGTGTACCAGGGCGGTACCCCCGTACAGTTGCTGCGGGAGCCGTAGACGGCCACGAATCGGTCAGAACCCTGACGGGCCGGTCGCGGCTACCAGTACAGCATCACGTAGATCACGACGCCGGTCACCGAGACGTACAGCCAGATCGGCAGCGTCCACCGGGCGATCCGGACGTGGCGATCGAACCGTCCCTTGAGCGCGCGTCCCGCGGTGACGAGCGCCAGCGGGACGATGACCGCCGCCAGCACCACGTGCGTGATCAGGATCGTGAAGTACACGATGCGAACGGGGCCCTGCCCCTCGAAGGGCTTCGAGCCGGCCTCGAGGTGGTAGATCACGTAGCAGACGAGGAAGAGCGCCGAGACGCCAAGGGCGCCGAGCATGCACCGCTCGTGCGCCGTCCGGCGGCCGCTCCTGATGCACAGGTAGCCGGCCACGAGCAGCAGGGCGGACAGCCCGTTGAGCGTGGCGTTGACGGCTGGCAGGTCGGCGACGCTCATGGCGGGAAACGGCCCGGGAGCATCAGATCCACAACCGGTCGGCGACGAGCGCGCCGAGCAGCAGCGGCAGGTAGAGGAGCGAGGCCAGGAACAGCGTCCTGGCGCTGGCCACCGAGCGCTCGCGCGCGAAGGTGGCCGAGAGCGCGATGAACGTGCCGCCGAGCAGCGTGGCCACGACGCTGTAGGCGAGCCCGCCCAGTCCGACGGCGGTGGGCATCAGGCTGACGGGCCACAGCGTGGCGGCGTAGACGAGCGCCTGCTGTCCGGTTCGCCGCCCGTCCGGCTCCATCACCGGCAGCAGCGGAATGCTCGCGGCGCGGTAGTCGTCGCGATAGAGCCAGGCGAGCGCGAGGAAGTGCGGCATCTGCCAGCAGAAGACGATGCCGAAGAGCACGGCCGCAGGCAGGGTGACGCTTCCCGTGGCGGCGGCCCAGCCGATCACCGGCGGCAGCGCCCCCGGCACGGCGCCGACGAGCGTGGCGAGCGACGTGCGCGTCTTGAGCGGCGTGTACACCAGCACGTAGCTGACCAGCGTGACGCCGGCCACGACGGCCGCCATGGGCGTCGTCCGCAGCGCGAGCTCGGCGAGGCCGACGCCCGACAGCAGCACGCCGAACCACGCGCCCTGCCGGATCCCGATCCGGCCCTTCGGCACGGGCCGCTCCTGCGTGCGCCGCATGCGCCGGTCCGTGTCGTGCTCCCACACCTGGTTGAGCGCCGCCGCCCCGCCGGCGACGAGCGCCGTGCCGAGCAGCGTGTGCGCCAGGAGCAGGCCGGGAACGCCGCCCGGCGCGGCCAGGTAGAGCCCCGCCACCGTGGTGACGAGCACCAGCAGGTTCAGGCGTGGCTTGGTGAGCGCGACCAGCACTAGGGCGCGCTCGACGAGTCCGGCCGGCCGCGCGTCTCCGGCCGCCCCCAGGTGCGCCGCCACGACGTGCGCGCCCGGCTTCATGCGCGGGCCCCCGCTCCGGGCGCGTACGCCGCGTCGGTGCGGCCGGCGCCGGCCGCGTCCAGTCCGGCCGCCTCCGGGAACGTCCCGCGGAAGACACGCAACGCGATGACCACCGACGTCACGAGCACGGTGGCGCCGGTGACCACGTGCAGGGAGTTGATGATGTAGTGCTTCCCGCTCAGCACGGTGTACGCGCCGAGGGTGACCTGCGCGGCCACCAGGACGAGCAGCAGCACCGCCGGGCGGCGCAGCTCCCGCCGTGCGCGGTGATGGGCGAGCACGTGGCCGCCGAGCGCCAGTGCCGTCAGCGACACCAGGAGCGCGCCGACGCGGTGCGCGAAGTGGACGGCGATGCCCGCGTCCCACTGCGGGGGCAGGAGCGCCCCGAACGCCAGCGGGAAATCGGGAATCGCCAGGCCGGCCCCGGTGTGGCGCATCACGGCGCCGACGACGATCTGCGTGTAGACGAGCGCCACCAGGCCGCCTGCCAGCCGCCGCATGATCGCGTCGTTGCTGGCCGGCGCGCTGGTCCCGTACGCATCCGCCCAGCCCCGCGAGGTGACGAGCGCGATCGAGACGGTCAGGCAGAAGACGATCTGCGCCAGGCTCGCGTGGGCCACCGACACCGGGGTCGGCAGGAACCAGAGCACGGTGATGCCGCCGAGCACGCCCTGCGCGACGACCGCCGCGAGCGCGACGTACCCGAGCCGCCGGACCCAGGCGCGAGGCTCGGCCAGACGAAGCCAGACGGCCTGGACGAGAATCAGGAACCCCACCGTGCTCGCGATGAGGCGATGGGTGTGCTCGAAGCGGATCCCGCCCACCATCTTGTCGAGCGGAAACGAGAACATGAACCAGCCGTAGGTGTTCGGCCAGTCGGGCACCGACAGCCCGGACCCCGTGCTGGTCACGAGGCCGCCGGCGAAGATGAGGACGGCGGTGGCTGTCGCCACGAGGATGGCGTACCGGTGCAGCATCGCCCTACATCGTGAAGGTGAAGGACGTCTCGATCTCCGCGGTTGGCTCGATCGTCACCGTCCGCGTCAGCGGCCCGAGCTCTTCGTGCCACGCCTCGATGGTGTACGTGCCCGGCGGAAGCCCGTCGATCGCGAACGTGCCGTCCGCGGCCGTCGTAGCGTGGAACGGATGATCGAGCACGCCGACCCAGGCATGCATCCAGTCGTGGACGTCGCACTGGAAGGGCACCATCACCTCGGGCGTCGTGAACACGTGCGTGTGCCGCATCCCCTGCAGCCCCTGTCCGCGATTGAACTCGCGGTTCAGCTCCGGAGCCGCGTGCACGTTGTGGAGCGTGTCGTCGCTGTTGAAGATGTCGAGCGCCTGGCCCGCCTGGATGCCGAAGACCCGAGGCACGTACGTGCAGCCGCGCTGATCGAGCACCACCGGCTCGGTCGGGATCGGGAAGTGGAGATCGCCGAGCCCGTCCTTCACGAAGATGAAGACGTTCTGCAGAGCGCCGGAGCGGCTCACCATGTACGTCTCGGTGCGCGCCTCGCCGAGCTCCTCGCAGTACGGGTCCGCCCGCCGGTTGATGACCTCGGCGGCCGGCGGCGTGCCCTCGAGCGTCACACGCCCGATCACGCGACCGGCAGCGGCGGCATCGACAGGACTGTCGATGGGGGCCGGTGGCGCAGCCGCGTCCTCCGTTCCGCCGCCGCAGCCGGCGGCGACGAGCGCGAGAGTCGCGGCCAGCGCGGCCCCGCACGCGCGAGCGGCGATGGACCGATCCCGCAGCGCCACGGCCCTCACTGGCCGCCCGCGTCGGTGATCTTGCGCTGCACGCGATCCTGGAACCACTGCGTGCTCCACCAGTCCACCGGCGTCACCTGCTGCCCCCCGACGAGCATCGTGAAGTGGAGGTGGTCCCCGCCGGCCAGGCCGGTCATGCCGCTCCGGCCGAGCTGTCCGCCCTTCTCCACGCGGTCGCCGACGCCGACTTCGATCGACGACAGATGCGCGTAGAGGGACTGCACGCCGAGGCCGTGATCGACGATCACGCAGTTGCCGTAGATGCCCAGATCGCCGGCGTGGATGACCACGCCGGCCTGCGACGCCACGATCGGCACGTTGGCCGTCACGGCGAGGTCGAAGCCCAGGTGGACCTGCCGGTCGACCTCCTCGCCCTGGTACAGGTACGTGCGCGTGTCGGCGAACCGCGCCTCCACCTGCGAGTTGCCGAGCTGCTGGAACGGCCCGCGGAAGAGCATCTCCGGGGCCGTCTGCGCCGCCAGGCCGGAGATGAAGTCGTTGTTGTTCTGGCGCATGGTGCCGTTGACGTAGAGGAAGCCCTCGAGCGGGTCGTCGGTGGGAATCGGCTCGGACGTCGAGCTGGCGGCGATGGCCGGCACGACGCGCTCGATGAACCGGTCGTCGATCGTGATGCGGCTCCGGTTGTACGGCACCTCGATGACGCGGTGGTCCAGCGGGGCCAGCGTCTCGTTGCCCGCCGGGTCGCGCGCGAAGAGCTGGATGGGCGTCTTCAGATCCTGCGCGAAGACCAGCGCGAAGAACGCCACCCGCAGGGCCGGGTCCGAGGTGATCCCCGCCCCGCTCGCCGGGAAGCCGGGGTAGTCGATGTCGCCCACGCGGACACCGGACACGGCGTCCTCGGGTGTCGCGCGGTAGACGACGAACTCGCTGCCACCGTGATTGATGAAGTGGAAGCTCGAGACCACCGAGAGCCGCGGCGGCGTGAGGCGCACCTGGACGTCCTGCTCGACCGTGGTCGACGCCTGGCGGATGCCGTAGACGACGGGGCGCGTGGCGCGCACGACGATGCGTGCGGGCCCCTCTTCCAGCTCGGGAAGATCGCGCTGGCCGATCTGGCGGATCACGTAGATGCGCTCGGCCGAGTCCTGCCGCACCGTGGCCTCACCCTGACCTTCCAGGGCGAACACCTCGAAGCGCTGGTCACCCTGCTCGACGGCCACGTCCACGCTGCTGAACTCGCCGCCGGGCGCTTCCACCATCAGCTCGAGTGTCGTGGACAGGCCGATGTAGCCCCCTGGCTCGCGAATCTCGACCGTGGGACCGGGCTGGCGGCCGGCCCACCACCAGGCGCCTCCGGCCACGACGAGGGCGAGGACGACGAGGGCGACGAGAAACCGCATGAAGGCGCGCATACAGGGATCATAGCGCGCCGGAGGCCCGGCCCGGCGAGGCCCCGGGGCGCAGCCGCGGGCGTGATCTATTGCCGGCCCGTCGTGAACTTCTCGTTTTCGTTGCAGACGAACTCGATGAGCTCGGTGTCCACCAGCAGCCTCTGGTTCACGCGGACCGTCCAGGGACGCGTGTAGGCCTTCGGGTCGTCGATCGTGACGTCGATCTCGAGCCGGCCGAAGCTCGGCCGGCGGAACCGCTCGATGATCCGCCCCTCCGAGGTCAGCGGCGCGCCGTTGACGTCGAGCCAGCCGAGGTCGCGGAAGTGCGTGGTCTCGACGACCAGCGTGTCTTCCTCCCACCAGCCGCGCGAGTAGCCGTACCACCACGGCTGCGGGTTGTTGTCGGGCGCCGGACGTCCGTCGAGGAAGATCTGCCGCAGCCCCGAGTTGGCCTCGTAGACGATCACGATGAGCTCGTCGTTATGGATGATCTTGCGTGGCTGCGAGTGCGTGTGGAGCTGCATGTGGCCGAGCGGCAGGCACGCGGCGTCCGGATTGTCCTCGCTGTCGCGCGCCATCCGCTCGGCGCGCAGCTCGCGGGCCCACGGCTGGAAGGGGAGGCCTTCCGGGATGCCGGCTTCGATGTTCCAGAACGTGGCCTCGGGCGGCGTGCCCGGCGGCGAGGGCGGCGGTCCGCCGCGGAAGCCCAGCACGCCGGCGTAGTTCCAGATCCCGGACAGGTCGGGCCTGCCGTCGGCCCTGCGCGGGGCTGACGCCGTCAGGTCGGCCGTGCCATCAGCACTTCGCGGCACTCCCCTGGACGGATACGAGGGCCACTGGGCGAGCAGCGAGGGGGCGAGCACGAGCACGAATACGAGCGCACTGGCCGGAACCCGCACATTCAGCCTCCCTGATGAGGTCGCCGCCGTCGCGGTGCGGTCCTCATTGTAGGGTCAGGAGGCGGCATCGTGTACCGTGGGCGCATGGCTCTGAAGCTCGTCGTTCTCCTCGGCTCGGTGCGGTCGGACCGGCAGGGCATCAAGGCGGCGCGCTTCGTGGAGCGGTCCTTCCGCGACCGTGGTCACACGGTTACGCTGGTCGACCCGGCCGCGCTCGGGCTCCCGCTGCTCGACCGCATGTACAAGGAGTACGAGCGCGGGACGGCGCCCCCCGTGCTGGAGGAGCTGGCCGCGCTCTACCGCTCCGCAGACGCCTTCATCGTCGTCAGCGCGGAGTACAACCACAGCATCCCACCGGCTCTGAGCAACCTGCTCGACCATTTTCTCGAGGAGTACTTCTTTCGCCCTTCGGCCATCGTCTGCTACTCGGCTGGCGCCTTCGGGGGCGTCCGCGCCGCAATGCAGTTGCGCGCGATGCTGTGCGAACTGGGCATGCCGAGCATCTCGAGCCTGCTGCCCATCCCGACGATCGGCGAGGCGTTCGACGAGGACGGCACGCCACGCGAGCCGGCCCTGGTCTCGCGCTTCGCGCGCTTTGCCGGCGAGCTCGAGTGGTACGCGTCGGCGCTCAGGGACGCGCGGCGGACAGGCGTGCCGTACTGAGCCGGCGGCGGCCGGTCGTGCCTCGCCGGGTGGCGACGGCCACGCTCCGGCCGGGCGTTTCCCCTGCCGGGGGGGCGGCCGGAACCTGCAGGTCGCCGGTCGTGGCGAGCACGTCGAGCACGCGCCGGTAGAAGCGGCGGTACCCGGGGGTCGTGCGGGCCGGCTCGACCATCAGCGCGGCCGCCATGGCCTGGCGCAGCCGGGGTACCGGGACGCCGGCCGTTACCTTCAGAAAGTGCTGCAGAGTCATCGTGTCCTGTGCGGTAGTAATCCGTTAGACGACGGATCGGAGTCGGTGGTTGCACGAATGCGCCGACCCTCCTCTAGGAACACGTTGGAGGCTGCGAAGGGGTTAACGGCGGCCTCCTGGAATGGAGCCATGACCAAGCCTGCCACCCGGGAGTACATTCTCGGCCGGTCTCCGGAGGAATATGCTCGCCTGACGCTGCAGGCCCGTATCCTTCGCCCCTATACCGAACGGTTGAGGATTCCTAAGGAGAAAGGGCTTGTCGCGGCGATACCGCAGAGCTAGAATGCCGGCCTTCTTACGCCCCGAAGTCTGCGTCCTTCATCTCGCCTCGCCTGCTCGCACTGGTTTCTCGTCGTTCGCCGTCACGTCGTGCGGAATCGTCCGTACTGGATGCCGAAGGAGGGAGCGCCATGAGAGAACACTGGGCAGGGAGGTTTGGCTGGCTGCCGTTCGTGCTCGTCGCCTTGCTGGGAGCACCGACGGTGGCTCACGGGCAAGCACTTGGCGCGGTTGCCGGCGTCGTCAGGGACGCCTCGGGAGGAGTCCTGCCCGGCGTCACCGTCGAGGCGGCGAGTCCGGCTCTCATCGAGAAGGTCCGCACGGCGATCACCGACGGCAGCGGACAGTTCACCATCGTGAGCCTCCCGCCCGGGACGTACAGCGTCACCTTCACGCTGCCTGGCTTCTCCACGGTGACTCGCGAGGGGATCGAGATGTCGGTCAACTTCACCGCGTCGCTCGACATCACGATGCGCGTTGGCGCGATCGAGGAAACCATCACGGTGACCGGCGAGTCGCCCGTCGTCGACGTCCAGTCGGCCGCGCAGCGGACGGCGCTGCGTGCCGAGGAGTTCAAGGAGCTCCCGTCGGGCGGCTCGTGGATTCAGGTAGCGGCGCTCGTGCCCGCCGTCATGGCGTCGAACCGCGACGTCGGTGGGGTACTGGGCGACCAGACCGGCGCGCAGGTGTCCGCGCACGGCCAGCGGCCCGGCGACGGCGTGTCGATGATCGACGGGTTGCGCATCGGCAACATGTACATCGACTCGAACCTGACCAACATGAGCCTGTCACCGCTGCTGTTCGACGAGGTGAACGTCTCGCTGGCGGGGCAGAGCGGTGAGGCGGGAACCAACGGCGTGCTGATGAACGCCATCCCGAGGTCCGGCGGCAACACGTTCGGTGGCTCGCTGCTGGCCAACGGCTCCGGCCCGTCCCTGCAGAGCAGCAACATCACGCCGCGGCTCAACTCGAGAGGCGTCGAGGACTCCTCGACGACGCTGAAGAAGCTGTACGACGTCAACGGGGCGTTCGGGGGTCCGGTCGCGCGCGATCGACTCTGGTTCTACTACACCTCGCGCTACTTCACGAACGAGTACTACCTCGCCGGCGCCTTCTATCCTGTCGATCCGACGGCCGTCGTGCGCGTGGAGGACACGAGCCGCCAGCAGTATGCCGGCACCTGGACGGTGGACAACAACATCCGCATGACGTGGGCGCCGGGCGCGAAGCACAAGATCTCAGGCTGGTACGCCTACCAGCGCAAGGACGACCCCTACTGGCTGGCGCAGATCTTCTTCTCCTCGCCCGAGGCGACGCAGATCACCCGGTGGCACACACAGCTCAGCACGGTCTCCTGGACGTACACGGCGACGAACCGACTGCTGTTCGAGGCGGGGATCGCGCCCGGGGCGAGCCCGGACACGATCAACCAGCGCCCCGACCAGATCGGGGGCATCGGCATCCGGGAGCTCGGGGGCGCGATCGCGGAGCCGATGTTCTTCGGGTACCGCTCGTCGCTCTTCATCGACCGGGACGACCGGCTTCCCTCACAGAGCTACCGGGGCTCGATGAGCTACGTGACGGGAAGCCACAACCTGAAGGTCGGGATGTCGCTGCAGCAGGGGCACTTCACCCGGTACGACACTAACCACGACGCGGGAGACATGTACTTCTGGACGGTCGACTACCAGCCGCTGTTCGTGACGATCCGGTCGCCGCTCTCGGGCTGGACCAGCCGGCTGAACTACAACCTCGGCCTGTACGCGCAGGATCAATGGACAGTGGATCGCCTGACGGTGGGGATGGGCATCCGGTTCGACTTCCAGAACGAGTCGGCGGACGCCTTCACCGCGACGCCGCACCGCTGGCTGCCGAATCGGAACACCTTCTATCCCGAGGTGAAGAACGTCCCGAACTGGAAGGACGTGAACCCGCGTGTCAGCGTGGCGTACGACCTGTTCGGCGACGGCAAGACGGCGCTGAAGGCGAGCGCGAGTCGCGGCGTCGAGCAGGACTCGATCGGCTACGCATCGGCCAACAATCCGGCCAACACGGTCGTCACCGAGGTCAACCGCTTCTGGTTCGACGACGGCGACTTCGTGCCGGAGTGTGACCTGACGAACCCTGCCCTGAACCTCGAGTGCGGCGGCTGGTTGAATCAGAACTTCGGCAACGCGACACCCAGCACGACCTACAACCCCGACATCCTCAACGGTTGGGGCGTGCGGCCCTGGAACTGGGAGTTCTCGGTCGGCGTCCAGCAGGAACTGTTCCCGCGCGTGTCACTCAGCCTCTCGTATTTCCGGCGCATCGAGGGGAACTTCCACGTGACCGACAACACGCTCCTCGATCCGTCGGACTACGACGAGTACAGCGCCAGCGTTCCCGTGGACAGCCGTCTGCCGAACTCCGGTGGCACGATCGGCGGCCTCTACGATCTCGATCCCGCCAAGCAGGGACTGTCCGACAACCTGGTGACGCTGGCCTCCGACTACGGGAAGCAGCAGGAACACTGGAACGGATTCGACGCGGTGGTCAACGCGCGATTGCGCAATGGCCTCACCGTGCAGGGAGGCGTCAGCGCGGGCAAGACGCTCTCGGACGACTGCGACGTCGTCACGAGGATCGACAATCCCAGCCAGCTCTACTGCCATACGGTCACGCCGATGCTGGCGCAGTACAAGGGGTTCGCCTCGTACGAGCTTCCCTGGTACGGCGTCCGTGTCAGCGGGACGCTGCAGAGCCTGTCGGGACCCGAGGTGCAGGCGAATTTTTCCTGTACGAATGCGACCAACTGCTGGCAGACGACCACGACGCTGGGACGACCCTTCGCGGCGGGCAACACCACGATCAACCTCGTCGAGCCCGGAACGGTGTACGGCGATCGGCTCAACCAGATCGATCTGCGGTTCACCAAGATCCTGCGCTTCACGGGAGGCGCGCTCGACCTGAGCATGGATCTGTACAACGCCTTCAACTCGGATGCGATCCTCGGGCAGCAGAACACCTACGGAGTGGCGTGGCAGGACGCGAATACCGTCATCCAGCCGCGCTTCGTCAAGTTCCAGGCGAGGTTCGATTTCTGATTCGAGAAGGGGCGGAGGGTATCCTCCGCCCCTCGCCCGCCGGGCCCGGCGCCACGCGCGAGGGCTTGACTCCCTGCTGAATCTACTGTATCCATACTATGGATACAGTATGCCCTTCTTCTCCCGAAGCGCCTTCAACTGGTTGAACGGGCTGGAGCTGGACGTCCGCCTCGGACTGCGCATGCTGCGGAAGTCCTGGGGGCTGACGCTGGTCGGCGGCCTGGCGATGACCGTCACGATCGGCCTGGGCGCGTCGATGCACTCGGTCGGGAACACGCTGTCCGGCACCGCGCTGCCCTTCGAGGGTGGGGACCGCGTGATCGCGATCCAGCCCTGGAACGCCCTGCAGCAGAACGCGCGCGGCGCGACGCCCGACGAGCTCGAACGGTGGAGAGCGCTCGACACCGTCGAGAGTATCGGGGCCTTCCGCAGAACGACGTCCGACACGATGACCCCGGCGGGTCCCGTCGGGTCGCAGCGCGTGGCGGAAATGACGGCCTCGGGCTTCGCGCTGACCGGCGTGCAGCCGCTCGTCGGGCGGACGTTCACCGCCGAGGACGAGAGGGCTGGCGC
>Ga0299906_10002122_pt1 | contig 16665 bp, 11 predicted proteins | sample RVTome_14_FD_200259 | JGI IMG/M metagenome (GOLD analysis project Ga0299906, IMG submission 200259) | Soil microbial communities from uranium-contaminated site in the Upper Colorado River Basin, Wyoming, United States - RVT145D125 (version 2) ...
CTGCGCATGGGTGAGCTCGACTGACAGCCCGCAGCGCGAAACGCCGAGAAATCGTTCTCGCCCAGCCAGTACGCCGCCGCGGCCGTCATCGCGGCGCAATCCAGCGTATCTCTGACCCACCAGCAGCGCCGCCGCGCGAGCGCCGAGGGCGTCGGTTGCTGAAGCACTTGATAGCGATAGCGGCGCCATTTCGCGGACCGGCGAGCATCGAAATCCGAATCGACCGCTTTCGCCCACGAAACCGCGATGTCGTCGGCCAGCAGCGAGTTGATCCCCAAGAGCCACTGGCGCGGCTCGCGTTGCGCGCGAGTGTCGAAATGCGCCACTTGCCCGGCGGCGTGCACACCAGCGTCGGTGCGCCCCGATCCGTGCACGCCGACAGGCTCGTCGGCGACCGCCGACACGGCCGCGGCGAGCTCCTGCTGAACGCTACGCCCCTGCCGCTGCTGCTGCCACCCGACGAAATCGGTGCCGTCGTACTCCAATCCAAGGGCTATTCGCGTCATCTGCTTCGGACGCAGCGCGCATCAGGGCTCGCCGACGCGAGTGCGTCGTCGGAACTGCGTCGCTAGAGCGTGTCGATGAGGCTCTTGGCTTCCTGACGCTGGGCGTTGTCTCCCTCGTCGAGCACCTCTTCGAGAATGCTGCGAGCGCCCTCGGGGTCGCCCATGTCGATATACGCTCTGGCGAGATCGAGCTTGGTCCCCACCTCGGTCAGCGTCTGATCCGAGAGGATCTTGCCGGTCGGGGCATCCGGACCGACCGCGTCGCTGCCGACGTCCAGATCGAGGTCAATCGCGCCGTCGTCGCCGAAGACGTCGGCGTCGAAGGATTGCGACGACATGGGGTGATCGACCGTATCGCCGCCATCGAGCGCCGCCGCGAGGTCATCGAGGTCCAGATCGAGCCCCGAGCCGCCGCTCGATGGCTTCGGCCCCTTGGGTATCCTGAACGACGCCGTCCCGCCGTCGTCGTCGTCATCCGCGGGCGGCAACACCTCGGTCCTGGCGAACAGCATGTCGTCGTCATCGTCCGCCGCGGCGTCGGAGTCGCCGGCCGACAGCACTTTGGTCACGCCTGTCGCGGACAGCACGTCCGCATCGGCGCGATCCCCCGAGCCCGCAGGCTCGTCACCGAGGTCCGCAAACTCATCGACATCGAGTCCCAAGTCGTCGAGATTGATCTCTGCGGTCTGATCGCCCGCCGCGGCGGCGCTCATGTCCAGCTTGGGCTGCTCGACCGTCGGCAGCTCGGTCGAATCGTCCGTGTAGGGGCTGAGATGCGGCGACTCCATCGTCGGCGCGTCGGGCCCGATGACCGTCGGCGAATCGGGTCCGCTGAGCTCGACCGTAGGCGAATCCGGCCCGCCGATCTCGACGGTGGGGCTCTCGAGCGTGTCCGAGGTCGAGTCCGCAGCTTCCTGGGCTCTTCGAGCCTCGTCGATGTCGAGGTTCGGCGACGTTTTCTCGCTCGGATCGGACGGCCGCATGAAGAAGGCAGCCTCCAGGCCGGCGGCGGTCTTATCGCCGATTTCAAGATCTTCGCCGATGTCGAAGACATCGGTGGCGCTTGTGCGCTCACCCGTCCGCTCGAGCTCCAGCGACACGTCGTCGGAGCTCAGGTCCAGATCAACTGCAGCTTCGGCGTCGTCGTCAAAAGCCAGATCGAGCGCCGGGGAATCTCCCACCGCGAGGTCGAGGTCGACCGAGCCGGCGGCAGCGGTCGCATCGGCAAACAAGCGCTCGTCGGGACAAATCTGCTTGCCCATGATGACGACCTTGTCCCAGTCGGAGTTCGACCCCCTGCCGATCAACGCCCGCAGGGCCTGGGCGCTTTCGAGGAAGGCCTCGCGATTACCCCAGACGAAATACACCTCGAGAAGCTTCAAGCGCAACGCACGGTTGTCGGGATCCGCTTCGAGTGCCCGACTGACGAGCTCCGCGGCTTGGTCGTACAGGCCGTAAGCCATGTGGAAGTCGGCTTCCGCCATCGGATCGGCTTGATCCAGGTTGATGACCGTCGAGCTGGAGAGTGTTTCCTCTTTGGTGAAACGTCCGGATGCGCTGATCTCGCCCTTCGAAGAAGCACGGGTCTCGGCTTTGGCCGGCGCCTTCTTCGGGGACGGCTCCGGCTCGAGGTCTGAGCCCAGATCCAGATCCAGATCCAAGTCGTCCACGTCGGCGACGGGCACGAACTTCTCGGGCTTCGGCCGCCGCACCTCGGCGGTCGGCTCGTGCTGCTCATCGAACGTCGGCCCAAGGTCGATCGCGGGCTGCTCGAGCTCTTGAGTATGCTGCTCTTCGACGACGAAGGTTTCGTCTTCGGCTCTGACCTGCTTGCGCATGCGCTCGGTCGCCTCGCGCGACTCAAAGTCGTCGTCCGCGTCGAGCGCTTCCCAACGGCCGGTTTCGTCGCCTTCGGCTCGCCGCGAGCGCAGGTACCAGGCGCCCGCGCCGATAAGCGCCGCGAGGCCGGCGATCATCCACACCAACGGCGTCGTCAGCCATCCAAGCAGGCGCGACACCAAAGACGGCTGCTGCGTCGTCACCACACGCGGCGCCGGCGTCACTGCGGGCGCTTCATCCTCGGCTTCGGCTTCGACATCCGGCGCAAGCTCCGGCTCCTCGACGAGCGGCTCGTCGTCGTCGACGAAAATATCCTCGGACTCCAGATCCACTCCGGGCTCTGCGGCGGCCGGCGGCTCGACAGGCACGGCTATCGGCTGCTCGGGAACGACGGCCGCGGCCGCTTGCGCTTCGCCGAGTTGCGTTTGCAGATCGGCAAGCTCGGCGTTGCGCAGCTGCAGCAATCGCTGGGCCTCGGCGAGCTCGTTGCGCACGGCATCGAGCTCGCTCTCGAGCTCGGTGACGGCAGCCGAATCGGTGCCGCCCGCGCCCGCCGCGGCGGGACTCGATTCGAGCTCGGGCGCGACCAGACGCAGCCGCGCCTGTTGCGCGCTGCCGCCCTGCCACTCACCGGCCTGACGCAGCACTTCCTGCGTGGCATCCGCGGCCACGAGGCCGCCGAGCGTCGTGGACTCGGGGATACTCAGGGTCACGCCCTGGCGCAGCACGTTCATATTGCCGAGAAAGGCATTCGGATTGGCGCGATACATCGCGACCATCATCTGGTTCATCGTCACGCCGGCCGGAACGTGTTGTGAGGCGATACCCCAGAGCGTTTCCCCACGCTGCACCGGGCCGTAGGTTCCGCCTCCACCGGCGCCGGCGGTCGCCGGACGCACGGGCGCCGTCGATGGCGCGGCACTGGGCGCGGGGATGACCTGCGGCGCACGCTCGATGAGCGTCGCGGGCGCGGCCGGTTGCGGCACTCGCGCGCTCGGCGGCTGCACCGGCTCGACGACTGCCTGCTGCGGCAGCAACACCGGCGGATCCAACAATACGGTGTATTCGCGGAGCAGGCGGCCCTGGCTCCAGGTAGCCTCGATGAGCACGGTGACGAAGGGCTCGGTCACCGCGTCGAACGAGCTCATGCGAATCACGTTTCGCCCGGCCTCGTCGCGCGTCACGGCGAAATTGATAGCGGCGAGAAAGCCCGGGCGATCCAAGCCGTAACGGTCGAAGGTATCCGGCGTTGCGAGCCTCACCCGCAGGTTGGAAAGCTCGTCGGGCGTCGCCGTGAGCTGGATGTTCGCCTCCAAGGGCTGGTTCAGGCCGGATCGCAGCTCGATATCGCCCAGTCCCAATCCCCATGCGCTGAAGGGTGCCAGCAACAGCGAGAAAACGCCCCAACTTACGCGTCGTGCCATGAAACGTCCCCTACCCATCTCCGTCCGCGCCCGAAAATCATGGAGCTCATCCACAAAGCTAAAAACTCCTTGAATTTCCCGGACAAACGATACATTACATAACCCGATTTACCAAAATCTCCGCGATCTGGACGCTGTTGAGCGCGGCCCCCTTGCGGACGTTGTCGGCAACGACCCAAAGGTTCAATCCCCGGGGATGGCTCAGGTCTTCCCGGATGCGCCCGACGAAGACGGCATCCTTGTGGGCCCCGTCCGTCGCCGCGGTGGGATAGTCGCCCGGGTTCTTGCCGTCGATCAGCGTCACTCCAGGGGCTGAATTTAACAATTTCCGGACCTCCGGAACTGTGATTTTCGTTCGGGTTTCGAGATGCACGGCTTCGGAGTGGCCGAAGTACACCGGAACTCGGACGCAGGTCGTATTTACCATAATACTACTGTCCTCGAGGATCTTCCGAGTCTCACGAATCATCTTCATCTCCTCGGTGGTGTAGCCCGATTCTAGCAGCGAACCGATCTTGGGCACGGCGTTGAAGGCGATGGGTTTTTCCGGTCCCGGCCCGGTCAGCTTGGCCTCCGCGAGCCACTCTCGAGAGCCGTGAGTCAACGCCTCCATGTAGCTGCGTCCGGCTCCCGACACGGCCTGGTAAGTCGCGACGTTGACGCGCTCGATGCCGACCGCGTCATGGATCGGCTTGAGCGCGACCACCAGCTGGATCGTCGAGCAGTTTGGATTGGCGATGATGCGCCGCGAACCGTAGTCGGCTATCCGTGCCGCATTGCATTCGGGCACGACCAGCGGCACGTCGTCGTCGTAGCGAAACTGCGAAGTGTTGTCGATGACCACGGCGCCCGCCGCGGCCGCCTTCGGCGCGAAGATCTCCGACACCGAGGCGCCGGCCGAAAACAGCGCGAGATCGACGCCGTCGAAATCGAACTCGTCGAGCACGCCCACCTTGTGCTTCTCGCCGCGAAAGACGATCTCGCGGCCGGCGGAGCGCGCGCTCGCGAGCGGGTGCAGGCGCCCCACCGGGAAAGCCCGCTCCTCCAGGACCCGCATCATGGTCTCACCGACGAGCCCGGTCGCCCCGACGACGGCGACGTCATAAGTTTTCGTCATCACTCACACTCGGAGTAGAGGTTCTCGAGCCGCCGCGCAAACAGCTTCAAGCGTTCCGCTTGAAGCCGATGGCCGGCGTGGTCGACGCGACATCGGCGTTCTGCCCTCGATGCCGCAGATAGTGATCGATGAGCGTCAGGGCAACCATGGCCTCGGCGATGGGAGTCGCCCGCAGCCCGACGCAGGGATCGTGACGTCCCGTGGTCACGATCTCGGTTGCGCTGCCGCTTCGATCGACGGTACTTCCTGGGACTTGAATGCTCGAGGTTGGTTTCAAGGCGATACTGATGAGAATGTCTTGACCCGACGAGATGCCGCCGAGCGTCCCACCCGAGGAGTTTTTCGAGAAGCCCTCGGGCGTCAGCTCGTCGCGATGCTGGCTGCCGCGTTGCTCGACGCAGCGAAAGCCGTCGCCGAACTCGACGCCCTTGACCGCGTTGATGCTCATGAGACCGTGCGCCAGAGCGGCTTCGAGCTTGTCGAACACGGGCTCGCCGAGTCCCGGCGGAACATGGCTTGCGATCACATTGATTCTCGCCCCGATAGAATCGCCGTCCCTGCGCAGCTGAATCATGAACGCCTCGAGCTCTTCCAAGCGGTCGGGATCGGCGCAGAAGAACGGATTGTCGTCGACGATATCCAGGTTGCGCGGCTCGAGCGTCAGCGGCCCGAGTTGAGCAAGATAAGCTCGAATCGTGATGCCGAGCTGCTCGAACAGATACTTGCGCGCGATCGCTCCGGCCGCGACGCGCATGACGGTTTCGCGAGCCGAGGCGCGGCCCCCGCCGCGATAATCGCGAATGCCGTATTTCTGCTGATAGGTGTAGTCCGCGTGGCCCGGGCGAAACGTGTCCTTGATCTTGGCGTAGTCGCGCTCCCGTTGGTCGACGTTGTCGACGGAGAGCCCGATGGCGGTACCGGTCGTGACCCCCTCGAACACGCCGGAGAGGAGTTTCACCTGATCCGGCTCCCTGCGCTGCGAGACGTGCCGAGATTTTCCCGGCCGCCGGCGATCGAGGTCTTTCTGGATGTCCGCCTCGGTCAGGGCCAGGCCCGGCGGGCAGCCGTCGACGACGCAACCCATGCTCGGCCCATGGCTCTCGCCGAAGGTCGTCACCGTGAACAGTTTTCCGAAAGTATCGCCCGCCATGGGATTCCGCAGCACAACAATCCGCGCCGCGCTCCACCGCCCGCCGACGCCGTAACCCGCGATTGCAGCATGCTAGCTCGGCGAGTGTCCAGTCAATTGTTCGCGGGAAACGACCAGCACGCCTTCGCCACCGCGCTCGAACTCGAGCCAGGTGACGGGCAGCCGCGGGTAGGCCTCGATGAAGGCGCTCTCCGCCTCGCCGACCTCGAGAACCAGGACGCCGCCAGGGAGCAGGTGGTCGGCGGCCCGTGCCAGGATGCGCGACACGACCGCGAGACCGTCGGCGCCGCCGTCGAGCGCGGCCCGAGGCTCGTGACGATATTCGGGCGGCAGCTCCTCGAGACGCGCTTGCGGAACATAAGGCGGGTTGGAGACGATGAGCCGATACGCCGCTCGGGGCTCGGGGTAGAGGTTCGCCTCGAGCAACCGGACTCTCGATTGCAGCCCGTGCTTTGCGACGTTCTCGGCGGCGACGCGCAGCGCTGCCGGCGATATTTCCGTGGCGTCGACGCGGACGTCCGGGCAGTGGCAGGCAGTGGCGATCGCGAGACAGCCGCTGCCCGTGCCGATGTCGAGCACGCGATCGCCGTCGCTCAAAGAGCACCAGGGTTGAAACCCGGCCTCGATCAGCTCGGCCAGCGGCGAACGCGGGATGAGCACGTGCTCGTCGATGCGGAGCTTCAATCCCGCAAACCACGCTTCCCCCAAGAGGTAAGCCAGCGGCTTGCGTTCCTCGACCCGACGCCCCGCGAGATCCAGCAGCACAGGCACGAGAGCCTGCTCGGGAGCGGCGTCCCACGCCGACGGGCTCCATTGCTGGACGCCCCTGACCAGCCAATACGCCTCGTCGGAAGCATTGTCCGTGCCATGGCCGAACGCCAGCTGGCGCGATTCGAAATACGCCGCAAGCTGCTCGACCCAGGCCTCGCAGCTTCGAGCGTCACGCAATCCTCGATCGAGCTCGACTGTATTCATCGGCCGCGGATCATACTCCGTATGAGATAATGTGGCCCATGGTCGGCGCGATGCTTCGAGTGCTCGTTATATCTCTGCTGCTGCTCGTCGGTATCATGCTGGTCATGACGGGCGTGCGCAGACCGCTGCCCGCTCCCGAGATCGCGACCTATTTCGAGTCGCCGCTGCCGCTGCCTGAATTCAGCCTCGTCGACAAGACCGGTGAAATCTTCACCCGGGAGAGTCTGCGCGGACGCTTCAATCTGATGTTTTTCGGCTTTACGAACTGTCCGGACATCTGCCCGCTGACCTTGAGCGTCCTCGCGGACGCGAAGGCGGAGCTCGGCCGTCAACCACAGACCGTGCCGGGCGTGATCTTCGTCAGCGTCGATCCGGATCGGGACACGCCCGAGAGCATCGGCGCCTACCTCGAGCGTTTCGACGCCTCGTTCGCCGGCGTCACGGGCACCGAAGACAGCCTCCGGCCGCTGCTGAGCGCGCTGGGCGTCAGCGTGCAGCGCCTGCAGCTGCCCGGCCAGCCGAGCTACAGCGTGACCCACAACGGCACGATCTACCTGCTCGGCCCGCAGGCCGCGCTCATCGCAACGATGAGCGGCTCCCCGACCGCTGCGGAGATCGTCACAGATTTCAGGCGCGTGCGACAACTCCACATCAGACGGCGAACAGGCACCGACGCTTCTACATGAGGTCGGCATTGCTCGTCTGGGCGCAGGTATTGCTGCCTCAACGCTTGCTCGGGCGTTGCATTCATCGCCTCGCACGCAGCACCCGCGCGCTCATTCGCAAGCCCCTGATCCGCTGGTTTGCGCGAACCTACGGCGTCGATCTCGCGGAAGCCGAGCGTCGCAACCTCGACGACTATGAAAGCTTCAACGATTTCTTTACCCGGGCGCTGCGGGCCGACGCCCGGCCCGTCGCCGGCGGCGATGCGATGCTGATCTCTCCGGCGGACGGCTTGGTCACCGAGTTTGGAACAGCCCGCGACGGTCAGGCGATTCAGGCCAAGGGCATGCCGTACGCGCTGGCCGAGCTCGTCGGGCCGGCCCCGCGGGGCGCGAGCTCGATGCGTCTCGGTGATTTCGTCACGATCTATCTGGCGCCGCATAACTATCATCGCGTTCATCTGCCGCTGGCCGGCAGGCTGCGAGCTACGCGCTTCGTGCCGGGTAAGCGCTTCGCCGTGAATCGACGCACGGCACAACTCATCCCCGCGCTGTTCGTGAAGAATCAGCGTGTCGTCTGCTGGTTCAACACCGCCGCCGGTCCGATGGCAGTGGTGCTCGTGGGCGCGCTCAACGTCTCGAGCATCGCCATGGCCTGGCTGGGCGAAATTCCGAGCGGCGGCGCTCGCGTCTGGGAGCCTACCGGCGAGGCGCCCGAGTATCGGCGCGGCGAGGAGATCGGCCGCTTCAATCTGGGATCCACGGTAATCGCGGTGCTGCCCGCAGGCAGCGTTTCCTGGCTCACGGAGCTTGAGGCCGGACAACCGATACGCATGGGCGCCGCGCTGGGAGCGTTGCGCGCGCCCGGCGATCGAGCATAGCGCTGCCTATGAGCTGGCAACCGACCGCTACGCTGAGCACGCTGCGGCTGCGTGCGGAGTTGCTCGCGGGCGTTCGTGCTTTCTTCGCGGCACGCGGCGTGATCGAAATGGAAACGCCGCTGTTGTCGCGCTCGGCCGTCACCGACCCCGCCATCGAGTGCCTGACGGCCGAAGCGCAGTCGCTGCATAGCCGTCCGCTGTATCTGCACAGCTCGCCGGAATACGCGATGAAACGCCTGCTGGCAGCCGGCAGCGGCGACATTTTCCAGATCTGCCGCGTGTTTCGGGACGCGGAGCTCGGGCGTTGGCATCAGCCGGAGTTCACGCTGCTCGAGTGGTATCGCGTCGGCTGGGACGAGGTCGCGCTCATGGACGAAGTGGAGTCGTTGCTGCACGACCTGCTGCACCCCCACCGCGCGGTCGGGAGCAGCGTGCGCTTGAGCTACGCGCAAGCTTTCCGAGAGACGCTCGGCGTCGATCCCCGCGGCGATCTAAGCGATATCGTGGGTGCGCTCGGCGTTCGTGGCATCGACGTGCCGGAGGGCCTCGACCGTCGCGGCACGCTCGATCTCGCGCTGAGTGCCGCGCTCGCACCGACGCTAAAGCGCGACGGGCTCACCTTTATATATGACTTCCCCGCGGATCAGGCCGCCTTGGCGCGAATCAAACCGCAGACGCCGCCGGTGGCGGCGCGCTTCGAGGCGTTCTTCGGCGGCATCGAGCTCGCGAACGGTTTCGCCGAGCTCGCCGATGCGCAAGAGCAGCGCTCGCGCTTCGAGGCGGAGCTCGAGGAACGCCGACGCGCGCGACGTCGTCTGCCGTCTTTGGACGAGGAGCTGTTGGCGGCGTTGGCGCACGGCCTACCCGACTGCGCCGGTGTCGCCGTCGGCTTCGACCGCGTCGTAGCGCTCGCGGCGGGCGTCGCGGGGATCAGCGAGGCGATGAGCTTCGCGTTCGAGCGCTAGTCAGCCTTTGACGCGCGAGACGTATTCGCCGCTGCGCGTATCGACCTTGATGACTTCGCCTTGCTCCACGAACAGCGGCACCCGAACGACGGCGCCCGTCCCGAGTTTCGCCGGTTTGACGCCGCCCTGCGCCGTATCGCCGCGGACACCGGGGTCCGTCTCGACGATCGTAAGCTCGACGAAGTTGGGCGGCGTGACCATCAGCGGCTGACCGTTCCAGAGCGTCACGATGCACGTGTCCTGTTCTTTCAGCCACGGTTTTGCGTCGTCGACGGCTTTCTCGTCGGCGGCGAGCTGCTCGAAGTTCTCCGGAAACATGAAGTACCAGAACTCGCCGTCGGTATAAAGGTACTGCATATCCCGATCGACGACGTCGGCGGCCTCGACCGAGTCCCCGGACTTGAAAGTCTTGTCGACCACTCTTCCGGTCTTGAGGTTTCTGATCCTGACGCGATTGAAGGCCTGCCCCTTGCCGGGCTTGACGAATTCGTTCTCGACGATCGTGCAGGGATCGCCGTCGAGCAGAATCTTCAGCCCGCCACGAAATTCACTGGTGCTATAACTCGCCATAGACTTTCCGTTCGCTCCGATTCACTATCCGCTGAGATCGCCGGCTGCGGCTGAGAATGGCTAAAAAATCTTGAGTCCCGACGGCCGGAACCCGTAAATGATAGCTCAACTCGCATACAAACGAACCTCGCGGCGATGAGTACCGAGGCGTCGACGGCCGCCCGGCCGATGCTCGCGGCAGGCTGGCAGACACAGCTCAAGGATGCGATCAGGGACCTCGACGAGCTATTGGCTGCGCTCGAGCTCGAGCGAGACGACCTGGCCGCGCTCGCGCCGGCGAGCAACGACTTCCCGCTGCTGGTGCCGAGGAGCTTCGTCGCCCGTATGCGCAAGGGCGATCCCCGCGATCCGCTGTTGCGCCAGGTATTGCCGCTGAGCGTCGAAGCCCTGCCGGTGCCCGGATTCGGGCAGGATCCGCTGGCCGAGCAGCAGTGCGCGCGCGACGGCGTGCTCGAGAAGTATCGGGGACGCGCGCTGCTCATCACGACGGCCGCCTGCCCGATTCATTGCCGCTATTGCTTCCGCCGCCATTTTCCCTACGGCGAGCAAAACGCCGCTAGAAACGACTGGGCGGACGCGGTCGAGCGGCTGGCCGGCGACGCTGGTATCGAGGAGGTCATATTGTCCGGCGGGGACCCGTTGAGCCTGTCGAACCGGCGGCTCGGCACGCTATTGGACCGGCTCGCATCGCTCGAGCATCTCACGACGCTGCGCGTGCACAGCCGCTATCCCATCGTGCTGCCGGCGCGGATCGACGCCGGGCTGCTCGAGCTGCTTCGCCGGACACGCCTGCATGTCGTGGTGGTCGTGCATTGCAACCACGCCCGGGAGATCGATGCCGAAGTGGAGACCGCGCTGGCCGCGCTGCGGCGCGCCGGCGCCGTCATGATGAATCAGTCGGTGCTGCTCGCCGGCGTGAACGATTCGGTCGAGGCACTCGCCGCGTTGAGCAGGCGGCTGTTTGAATGCGGCACGCTGCCCTACTATCTGCACGAGCTCGACGCCGTCGCCGGCGCGGCGCATTTCGACGTTCCCCACGCGCGCGGGGTCGAGCTGATCGGCGCGCTGCGCGCAAGCCTGCCGGGTTATCTCGTGCCGCGGCTCGTCCGTGAAGCTCCGGGAGCGTTTAGTAAAATCATCCTGGCGTAAGCGCGCGGCGCGCGTGCGGGGTCATCTGTGAATTGCGTCCAATCGAGGCGCGGCACGGATGCTAGAATCATCGAGGCGCCTCGCGAAAAACAAGCTCCAACCCGCCCAAAGGACACCACTAGCCCGATGGCCCAGCATCAAATCGTCCCCATACTGGTGCTCAGCAAGCAGGACGAGGACCTGGACCTCGTCAACCGGCTCATGCGCCAGGGCGGGCACGCGGTTCGCTGCCACCGGATCTCCGATCTCGGCGACCTGGCCGACGCGGTTCGCGCCGAGGAGCCCGAGCTGCTCTGGCTTTTCGGCGGTGAGTACTCTGCCCGTATCAAGAAAACCGCGGCGATACGCGACGAGGTCGCGCCGACGCTGCCGATCATCGCAGTGAGCACCTACGCCGACGAAGCCAAGATCACGGCCGCGCTGCAGGCCGGGGCTCGCGACCTCGTCTCGCCCGAGCATCCGCAGCGCATGCTCGCCATCGCCGAGCGGGAGCTCAGAGCCTACCGCCTGGAGCACGCCCTGCGGGATACCTTGATCTCCGCCAATCGTTACCGGCGAGAGCTCAAAGCCGTCATGGCGGGCGCCGCGGAGGCGATTGCTTACGTCAAGGAAGGCATCGTCGTGGACGCCAACCCGGCGTGGGCCGAGCTCTTCGGCTATGCCGATGCCGCGAGCATGCACGGCCTGCCGCTCATGGATTACTTCGACGCCGGCAGTCAGACGGCGCTCAAAGGCGCGCTTATGGCGTGCGCGAGGAAGCAATGGGGCTCCGACCCGCTCAGGGTCGTCGCCATCGATCGCGACGGCTCTACGATCGCCGTCGACCTTCGCCTGGAAGGGGCGGAGTTCGACGAGGAGCCGGCGGTGCGGCTCTGCGTGCCTCGCGATCAACCCAACGGCGGCGGCCCGGAGCAACTCGTCGAGAGCGCCGTGCACAAGGACCCGATGACGGGTTTCTATCACCGCCGGCATTTTCTGGAGCTCTTGTCCAAGCGGCTGGTCCCAAGCACGGCGGGCGGCGTGCGCGCACTCGCGTACATCAGACCGGACAAGTTCAGCGAGGTCAAGGACGAGGTCGGGCCGCTAGCCAGCGAGGACGTTCTGATCCAGCTCGCGGAAATCATTCGCGTGCACGCGCAACCGAACGACATCTGCGGACGCTTCGGCGGCATCGAGTTCACGGTGCTGATCGAGCGCGGCACTCTTCGCGATCTGGAAGCCTGGGCGGAGAGCACCGTGAGAGCCGTCTCGGATCACATGTTCGAAATCAACGGCAAGACGGTATCGGTCACCTGCACGCTCGGGATGTCGGAAATAACCACCGGAACGGATAAAGCCGAATCGTTGGTCCTGGACGCCGAGCGCGCCAACCAGCGCGGCCGCCAGCGTGGCGGCGATCAGGTCGTGATCGCCGAGATTTCGGATGAGAGCACGCGGATTCGCCGCTTCGACGACCTATGGGTGCAACGCATCAAGACCGCGCTGATGGAGAATCGCTTCCGTCTGGTGCATATGCCGATCGCGAATCTGAAAGGCGTGCAGCAGAAAATCTACGATACCTTCGTGCGCATGGTCGACGAGCAGGGAGACGACGTGCCTGCGAGCGAGTTCATTCATGCCGCGGAGCGCAACCAATTGCTCAAGGCCTTGGACCGTTGGGTCTTGGCGGCGTCGTTCACGTTCTGCCAGGAGAAAATGCCCGACCGGCTTCTCGTGAAACTTTCGAAGGACTCGATTACCGACAGCACGCTGGCCGACTGGCTCGGGCGCCAATCCGAGGCGACGATGAAGATCTTCGATCGAATTTTCCTGCAGGTCGATGAGGAGCTCGCGGCGCAATATCTCAAGCCGCTGAAGGCGCTCATGACTCAGCTCAAGAAGCTCGGCTTCTCGTTCGTGATCGAGCATTTCGGCATCGGGCGCAACTCGACGCAGCTTCTGGAGCAGCTCGCCGTGCGAGCGGTCAAGATCGACGGCTCGCTGATGCAGAACATCGCTACCAGCCCCGTGCAGCAGGAGCGCGTGAAGACGCTGGTTCAAGCGGCCGAGAGCCGCAAGATCGAAACCATCGCCGAGCGCGTCGAGCAGGCGAGCACCATGGCGGTGCTGTTCCAGCTCGGCGTCAGCTACATGCAGGGCTACTACGTTCACGAGCCCGAGGTGGTGCTCGCCGAACCCTGACTTCGCGCCGAACGTCGCCGCACGACGCGGGAGTAGGGATGCAGGCCCTCTCAGTCGGAGCTTCGCACTCCTTCCAGGACCTGCATCCCTACTCCCGCATCCTCCGGGCCGCGGTGGTGGCCTGGGGGCGTGAAGGCGGGGTCATTGGTGCTCGAAGGAGTGCGAAGCTCCGACTGAGAGCGCCAATGGCCCCGCCTTCACGGCGTGCGGAGATGCTAGTCAGCCGGCGTAGGGGAGGATGCGGTCGACCTTGCGCCAGCCGCGGGGCAGCGCGCTGCCCCGCCGGCCGCGGCTGCCCGTGTAATGCTCGAGGTCCTTGGGCTTGATCGTCATCTGACGGGCGCCCGAGGTCAGCTTGAGCCCTTGGCCCTCACCAAGAACGGCGACCGCGACCATCTCCACCTCGGACTTCGCGGGCAGCGCAAGGATCTTGCTGCCCTTGCCCTTGCTGAGCTCCGGCAGCTCCGCGAGCGGGAACACCAGCAGGCGGCCGTCGCCCGAGGCGGCCGCGATCGAGCCGCCGGCACCGAGCGGCGATGCCGGAATCACCCTCGCGCCTTTCGGCACGCTGAGCGAGGCCTTGCCGGCCTTGTTGCGTGAATACAGATTCTCGAGCTTGACGATGAAGCCGTAGCCGGCCGATGACGCCAATACCCAGCTCTCTTCGGGAGCGCCCAACAGCACTGCGCCGAAGCTCGACCCGTCGGGCGGCTTCAGGCGCCCCGACAACGGCTCGCCCTGACCGCGCGCCGAGGGCAGCGTGTGCGCCGGCAGGCTGTAGGCTCTGCCGGTGCTGTCGACGAACACCGCGAGCTGATTGCTCCGCCCGGTTGCGGCGGCCAAGAACTCGTCGCCGGAGCGATAGCTCAGGGCCTCGGTGTCGACGTCGTGCCCTTTCGCCGCGCGCGCCCAGCCACGCGCCGAGAGCACCACGGTCACCGGTTCGCTCGAGACGAGCTCGGCGTCATCCAGCGCCTGTGCAGGATCGCGCTCGACGATTCTGGTGCGGCGCTCGTCGCCGTGCGTTTCCGCAAGCTCGATGAGCTCGCTCTTCATCAGGCCGGTCAAGCGTGCCTTGGAACGCAGCGTCTTCTTGAGATCGGCTTCCTCCTCGGCCAGAGCCTCCTGCTCGCCGCGGATCTTGATTTCCTCCAGCTTCGCGAGATGCCTCAGGCGCAGCTCCAGTATGGCTTCCGCCTGGGTGTCGCTGAGCTTGAAGCGTTTCATCAGCGCCGGCTTGGGATCCTCCTCGTTGCGGATGATCTTGATCACGGCGTCGATGTTGAGATACGCGACCAGCAAGCCGTCGAGCACGTGCAGCCGCGTCGTCACGCGCTCGAGGCGGTGATTGAGCTTGCGTTTGACCGTCTGCGTGCGGAACCGCAGCCATTCCTCGAGCAGCGGCTTGAGCCCGTAGACCGCCGGCCGGCCGTCCAGGCCGATGACGTTCATGTTGACTCGAATCGTGCGCTCCAGCTCGGTGGTCGCGAACAAGTGACTCATCAGCGCTTCCAGGTCGACGCGCCCCGATCGCGGCGTCAACACCAGCCGCGTCGGGCTCTCGTGATCGGACTCGTCCCTCAGATCCTCCATCATCGGCAGCTTCTTGGCGCGCATCTGATTGGCGATCTGCTCGAGCAGCTTGGCGCCCGAAACCTGGTGCGGAAGCTCGGTGACTACGATCTCGCCGTCCTGCACTTCGTAGCGGGCGCGCAAGCGCAATGTGCCCGTGCCCGTCTTGTAGATCTCCACGATGTCCGCGCGCGGCGAGATCAAGTCGCCGCCGGTGGGAAAATCCGGCCCCTTGATATGGCGCGTGAGCTGGCCGAGCGTGGTCTGAGGCTGCTCCAACAGTCTGATCAGCGCGGTCGTGATCTCACGCAGGTTGTGCGACGGAATGTCCGTGGACATGCCGACGGCGATGCCGCTCGCGCCGTTCAGCAGCAGGTTCGGCAGCTGCGCCGGCAGCAGTGCCGGCTCCTTCAGCGTTCCGTCGAAGTTGAGCCGCCATTCGACCGTGCCCTGGTCGAGCTCCGCCAGAAGCACCTGCGCGTAGCGCGTAAGCCGCGCCTCCGTGTAGCGCATCGCGGCGAACGACTTGGGATCGTCCTGGGAGCCCCAGTTGCCCTGACCGTCGACGATCGGATAGCGATAGCTGAACGGTTGCGCCATGTGCACCATGGCCTCGTAGCAGGCCGAGTCGCCGTGCGGATGAAACTTGCCGATGACGTCGCCGACCGTGCGTGCCGCTTTCTTGGGCTTGGAGGTCGCCGACAGGCCCAGATCGCTCATCGCGTAGACGATGCGGCGCTGCACGGGCTTCAAGCCGTCGCTGACGTGCGGCAAGGCCCGGTCCAGAATGACGTACATCGAGTAATCGAGGTAGGCCTTCTCCGTGAAGCTCGCCAGCGGAATTCGCTCGATGCCCTCGAAATTGAGTTCCTGCTCTCTCATTGAGTGCTAAACCTCCGCGAGATTACCCTTGTCTTGCAGCCATTCGCGGCGATCGGCCGCGCGTTTCTTGGCCAGCAACATGTCCAGGATCTGGTCGGCACCGTCCTTCGCATCGACGGTGAGCTGAATCAGCCTGCGCGTCTCCGGTGCCATCGTAGTCTCGCGCAGCTGCGCGGGATTCATCTCGCCGAGGCCCTTGAAGCGCGTTACCGTCACACGGCCCTTCTTGTGCTCGGCCTCGATGCGGTCGAGCAGCATGTCTCGCTCGGCGTCATCGAGGGCATAGAAGACTTCCTTGCCCACGTCGATCCGGTACAGCGGCGGCATCGCGACGAACACCCGCCCCGCAATGACGAGGGGCCGGAAATGCCGCAAGAACAGCGCGCACAGCAAAGCCGCTATGTGCAGGCCGTCGGAATCGGCATCGGCGAGGATGCAGATCTTGTGATAACGCAACGAGTCGAGCTGATCGGAGGCGGGATCGACGCCGATCGCGACGCTGATGTTGTGGACCTCCTGCGAGGCGAGCAGCTCGCCGGGCTCCACCTCCCAAGTGTTGAGAATTTTGCCGCGCAGCGGCATCACCGCCTGCGTCTCGCGGTTGCGCGCCTGCTTGGCGGAACCGCCCGCGGAATCACCCTCGACGAGAAACAGCTCGGCGAGCTCGGGCTCCTGGTTGGTGCAATCCGCGAGCTTCCCTGGAAGCGCCGGCCCGGAGACGATGCGCTTGCGGATGACCTTTTTCGCCGCCTTCAGGCGTTGCTGGGCGTTGCCGATCGCGAGCTGCGCGAT
>Ga0299906_10002124_pt1 | contig 16647 bp, 12 predicted proteins | sample RVTome_14_FD_200259 | JGI IMG/M metagenome (GOLD analysis project Ga0299906, IMG submission 200259) | Soil microbial communities from uranium-contaminated site in the Upper Colorado River Basin, Wyoming, United States - RVT145D125 (version 2) ...
ATAGGATTTTACAACCATGCGATTATCCAAACGTGGCGAATACGGTATCCGCTCCATGATCTACATGGCCAGGCAGGCGCGCCCCGAAGCCCTGGTTCAGCTCAAGCAGATCGCCGAGCAGGAGCACATCCCCACAAAATACCTGGAGCAGATCCTGCTTACCCTGCGCCACGCTGGCCTGCTGCACAGCCGCCTTGGGTTGCGCGGCGGCTATCACTTGGCTAAACCGGCCAAGCAGATCAGCCTGGGCCAGATCGTGCGTACCCTGGATGGGCCGCTGGCGCCCGTAAATTGCGTCAGCCAGGTTGCCTACGAACCCTGCGACTGCCCGGACGAAACCACCTGCGGCCTGCGCCTGGCCATGCTGGATGTGCGCAACCATATCTCCCAGGTGCTCGATAACACCACTTTGGCCGATATCGTTAGCCGCACATCTCCCGGCTTGGGGGCTTAGAACTGCGGGCTGGTAGGGACCTTTATCCCCATATTCGATAGGAATTCTCGACTCTTGTATTTATCTGTATGATGTGATTAGCTTATTTTGGGAGCGCAGATGTCGATTGTTTTGGAAGGTGTGACCAAAAGGTACGGCGAGCAAGTGGTCGTCAATAACGTTTCGCTGGAGATCAAGAACGGCGAGTTCTTCGTGCTGCTCGGCTCCAGCGGCAGCGGCAAAACCACCGTACTAAACATTATCGCCGGCCTGACGGACGCCGACGAGGGCAAGGTGCTGCTGCACAAACGCGACGTAACCCACCTGCCCACCCAGGCGCGCAATATCGGTTTCGTTTTCCAGAATTACGCCCTGTTCCAATATATGACCGTGGCCCAGAACGTCGAGTTCGGCCTGCAGATCAAGAAAGTGCCGCGCGGCGAGCGCCGTCGCAAACGCGATGAGCTGCTCGAACTCGTCGGCCTGGTCGGCTTGGGTAACCGCATGCCGCGCCAGCTTTCCGGCGGCCAGCAGCAGCGCGTGGCCCTGGCCCGCGCCTTGGCCTTGGAACCTGATGTGCTGCTGCTCGATGAGCCTCTAGGCGCTCTAGATGCCAAGATCCGCGTGGACCTGCGCCGCAGCTTGAAAACCATTCAGCGCCAGTTCGGTGTGGCCGCCATCCTGGTGACCCACGACCAGGAAGAGGCCTTTGACCTGGGCGACCGCATCGGCGTGATGAGTTTCGGACGCCTCATTGAGGTCGGCACCCCGCATGATCTCTACCAGCGCCCGCAAACTGAATTCGTCGCCTCCTTCTTAGGCACCGCCAATATTCTGCTCGGCGAATCCGACGGGGAGCACGTGCGCATCGGCAAAAATATTTTCCCTCTTTCAAGGGAGACTGCCCGGCTGACCTCGGATGATCGCGTGCAGGTCCTTTTCCGTCCCGAAGATGTTTCACTGGCAGCTAAGTCCACGGAAGTGGAAGGAGTTGCGTTGGCGGAAGGCAAAGTGGTCGAGACCGGCTTCAGCGGGCCCACCGAGCGCTTGCGCTTGGAGTTGCCTCCCATCCCCGGTGTGCGCGCTATCGCGCCGGCCGTCCCCTTCGGTAACAAGAACATCGTCATCGAAGCCAGCCGTTCCCCGGAGCAAAACCAGGCCTTGCCGCTAAAACCGGGCAAGAAGGCTTGGGTTGGCATCCGCCGCCTGCATGCCTTGTCTCATCCGGGCTTGCACTTCGTGCTACTGACCGATGGCTCGGCGCGCAGCCAAGCCGCGCTGACCACCGGCGGGCAGTTGGCTCGTTTGGCGCATGCTCGCGTCACCTTATTGGGCTATGGCGCCAAGGAAGACAAGCTAAACCGCCATTTGCAAGAAGCCCGCAAGCAGATCGGCAGCGGCATGGCCTTCCTTGAAACGCATGCCTCCACCCAGCCACCCGGTGCAGCGGTCACCAGGCTCACCCTGGAACGGCCGGCCGACCTAGTGGTCTTGGGCTGGCAACCCAAAAACGGCCTCGAGGTTCCCGAGCAAGTGTTGCAGGCCGGCAACCACCATCTGCTGCTGGCTACCGATGCCGATCCGGTGCTGACCAACGCGCTGATCTGCGCAGCCAGCGGCGAACCGGGCAAGGACGACGTGATGTTCGCCGGCCGTCTCTTGCGCCACATCGGCGCCAAGGCCACTCTGCTTACTGTTCAAAATCCTCTGTTGACCGACGAATTCCAGTTAAACCAGATGGAACGTTTCATGGCTGGCGGCGTACAAAGCCTGGCGCGCTTCGGCATTCGCGCCAACAAGCAGATTAAAAAAGGCAATCCACTGACCACGATCCTGGAAGAGATCAAAGCCGGGGAATACGACTTGGTGGTAATTGGCGCGCCCTTACCCGGTCGCTCCGGTAGATTGGCTCTCACGGGCATCGTTGGCTCGGTGCTAAGCTCTGCGCAGAATTGTTCGTTTCTAATTGTCCGCTCACACCACGACGTTCCCACCCGAAGGTTCGTCCCCTAGCCTATGCTTGGCTCGCGCGAACGAGCCCAACAAAGGAAAAAATAGCATGCAAGGTGTTAGAAAACTGATCTTACTCGCAAGCCTCTTGGCGCCTTTGCTTGCCGCTTGCGGCACCGCCGCCGCGCCGGATGCAACCTCTGCCGGGACTGGCGGAAAAGTCACGCTGGTCCTTGGTGCCTACACCACCCCGCGCGAAGCGTTCGCCGAGGTCATCCCGCTGTTCCAGGCCCACTGGCTGGAACAGACCGGCCAGACCGTGAGCTTCGAGGAATCCTATCAAGGCTCGGGGGCCCAGTCCCGCGCCGTGGTCGAAGGCTTTGAGGCCGACGTGGTGGCCCTTTCGCTGGAAGCCGATATCAACCGCATCGAAGATGCGGGACTCATCACCCATGACTGGAAAGCCGTGGGCGCGGGTGGCATGATGTCCAACTCGGTGGTGGCCTTCGCCGTGCGCGCCGGCAACCCGCTGGGCATCCGCGACTGGGCTGACCTGGCTGGCGAAGGCGTCGAAGTGCTCACGCCCAACCCTGCTACCAGCGGAGGCGCCATGTGGAACCTGCTGGCCCTCTATGGCGCCGCCTTGCGCGGCCAGGTGGAGGGCGTAGCCGGCGAGGACCCGGACGCGGCCTTTGAATTCCTGAAGTCCGTGCTGGCCAATGTCGTCGTCCTGGACAACAGCGCCCGCGACAGCATCACTAACTTCGAACAAGGCGTCGGCAACGTGGCCATCACCTACGAGAATGAAGTGCTGGTCGGCCAGCAGGCTGGCGTAGACTACGAGCTGGTCATGCCTTCGTCCACCATCCTCATCGAGAATCCGGTTGCAGTCGTGGATACGTATGCCGATGAACATGGCACCCGCGAAGCTGCTGAGGCTTTCTTAGAATTCCTTTTCACCTCTGCAGCCCAGGAGGTCTTTGCCCGCTATGGCCTGCGTTCAGTGGACCCCGACGTGGCGGCCGCCACCGCGGGTCAATATCCCGCCGTCAGCGACCTCTTCACCATTGAGTTCTTTGGCGGCTGGTCCCAAGCTCGCCAAGAGATCTTCGGCGAGACCGGTGTCTTCAACCTGGCCATCCAGGAAGTCCAAGGACAATAAGTGAAAGCTGTCCTGCCGAGAAGCAGACGAAAAGAGCGCAGCCCCGAATTGGGGCTGCGCACCGCCAGCTTTACCTTCATCCTGGTGATGGTGCTCATCCCCCTGGCCGTCATCATCCAGGATGGGTTCAAGGAAGGGCTGGCTGAATTTTGGCGCCAGGTGAGCTTGCCGGTTGCCGCCCACGCCATTTACCTAACTTTATGGACCTCGGCCCTGATGACCATTATCAATGCCACCATGGGTTTGCTTACCGCCTTCATCATGGTGCGCTACTCCTTCCCAGGCAAAGGCATCCTCAACGCTATCATCGATCTACCCCTGGCCATTCCCACTCTGGTAACCGGCGTCATGTTGGTCATCCTCTACGGCCCCCAGCAGGCGCTCGGACAATTCCTTGGTCAGGAGCTGGGCTTCCAGGTCATCTTCGCGCCGCCTGGCATCGTGCTGGCGCTCCTCTTCATCACTTTCCCCTTTGTAGTGCGCACTATCCAGCCCGTCTTGCTGGAGCTCGACCGCCAGCAAGAGCACGCTGCCGCCACTCTTGGCGCTGGCCGTTTGACGATCTTTCGGCGCATCATTTTCCCAGCGCTGGCTCTGCCCACCTTCAGCGGCTCGCTGCTCAGCTTCGCCCGCGCCGTGGGCGAGTTCGGCGCGGTAGTCATTGTGGCCGGCAACATCCCCTTCAAATCGCAGACCGCCGCCGTCTATGTGCTGGGCGCGGTGGAATCCGAAAACCGGCTGGCCGCCTCGGCCATCTCCATCGTCTTGATCGCCATCTCCCTGGCCGTCATCCTGTTCACCAATCATCTGCTCGGCCGCCGGAGGGGCGCGTGACCACCCAGCGCATCGTGCTGCCGCACAAGAAATTTCGCGGCTGGGGGCTGCGCCTTCTGATCTTGGCCGTCTATTTATACGTGGGTGTGCTGGTGCTGGCCCCCATCACCGCGCTGGTCAACGGCGCCCTGCAAAATGGGCTGCCCTCATTTTTAGCAGCCCTAAACACACCTGAGTTTTGGCAATCCTTTTCCCTCTCGTTGCAAATAGCGCTGGGAGTGGTGGTTATTCAAGCTATCCTTGGCAGCATTACAGCCTGGGTCATCGTACGTCATTCTTTCCGCGGCAAGGCCCTATTTAATGCGGTCATCGACGTTCCCTTCGCCATTTCACCGGTGGTGGTTGGCTACATGTTGTTGCTGGTCTTCGGGCGCAACGGCATGCTCAATCCCGTTTTATCCGCTCTCGATTTCCAGGTCGCTTTCGCCTTACCCGGTATCTTCCTGGCCACCCTGTTTGTTTCGCTGCCGTTCATGGTCCGCGAAATGATCCCCGTCATCCAAAATTTGGACCGCGCCCAGGAGCTGGCCGCCAGCACGTTGGGCGCCAGCCGCTGGACCACCTTCTGGCGCGTCATCTTCCCCGGCCTGCGCACCGCCCTGCTCTACGGCGTGGCGCTCACCATGGCCCGCGCCATGGGCGAATTTGGCGCCGTGCTTGTCATCGGCGGCGGCGTGCAAGGCCGCACCGCCACCACCACCATGTACATCTTCCACGCCCTGGAAGAACGCCAGTACGTGGAGGCCTACACCGCCGCCATCGTGCTGGGCCTCGGCTCCGTGCTCATCGTCTCCCTCGCTGATCTCCTCCGCCACCGCACGCAGCACTAGGGTGGGCTGGCCTCAAGCTGCTCCTATTTTTTATGTCATTCTGAGGCGAGCCGCTGCCCTGAGCGAAGTCGAATGAATCGGTGAGCCGAAGAATTATCGCAACCACATCCTCCAAAATGGCCTCGTTCTACAATCGCTGGCGGAATCGCTGGACGCGACACTAAGCCTCCTTGTCATTCCGAGCGGTGCCATTGATCGCTACCAGGACGCCGAATCCACAAAGCGAGGAATCCTTATAACCATTTCTTCCTAATAACCGTCTTCAGCAATCTCGCGCAACCCCTGCACTATAATTCCTCTCCACGGAGGAATCTATGTCCGCACTCAACTCAGCTGAAACTTTGATTAAGCGCCAGGCCAATCTGACCACCCTGCTGGCGCAAAATGGGTTTGATGCCATTGCGCTTAACGCCGGGCCCAGCCAGACCTATTTCTCCGGCCTGCACTTCCATCTCATGGAGCGCCCGGCGGTCCTGCTGCTGGCGCCTAAACAAGCGCCAGTCCTTGTCTTGCCCGGTTTTGAATCCGGTAAGACTGAGGACCTGGGCTTCGAATTGCGCACCGTCACCTATGGCGAAGACCCGGCGCTCTGGCAGGCTAGCTTCAACCAGGCCGCCGAGCAGCTCGGCGCCACCAGGCGCATCGCCGTCGAGGGCTTGCATCTGCGCGTGATGGAATTGCGCTACCTTGAGGCCGCCTTCCCCGGCGCCTCATTCGAAGCTTCCGAGGCGCTGATCGCCCAATTGCGTATGCGCAAGGACGCCGGGGAGATTGCCGCCATGCAACGCGCCGTGGAGGTCGCCGAGGCCGCCTTGGAGGCCACCTTGGCCACAGTGAAAGTCGGCCAGACCGAGAAGCAGATCGCCGGCGAGCTGATCCAGCAATTGTTTGCCAATGGCAGCGACCCCGCCCTGCCCTTCCAGCCCATTGTGGCCGGCGGCCCCAACAGCGCCAACCCGCACGCCACCATCAGCGACCGCCAGCTGCAAAAGGGCGATCTGTTGCTCTTCGATTGGGGCGCGTCAGTCGATGGCTACCTCTCCGACCTGACCCGCACTTTCACTGTTGGCGAAATTAGCGATGAATTCAAACGCGTTTACGAGGTTGTCAAACTGGCCAACCAGGCCGGCCGGGAGGCCGCCAAACCCGGCGCGCCCTGTTCCGCGGTGGACGAAGCCGCCCGCGAGGTCATCGAGGATTCTGGCTTCGGGGAATATTTCACCCATCGCACCGGCCACGGCCTGGGCTTGGAAGGCCATGAGGACCCTTACATGCGCGCCGGCAACGAAATGAAATTAGAACCGGGCATGACCTTCACCGTGGAACCCGGAATTTATTTTTCTGGCAAAGGCGGCGTGCGCATTGAAGATAACGTGGTAATCACCGCCGATGGCTCGCGCACACTATCGAATTTCCCGCGGGAGTTGCGAATCGTAGGCTAGCCAGAATGAGGTGAGGCATGATTGATGCTCTGATTCAGAACGGGATTCAATTCACACTGGCCGTTCAAGCATGGGCTGGCAGCTTGGCGCCTGTGTGGGACGCCATATCCCAGCTTGGCACCACCGAATTCTATCTACTAGTCATGCCCCTGATTTACTGGTGCGTGAATGCCGCCTTTGGCATTCGCCTAGCGGTAATGCTGCTGTTCGGCGCGGCCTTCAATCACATTCTGAAACTGGCCTTGCATTTGCCGCGTCCTTATTGGGTTCAAAGTGAGGTCCGAGGTTATTGGGCCGAATCCAGCTTTGGCGCCCCTTCGGGCCATGCCCAAGTCCCATTGGGCATGTGGGGGCTGGCAGCAGCCACCTCCCGCCGCAGATGGTTCACAGCGCTGGCCTTCGTGGCAGTCGCCTCGATCGGCTTCTCGCGCATCGCCTTGGGAGTGCATTTCCACTTCGATGTGCTAATGGGCTGGCTGCTGGCCGGCCTGACCCTGTGGTTGTTCCTGAAATATGAAAGGCCAGCCGGCGACTGGCTCAAAAAACGAACCGCTGCAGAATTGGTATTGGTGGCACTGGCGGCCTCCTTAGCCCTGGTGGCACTGGGCGCCCTGGCTGTGCTTGTCTCCGGCAATTTCATGTTCCCCGCCGCCTGGGAACAGAACAGCCTGGCCGACACCGGCGAGACGCTTTCTGAAGTCTTTAGCCTTGGCGGGGTCATCACCCCGGCGGGGGCGCTATTTGGCTTTGGTGCCGGCCTGGCTTGGCTACGCAGCCGGGGCGGCTTCGACACTGCCGGTACCCTCCGCCAACGCGCCTTGCGTTATTTGCTGGGCGGTGCCGTGGTGCTGATCATCTGGATGGGTCTGGGCTCCATCTTTCCCCGCGGCCAAGATCTGCTGAGCCAAGGCCTGCGCTTCCTGCGCTATACACTAGTTGGCTTCTGGGCGGCAGGCGGAGCACCGGTCCTGTTTGTAAGGCTGGGGTTGGCCAAGGCCAGCAAGTCAACCTGGAAGTAGTTAAAAAATACGATTTGCAGAAACCGTCACCGCTCTAAAGTCTTTACTATTCTTCCGCCACTTCTTCCTTCTTGTGCGCGGCAATAATGCCTTCCGCCAGGTGCGGGGGCACCTGCTCGTAGTGCGCTTCCTCCATGCTGAACGTGCCGCGCCCGCCAGTGATCGAGCGCAGTTCGGTGGCGTAGCGCAGCATCTCGGCTAGCGGCACCTGGGCGTTGATGATCGTGCGCCCCAGCTCCTGGTCCATGCCCTGCACCCGCGCTCGCCGCGAATTCAGATCGCCCATCACGTCGCCCATGTGGTCTTCGGGCACTGAGATGCGCGCGTTCATGATCGGCTCCAGCAGCACGGGGCCGGCTTCCCTGAAGGCTTCCTTGAACGCCTGGCGGCCGGCGATCTCAAAGGCCACCGGCTTCGAATCCACCGCGTGCTCCTTGCCGTCAAACACTATCGCCTTCACATTTTTCACCGGGTAACCCGCCACCACCCCGTCGCCCAGAATGGCGCGAATTCCCTTTTCGATGGCTGGGAAATAATTGTTGGAGATAGCTCCGCCGAACACTTCGCTCTTGAATTCAAAATCCGCGGTGGGCAAGGGTTCCACGCGCAAGTGCACCTCGGCGAATTGGCCGGCCCCGCCGCTCTGCTTCTTGTGGCGGTACATAGAAGAACCCGTGCGCGTCACGGTTTCCAAATAAGGCACGCGCGGCTCGTGCGTTTCCAGCCCGACCTGGAATTTATCGTGCGCCTTGCGGATGGCCACATCAATATGCTGGTCGCCCATCCCCTGCAGGATGGTCTGGCGGGTGGCGGCTTCGTTGTGCCACGAAAGGGTCATATCTTCGTCGCACAGGCGGGTCAGCGTGGGGCCCATCTTGGCCGAATCGGCCTGGGACTTCGGCGTAACCGCCACGCGGTACAGCGCGCTGGGGTATTCCGGCACGGGCAGCGTGAGCGGATGGCCTTTATCGCACAGTGTGTCGCCGGTGGCGGTCACGCTCAGCTTGGCCACCACGAAAATATCGCCGGCGTGCACGCTCTTGACCGGAAACTGCTCCTTGCCCCGCATGATCAGCAGCGAACTGAGGCGTTCTTCCTGCTCCTTCTTCGGGTTCCACACCCGGCTGTCGCTGGTCAGCACGCCGGAATATACGCGTCCATAAGTGATCTTGCCCACGTAAGGATCGGCAGTCGTCTTCCACACATAGACCGCCAGCGGACTTGCATCGCTAGCTTGCAATTTCTCTTCACCGGCCCTGCCCTGCGCCGTTGGCGCAGCCGCTTGGGCGGGCGACGGCATCAGCGTCACGAAAGCTTCCAGCAATTGGGAGATGCCCACCTGGTCGCTGGCATCCGCGGCGAACACCGGCACGAACAGACCGTTGCGCACCACGCCCTGCAGGCCTTGCATAATTTCGTCGGCGCTCAGCTCGCCGCTCTCCAGATATTTTTCCAACAGTTTGTCGGAGCCTTCAGCGGCGGCTTCCACCAACTGCATCCGCGCCGCCTTGGCCGCCTCGGCCAATTCCGCGGGAATATCTACTGCTGCCCCGCCGCCCACCGGGAAAGCCTTCATCACCAGCAGGTCGACCAGCCCTTTGAAGCCGGCGCCCTGCCCCCAGGGCAGCTGCACGGGGATCAGGCGTTTGTCGGTCAGTTGGGCCACCGAATTCTTGGCTTTCTCGAAATTGGCCGATTCGCGGTGCATGCGGTTGACCAGCACGAAACGCGGCAAGTTGAACTTGTCGCAGGTGGACCAGGCCAGCTCGGTGCCCACCTGCACACCTGCCACCGAATCGACCACCACCAGGGCGGCATCGCTCACGCTCAACGCCGAGATGGTTTCACCCACGAAATCAGGCGCCCCGGGCGTATCCAGCAGGTTGATCTTATGCTTCTCAAATTCGATCGGTAATAAGGAAGTGGAGAGCGAGAGGCCGCGGCGCTGCTCTTCGGATTCGAAATCGGCCACCGTATTGCCTTCGCCCACGTTGCCCATGCGGTTGATGGCCTTGGTGAAAAACAAAAAGGCCTCACCCAGCATCGTCTTGCCCGCGCCGCTGTGAGAGACCATGGCAACATTTCTTATCTGTTCGGTTGAGTACTCTTGCATGGGGAGATGTCCTTTCCTGCAGAGTTGGGCTGGAATTCTAAGGGAACAGCCAACCTTTGTCAAAGGCCTGAATCTATTCTCGTCAACTTGCTTGATTTTTAGTCCTAGTTCCTACAAACCAATAGACATAGTGCTAAATTAAGAGCTCTCTGGGGGATATCTGTGTCCGAAGAATCGGCCTTCCTGCTCCACGGCCTTTTTAACCGCCCTAGCCTCAACTTCATCCTCGGCACCCCCGGCTCCAAAAAGACTTGGTTAGCCTTGGACCTGGCCGTCAGTGTGGCTCTTGGTCGCGGCTGGCTTGGTTACCAGGGTCCGGCAACGTCAGCTCTCTATATGGACGAAGAATTGGGTCTAACCGCGTTCCAACAGCGACTGCGTTCGGTGTTTCTGGCTCGCAGAGCCGGTCCAAAAACACCTTTCCATTTCTCCTCCATTACCCGTTATGACTTCGCCCAGTCAAATGACGTTGAGCAGTTGGCCGCTCAGGTTCGATCGGTAGGAGCTGGGCTCATAGTGATTGATAATTTGGCCAACTCCCTTCCCCTTATGAAGGGGAAGGGCTGGGGAAGGGGTCCTTCCTTCGACATTCCGTTTGCGCCCTGCCATTGCTAACTTACTCCGCCTCGCCCAGTCCGTCAATGCATCCATTCTTGTGCTTTTGCATACCTGCAAGCGACGCACGGCTCTGGGCGCTGCACTTGTTGCCTTCGGTGTTGATCATGTTTTGGCGATTGATACGCCATACGGCCAATCCTGGGTGCATTTACGCACCCTGGCTGCCCCTAACCTGGCCCCGGTTTCGCTTACCGCAGAGACCCAGATCCACCAACCTCGACTTGGAAAAGTAATATACGAGCCTGAGTTTCTGAAGTGTTCTCCATCATTCGTCCAGCCCTCTCCGCCATTGGGAAAAGCAGGCTTCGCAGTTCTGGACTATTTATCATGTAAGGGCCAGTCCACGAGTTCTCAATTGATTCGCGATGTTAAGGCTGCGGTTCCCGACCGAATCCTATCCTTGATAAAAGAGCTATCAAAGGACGGTTACATTTGCCGTTCTAACCCTGGTGGAAAGGGTGTTATTGCGGTCTACGACCTCACTCCGGCTGGAAAATCTTTGGTCTCGGGAGTATCTGTCCTGTCAAGTAAGGTCGACCCCCTGTGTGTGTCCCGGAATTACAACTTAAGTGGGCTGCTGCCAGCCGTCAGCGTCAAGCGCCCAGTGACCTAAAGTACAATCCGCCAATGCGCTTCTTGTTCCTTTTTATGGACGGCATTGGGTTGGGGCAGCCCGACCCGCAAACCAACCCGTTCGCCGGGGGCAAGCTGCCTAATTTGAGCGCCCTGCTTGGCGGCAGGGCCTTGGTAAGCGGTTCGGCTCCGCTGGAGACAGACCGCGCCACCCTGTTGGAGTTGGACGCCGGCTTGGGCATGCCGGGCCTGCCCCAGTCCGCCACGGGCCAGGCTGCCCTGGTCACGGGGAAAAACGTGCCGCAGCTCATCGGCGAGCATTACGGCCCCAAGCCGACCCAGCAGATCGCTGCCATCATCAAGGATGACAATCTCTTCATCCAACTCCAGCAGCGCGGCTATCGCGCGGCCCTGCTGAACGCCTATCCCCAGCGCTACTTTGACGGCATAAGCAGCGGCAAGCGGCTGCTCTCCGCCATCCCGCTGGCGGTCACCAGCGCCGGGCTGGCCCTCAAGACCTCCGAGGATCTCTATGCCGGCGAGGCCTTTTCGGTGGACTTTACCGGCCAGGGCTGGCGCCAGCAACTTGGTTATAAGGACGCCCCGGTGATGGAAGCCGGGGAGGCGGGCCGCAAGCTAGCCAAGGTCGCAGCAAGCTGCGACCTGGCTTTTTTCGAATTCTGGCCAAGCGACTATGCCGGCCACCACCAGGATAGGGACGGAGCGCTGGGCTTGTTGGAAACTTTCGACGCCATGCTCGGCGGCCTCCTGGCCGCCTGGGATGATGAGCAGGGCCTGATCCTGATCACCTCAGACCATGGCAATATGGAAGACTTGAGCACCCGCCACCACACCACCAACCCCGTGCCGGGTCTGGTGATCGGGGCGAAAGCGCTGCGCCAGCGCTTCTGCCAGGGGCTTAAGGATCTGAGCCAGATCACACCCGCCATCCTGCAGTTCTATCCGCCGAAGAAATAGATGCCCAACTTGTCGCGTCATCCTGAGCCTCGGCAAAAGCACGCTCCGTCATTGCGAGGAGGCGTTCCGCAGCGGCGGCTGGCGCCGCAAGGCCGACGTGGCAATCTCCACCACTGTGAGGGAGATTGCTTCGCGGAGTTTACACTGAGCGCAGCGAAGTGCTCGCAATGACGAACAAAATGCAGAAAGTAAGGGTACCGGAGAGATGGGGCCGCATGGATTCCCATTCGCTTCGCTCAGGGCATGCTTCGCTGGTGTTGATTCGGCGATCTGGTGAAGGCTTCCGCACCCGCTCAGAATGACACACAACGGAAAGGGAATGGCGCGGGATGGAACGGTAGCGGTGACAGGGGCATTTAGCTACACGGGCCAATACATCGCCCGCCAATTATTAAACGAAGGCCGGCGCGTGATCACGCTCACGCGCGATCCTGACCGCCCGCACGAATTGCAGGGAAAGGTTCCCGCCTTCCGCTTGGATTTTTCAAACCCGGCTTTGCTGCGCGAGGCGCTTAGCGGGGCAGAGGTCCTGGTGAACACCTATTGGGTGCGCTACAACTATGCGGGCTCCAGTTTCGAACAAGCGGTGGCGAACACAAAAGTCTTAGTGGACGCGGCGGTGAGCGCCGGGGTGCGCCGCATCGTGCACATCAGCGTCAGCAAACCCGATCAAACCCAGCTGGCTTATTTTCGCGGCAAGCTCGAGACCGAAAAACTGGTTCAAGCCAGCGGGCTCAGCCACGCCATCATTCGCCCGACGATCGTCTTCGGCGAAGAGGAAGTGTTGATCAACAACATCACCTGGCTGCTGCGCAAGATGCCCGTCTTCGCCGTGCCGGGGGATGGCCGCTATTGCCTGCAGCCGGTGCATGTAGGCGATGTGGCCAGCTTGGCCGCCAGCGCAGCTGGGGCCACACAGAACACGATCGTGGATGCCGCCGGGCCGGAGATCTTCACTTTTGTCGAATTGCTCGAGCTTTTGAAAAAGATCGCCAACAGCCGCTGCCTTTTAGTGCACGTACCCGCGCCCCTGGCGCTTGGCCTCTCGCGCTTGTTGGGAGGATTGTTCGGCGACCTGATGCTGACCAAAGAGGAGCTGGATGCATTGCTGCAGAACCTGCTGGCAGTCGAGACTGACCCAACCGGAACTACCCGCTTTAGCGATTGGGCCAAAGAAAATGCCGGCATCCTGGGGAAAGATTACGTGAACGAACTAAAGCGCCATCACGGCAAAGCCTGACTCATGGCCAACCCCAGCGTTTTTATTCCCGGCCGCGCCGCTCCCCCCACTCCACTGGAGCGCTATTTACCGCCGCTCCCCACCGGCGTGGCGGCCGCCTGGCTGGAAGCCAACGTGCCCAAAGGGGCCTGGGTACTGGACCCATTCGGCACTTCGCCCTTATTGGCCGTGGAAGCCGCCCGCGCAGGCTACCGCGTGGCGGTGGCGGCCGGCAACCCCGTGGCGCATTTCCTCATCGAATTTTTCGCCAGCGCGCCGCGGGCTGAAGCGCTGCGCGCCGCGCTGGCCGAGCTGGCTGCGGCGCGGAGCGGCGACGAACGCTTGGAGCCCGCCATTCTCGAACTGTACATGACCAAGTGTCCCAAGTGCAGCGCGCAAGTTCCCGCTAAGGCCTTCATCTGGCAGCGGGATGCATCCGCCCCACTCGGCAAGCTAATAAATTGCACCGCCTGCGGCGAGCAAGGGGAATATCCCACGGACGATGAAGACCAGCAGAGGGCCGCGGCCTACCAGCACGGCGGCCCGCATCTTTCGCGGGCCTTGCAGCGCATTGCCCCTACCGGCGATCCAGACCGCGTGCACGCCGAAGAAGCGCTGGAGGCATACCTGCCGCGGGCGGTATACGCCCTGTTCACCATCATCAATCGTCTCGATGCCATGCAGCTAACTGATGAACAGCGCCGCCTGATCTTCGCGCTGCTGCTCTCCGCTTGCGACCGGGCCACCAGCCTATGGGCACACCCCAGCGGGCGCCAGCGCCCCAAGCAGCTCAGCGCCCCGGTTCTATTCCGGGAGTACAACGTGTGGCTGGAACTGGAGCGCGCTGTGGACCTGTGGGCGCAGACCAAGGAACCGGTCAGCCTGGTGGCCTGGCCGGAAACCCCGCCTGCAGGTGGGATCTCCTTATTCGAAGGCAGGCTCAGAGAAATGGCTCCCGTGGTTGAGGAACGGAAGTTCCAGGCCGCCCTGACCGCCTTTCCGCGGCCCAACCAGGCGTTCTGGACGCTGTGCGCCTTGTGGGCTGGCTGGCTGTGGGGGCGGGAAGCCATCGGCCCGTTCGCGCTGGTGCTGCGCCGCAAACGCTACGATTGGGCCTGGCATACCGAAGCCTTGCACGCCGGGCTGGTTGAGCTCTCCGAACATTTGCAGGCTGATACGCCTCTTTTTGGCGTAGTCACCGAATCCGAACCCGGTTTCAACGCGGCGGTAATGACCGCGGCCAATTTGGCAGAGTTCAGGTTGGAAGGGCTGGCCTTGCGCCGAGAAAATGATCTCTTGCAACTCACCTGGCGCAAAGGCTTGGGCGTTGCGCCCAAGGCGGCTATCGAGCCTTCAGCGGCGGTGCGCCGGGCTGGGCGCGGCCTGCTCAACGGGCGCGGCCAACCCAGCCACTTCCAGCATGTCCAGGCCGCCGGCCTGGCCGAACTCAGCAAGCGGCCAAACATGGGCGGGAACGCCAGCGGGCCAGGGGAGCTGTTTGCTGAAACGCGCGAAACCTTCGAGGTCGGACTCACCTTCCGCGGCTCCTTCCTGCGCTTTGGGGCCAGCGAGCAAACTTTAGAGACGGGTTTGTGGTGGCTGCTGGACGCGGCCGAGGCGCGCCAGCCGCTGGCCGATCGGGTCGAGATGGCAGTGGTGCGCTATTTGTTGCGCCGCCCCGGCCACGTTCTGAATCAGATCGACCAGACCCTTTGCGAGGTCTTTCCCGGCTTGCTAACCCCTTCACGCAGCCTGATCTTGGCCGCGCTGCAATCCTATGGAGAGGAACAGGATGGCCGTTGGCGCATCTCACCTAATGACCAGCCGCGCTCCCGCCGTAAGGACCTGCGCGAAATTCGCGCCGCCCTGGGCGGGTTGGGGCGGCGCCTCGGCTATGAAATCGCCAAAGATGGCGCCGTGGAATGGCGCGGCGCCAACGGCCGCACCGAGCTGACCTTTTACCCGCTGGCTTCGGCGGTGCTGGGAGAACTGCTGTTATCCCCTGGGACGCCGCCAGCCCAAAGCCTGGTGGTGCTGCCCGGCCGTCGGGCGGGCTTGGCGCTGACTAAGATCGAGCGTGATCCGCGACTCAAGCAAGCCGTCGATGATGGCTGGCGCTTCATAAAATATCGCCACGTACGCCGCTTGGCGGAAAATTTATCGTTGACCCACGAGAGCTTCGCTGAATTGCTGGATCTCGACCCGCTCACCATGGACCAGCTGCAAGCCCCACTGCTTTAATCCGCCGGGTCGACGGAAGACACTGCACCCAGCGCGTTGATCTGCAGTGTCCAGGTGGAGCCGATCACGCAGCGTTGGAATTCCGCCAGCGAATCAGTGTGATAGGTGTAGGTCTTCCCGCTTGCGTCGAAGACGCATTCGTATTGGGCGCTCTGCTCACCGAGGCGTTGGCTGCTGCTCAAGACTGGCGAAGGCCATTCTGCGTTGAGCCCGGTCCCCTCCAACTCTGCGGTGGCCACCGGCGCCCAGGCATCCAAGCTGAACGTGCAGTAATCGGCATAGACTTGATATTCGCAATCCTGCACCACCTCGGCGAAACCGCCGCCGGTATCAACATTGTAGGGTGTGCCGCACACTTCGTCGTAGCGGCCGGAGGCAGGTGGCTCGCTTTGGGTGTGGCGCACTTTCTCGCTGCAGCTCAGACCATAGGCGGCGGCGGGCAGTTCGTCCAGCCAATCTTCCATCGCCACCGGGCCAAAGGCTTCGATGGCCACGGAGCGCGTCCAGTTGGCCGCGGTCACCGTGCCAACCGCCGCCTGCGTGCGGATGAAGAGGAAATAGATCGCAGCGCACAGCACCAACACAACCCCGGCCCCGATCAGGAGCACATTGCGATTTACGGGCAGGGCAGCGGCGACAGCCTGCGCTTTCTTTGGCGCTTCGCCTTGCGCCAGCGAACTGCCGCAGTTGCCGCACTTCAGGCGCGTGCCGGCGTTCAGCGTGCCGCAGTTAGCGCATGTCAACGGCTGGCTGGCGCCCTCCGAGAAGGCGCCTACCACCTGGCCGCCTGTGCGCTGTGTTCCCTGTTTCAGATCCGAACCGCACTGGGCGCAGCGGCTGGCGCCGGCCGGGTTGCGCGTGCCACAATACCCGCAGTGGATATCCGCGCCAGCCTTGGCGCGTGTGAGCCGCTCGGGGTCGGTGATCAATTGCTGCTTTGTCCCCTGATGAAAATCTGCGTTGCGCGGCTGCGGGCTGCCGCAGGAAGTGCAATAGGCGTGCGAACCCAAATTCTCCGAGCCGCAGCTGGGACACTTCCAATAAAGTTCGATGAAGCCTTTGACCTTACGCGCCATGGGTTCTCCTGTGCTCTTAGGTCGGCGTCAGCGTAGGCGTTAGCGTGTCGGTCGGTATCCCAGCCGTTGGCGTCTCGCTCGGTGTTGGAGTCTCCGTGGGAGCCGGAGTATCGCTCGGCGGCGCTGTTGTCGGCGTCCCCGTGGGCGCCAGCGTCTGCG